>Ga0105091_10001528_pt1 | contig 10146 bp, 28 predicted proteins | sample PPLLak1March2015_FD_87022 | JGI IMG/M metagenome (GOLD analysis project Ga0105091, IMG submission 87022) | Freshwater sediment microbial communities from Prairie Pothole Lake near Jamestown, North Dakota, USA - PPLs Lake P7 Core (1) Depth... | ecosystem: Environmental > Aquatic > Freshwater >... | reverse complement strand
CAAAGAGGCACTATCTTCGTTCGCGTACGTGTGGCGCCCGGCGCCATACCGGATTGCGCAAAGGCAATCCCACAGGGTCACCTCGACCCGTGTGTTCCAAAGGGTTCGTTCAGGTGCGGACATATCCCTGCTCCTTCATAGCGGCGAGAACCATGGCAATGGCCTCGCCTGCGTTGGCAGCGTACACAACCGTGGTGACGGTCCCAGTGACCTCATAGGCGTTGATCTCGCCCATACCTTGCACGCGCTCTGCGCTGATCTCCATGCGATCGGTGTCCATAATGTCCCTTTTAACATTCACCCGCTGTATGTTAAACGCCGAATAACATCCACGGGCGACTGGTCATGTTGCTTACAGAGGGTCGGTGCCACCCCAGCCAGGGCGAAGCTTGACGCCGTACCACTTGTCCCGCTCCTGCGCCGCCCAGTTGTACGCGCCCAGCGCCCCCATCAGGTACTCCGCAAGGATCGTGTCCGGGGTATTGGATTCGTTCTCGGCGGAGTGTCGGTTGAGAACCATACGAAGTTCGTCGGCGAGCGTAAGTTCGACATCGAGCGAGCCGTTCAGTGCGTCCACCACCCGCGCGGCAAGTTCAGGTGTGTCCATCACGCCAACGAGTTCTCCCTCGGAGTCCTCATGGGAGGGATGGAGGTAGATCGTTTTTCCGAGCGAGCGACCTACCCGCCATGCACCAACACTTCGCGGTTGCAGAGGTTCTCTGTTGATCGCATCCACTACCCGCTTGGCCAGTGCGGGAGTGTCCATCAGGCCAACAAAGATATCGGCCTTGCTCGGCTCGTCACCTGTCATCTGATAGACCGTGCGCCCAATCGTTCTCCCCGTTCGCCACCTATGCATCCTCAAGAAAAACTCCCATCCGCCAGAGTGTCGATGTACGCCAGCAGTTCTTCAGTCCGACCAGCCGTGATCATGTCCATCGGCGTCTTGTTGCCCCAACGTTGGTACGGGGTATCCAACCAGCGCGCGATTCCCTCGTCAGTGAGCACCGCGCTCATCGCAGCCGAGACCCGCTCCAGGTCTGTCATCCGACCTTCCCCATCGTCAGTTCGATCACCTCAACGACTCGGTCAGCGTGGCCCATCGCGATCAGATCCAGGGGCACCCTGTCACCAAGAGCCCACTGTGGGGTCATCAGCCATAGAGCCGCGCCGTCGCCCAGGAGCACGACGCTCAGGGCGTCCACGACGCGCTCCATGTCGTTCATGGCCCGACCGTAGCGTACGGTGGTCCCCAACATGGCCCGCCCCGCTGCTTGCAAGGGCGGGTTCTTTACACCTCGCCCGCGAGGAACTTACGCAGTTGCTCTGCGGTCGTCACTAGCGCCTCGTCGTTGATGTCCCTGCTGGAGTGGGTATGCAGCCTGACCGCGAGGTCCAGCGCCATGCGCCGGTTGTCCCGCTCTTCATTGCTCGACCGCATGACCCGCACAGCGTCCTCGATACCAGCTGCTTCGATGCTCATCGGATCTCCCTCATAGTTTGGTTAGACAACTTTCAACCAGATGCTGCCGCCCGGATTCTTCAGGCACAGCGGCATGTTCTCCCGGAACCACTCAGGATAGTGGTGCTGCATGTAGGTGGTCATCAGCAGGATCTCGAACCGTCGGTTCTCGATCAGGAACGCACGCAACAAATATGACTCAGACCATACACGGCCCTCGGTGACCCACTCCTTGGGGTACTCGAACCCCTCGAAGATGTCATGGATGTGGACCAGCACGCCGCTGCGCAACCGTGGCAGCACCTCGAAGAAGAGGTAGTTGACATCGCTGCCCGCCTTGCTCACGTGCGAGGAGTCAATGAACAGGAAGTCGTCGACATCCAGAGCGTCGAAGGTTTCCAGCGGCACGTCCTGCACGGGCGATGGGATCACCCGGACAGTCGGCCCCACCGGGCGCCCGTCGATGAGCTGGCGAAGCCGGCCCGGGAACGGCTCGATGAAGGTCATGTCCATCGCCCCGCCGAGGAAGATCTCGCTCGTGTCCAGCGCGAGCGCCGACGAATGCCCCGACCCCACCTCGATCAGCCGCTTCGGCTCGAACTCGCGGAGCATCGTGTAGTAGATGACTCCATCCGAGTACCCGTAGAACTCGTTCTCGAAGCCGTACCTCAGCGAACCATACGGCTCCGGGCCAAACGGGATCTCTCGGTAGTGCCAGGTCAGCGCGGTGAGGAGTTCCAGCTGCCGCTCCGGGCGCATCTCGATCCCGGGCAACTCCCGTTGGTGGCGGTCGAAGATCTGCGCGCTCCGGGCTCGGACTTCCTTGAGCGATGGGATCGGCGAATCGAACTGTCCGGGTGGAGACCATGTGGCACCGGGCGTGTCACTCACGACTTCCGATCCCAATTCGTGGGGCAATCAGGTTGACCACTTGGACCAAGACCGCCGTGTTGAGGAACAGAAGGCCGATGGCGATGCTCTGTGCACCGTCCACCCACTCGCGGCCGAGCAACGTCACCAAGCCAGCGATGATCCATCCAATGCCCGCGACGATGGCCCAGCGGTTCACTCCTCATCCTCAGCCCAGTTGTCCGGATGGCGAGCGATGCCAGCGTTCGACCAGAAGAGAGCTTCCTCGATCTTGGTCAGGGCCAGCGCCTGCTCGCGGCCCTCGGGCACTTCCTTGCGGATCACCTTGGCCCACTCCAGCGCATGGTGCCGCATCTCCGTGATGGACGCGATCCCGTCCTCATTGGGGAAGTGGTGCTTGATCCGGTTCTCCAGATCATCGAGGTCCATCATTTTCGTCCCTTCATCATGAGTCGTTTGCCCAGCATACGCAGCGTCGTCTCGGCATGACGAAGAGACTGTGCGGTGTGGGGTCCGCCAAGATCGGCGATGGTGATACTTCGGATAGCGATGCGCAGCAGTTCTCGATCGCTCAGGTCGAAGGTGAGATCGTCACGGCGCTCGTTGCGCTGTGACAGCGACTTGCGCCACGCCCGAACCTCGGCGGTCGTCACCCGAAGCATGAGCATCGCGGTCTTTTCATCCCCTTGCCGCAGGGCAGCCATAGCCTCAACGGCGTAGCGTATCGATGTCTCAGCCCGCCGCTCGGGCTTCCTGTCTTGAACCGTCGGCGGCAGGGTGTCCTTCCATCGCTTCATGTTGTTCCTAAAATATCTAACGGCCGAATAAGATCACCAGGCCCCGATCTGTGTACACTAGCCTCACACCGCCGGATGGGTGACATCCGGTTTGACGGCCCTAGGTCACCCCTAGGGCCGTTTCTTACTCTTCGTCGTCCTCTAGGACCACGTACTCAGTGCCAGCGTCATCCGCGCACAGAGTGCGGTACCAATAGTTACGAACGCGCAGGACGCCTGGCTGCCCGCAGTTCTCGCAGGTCCGCGCCGCCTCTTCCTCGGCGGCACGGATGAGGGCTTCCACTTCAGGCACGGGAGGCCCCTCGGTGTAAATTCTCGCGCCCCCAAACTTTTCCTTGACTTGGAGTAGGCGTGGCATCGGCGTGATTTCGCGCAACTGCTCGCCGAGACGACCCAGCAGCGGCAGCCAGCCGTCGCCCACCGCGAGGTCGCGGGGCCAGCCTTCTTCCCACATGGGTGCGTAGATCAGGGCGATGGCGTCGCGAGATGGGAGGTCGGTTGGAGGGGTCGGGGTTGTTTCGTAGGTTTCCATGACCGAATCATACCATGCCGCGTCGCACGGCGCGCTTCGCCGCTGCACGGTTGTAGTCGCGCCACGAACACATGTCGCACGAGCACGGCGTAGGCGTGGCAGCCAACATCCCTACCCTGCGCGGGTCTGGCTCAGGCTTTGGCACGGCAGGCCAGGACCAATGCTCACCCTTGACGCGGCGGTAAGCCTTCGCCTTGATGCGCTCATCGTGGGCCCGGCGCAGGGCGCGGCCCCTCTTCTTCATCATCGCCTACCTCACTCGTAGAGTTCTCGAACGGCCAGGACTCCTGCTCCCAAAGGCTCCATTTTGTAGAAGTGATGTTCGCAGAGGTACTGCTCCCGATCATCGCGAAAACACACGCACCCTGCCGCGAGCTCCACATGCACGGTAGCCGGGCCGCAACCGAACCGACATTGTGGTTCTGTTTCAACCGTCATGATCGACCTCTTCGATGACCCTGATCAGGACATCCCCGTGACAAGCCTCATGCTCGCCGCACCAACAGGCCAGGGTCTTGCCGGCCAGTTCTCGGCGGACATCCTCGACCGTGAACCTTAGCCGCCCCCCGCGCAGATCCTGTGCGAAAAGATAGATGGCCTCATGGCGATTGTGGAGCAGGCCGCACCTCTGGCAGATCCGCTTCGGGCCGACGACGTGCGGGTTGCCCCACCGGCCTCTGCGCGAGATGTCCACAGCACCCTCAGGGATCACTGGGTTGTAGAGGTTGCCTTCGATCTTGGTCCGACCGGTCATCGCCGTTGCCTCTCGTCAGGTGGGTACTCCAGAAGCCCCCAGACGATGCAGGCGATGCCGAAGATCACCAGCCCGCCGCCGATCCCGAAGATGATCGCCCACCCGATGGAGACCGACGCCACCCCTGTCGCGATGGTCTGCCGTGCTGGGAACATCATTCAGGTTCCTGATAGATGTGCGGAGACGGGTTTCGGGAAGTGCGATTCTTCCGTCGACCGTGGTCATAAGTGTCCTGTACATTCTCGGCCTGAGTGCCCCAACGGAGATGTTCTGGTCGGATACATCGCCTGTTGTCACAGGCATGGAGTGGTCTCTGGCCAGGCTCAGGTTCACCGTAGACCAACAAACAAACCAACCTTGATACCTTTTGCTGTCGGATTCTCGGGTACCAGTCAAAGGCCCCTTTGTTGAGGAACTGCCACTCCCAACATCCCTTGCCTGATGTGTCAACAGTACCAATCTCGTACAGGCGCTCCAATGTGGCCGGGGTCCAACATGTTTTCTCATGGACTCCTATAGGTCCAGCCGCAGACACCAAACCGCATCCACGAGAACATTCCCTGCGAACGACTCTTATTCGTCTCACTCTGGTTCCCAATGGACGTGCCATACAAAATAACCGTCCTGAACCGTCCCCAAGTACGTCTGGTACGGCCGCTCTGGGATTGGGTTGCCAGTGCCATAGACCCAGATCGTGCGCTCCACCTTCGGCAGCGTTGGGTCCACATGGACCCACAGGCATAGCGTGTCCCCCTGTATCTGCACCGTCAGGGGCACCGCGCCGGTCGGGATCATCACCGTCTGCTCGTCGGTGACCTCCAGCGGGATCTTCCAGATGGTCGTGCTGGCGGCCTCGTGGGCCTCTCGGTGGACACTGTCCGACCATCTGCTATGCCCGGTCATCTTGCCTTCTCTCCCATGTGGCGTAGTCGCGCCATTGACCATCGGAATCCTTGACCCACAGGTGCCCGCCGTAGAGGCGCCGCAGCAGCATCGCGTAGAGCAACTTGATGTGGCTCACGTTCATCGCGGCACCTCTTCCAGAGTGATGATGCCGTCGCGGTACGCCTCGATGAACCGGACCATGAGGAACGTCCACGTCGCCCGCCGCTCACAGTCGGGGCAACCACAGAAATAGATACCTGACGCATCAACGATGTCTTCGTCGATACTGCCGCTCTCGGCATACTCGTACAGCCGGTCCATGTACTCATCGAAGTCGGCCTCCAGTTGGCGACCCCACCCTTCCTCGAAGGTGGGGCGAATCGCGCTGGTGCGATGAGGTTCCGTCATCTCTGAATGATACCAGGAGGCGGTGCGTCCTTCGGAATCTGCCTGCCCAACTCCATCAGCCAGCGTCGCAGCCGGTTGATGTACTCCTTGCGCTGCGGGTCAGCTCGGCTGGCACTTGATTCGTGGCTGAAAATCTCACGGCCCTTGGGGTTCTCGGCCCACATCTCGAACCTGTCAGTGTCAACGACCAAGTTGCCTTCGTAGCCGTTGACCAGCCATGTGACCGCGACACTTCCAATCCTCGGCCCGGCGTAGATCTGCGGCGTCGGCTGCCCGTCGGCGACGATATTGGCCAGTAACCATAGGGTGGCCGCGACTGCCAGGGGGTGAGCCGGCGGGTCCGCGGCGGTCGCCAGCAGCTGGAGATGCTTGTCGGCATCGTCCAACATTTGGACCCGGGTACGTTCAGTCATTGTCGATCACCATGCGATCCATTCCGCGACAGTAACCCAGTAGGCAAGGCGTTTCCTGAGGATCGGGGCACAGTCGGTCACCTCGCCCCACTCCACCACGAAGCCAGCGCACAGATGGGGGGTGGTCACTTGGTAGGTGCCGTCCTTCAAAGTCATCGCAGTTCCCCCTTTACAAGTGGCTAGACAGGCGTACCGTGATGGGTATGAGGACATTCCATCTGATCTGCTACATCATCGCTGCACTGGCCTTCCTGTTCGCGTTCTTGGCATCAAGCGTGAGCGACGGATCAGAGGCCACCTCCATCGCGCGCAAGGCCAACCTCGTCGCACTGGGTCTTCTGGCCTGGGTGACGGTGCCGTTGTCGAACGTCATCGACGACATCGCCGACTGAAGACCGCCTGACCCTCGGTCGGCGTTCTGCCTTTGGGCGTTAGCGCGTCCTCTTTGGCCGACCGAGGGAGTTCAGTCGTCCCAGCCTATGCGCGTCTCCAGCCACTCAGCTTTAGCCTTCTCCACCGCGGCGTAGAACTTTTTGGCCGCCGCGACGCCCGGCACCACCTCGGCCTCCCGCCAGACCGCCCGATCTGCCGCGATCTTCATCGACAGGCGTTCAGCTGAGATCGTCTTGGTCGGCGAGGACTCGTGCCAGTATTCCCGCGAACGTGAGTAGCGCCGCAGCCAGGAGCCGTCAGGGAAGACGGCCACCACGAACGGAACGTCCTCGTCGTCGGCCATCGGCCCCCCTGTGTGTTGGGCCTCGGTCAGCGCATCCTCCATGGGTAACGGGGCAAGGGTGGCCGACCGAGGTTCCCAAATAATACCACTGCCCCGGCTGACGGCCCGCTACTGGGTGTTAGCGCGTGGTTAATGGCCAGCCGGGGCAGTGAGCCCTCGGTCAGCGCATCAGCCTTGGGTATGAGCGCGCGATGTGTGGCCGACCGAGGGACAGCTCAGGTCGAGACGGACACCTTCGGCATCGGGATGACGACGGCATCCAGCGGCCGCTCCGTCAGCGTAGCCATATCAACCTTGACCTTGGCAGTGCCGCAGTCGCAGTTACAGGCGTGGGTCATCTCTTCATCAGGAGTCATGTCGCCAACCTATCCCCCGGTCGGCGTGCTTCGTCTGGGAAACGACATGACGTTGGCCGACCGGGGGGCACCTGTCCTAGGGGAGGTCAGTCGATGACATTCTTCGCGGCATCCTTGACGTTCTCAGCGGCCTGCCGCGCGTCGGCCTCAGCCTGTTCAGCTTGGCCCTCGGCCTCCAGCGACTCGTTGCCGGTCGCCTTCCCGTACGCCTCCTTGGCCTTGCCCTGGGCCTCCTTGGCCAGGTTCTTGGCCTTATCTACTGCGCCCACGATGGGCTCCTCTCGTTGGGTGTTTCCACCCTACCCCTACCCACCACGACCCGCCTAAACCCCGGCCGGCGCTGGAAGCATGGGTACGCGCTACCTGATTGGCTGACCGGGGAGTCAATGAATCTCCCATGTATGGCTCATGGATGCTCATGTATGACCATGCATGACCCATACGCTACCTTCTCCCACACAGCTGGCCGCGTATGCTTTCGCCCCACGGCCGGCGTCGCTGATTTGGGTAGCGATTCCGCTTTGGCCGACCGGGGGAGTTCAGAACCTGAGCGCGCCATCCTCGATCTCGCCGCCATGCAGCTCCACCAAGGAGCGGACCAGCCCCACCGGCACATAGCTGTAGATCGTCTCGGTCGGATCTTCCGACTCCTCGGCGAACTGGCGCCACTCCTCCCACGGCTCGGGGTTCATAGAGGGAAAGCCAACCTCCACGGCGGTATACGGCCCCGGATAGTCGTGGGCCACCTCCCCGAAGATGCCGTCCGGCTCGTGGACCATCTCGTGCCCCGGAAGGTGGAGGCACAGCGTAGGACGCGGGGTGCAGTAGGTGCCGCCGCCAGCGATGACCGACACGGTAAACCCGTCGGCGCAGGTGATCTGGCCCGGAAGGTGGAAGCCGACGTGCCCCCTGTTGCCTCGCGCCACGGTGTCCTCAAGCAGGCTCATACAAACTTCCCGTCCCATGTTCTCGCCCACGACGTGGGCCAATCGTCAGTCTGACGCATCATCCACTCCGCATGTGTAACCATTCGGCTCCCGAAGGCCGCCCCCCACGAAGGCTTCACCGCCGCTAGCAGTTCATCGTACAGCCGGGGTGCGTGATACCACTCTGCTGGGTCAGTGCCGTGGATGGTGGCAAGGGCCGCATCGGACAGATTGAACTCCACGGGCTCGCCCAACAGTTTCCCGCCCCATCTTTCAAGGAAGGATGTCTTGCGCACGAGGTAATCAACAGCATCATCCCGCCCTCCATTGGGGGCGTACTGCCAAACCCTCTCTCGGGCGTTCGGACGATCCGAGACTCGGAGGGCCGTGGCGCCAAAGAGGGCATGGATATCCCTGTTGCCGTCCTGCTCAATGCACCACGCGATGGTGTTCTCAGGCATGGTCATTCCACGTCCCACGGATTGAATCCTGCAAATGCACTTTCAACCCAGCGCTCCTCAACGTACGCCTTGGTCGGGGCCCACGTCGCATGCGAGACGATTCCGCTACTGACGATCTTCATCCCTCGAAAAGAGGGGAGCACCGCCGCCAGTAGTTCCTCGCGCAGCCGGGGCGCGTAGATCCAGTCCCCGTAGTCGTTGGGCACGAGCGATGCCATCGCCGCGTCGGACAGATCGAACTCCACCGGCTCACCCACCATGCGCCAGTCCTTCTTCTCAAGGAGGGAGGTGCTGGCCACAAGGTAAGAGATAGCCTCTTCCTGCCCACCATTAGGCGCGAACTGGAAGACCTTGTCCGTCGTGCCGCCCGGGGAGTCTGAAGCCCAAAGGACCGTGGCGCCGAAGAGCGCATAGATGCTCTTGCTGCCATTGGGCCCTTCAAGGCACCACGCCAGAGTGTTCATCCGGCTTTGATCCATGATGTTCCGCTCCATGTGCTCAACGTGGTGGCCTCAATCTCATACCAGATATCCCCGACCTTGGGAGCGCGAGGTGAGGTGACCGACACGGCCACATGCGCTGGGAAGGCCGGTGGGTCTTTGATCCCAGTCAGCAGCTCGTCGTACAGCGTGGGCGCATAGAGCCACTCCCCAGGATCGTTGGGATGGAACTCGGCGATAGCGGCAGGGGACAGGTCAAACTCTGTCGGCTCACCCACCATGCGCCCACCTTCCATCTCCACGGCAGTCGTCTTGGTCACGAGGTAATCGATGGCGGCATCCCGCCCAGTCACGGAACTGTACTGCCAAACCCGCCCCGGAATATGGTCCAAGGCGTAGACGGCTACATCGCAGTGGAGCGCGATGAAGTAACGGCCACCTGTCGATTCCATCTGCCAGCCAAGAGTGTTCAAGCGACCACCCCCCTCGGAACGGTGTAGATGCGCGCGATGGCGGCCCCTCGCAAGGGCTTCCAATCAAGGGGCGGCGTGGCCACCAACAAGGAACCATGGATCCGCTGTATCAGTTGCAGGCGCAGCAGGGGTGCGGTGGGCCACTCCATAACTTCGGGGTAGCCACGGATCTCACAGAGCGCCGCAGGGGACAGGGGGAACTCCACAGGGTCGCCCTGTAGGCGCCCGCCGTCCCTCTCCATGCTCTCCGTCAGTTCCACCAAGCGCCTGATGGCCACGTGCTGCCCGCCGGAGGAACGGAACTGCCAGACCTGATCCTTGAAAGATGTCTTGGCCAGGAGGGCCATGTCGCCGTGGAGGGCGAGGAAAAAGTCCTCCTCGGGCTTCTTGATCCACCAGCCAATGGTGTTCAACGGTAATCCCCCGACCCACTGATCACGCCGCGCTCGGAGCGCGACTGCAGCTTCTCGATGTTCATCGCGGCGATGTTGTCCAGGCCGACGTTCAGCTCTCGCGACAGGGCGGCAACATACCAGAGGACATCGCCCATTTCCTCCATCAGAGCTCGGCGGACACCGGGCGTAACCATACCGCCGTTGTCCCGGATGATTTTCTTGATCTTCCCCTGGACCT
>Ga0105091_10001527_pt1 | contig 10148 bp, 11 predicted proteins | sample PPLLak1March2015_FD_87022 | JGI IMG/M metagenome (GOLD analysis project Ga0105091, IMG submission 87022) | Freshwater sediment microbial communities from Prairie Pothole Lake near Jamestown, North Dakota, USA - PPLs Lake P7 Core (1) Depth... | ecosystem: Environmental > Aquatic > Freshwater >... | reverse complement strand
ACCAGGTGGTTGTTAGTACACGTGAATTTATTACTGATCTCTTACACCATCATAATGTGGATATATTTCAAGGCGAGGGTGAAATTACCGGCCCGGGAAAAATGCTCGTTCGCACTGGCAAATTAGATAAAGACGGCGAGACCATGCATTATGAGGGCGAACCAATTGAACTAACTGGGGATAACATCATCATTTCAACCGGGTCACAGCCGCTCATTCCCCCTTTTATTAATGCAAAAGATCCTTCGGTCGTAAGCAGCAACCGGTTGATCTCGATCAATAAACTTCCGGAATCACTAACCATTGTTGGCGGCGGTGTGATCGGTCTGGAATTCGCGACGATCTTCTCCAATTTGGGCAGCAAAGTGACCATTGTTGAATTTCTGGACCGGGTAGTGGCACTGATGGACCCGGATATTTCAGCCGAGATCACACGGATCCTGGAAGCGAAAGGCGTTAAGATACTGACCGCCCATAAATGCCTTTCACTGGAAAATGGGGTTATGAAAGCCGAAGATATGCGCAGCGGAAAGATCATTGAGATCAATGCGCCGATGTCCCTAATCGCTATTGGCCGTAATGCGGTGGTGCATGAAGAAACTTACCAAAAGCTTGGTTTGCAGTTCACACGCAAAGGTGTAAATGTGGATGACCACCAGCGCACCAATGTGCCGGGTATCTGGGCAATTGGTGACGCAACCGGACGTTCAATTCTGGCTCACGTGGGCATTCAGCAGGGGATCATCGCTGCCGAGAACATAATGAAGGCTGCCGGAGAACCTCTTAGGAAGATGGATTATGAGGTCATCCCTGCTGTGATCTACACGATGCCTGAGATCGTTGGCATTGGTACTGTTCCCCAAGACCTGAATGGCGTGAAGGTAGTAAAGGTTCCGTTCGCCATAAACCTGCGCGCGGAAATTGAAGATTACCCGGATGGTTTTGTAAAGATGTGGATAAAGGATAACAAGATCCTGGCTTCACAGGCTATCGGGCACAACGTATCAGAGATCATGCAGGAAGTGGCTAATATGATCGCCCTTAAGACCGATATTAAGGATGTGAGCGAGATCATCCATGCGCACCCCACATTCGCAGAGATCATCCGCTCAACGCTGGACTACGCCCTGGACAAGGCGGTTGATTTTTATATATAAAACTTAAGATCAGGCGAAGACCTGTTACGCTATATTAATTCTTAATCAGTGAACAAGGATTTGGAGGATAGCCTATGACGATTCGCATTGCTTCTGACCGCACTTGTGATCTGCCGCAGGCGGTTATTGAGCAATACGGGATCGGGATCGTCCCCTGTTATATCAATGTTGGGAATGAAAGCTACCTGGATGGGGTTGATCTTTCCCGCCAGGATTTTTACAGGCAACTTCCAAATTATTTTCCACACCCAAAAACTGCAGCACCGGGGGTAGGTATATTTTCCAAGATCTACAGGTGCCTGGCGGATGAAGGTGCGGACCAGGTCATTTCGATGCATATTCACTCCGGATTAAGTAACCTCTCGAATACAGCACAACTCGCGGCAGAGAGTGCAGAAAATTTCAAGGTTACGGTTGTTGAAGCGGGGCAATTGACCCTGGGATTGGGCTTTTTGACCATGGCCGCAGCGGAAGCGGCACTGAAGGGTATGTCGCTCCCTGAAATCCTTCTTATGCTCAAAGAACGAGAGAAGCATACCTTTGTATATGCTGCGTTTGATACGCTGGATTATCTGCAAGCCAGCGGAAGAGCCCCGGAAATTGTTGTAAGAATAGCCAACCTGTTGCATATAAAACCGATCATTCAATTGCATCAGGGGGAACTTAGGCTGATCGGCCAGGAACGCACACTCGTGAGATCAATTGATCATTTAGTTGAAAAGGTAGGCAAATTTGGGAGATTAGAAAAACTCGCCGTACTGCACAGCAATGCGGTCGATAAGGCAAGAATCCTGGCTGACAAACTAGCTAGCCAGGTTTCAAATAAGCTGGATATTTGGGTAACCGAAATAACGCCAGTTTTGGGAGTACATATCGGACCGGGAGCGGTTGGATTGGCTTTTGTAACCGCTGAATAAAACAGGCGACTAATACTGAAAGGCATATTTAGTCCTTCATCAATCCCTATTAAAATCAAGGCATGAAAATCCATCGTATTGCATTTTTACTTAGCATTACATTTATTTTAGGCGCGTGCCAGAACAATTTTTCAGACCCCATCGGCGGTGACCAGCCGGTATCCTCCGAGGATACCCCTGCTCCAGCAGAGACCCTTGATCCTGATAAGTTTGAGATTGGCGAAGCTGCATATATCGATAACATGGACATCGTTTTTCTTGAATCGTTCCCCTTGCAGGTTCATGTGGTTCTAAAAGGGAATTTCCCGGACGGGTGCACCTCAATTCAGCGCCACGAAGTAAGCCGAGAGGGAAATACTTTTGATATCAAAATTTTTACCAAAAGGCCCCTGGATGCCTTTTGTATCGAGGCGCTTGTGCCTTTTGAATATACTGTTCCATTGGATGTTTATGGTCTGATCGCTGGCAGTTATTCCGTAAAAGCCTATAATGTTTTCAATGAGTTTACTTTCACCCAGAATAATATCCAGCCGGATAAAGATGCTTGCACACTTTATCCCGGGTGCGGAGAAAAATAATGCGGAATTTTATTAAATGGATGCAACACAATAACAGAAATGTAACTTTTTCGATCTTACTTGCTGCTGTGATATTGTCCGGATGCGGAAAAATCCCCCTGGTATCGACCTTTTTGGGAGCATCTCCGCAGGCAACTCAAGCCAGCCAGCTTTTTTTTGATGATTTCTCGGAAACAAAAAGCGGCTGGGATCGTTTTGCTGGAGCGATCGGAACCACAGATTACAAAGATAAAACCTACCAAATTTCGATCAATGAACCCAATACTGACCTATTTGCAAACCCCTATCAATTATTCAAGGACACCATCATAGAAGTAAAAGCAGCAAAAGTTGGCGGACCGGTAAACAACAGTTTTGGGGTCATATGCCGTTTTCAGGATGAAAAGAATTTTTATTCTGCACAGATCAGCAGCGACGGTTATGCGGGTATTTTTAGAATGAAGGATGGCGTTTACAGATTGATCGGGCAGGATGTGATGATACCGGTCCCTTCCATTTTGGGTGGTTCAGCGGTGAATACCATTCATTTTGAATGCATCGGCAGATCATTAGCTCTGGCTGTGAACGGCACACCAGTGGATGCGCGCGAAGATAAGAGCTTTGAGAATGGGGATGTCGGGTTGATTGCCGGAGCCTTTGAAGAGGCAGGCGTGGTAATCGCTTTTGATGACCTTAGCGTAACATTGCCGTAGATTTCTTTTACGGAATATCGAAAGGGTAAAACCCCATGTGAGGAGTTAATGCGGACAAGACTATTACTTATTTTTTTTATTTTGACAGTTTTGTTGGCAGCATGCCAGCAGGATATAACAGAACCCACCCCGACCGAAGTCCCGGAGGGTTGGATCTGGCCGACAGAAACGCCTATCCCCTGGGTCACCAGGGCGCCTGACAATATTGCCACACCAACGCCCACACCTACCGCCCGCCCCTTAAACCTGCCACCGCTTGGGCGCTTTGCTTTTCAATCTGACCGCGATGGCAGCTTCGAGATCTATGTGATGAACGCTGACGGTTCAGCCCTCAGCCGATTGACCAATAGTCCTGCTGTGGACGTTTTTCCATCCTGGTCGCCAGATGGCGCCAGGATCGCTTTTACATCGGACCGGGAAGAAAGCCCGGAGATCTATGTGGTCAATTCTGATGGGACCGGACTTGCAAGGTTGACAGAAAACACTGCCAATGATGTGCTTCCACAATGGTCGCCTGACGGAAAACAAATTGCTTTTGTATCCGACCGAGACGGGAATAATGAAATTTACGTGATGAACGTTGATGGAAGCAATGTAAAACGACTGACCAATAACGCTGAGCAGGATCTTTTCCCTTCCTGGTCGCCCGATGGCGAATGGATCGTCTTTTCAACTACCAGGGACGTGGATGCCGAGATCTACAAGATGAATAAGAATGGCGGTTCATTGATCCGGCTGACCGACGATCCTGCGGCGGATTCCAATCCTGCCTGGTCGCCGGATAATACGCGCATTGCGTTCATTTCGCGGCGTGATGGATTCGCAAACCTGTTTGTGATGGGCACTGATGGGGCAGATCCACAACAGTTAACCTTCTACAAATCCATAGTTGAAGTTCCTTCGTGGTCATCAGACAGCCGAATGATCGCCTTCGCATCCGACATGGAAGGCACAAGAGATATCTTTATCATCGGTGCGGATGGAGCCGGATTTGACCGGTTGACAGATTCTCCCGGTGAAGATTTTTATCCTGCCTGGGCGCATGACCAGACCGTTCTGGCAGTCAGCCTGCCTGAACCAACTGCGGCACCCGGGGACGCTTGTGTGAATTCCTCGGATGCAACTTATGGGTTCACTCCTGAAAACCCGGTAAAGATCGGATACGACCCGCGAATCCAGGGAATTGACGAACGCCAATGCCTTCCCTGGCTGACAGGACCTGAGGGGCAGCCGGTCAATACAAAATTATTAGAGGAGGAGGAAAACCAGGGTATTGGGAAACTATGCAAAGTTGAAATTACCTATGAAGGACAGGCTGAACCGGATGTGATGTATTTTGATGTTAATAATTTTGAACAGCCCAAAGCTCCGGTGGGGTATTCCTGCGGCTCACCAGTGGCTTACCTTAAAGCGATCACTGCTGCGCGATATCAATAATAATTAAGAAACCTTATTTTAATAAATGCGTAGATAATCATGAAGGAGCGTGAGAAATGAAAAGACTATATCGAAGTAAATCAGATGTTATGATCGCCGGCGTCTGCAGCGGTTTGGCGAAGTACCTGGATGTGGATCCGACCGCGATTCGGCTGGCCTTTGTATTGTTATTATTCCTAGCCCTGGGCGGCTTTTGGATCTATGTGATCCTGTGGATCATCATGCCCATCGAACCCGCAGTTGGAACTGCAAGCGTTGAAGTGGCAGAAAAACCAAAACCTGAAGCACCCAAACAGATGGAAGCACCAAAACCTGCCGCCGTGAAAAGGTCCAGTACAGCTAAAACCACTGGCGAAAAAGAAAAGTAATAATAAAACAGCCGCTGAATTTCAAGCGGCTGTTTTTGATAAATGGTCTGATCACTAAACTACCTTTATCTTCGTCTTCTTTTTCTTTTCGAGATACATCGCCTCATCCGCCTGCTTAAAGGCTTCTTCCAGTGAGGCATTTTTTTCAGCGGTCGCGAAACCGATGGACAGGCTTAACGGGACTGCATCTGGATTATCGAAGTTAAACCTGTCAATTCCTTTTAGAATTCGATCTTTAGCCTTTTGAGCCAAGTCCTCGTCAAATAAAGGCAAAAGTACAGCAAATTCATCCCCTCCAATGCGGGCGGTAACATCCTCTTCACGAAAACTTGACTGGATGATATTTGCGATATTCTGAAGAGCAGTATCACCCCCCAGATGGCCGAGCCGGTCATTGATGGATTTGAAGTCATCCATATCCATTACAAGGATGCTGAACGGGCGAATACGGCTTTTTTCATACCGCGCCAATTCTTCGTCAAAAAAAGCCCGGTTATACAGAGAGGTCATGATGTCGTGCAGGCTGATATAGGTCAGGCGTTCTTCAGTCATTTTGCGATCTGTAATATCAATATTCGAGAACAGGATACGTCCCCAGGAATCTTCAAAACCTGGCATCACAGATATCTTGGTCAGCGTATAGATCAGTTTGCCATCCAGACGGGTGTAAACCAATTCACGTTCAAGACTGGTTGCCCCTTCCAGCAAAGCACAAAAAATATCAACGGCTGCCAAGCGTGATTCTTTTGAAAGGATGGAGTAGATTTTTCCATGCAATTCTTCTTTTGATCCGGCGCTGAATAACTGCAAAGCCGCGGTATTGTATTCAATGATATCGATCAACGAAAATAATTTGACAACATCCTCCGGGTGGTTGAAAAGATGGTCTTTAAAATTAGCGCGAATTCCCTCATCTTTTTCATCGATCCACTCTTTTACCTTTGAAAAATCCTGCATGCGGAGAGCGATGGGAGAATCAGTAAACATCTTTCTAAATCGTTCTTCGCTGGCGGCCAGCAAATCCTTTGTCTGCTTTTCTTCTGTTATGTCACGGTAAATGCCGAGGGCGCCGATCAGACTGCCATCAACGATGATCGGTTCACCACAGATCTCCACTTCCACCAAACTCCCATCTTTTCTGCGGCGGCAGCCAAACTCGTGGATTCCTTTCCCGGACAGGACCTGCTGAGTAATGGCTTTTGATTCTTCAGTTTTCACCGGATTGGCGATCAAAGAATCAAGATTCTTGCCTTTGATCTCTTCCAACCGGAAACCAAACATGTCCTTAAAGGCAGGATTAATGGATAAGATATTGTGGGCTTTATCCAGTGTGACGACAGCAATCGGGTTATTTTCAACCAGGGCTTCATAAAATAGTTTCTGCCTGATCACTTCAAAAGAACGAGATTCAACAAGATCTTCAAGATGACTTGTCTGATCCTCCAGCTTCTCTTTGCGGGTCCCCGCGAACCAGGCGAAGATCCCAAGAAATAAAGGAGCGGTATCAATGACCCATAAAAGCGGATTTGACCTTTGAACCTGCAGAAAGGAGTTAAGTGAAAGCGGATACCCCAGGGATCTCAGTTCAATAATTGAAGAATATAAAGGAAAGAGCATCCCAAAGAGAATACCCATTGTTGCAGACTTCACTCTTGGTGAAATCTTATTTTTCCGCAAGGTCGTCATCTTCTAAGATCCCTTAAAGTTTCAAGAAAGTACACAATACCAATAATTATACGATCCTTAAAGGTTATATACAATATTAATAAATGGAAGAATGGTTAACCATATAATTGTCTCATCTGTTCACCATCAGGAGGAAACATGTTGGAGATACTCAGGTTCATAGCTGCAGTAGCCACCGTTGCCACAGGTTTATATGCACTGGCTGCGCCATTAAAGGTGCGCGGATTCACCGGACTGGAACTCCCCGGTGGACGCGGGATCACCGAAGTGCGTGCGGTGCTGGGCGGATTCTTTATTGCCCTGGGTGCTGCTCCGCTTATCTTTGCTTCAAAAGATATGTACTTAATGCTGGGAATTGCCTACCTTGGGGTTGGCGTTGTAAGAGCTATCTCGATGTTCGTGGATAAATCACTGGTCCAATCGAACTTCATCAGCCTTGCAGTGGAAATTATCCTTGGAATAATCCTGGTTCTCTGATAAGTCAATATTTTTGGTGTAGTGTTACAATAACAAACGGAAAAGTCTGTTTTTGCTGCATTTTCACCACCTTGACAAGCCGTATTTTTCAGTTAACAATACGGCATAACCCCGGTTTTCAGATTTATGCCGGAAATTGATCGGAGGATCATAATGAATGTAAAGATAAAAGCTGCGAGCCTGGGCATGATGCTCATCGCGGTATTGCTTCTGTCAGCCTGCGCTCCAAAGGCGGCGGCAGAACCCACACCGGATATGGTGCTGATCCGGACTCAAGCAGTTCAAACTGCAGTCGCTGAAATGACTGTGCAGGCTGCTCTCAACCCAACCGCCACATCCGTTCCGGCAACACTCACCCCACTGCCGACGGCAACCGTTGGCACCCCGGTACCTGCTTCAGGTTCTTCCGGTGGAAGCAGCGGGAGCTCGGGTGGCAGTTCGGGCGGCAGCGGCGGCAGTACAGGGACCAAAGTTCCAACCAGGACTCCGGATGCCTGGAAATGCCAAATCGTTGATGAATTTCCATTAGACAAACCGCAGATGACTGGTTGGGAATATGACCGCCATTGGGTCATTAAGAATGCCGGCACCACCACCTGGTGGGCGAATGATGTTTATGTTGAGTTTGATGAAACCTGCACGCTCTGCGAGAACATCACCTATCAAACCAAATTCTATATCAACAAGAATGTCGAACCCGGGGATACGGTTGACGTCTCTGTGGATATTGATGTGCCGACCAGCCCTGTTGACTTGCCAGGTTTTACGATGGCATGGAATATGATCAGTGAAGATGGCGGATTGATCTGTGAATTCTGGAACAACATCCCGTCCACTTATCCCCCATACCCAACGCTTACCCCCAAACCATAATCTCAACTTACAGAAAAGGCTGTCTACAAAAGACAGCCTTTTTTTTATTTAATGAATTGGCGGGTAATTACTTATATAATAACAATAGCTTTAATAAAATTGGGGTATTCGGAGAATTCTGATGAAGAACGGGTTCATTTTTCTTATTTTGATATCTGCATTATTGGCCGCGTGCGCACCAGAATCTGCTGCTCAACCGACCATGGATATAGGCGCCATTCAAACCATGGCTGTCGAAACTGCGGTCATGGAGATCACCGTCCAGGCGATCCTCCATCCTTCTTTAACCCCTATTCCGGAAACAGTTTTACAGTCTCCTTCTGTTCTTTCAAATACCGCTGTGCCTGTTTCTGCTCCCGGTGGAGCCGGGGGGAGCAGCGGTGGAAGTTCAGGTGGATCTGGCGTCACATCAGGTACGCCGCAACCATCCCGCACGCCGGATGTGTATATCTGTGAATATGTGACCCAATTTCCCCCGGATAAACCACAAATGACCGGGGCGAATTATGATATGGTTTGGACGATCCGCAACAAGGGCATCTCGACCTGGAATACCAGTGAATACTATGTCAAATGGCTGGGCGGATCAGACCTCAGCCCCAGCCATACTTATCCGCTGCCAAATAATGTTGTGCCATCCGGCACAGTTGAAATAGTTGTGGATATCCATATTCCAACCGAACCAATGGCTGATCTTCAGATTACCCGTTGGGGAATTGTGAATGATAATGGCGATGTATTCTGCAAGTTCTATCACGCGATCCCGTCAACTTATCCCCCGTCCCCGACATTGACGCCATAGAGTTAATATTAAAGCCCCTCCCTTTTGTTCCCTCCCCAAATTCTTTAAAGTTGGGGAGGGATAGGGTGGGGCGTTTTGTATCTGATTTTCATCAAATGGGATCCTAATTTTCAAGTTCGAATTGAATTGCCTGGATAACCCCATTCAGGTCATTCATCACATCATTATTCCAAAATCTAAGGACCTTGTATCCTTTTGTTTCAAGAAATTCTTTTCGATGATTGTCATATTCTTCATCATCCAAGTGCTGACTACCATCCAGCTCAATGATCAATTTTGAATGAGGTGAACAGAAGTCTGCCATATAAGGCCCAATGGCATGCTGCCGGCGAAAAGATACTCCATTTATTGGTTTTTCAGCAAGTACGACCATAGTTTTGCTTCAGCAGGTGTTGGGGATTTGCGTAATTCAGCCGCACGACGCATCTTTTCAGGAGTTGTACGTTTGGGTTTCAATAAAATAGCCCCTCCTGTCCTGCGGACATCCTCCCCATTTTGAAAAAATGGGGAGGAAAAGATTCCCTGTTAATTATTCCAGGTCTCGGCTGGCGATGATATCGATGCCTGTACCAAGTGCATCAGCCAGAATCACCTGGTTAACAGAAACCGGGGACTGAATTTTCACCTGGCGCAGAGCACTTAATAATTCTACGATCCTGTCCTTGGGGAAAGGGCTGGCAGTATAGACCGGCAGCAGAGGATGCGATCCTTTTTCGACGCGCACAGTTGTGGCAACCATGCGGCGTGGATCGGTGATCTCGCTCACGGCATACTCTCTACCGCGCTTGCAGCCTTCATGGGTCACCAGGATCTCGCCATTTTCACGGTGCGCTTCCAGGCGGCAGCCTTTGGGGCAGGCGACGCAGATAATTTCGGTTGGTTCGGAAGTCAGTTTTAACATGGTTCTACCGTTTACGAATATTCAGCACAAGTTTATCCGATTTTTGGAGCTCTTCCGCGGCTTCCGGCTTGAGGTTCAGCGTGACCATCTCACCCGGTCGGGCATAGGGCAGGGATCGACGGGCAACCAAGCGATCACCCGCAGCTGTTTCCACCCATACCGGCGCTTCGATCGGCTGGCGGACGCGCATTTGTAAGGCGATACTGCCATCGAACAGCGCATCAGGATCGATGGTATGGGGTATCACATAGCGTACATTT
>Ga0105091_10001524_pt1 | contig 10154 bp, 10 predicted proteins | sample PPLLak1March2015_FD_87022 | JGI IMG/M metagenome (GOLD analysis project Ga0105091, IMG submission 87022) | Freshwater sediment microbial communities from Prairie Pothole Lake near Jamestown, North Dakota, USA - PPLs Lake P7 Core (1) Depth... | ecosystem: Environmental > Aquatic > Freshwater >... | reverse complement strand
TAACACTATTTAATGCAACCGATGGCCCAACGGATGAGATTGATGGAACCCTAGAAAGTGGAACTTTTACCGCAGAGGACTTTGAGGGACCATTGCAAGGACAGAATATGACCGATCTAGTCGACGCAATTGAAGGCGGTCAGGCATATGTAAATGTGCATACTGAGGCCAATCCACCAGGTGAGGTTAGAGGTACTATTGAGGCGGCTACTGCAGCAGCAAGTGACGATGCCGGCGGAGACGACGGCGGAGACGACGACGAGGGAGACGACAGTAGCGACGGCGGAGACGACGACAATTAAGTAGGTCCAGTCAGAGACTGAAGTCTCTTTTCCTTTCTTTTCCTTTTATTTCTTCTAATTTGTAGCCCTCTAACCGCTGACTCTAATTTAGTCGCCTTCTAATCGGTGATATCCCGCTTTAATCTCGAGTTTCTATAGTCAACTGGCAGACGGACACAGGAAATAGACGAATAGATAGGTAGTAATAATTCGTAATTAGTGGGCATTCCATCATCGATGTTGAGGAAGAATACAAGGGTAGGCAATTCATCCATTTCAATTACATCATTAAGGTCACTTATTTAAAAAAACGAATTAGAATGAAGCAAAGCATAACATTACGGCAATTCGATGAATTTATGCTCTCTAGATTGTGTATCTAATATGATTACCCCTCCTTCGACAAATGCTCCCGCCAGACTTTCAGTTTTCTTGTGCCCGGTCCCAGGATTAAGTATAAGGGTCGAAGTATCGTCGGAATAATTTCCTATCGAAGCGCCGGCCGGCTCTATTCTATGGGTATGCCCGCACACAATTATGTTATATCGACCACTTTCGATAAGCCGCTTTTTGATGTCAGCAGAAGTTCCGTGGTAGATGCCAATTTTGAGGTCATTAATATGTAACTCACCTAGTTCTCCCTTAAGCTCACCGTCTACATCCAGAAACGCCTTGAGAAGTTGACCCTTCTCTCCATCATTGTTACCCAGCACTCCAATCAGTTTTGCGTTCAATCTCTTAAACTCTAATACAACGCCCGGAAAGACGTAGTCGCCTGCGTGTATCACGTATTGTGTCTGCTCATTGTTAAAAATGTCAATAGCTCTTTGTACATTTTCTATGTCGTCGTGAGTGTCGGATATGATGCCTATTTTCATTTATTGTTGTCGCTCTTGTTGTTGTATTTATTTTGCAACCTATTATTTAGGCAGGTTTTATAAGATTGATTTGAGCAGAGTATTTGGTAATGCAATCAAGTGACAATCTGTTGGGCAAGCAAGCCGAGTTGTTCGAGAATCTTCCAAACGGAAGAGTCAAATGTACTGCTTGTGCCAGATATTGCGAAATACCTGAAGGAAAGTCAGGGTTATGCGGCATTAGAGGCGTTGCCAATAACAAATTATTTTTATATGTTTATGGAAAGGTCATCTCAGGACATATCGACCCCATAGAAAAGAAGCCGGTTACCCACTACAGGCCTGGTAGCGCTATATACTCAATCGCTACCACGGGATGTAATTGGCTTTGCAAGTACTGCCAGAATTATGACATTTCACAACGGCGCAAGATCGAAGGAATTGATACGAGTCCATCACAGGTCGCTCAAACTGCACTAGAATACGGTGCAGATGGCATTGCATATACATATAATGAACCATCGATTTTCATAGAGTTTGCCAGAGATTGTGGCATCGAGGCACGGAAAAGAGGACTCTTTAATATCTTTGTTTCAAATGGATTTGATACGCCCGATTCAGTCAACCTAATGGACCAATTTCTCGATTGCATAACAGTCGATTTTAAGGGAAGTGGTAAACAGGAATTTGTAAGACAGTATATAGGCATCCCATCAGCTGAGCCTGTCTTTCAGACATTAAAAGATATACATGGAAGGACCTCGATTCATACCGAAGTAACCGATCTTATCGTCCCCCAGGTTGGTGATGACCTGGAAGCGGCAAGAAGACTTTGTAGGTTTGTCTATGATGAACTTGGGCCCGAAACCCCCATACACTTCCTGCGATTCCATCCCGACTACAAGATGATGGATTTTGGCTATACTCCCATTGAAACTTTGGAAAAGCACCATTCTATAGCAAAAGAAGAAGGGCTAAGATATGCATACCTGGGCAATGTCCCTGGACATCCATTGGAACACACGTATTGTCCTGAATGTAATCATGTGGCAATAAAACGATGCGGGTATGATATCCTGTCATGGAACCTTGACAAGAATAACTCGTGTAAGAACTGCGGATATCGTATTTCCGTGACTGGGTCGCTAAAGAAGAGCAGCAGGAGAGGAAACAGTGTTTTTCGCATAATTCAATGATTTTACAATTGGCTTTATCCTTCATCCAGAACCGGTTAAAGGGTCTTCACTCTGTTTAGCCAAGGCCCTAATGCCATCCTTTGTTGCATTTTGAAAGCTGGCGACCTATGCAATATGAAATATGATAGAAGCCGACATTCAACTAACGCCCGTTTACCACGTCAGTAAATAAAAATAAGAGGGTTTAGCAGCCTCCGCTACGAAATGTAGGATTGGCTATTCTTGTCGAATTCTTTTATTAATTCAAACTTTCGATCAAAGCTATTCTGAAGCGCTCCAAGTTCGGGAAAAACCGACCACGGTTCATATCTTGCCATTATCGTTGCAGGGTGATTTTCTCCCAAGACTGATCTACATACTTCGTAGGTCATAGATCGGACACGAAGCTCATCGGTAATGCCGAAGCTGTGTAGATATTCATGAGTCAGAACTGTAAATAGATACGAATTATACTGCTCAGTAGTCTTGATTCCCTTAATGAGACTCAATATGCGCTTATTTACAATTATCATATTGGACCCTAATACGTGGTAGGCTCCTAAATTACCCGGTAGACCTTGTAATACCAGACAGAGTCCCGCTCTGTGCATCTTGAATTTTTGCTCAACTGCTTGTTTTACTAGTTCAAAAGCATCATCGAATCCACGTAGATTCTGCAGTTTATCCACATAGTTTTGCTTATGTTTATCATAGTCGTTTTTTGAATTGCCGTCGTTATGGGTACCGATTGGATTTGAATTTGTATTGTATTCTGACGTTGAAGATGATGATGACGGTGGTGATGCTGATGGCCCAACTGATGGCGAAGATGGCGGAGTCTCTGTTTCCCTAGATATTCCTTCAAATTCTTCGAATTTTACTATCCCTTTTCTCCTCGACCCAGTATTCGCACTTTAACCTAATATAATTTTGGAGCGAGTGGTAAATGAGTTAAAAAGGAATACCAGTTCGTGATACAAAAGACAAACATTCTAAGCCTGTAATTAATTATATGTGTCTACTTTAGATTTGTCTAAGTTGAGTAATTTGATTAAATTAAAAAAAAGAGATCGTAACTACTTTCAGGTTTTCCAAGCACGAATAAAAAAGCAGGTAACGCTTCTATTACTATTTGCCGCCAAAGCCTAACATTTGGCCTAGCTGCTCTAGTGGATTACCTGATTGATTACCTGTTTGATTACCTGTTTGATTGCCGGTTGCATTCTCAACTGCCTGACCAGCTTCCTGAGTCATATTTTGAGCCATGGCCGGTTGTGCGAGTTGAAATCCTACTGAAACAGTCAACACAATCGTCAATGCTGTTGCTATCGAGATTGTTATTTTGTTGTAGCTCTTTTCGTTTGACATTGCTCCTATCAATATTTGAGGTATATTTTAAGTTTCTTACTCAATTCTGCGTGTACGGCTCTGACTCACTAAAGGAAATAGTGGAAATAGTAGATCTTCAGCTCTCCAGGCTTTTCTTGTGCAGGTATAATATATTGCAGATTCAATCTTTACAAGTAACTTAACCCGTATCATAATCTAAATCATATAATCGGGGCAATCCTCTTCGACTTTCAAACCTCGTCAGCGATAATAAAGAATCAAATTGACAATCGCAACATTACGATCAAAAGAAAAGGAGGGGATGAGTGTCGATATCCCATGCGTTGGCTTTTTTTCCACTTAAACTCACTATTCTTAGTTGTCGTCATCGTCGTCATCGCCATTGTCGCCATTGTCATCATCGCCGGCTTCTTCGTCTGTGACATCAGGAACGATTGTTCCTCTGATCTCCCCATCTGGATTGGCCTCAGTGTGCACATTCACGTAAGCTTGTCCATTATCCATCAGTTCTACTAAAGCAGACATGTTTTGTCCTTGTAATGGTCCTACAAAATCTTCAGAGGTGAAGTCCCCATCTTCTAATGTTCCATCGTTAACGTCGGTTGGTTCTGTTGAGTTAAATAAGCTTACGACCACGTCACCATTCTCGCCTTCGCTACCCTGATGAATATGTGCCTGAGTAGCACCTTCTATATCCTCTACCTGGATATCATACGATATCTCATCACCATCGTCATTCAGCTCTAATTCAGCTAGCCCGGTAGCGTTAGTTGTGATTGGCGGAACCTGCATACTGCCGGTTAGATTAGCATCGTAATCTTGTGTTTGTTGTTGCTGCTGTGACGTTGGTTGCTGTGCTGCTGGTGCTGGTGCTGCTTCTGTCTGGTTTTGCTGCTCTGCTGAAGGAGGTGCTGGTGCTGGTGCTGGTGCTGCTGTTGCTCCTCCTGTCTGGTTTTGCTGCTGCTGCGTCTGGCCAGCTTCTCTTACTGCTTCTTCAAAGAATGTTCCCTGGCCAGACTGAGCCAATGCTGGCACAAGTGCAGATTGGACCAACAGGATCAAGAGAGCACCCAGTAAACCTACTGGAATTGTCGACAAAAGTACTTTAATTTTGGTCTCTAACATGGTCTAGGAATATTATCAGCTGAATTTAGGTCTTTCTTACACTCTAGTTGGGAAAATTATTCCGAACATGGCCAATTATTAGGTGTTATTTCATTGCAATAATCTAAAAGTCATATGTCTTTCATAAAAAAATTTTCTGTGTAGGTACGGCGAGCAGCACTTCTGTCCATCTGGAGGACCAGGAAAAAAGACACTAATTCACCAGCCTTCACTAGCTTATGACCAAATATCGAATTCTTCTTTCGGAAATTAGTGGCCTGTACTTTATCATAAAAGGAAGTAGCCTATTATAGATGAAGTGAGAAGAATTCAAGGTTGGATGTAAAAGAGATATTTGGTCTTTCATTGGGGGCTATAAAAGAGAGGAAGGTCCGTTCAGCACTAACGATCTTGATGGTACTTGTTGGAAGTAGCCTTCTGGTCGCCGTAAACGCCTTCGGCGCAGGCTTCAGTGACTTTTTCAATAAGCAATTTGCCAATCTTGCTCCAAATATTCTATTTGTTTCAAGCGTGCAGCAGGAACAGGACGATGGTGGGGGTGGAATTGGGAGCGTAGCCCCTCCTGCTTCAGCAAAGATTACCTTAAACGCAGCAGTAGAATCTCGAATCCGTTCGCTTCCGTTCGTTAGTCAGGTGATTCCATCATACCAAGGCGATATTTCAATTCAGTCTGGTAGTGAATCGAAATCCTTCTCCGTTCTCTCGATGGATCCAAGCCAATTATTCGTTATTTCACCTACCCTTGAGCTAATGAAGGGCTCAACGCTTCCATCGGCAAATGATCCAACCGCTATTCTAGTGGCTGAAGATATAGCCTTTCCTCCGGGTGAATCAGTCCCCTTCATCAATTTGGGACAAAGTGTTAGACTAACCTATTCTTTCGTTAACCCTGACACCGGAGAAGCCGAAGAGGAGTCAAAGAGCTTCGTGGTCCGGGGGATAATCGAGTCCACTGGAAATCCGACCGTAGACAATGCTGTTGTGATAGGTTTGCAGCCAGGTGACGATTTGCTTCAACGTGCAGGTAAATACGATTCATTATTTGTTGCAGCCACATCAACAGACTACGTCGATGCAGTCGAAGAAGAGATAAGGACATTGTATGGCAACGATATAGGGATTACAACCGTACAAAACATCCTTAAAACTATTGAAGAGTTTACAGGCGGAATTAATGCGTTTCTTGCAAGTATTGCCATCATTTCGCTGGTGGTGGGGGCAGTCGGGATAATAACCACACTTTACACTTCTGTAGTCGAAAGAATAAGGGAAATAGGAACATTGAAGGCAATTGGCGCCAAGAACACTACAATCCTTGGCCTGTTCCTTTTCGAAGCTTTACTTATAGGCGTCATGGGAGCGTCATTAGGCCTAGTAGCGGGCATAGGTATGGGCTACTTGCTGGCTAATGCCAGTCCGGGAGGCGGAGGCGGAGGTGAAGAAAATGCAGAGGGTAGTGATGATAGTACTGGTGCAGGCTCAAGTGTTGGAGGCTCAGATAGCACAGGGGCAACTAGTTCAGGCCAAACTGAGGAGCAGGCACAAGAATCAGAGCCTCTTACTCCTGTATATCTTGGAGAAGATATGGTGAGGGTATGGTTTATTTCCGTCGGTTTGAGTGTGATGGCTGGACTCTACCCAGCATGGAAGGCGTCGCGCTACCTTCCAGTAGATGCGCTCAGATCTCTATAGATTGACCTGAGAGGCAAGAATGAGCTATGGGAGATTGAGGCTGTTAATTGACTTAGTAGAATAATACAAAAATTCAACTTCATCGTGTCTAGTTTGGCTGTTTATTTGTTCAATATTCAATCGAAGATATCGCTTTAAACGAATTTAATCAGAGTGTTGAAACAAAAAAATAAAAGGAGATTAGACGGGTAGGTTCAGGAAAACCCTTCTTTTCTCGCAATGAAATGCTCTATCGGTTATTTAATAACCACATTATCCGCTGATCGAATATCTGTTACGCATACAGAGTCTTCGATAACTGCCAATCTGAATGACACAGCGTCATCCTCGTTATTTCCGGGACTTAAGGTCAAAGGTTGCTTTGGCGGGGGTGTAGTACCGGTAACATTTCCCAGGGACATCGTTGAAATGCGCATTCATTCCATCTATTTCTAGATCAAATGGCTCTTGGAAAGTTACAGCTGTAACTTCGGGGTTGGTTCCACAGTTGCCCTCAGAAATGACTTCTAATCTGACAAAGTGACTGTGCCAGACTGGATTGTCTGCTGCTGCATTGCTATTCTGCGCTACGCTATCCAGCACGCCTTTATGTGATGTTCCTACAATAACTGCTGAAAGTCCTTGGTCAGTGATCAAGCCATATCCCACTGCTCCTTTTTCTCCATTTTGAGGAATGAGTCCATGTGTCTTCAGTATTGCACTCAATCCGACGTCATGTGGCTTTATGACTGCTTCTTTGATTTTCAGAAATCCGTCGGATATTATGTCGGGTAGCATTGCGATTGGATCGCCCTGACTCGACGTTAATGCTACTGCATTCTCGTCGCCTTGAACTGCCGAATTTGTGTTGGAACAACGTATGTTTGTAGGGATGAGTTAATTTCCGCAAGAGTTCATCTGAGCTCGCTTGGTCGATGTATTTACCGGCATATGCTTTTTCAATTGCTCCTGGTGAACCAACTGTGGCTTGTCAGTAATTTAACGCCGCTTAAATTCTGGCAAACAAAGGTTTAAACGTATTCAAATGGCGTTAAATTGTTTTACAGGATTTAGCAAGGTCTAAATCCTACAATATCGCATGCGATATCAAGCTCAGCACTTTGTTGCTCTTGTTTTAGTAACTTAATCCGATGTCGAAAAAGTCTTAAATCACGAGCCCTTAAATCATCCTCTCGTATAGCGGATTAACGGAACTGAAGCATGTTCTTGATTTATTCAAAAAAAGAGGGAAAGTTTTGTTGTGATTTATGTTGTGATGTTAGCATCTATATGACAATCTTACTTTCTGACTAGGTTTTCGGCTGATGTAATGTCTGTAACGCATACAGCTACAAGCGTACCATCTGGAGCTGAGCCTCCATCTGAAGGAACAGGAGCTAGCTTAAATGATACCACATCTTGGACTTCATTTCCTGGTTCATAGGTTTCTTTGGGTCCGTTTGGATCGAAGCTGCTTGGGCTGCTGAAGACATTAGGGATTTTAATTAGCTCTGCAGTTTTTCCCTTTATAAGCACATCTCCAGGTTGCTTCCACGTAATTTGGCCTACTGCGAAAGGTGGATCAAATTTTTTACAGTTAACTTCGTCTTCTACGAGTTTTATCATGTGGTTATGCCAAATAGGATCTTTTATGTTTCGTTGTTCTGCACTGTCCAAGACTCCAGCATGAGTTGTGGCGACTGTTAACGAACCATCTCCAGTTTCAAAATTAGTGGTTAGGATACCATACCCGAATGCGCCTCCTTCACCATTTTGAGGAATCAGTCCGTGTGTCTTCAGAAACGCGTCCAGTCCTCCTTTCTCATTGCCGAGTGGAGGATTAAGTTTTCCGAATGTTTTGATGAACGCCTCTTTTATAGTAAGGAATCCATCGAATATTTTGTCTGGTGCCTCGGAAATCAAAGGACGACCTTGTGCCGTTGCTAATGCTGCTGTATTGTCTCTACCTTGCACTCCTGAATTCGTGTTGGAACACTGAACATTCATCGGCATGTCTTCATTACCACAGCTATTTGCTTCAGAATATGCCTGGTTACCCTTATACTCTCCAGCGTATGCTTTGTCGTAGGCTACAACTGAACTTATCGTGACTGCTAACGTAATTGCCACAAGTACAGCTGCCATCCAAATGTATTTATTCACTTTCGTTTCTGCCATAATTCTCGTATTACGGTGAAAAGATTATCTGCGTTTGCGTAGATAGGGATACGATTTAAATCTGATTCATCTAGTTGTGTAAAGTTCTCTATTAGTACATTATATCATTCGTTTTAGATAATATTATTGATAAAGACCCCTTCGGACAGAAATATTGTCGGATATGTAGCATGAGATATAAAAAATATATAAAGTGAAGGAATACCGTTAGTTACGAGGAAGAGTTTGTTATATCCTAACTTATCAAGTATCGGAAAAAAAGTTATTTGCAATTCGATAGACTGGGATATTCGATATATCTGATTGATCTCTGGCAGATGTACAGAATCTTCTATCATTTATCTGGAGAGCGGCACAAGATGTCCTGAATAAATTGGCTATGAGCATTTTCGAAACTTAATACTAGATAATGGTTCAATTTATTGAAAAAAATACAATGTATACGAGAAGAGGAGTGACTATCCGTTGAAGATTGTTGACACTAGGCGAAGACTATCTGATCTGAATATGAATTAATACTTTGTAGTAAAGCAATAGTTCGGTATTGAACTCCAATTCAGAACGGGAATCGGCCCTAAGAAATAATTCAGCGACATTTATTCTCATTTTCAAATGATAGAAATTGCTTTTTTCGCTTATTATTCATAAGTGTGGTTGACTAGACTAAAAGAGAAAGTTTGTTCGATCAATACTTATGATTAGAAAGGCTAAGACAACCAAAATTTTTCAAAGAGGAGGTTTGACGGCATAATACATGAGCCGAATTGTCGAAACTACTAGGAAACCAGAAGACAAACAAAATAATTACAATTCGAGAAACTACGTACTACTGGTATTGACTGTCGTAGTAGCACTAGCACTGATAATCGCAATAGCAGGATACATATTAAGTGGTGGGATTCTACCTAACGCCCACAAAGGACTGAGTTTGATTACTTATCCTACTGAGGGAGCAGCTCCCTCCCTTCTGACTCCGGAGCCTCGATCAATTTCAGTTGTGAGCGAACCCTCTTATGATTTTGGTACGGTGGAAGGTAAAGTACTTGGACCAACAGGCTTGCCGGCGATAGGTGCTTCGGTAATAGCAGAAAAAGACGGAGGAGTCATAACTTCTGTGGTGAAGGAAGGAGGCTACACTGCAAATTCATTCGTAACCGTTGATGGTTCATACAGCTTCAATGTTCCATCCGGTGTATACAAAATGACAGTTGCGTTCCCAGATGGTACAAATCAAATAATCGAAAACTACGCAATATGGCCCAGCTCATCTTCCTCATTTGATTTCAAGTATTTTTAAATATGTATTAACATTAAATACATTCTGGAAATCTCCTCTTTTTTTTGTTACGGTCATCAGTACCAAGGAATATCTTATTCTCATTGAGGTCGATGCGAAAGTCTTGCCTGTGATTTTTTTTGTGCTCTTTAATTTTTTCACTGAAGGGCCAATTTAGGGCTGCAGAGGAGGAGGTCTGTTCAAAGGAGACTTTGAAGATGCATTTAGTAAATTCAGGCAT
>Ga0105091_10001522_pt1 | contig 10159 bp, 12 predicted proteins | sample PPLLak1March2015_FD_87022 | JGI IMG/M metagenome (GOLD analysis project Ga0105091, IMG submission 87022) | Freshwater sediment microbial communities from Prairie Pothole Lake near Jamestown, North Dakota, USA - PPLs Lake P7 Core (1) Depth... | ecosystem: Environmental > Aquatic > Freshwater >... | reverse complement strand
GCTACGCCGGGCTGATGATTGACCCGGCCAGTGGCAAACTACGCAAGACCTGGGCGTTTGTGATGACGCTCTCATGGAGCCGCCACCAATACGTGGAATTTGTCTGGGACCAGAGTGTGGCAAGCCTGCCTTTCGTAGTCAAACCTTTCCAGGATAAACGTCTTAAGAAAAATCAAAAGCCGACCATCCGCCTCAACCCGGATAAAAACCGGCAAGCCGTTTTGTCAGCTTTGCGTGATCTCGATTTCGACTTCCGCACCGGAAAAATTGGGGAGGATGACTATTCGATGTTGAGGCCTCAACTGCTCGCCGAAGCTGTGGCCTGTACCCAATCGAATAAGTCAGTTGAGGATGACCAACTCGAGGCCATGATCCATGCCAGAAAGGCCACGCAGTCTAAAGCCCAGAACTGTTCGAATTGTGGCGAAAAATTCGAGACAGGCAGCCGCTTCTGTCCACGGTGCGGAACGGAAGTTGGAATTCACTGCCCGTCCTGCGGCAAGGTTGTTCAAGCCGGCGATTTATTCTGCACTGCGTGTGGCACAAAATTGGAATTATCGCTGGAATCCGTAGTATGAAAAAATATGTTTTGCTCCCCTGGTTGGTGCTTGCCTTACTTTGGACGGCCAGCCCTGTCTCTGCTCAGACGGATTTGCCTCCTGGGGAGGCGGCTGAGGGCGTTGTGTTTGGGAAAATCATTAATCAGAACATGGGCGACCTCGTGACCGGAAGCCTGGATGTTATGTTGCACATCTGGGATCAGCAATACTCTGATCTGGGCATGGAACACGGCAAATCAGCAGCAGACGGCACCTTCAAATTCAGCAACGTGGTATTCGACCCGCAGCGCCAGTATACGGTAATGACTACGTTCCAAAACGTTACCTACTTCTCAGATACAGTACCAGGACCAGCTGCTTCAGATGAATTAGAGTTGACCGTCCCTGTCATTGAAACCACCGGTGACCTGGCTGCTGTGCAGATCGATCAGTTACATCTACTATTCGATTTCGTCGAAGATGGCATAGAAACGACTGAAATCTATGTATTGTCCAATCTTGGAGAGCGCACTGTCAAGGAGGCGGTCACCGTAGGTGACGGGGAGCCTGCCACGTTGAGCTTTCCTTTGCCAACTGACGCAGATTTTATCTTTTTTCAACCGGAAGGGCAGGATCGTTTCATTAAGTTCTCAGGTGGTTTTGCGGATACTTATCCTCTTTTGCCGGGTGAAAGCTCGGAGCAGTTTTCCGTCCAGTACCTTGTGCCTTTCTCTTCCGGCCGGACTTACACATATACAGCTCCGGTCAATGCACAGGCGATCAACTTTCTTCTGCCGGCGGACTCGGGCGTGACATTGGGAGGGGATGGATTATCTGCTCCGCAACCGTACGCTTTGCAAAATGGTTCTTCTTACCAGTTCTATTCGTATGGCTCACTTAGCAAGGGAGAAACGATTAAAGTTTCATTCAAGGGTCGTCCCAAAGCTTTATCTAGCAAAACGGTAAACAATTCAACCTTACCTCTCGCTGTGGGCGGCGTAATCCTTGGATTGACAATGGCAGGTGTGGGGTTCTGGTGGTGGCGCAGACCCGATGAACAAGAAATAACCGATATTGATATTGAAACAATCGACATGTGCTCAGAGAATTACACCTTTGATGATATTGTCGCTGAGATTGTTCGCTTGGATGAAGCATATGAGCGGGGAATGATCGAAGGGGAAGAACACCGGCGGCAAAGAAGAGAATGGCTTTTAGAAGCAAAGAGAAACTTTCCCGAAAAGTTCGGGTAATTCTAGTACCGCCTAAAATTTCGGTGTGGTGCCTGTTACCTGGACGGTAGTTCCCTGCCCAGGCAGGTTCAGGTAATCCGTTTCAGGCGGGACAACTGGAGTGGTCCAGCGATAGATGAATCTGGAGTCTTCGGAACGGAGATTGACGCATCCATTGCTGCGCGGGCGTCCGTAGTCATTGTGCCAGTACGTGCCGTGGAAGGCAACCCCGGCACCGGTAAAGAAGGAAACCCAGGGCACCCCAGGCAGGTCGTAAGCGCCAAATTCGACATCTCCCAAGTTGGTCATGTGGATGGACGGACCTTTGTGATACGTGTGAAAATCTCCAAGCGGAGTTGTTGTGTTGCCCACTCCAGTGGCGCAACGCGCGACCAGCACAGGAGTATCATCTTCGAAAGCGGTCACGGTTTGCATGGTCAGGTCCACGTGGATGGATTTGAGGGCTTCGGGAACGTCTGGGGAAAGGGGGGCAAGCTCCTCGTCCGGTACGACGCGCATTTCATAAGCGGGAATGTAATAGGAGCTGCGCAGGTAAAAATCATAGAGTTCATACCAGATGCTTTTTTGTTCACGGTTGACAACTGTTTTTTTGATCCAGTGCGTGCTATGGTAGTACAGACGATAACTACTCTTCGCCCAGACATTTGGGTACAGGCGCGACAGGCTGTAAGGAACGGTGACTTCACCCAATTGTCCGGTTTCGCGTATCTGGAAGACTGGTTTCTGGTAGATTGTTTCTACGGGTTGCAACCAGCCTGAGTAGGCGTACCCCTCATCTCCTATGCGATACCAGGAATTGTTATAAGGGTTGCCATTGCCCTCCCCCTCGACAACTTCAAAGATGGGAACAACCTGATCTTTCCCATAGGCTGTGTGCACTGCGCTTGAGAATGAGGGGGATTCATACAAGTCCAACCCATTTTGCAGGATACGACCATACTCGGGGGGCGCTGCTTCGGCAGCCAATACTCGCTCCAGGCCCGACTCAGCGAGGAACAATCCCAGCGCGCCGGCGGCGCTGAGTTTGAGAAAATCGCGACGCGTAAAAGAAGCGGAAATGTTCATTATTTATTTTGCAGCAGGTTGTGCTGCTTGCCCGCTCAGGTATCCAATATACGCAGGCACCAGAGGCAATACACAGGGTGATAAAAACGATAGCATGCCGGCCAGAATAGCGATGGCATAGGTGGGTGTTGAAGCCGCTGCAAAAGGCAGGTCCAAGTAATACCCATTAGACTGCGCCCAAATGGCAATCAAGGTCATGCGTCCACTCACTAGCAGCAAACCGATCAAAATCAACAGTACACCGCTAGCAATTTGGAATGGGCGCTGGTAACGGCGGAATCGTTGCAAGATTTTAAGGGCACGATCCATGCCAAGGCCTATCAAAAGAAATGGCACTCCCAGTCCCAGGGCATAACCACTCGACAGGAGCATGGCCTGACCGGATGTCTGCGCACTAAACCCAAGGGTCAGGATGGCACCCAATGTAGTACCGATACAAGGAGACCAACCTGCTGCAAAAAAGACGCCCATCAAGCCGGAAGATAGCATGCCGTTTCGCTTTCCCGGCGACCATCCCGGCCGGGTATCGTAATTCATCCAGGGTATGTTGATCAAACCCAATGTGGCCAATCCAAAAAGGATAACGATCACGCCGCCAATTTGCCCAATAACGGTTTTATAGTTACCAAATAATTGGCCCAATGCAGTGGCAGTTCCACCCCAGCCAATGATAAAGACCAAGGAAAAGCCTAGAACGAAAACCAAGGCATGGATGAAGGTTGTCAAGCGCACATTTGGAGAAATGGATTTTGTGATCGCAGTATCGCTCACGGTGTTGGTAGTCCTTATTTGGATTCAGAAAGAGCTGTTTGAAAATATTGCTGAAAAACTTCAAAAGGTTGAGCGCCTATCACCGGTCGTCCATTGAGCATAAAGGTCGGCGTGCTGCTGACGCCTATTTGCCGTGACATTTGGTACTCCTGCTCTACCAGAGATGTATATTTGCCTGTATCGAGGCAATCGTTGAATTCATAGGTATCAAGCCCCAGGTCTGCAGCAAAGCGCTTGAGGTTGTCTTTACTAAACGCGCCGCGATTTTCGCCGTTTTGGTTCTTATACAAGAGATCATGGTAATCCCAGAACGCATCCTGCTCGGCAGCGCATTCGCTGGCTTCTGCTGCCCATTGCGACTCAGGACCAAGGAACGCGAAATGGATATATGCAAAGCGTACTTCCCCGGACTTTACGTAGGTTTCATCTATCTGACGGCCCGCGTCAGCGGCAAATCGCCCACAGTACGGTCACTGGAAATCGCCAAACTCGATCAAAGTGACCGGGGCATTTTCATCGCCCCGAAAATGCCGGGCTTGCAACACCAGATAATTCATGAGTTCCTGGTTACCGGTACCACTGGCGCCAGCGTTGTCCTGGGAAGGCTGCTGGGCTCGAATTGAAACATCAGATTGATCTGTTTGAGCGTCCAACATCGGGCGGATGTAATACCCGCCAAACAATCCAACGATTAGCATCACAATTCCGATGATGGGTGTTGCCCAGGATTGAATGGAGATAGTAATGGCCGGTTTTTCTTTTACCGGATCGGGGATTTGGTCCGATTCCATTTTCACTCCTATTTGAAATCCAGCTTCAACCCCGCCTGTTCCCAGGCAACCATGCCGCCTTCCAGGTTGTGGACGTTGGTATATCCCAGGCCAACCAGAGTTTCGGATGCAATCGTGCTCATCCTGTCGCTGCGGCAGTAGAGTACTATTTTTGCATTTTTATCCGCCGGGAGCTGATCGAGATTCTGGTCGATCTCGTTATACGGAATGGAGAGGTCTGTTGCCGGTATATCTCCTTCATATGGGATGTGTACGTTTACGAACGTAAAATCTTTGTTCTTCAACATGGACTGTAATTCAATTACAGATACATTCGTATAAGATCCACGAGAAACTTCCACCTTTTCACTCTGGGCTTCTATGGGGCCAGTTGCTTGACAAGCAGTTATAAGTAGACTACCAGCAATTACCAATATCAAGAATACGCGGAACATCACTACCTCCAAAGGAAAACTATCAACATTATATTAACGTATCCCGCTCCTGTTTATATAGGCAGAATTGCCTATTTTTAGATAAGCAAAATCAACGTCATTTTATAATCGAAAGATTGGCTCGGCTATCAAATCCATGCAAAATCAAACCGCATTAATGGTAATAAGATGCCTTTTATCCTATAATTTTTATGTTAAGGGTCATACTGAAACTGCTGGATATCTTGCTACAATGTTTTTGAAATGTCTGATACTATCAATGACCTTCTCAAGAGAGATAACGCAGCCTTTGCCACCCTGATCAATAATTTACCCGGCATGGTCTATCGTTGCCAGAATAACTATGACTGGACCATGGAATTTGTCAGCGAAGGCAGCCTGAACTTGACCGGTTATCGTCCGGAAGAGCTGATCGATAATCGGAAAGTCAGTTATAGGGCAATGATTCATTCTGAGGATCAGGAAAGCGTTTGCAATGAAATTCAGGCCGCTCTGATTGAAGGTCGCTCTTTTAGATTTGCCTACCGCATCGCAATCCCGGTGGGGGAAAAATGGGTCTGGGAGCAAGGTCGAGGAGTCTCAAACCCTGATGGAAAAGTCGTTGCGTTGGAAGGATATATCATAGATATCACTGAACAGGTGATGGCCCAGCGCCATTTGGACCAGCGTGTTGACGAACGGACCCGAGAGCTTTCAACACTGTTGGATATATCGCACAACCTGGCCTCGACACTGGATTTGGAGCCCTTGCTGGATTTGAGCTTGGACCAATTAGGGTCTGTAGTGAGTTATGATGCAGCTTCTATCATGATCCTGGATCAGGAAATATTGAAGATTCTAGCTTACCGGGGTCCCATTCCACGAAACGAAGCATTGCAGATCAAGTTCTCTATCCAAACCGCTAAAGCCAATCAAGAGGTACTTCAGCGACGGGAGCCGGTGATCATCGCAGATATTCGATGAGAGGGCACTCTGGCACGTGCCATTCGAGAGACCGCTGGCGATGAACTGGAAACCACTTACGGTTATTTGCGCTGTTGGATGGGAGTGCCTTTGATTGTCAAGGATCGAGTCGTTGGTATGTTGACACTCGATCACCGGCGACCAGGTTATTATGCCTCTTCCCAGGCGGAATTAGCCATGGCTTTTGCCAGCCAAGCTGCAGTAGCAATTGAAAATGCCCGCTTATACCAACAAGCTGAACAAGCTGCGGTTACCCATGAACGGCATCGTCTGGCACGAGATTTACATGACGCCGTTACACAAACCCTGTTCTCTGCAGCCCTGATCGCCGACGTACTGCCAAAACTCTGGGAACGCAATCCGGAAGTAGGCCGGCAAAAATTAGAAGAATTGCGCCTGCTAACACGCGTTGCACTTTCAGAAATGCGCACGCTTCTTTTCGAACTCCGGCCGGATTCTCTCATCGAAGTGGATTTAGCTGACCTATACAAGCATATAACCAATGCTTTCGCTGCGCGAAACCGTATTCCGGTGGTTTTCACCCAGGAAGGCCAATCTGTATTACCGCCGAACGTCAAGGAGGCTTTCTACCGGATTGCCCAGGAAGCTCTAAACAATATCACCAAGCATGCTGGAGCGACACAGGTCCAACTGCAACTGATCCAAAATGATGAATGTGTAGAAGTGAATATCCAGGATAATGGTTGCGGTTTTGACCCGGCAGTTTTGTCTCCGGAAAATATGGGGTTGAAAATCATGCGAGAGCGGGCTGAGTCTGTCCGTGCTAAAATTGAAATTCAAAGTGAGCCTGGAGTCGGAACCTGCATCCTTATGCGTTGGCCGGCAAGAGAGGAAAAAATATGAGTACTCCCGGCAAAAACTATCCTGAGTGCATATGCTGGAAAATCCACCTTGGTTCCTGAGACTCCTAGGCGTTGCTCAAATACGTTTATCCTTTGACTTTCCTCAGTATAGGTGGGGGCCATTAGGAAGTCCATTTGATTAGCTCAACCTATTCGTATAGACATCAAGATTCTTTTGTCATTCCCTGACAAAGCTATGTTAAACAGTGCTGAACTGGTCAGAAATCGGTCGTTGATCAGCTAACCTATTCTCTCAAAGCTCATTTGGACCAGAGACCGTCGGCGGTCGGAAATTGGCGCTCATAACCCGGAGGTCACACGTTCGAGTCCTACAACACCATAAATAGCAAAAAAGGCACTATTTGGTACCTTTTGTGGTTGGATGCTGGATCGCCTTTCGCCTTTCCTGTGGTGCAACCGTGGTGCAACCTTACCAAACTCTATGGGGGTCATGACCTCATCTTTAATCTGTGCAACTTGCTCTTGCATGGTTGGGATTAGATGCCCGTAAATATCTAGCGTTATGCTTGGTTTGGCATGTCCCAAGCGCTTTGAGACGATCAGGACTGGGATACCATGATCAAGCAGCAGGGAAGCAGCCGTTTGGCGCAGATCATGAAATGGGTGGGCCATAGCGATTCTGAAGCGGGTATCGATTAAGCAGGTGGTGATCTGCAAGGCCGAGGGCCGATATTCCCTGTATCCTAGCTGCTTGCACCAGTTCAATCGGGCTTAATAAACCTTCTTGGAGGGAGTATGCCGAGTGAGTGGTTAAGTGGATGTACATGCCCCCTCATTCTACTGGTTTTCCACGAAACTTTTCTTTGTTTGTTTTAGATTGCCATTTTATCTAATGGGCATTTGCAGGCAATGCCAACCCCGCGTGTTTCGGCCCAGCAATTGTTGGATGCAATACAACGCGATTTTTCCGTGGTTCCTGCGCGTATCATGTTGGGAAAATCCGGTTCGCTGATCAGAGGCCGACACAGAGAAATAAAGTCAGCTTCTCCATTAGTCAGCACATTTTCCATAACTTCACGTGAGCGAAAGCCACCTACAAGGGCGATGGGCAGTCCGGTGGACTGCCGTGCTTTCCGGGCAAGGGGCAGGAAGTAGGCTTCGTCTGCCGGCCTTCGTATACCCTTGCGTACATTGGTGACATTATTACCGCCAATGCCGCCACTGATCTCTACACCGTCCAAACCCAGGTCTGCCATGCGCGCCACTATTTTTGCGCCGCTTTCCAGATCTAGGCCTCCCTCAACGCCATCAACCATACCGAACTTGATGAAAACCGGATATTCTCGCCCAACCTGCACGCGCACAGCCTGCACCACTTCTGTTAGAAATCGCAGACGATTCTCAAAATTTCCTCCCCATTCATCTCTGCGGCGGTTGGTAGCCGGGGAAAGGAACTGATTGATCAGGTATCCGTGCGCGCCATGCAATTGAATCGCATCAAAACCAGCCTCTCTGGCTCGTCGGGCAGCTTGACCATAGCCTTCGATCAAAATGCGAATCTCATCCAGGCCTATCTCACGAGCGGAACGCCGCGAGATGGAAGCCTCGACCGCAGACGGTGCAATAGCATCTTCAACGCACTCTTTGGCACATTGCATCCCACCATGATTGATCTGCACAGCGATTTTGCCACCCCTGGCATGTGCGGCTTCTGCCAGTTGCGCCAACCCCGGGATGAGCTTATCGTTGTGAATGCCGGTCATCTCCGAATGACATTTGCCGGATAGATGCACAAACATGTGACCGGTGATAATCAATCCTACGCCGCCCGCGGCCAGATCACGGTACATATCCTTTAATTGAGTGCGTGGATAGCCGCCTTCATCAGCCATGGATTCGGCTGTGGCTGATCGCAGCAAGCGATTTGGAAGTTCAAGCGTTCCGATGTTGGCGGGTGTGAATAATATGCTCACTGACGTTTTCCTGGATAAAGTGAATGTGCATGGCGAAAACCCTCTCCCACTACACGGGAGCGCCCAACCTTGAGCAGTTTGCATGCACCAAGAATCGCCACATCTGCCACTTCCATCAGCACCGGGCCTCAGGTCATCGAATCCAATTTTCCTCCTTACACGGGCCTTCTCCCAAAAAAGTCGGTTCTGGTGCTGCTAAATGGTTGAATGGCTGCTCATTGTATACACCACAAATTTATTCGATTCATGGGAAAGCGTCAAGTCGAACAGGCTTGTTCCAACTGGGTTTCAAGCTCTTCCTTGCATTCGTAAAAAATACTGATGGAGTATCAAGCCTTCTTATAGAAAATTCGGGGAGTAAGTATGGTGATGTGAATAATCGTGCACCCCTCTTGTAATGTATCTTTCCCGAGGTCTGTTTTTGTTTATGTAAATGTGGCTCTCCCGTTTATGGCGGGATTTTTACCACGGAGTCACCCCGGCCCCCCGGCCCGCGCGGCGGAGCCGGGACGGGCGACCGGCAGCGCCGGGGTGACTCCGTGTCTCAGTGGTTTTTTCCGTCTCCGTTCAGAGCTTTCCCGTTAAAAAAGGTAGAACCGTAAATGTTTATTTGCGAAAGCAATCATGCCTAACTGCAGTGAAAAGAATTCAGTTGTATAATTTGCTTATGTCAATGACTGCCTTAGACTTGCCGCCTGAAGCACTCAAGCGATACCGACCACAAGAAGCCATTCGTCGTCGAAGAGTAAAACGACTGTCGAGTTGTCGAAGAGGCGTCGCCGTGCTATGTTAACCGCCCGGAAAGCTGCCCACTTACTCTGCAAGAGGCTATTGAGACAGAGGGAAAACCTCGATGAATGACGAAAGTCTGAGTAGATTAGCCAGGCGAATCCGTCAGGAATTAGAAGAGCTAGAGCTTGTCATTGACTTAAAAAGACTTCTCATGATAGGCAACTAACGTAAATGGCTATTTCTAATAGACTGAATGTTAGCATGGAGATTAGTTCAAAGAGCTCTACTCCCCCAAATTGACAAATACAATAGTTCAAAAGAGTTAGTTCACGCACATGTAAAGGTCATTTATTGCCCTAAAAGAGTGTTTACCGCGTCGCACACCTGCCCTGGCGGTGCCAGGTACGAACGTTCCTCGCAACCCCGGCTGCTTTCGCCGGGGCAATAACGGAATTGTATTTTTCAGATGGCTTGTATAATTGTCGTATGCGTTTCCAACATTTCCTTGGCTGGTTTATGCTCATCGTGTTCGGAATCGGGGCGTTCTATCGTCCACAAGCTGTCCAGGCTGACGAGATCCATCCTGCCCCGTCAAATCAGGTCAGCGCCTACGATTTGATTATTGCGATGAACACCTTGCGCGTTTCGTATGGACTCCCGGCTCTCATCGAGGACCCGATTGTCAACGCAGTGGCCCAATCGACGGCAGCGACGATGGCAGCCAACAACATGTCATGGCACATTGGCGATGTGCGCGGTCGACTGGCTGCCGCCGGATATGGCAATGGCGGCACCGTATGGGCGACGGAAAACT
>Ga0105091_10001519_pt1 | contig 10166 bp, 6 predicted proteins | sample PPLLak1March2015_FD_87022 | JGI IMG/M metagenome (GOLD analysis project Ga0105091, IMG submission 87022) | Freshwater sediment microbial communities from Prairie Pothole Lake near Jamestown, North Dakota, USA - PPLs Lake P7 Core (1) Depth... | ecosystem: Environmental > Aquatic > Freshwater >... | reverse complement strand
TCTTATCCGTTCCCATTCATCAGGGTATATTCCACCATCAATGCTCAAAAAAGTAGATAAGAAGCGTCAGGAAGATCTTAAAGCATACGAGCATTGGTTGAAAAGAGTTGAGAATGAGAAGACAAATAATATGTCCACTTTTAACGATTTTCGAAGATAAACTGTAATATCATAAACCCCGTATTATCAAAAAAAGCCAAGATATTGGTCCCGTTTCTTATTAAGCTCAATCCGGTCAGAATTACTTAAATGTCTGAATCATTCACTAAATAGTTGGTTCTAATGAAAGATGACAAGGCAGGAGTGGGTACAGGCGAAAATGTCGAGAACCCTGAGATAGTGGAATGTGGAATCTGTGGTTATCACTATCAGAAAAACAGGAAATGTCCTCAATGTTCCATAAAGCAAGGGACATGAACGAGTTCAGATTCACAGCGTCGACGAAGTCAATATTTTAATTAATCATAAACTAACTAATCATCTCAGGATCGAGGACAAATTATCGATTCAAAAATTCGCTATTAAATATAGATGTGGAGATACAGTTTCTGTTGACTAGCCAATGTAAGTAACTAATATTTAAGTATTACTTTTTTAGCCGCCCCCAAAATCGACGTCCACGTAGAAAAGAGCAGCTGATAGCAAGAATTGCAGCTTAGAAATTAACCCTTAATGAAACAATTTTAAAAGCCCCGATGCTCATTGTTATTATATTACCTTCAACATATGCATCATACATATCGCGAGCATCATTTTCTTGGGTTCCAGAATGAGTAACAAGGATCGGGATTTCTTGAATTTCATTTTCAAGCAGATCTATGATTGATGCAGATTTGATCTGCCTGTAGAATATTAATGATGCATTATCTGTCGCTCTTCCTTCGGTTTCGTAAATCCTAACAACTAACGACTGGTTATCATTATTATCGTCATCACGTTCATCAAGCTTTAACGTACTAAGGATTACATTACTTGGATGAATCTCTAAAAATGAATGTTGATAATTTTGTAATCTTTCGGCAGATACTCTGCTATCAAAATTATTTTCTTGTATCGCATGTTGTGATACTTCCGTTCCTCCTAGGTGCGTTGCAATTAAAGGCATGTTAAATTCCAGAGCTCGTCTGTATGTACCACTCTCTTTCCAACCTTCTTTATGGGGGAGTACAGAATACTTAAATGTGTATGGTATCATTTCTGCGGCATCAGGTGTAGGAACACATGGACCCATGATACCATCAGCCGACAATACCATGATACTCCTTAAGAGAGTGAGATAAATTGAATTGTCTCTCACCTCATGAGATGGTATTCCTCTGTGCATTATGCTGATTCCTATCCTCGCACATTCCTTATCTTCCTCATTACCTGAATAGTCTATCCAGTCCAAAGATGGGAAAACTCCACTTGGCCTTTCGATCCAACCACTCTCATTCTTATTATAGTAGAGGTTTGCTTTCCTTTTGATAGCACCAAACTGGGTGCCGCACCAATAATCATCAGAGGAGCATGGAGTCCGAAACCTTACTCTTAATCTTGAATGAGGGTGCCGATCGTATATGTGCGTCACAAAGTCTATCCTATCAAGAGATTTGTAGACTATGATTTCTTTCTCTATATCAACGAAATTATGCCTATACAGGATTGGCTTCAACTTGTGAGTCAACCTATAGGGCCATCTTAACGCATAGTATTTACTTTTCAGCGTGATATGATACGTCAATTTACCTTCAAGGACACCAAAGCTGTCACACTTAAATGAGCCGTACTTGACACCTTCCCCTGTCTCTGACTTTAGTAGTCCCAAGTTATCTCTGTGATAGTAAAGATCCCCAAGTTCTTCCTCCAAGAGAATTTCATTCCCCTTGAAGTAATCCCTGCCATCCTTGGATACACTTAAAACACCATTTTCAGGATCAATTGAGACATCAAAATTACTCCCATTTCTAAAAGTGGTGGAGTAAGATAGAATTCTCTCTGAAGGGGTATTTTCTCCAGGCACTATTCGATATAACTTGTATCCTAGGGCGGGTATTTCGGCTATGAAACCTATCTTTACTGTTTGAATGGATCCATCGGGAAAGGGTGAACATTCGATGATTTCTATGTCAATCCTATCCTCTTCTTTGTTGATACTATCTTTGTTCTTATTTCGTACTTTCTGACCTTGGGCATCGGTAGAAACATTAAAGGAATTACTTGAAGTTAAATGAGAAATCCCCCTTATCTTACCCTCATCAAATTCCAGGACACATTCTATCCAATCCTTGACTTCCCAGGTATGTGAATTAAATACCACCAAATCTTGATCACTGCCCTTACAAAAGCGGGATAGCAAGTTCAATAGACAATGAACAATTAATTTTCGAATGGGCCCAAAATCCGATCTGAATGATTGCCTTATCTCATTATATACCTCGTCTATTCCGGTTCCAGGTAGGGCATCATGCATTGACATAAAAAGAAGTCTGTTCCAGTAGTTTTTCAATCGGTCAAAAACATCATGATCTACCCCCTCAAGCTCACTCAGAGCATGCCATCTTTCTAGAGTTAGCAATAAATTTTCATATTCCTTCACTCCTTGTTTAATCCACATCCTGGATGAAGTACAGTCAGGAAAAACTTCTGAAAATCTCCCAGAATACATTTCACCCTTTCGTGTCACCAATTTCGATTCATTCTGATCCCTTTCAAGGTTTGAAAAATACTCAGAGGGGGTAGATATCAGAATCCTTGGTTTCTTAGTATAGTTATGCACTACTGTAGATGTATCATTGCCAGAAACGGAAGATGAGGTAATCATAAAATTGTTACGATGGCCAGTATTGTAGATCCCAATATCGGCGTTCCACTTTCTTATTGTATCAACTGTCTCTGGTTGTGGAAGTGTGACCCCACTACCAGATGGCATGAAGATATGATGCGTAGCAGCCAAATTCTCAAGTTCTATATAGGATTTCTGAAGTTGTGTTAAATCAAGACCAGCTCTGTAACCTAATGGCATCCAATGAGACAAGATACGCGAACCATCTAATCCTTCCCACCAAAATTCGGATGGTTTAGACTCATCCGCACCCCTTCTAAAAGCAAAATATTTGTATCCACATCCCAGTAAGATTTGAGGCCACTGTGCATTAAAGCCAAATTCATCAGCCCCCCATCCAACAATTACATCTTGATCGAATTTGTCTTTGATGTATCTTTTACCTTTAAGAATCTCCCTGATAAGCGTTTCTCCATGAGGTAACATTACATCTGACATCAAATACTGACCACCTGCGATCTCCATTCTCTTTTCCTTGGTTAGTCTTGTTATGTCTGCAAAGAGTGAAGGGTAATTCGCTTCCACGTGTTCGAGAAGATAGGTTTGTTCGATTGTAAATTTATACTCTGAATTGGCCTTCATTAGCTCGACGGCCTTCTTCAAAATAAATTCTATGTTAATATGAAAATAATCCTCTCTATTGAATACCCATATTGCATCGTAATGTGTATGAGGAACAAGGTATATCACAGGCTCAGGGTCTTTATTGGTTGTTGCAGCAGCACCACCAACAGATGTAGTATTGCCTTTAGGATTCAACATTTTATTCATATCAGAACTTTCTCAAATAGGATATATGGCCAATCCATAAATTTTAAAGTAGAATACTACTCATTACGCTCTGTTACTGTTCCTTCGATTTATCCTGTTTCGCGATGAACTTGATCAGACTTACCAACCTGCAAGCAAATCCCCACTCATTATCGTACCACGACAGTATTTTTACTACATTATTTTTATTTCCCAAAACCATGGTACTCAAGCCATCTACGATCGAAGAGTGAGGATTGCCTACAATATCCGCTGATACTATTGGCTCTTCGGTGTACTCCAAAACCCCTTTCAAGTTAGCCTCTGAAGCTTGTTTCAATGCATTATTGACTTCTTCTCGTGTTACTTCTTTTTTTAACGTAAATACCATATCTGTAATCGATCCGCTACTGACAGGTACTCTAAGAGCCATCCCATCTATTTTTCCCTCCAATTCAGGAATTATGGAACCAATTGCCTTGGCTGCCCCGGTGGTAGTAGGGATAATAGACATAGTAGCCGCTCTGGCCCTTCTCAGATCCTTATGTGGTAAATCAAGTAACCTTTGGTCATTTGTAAATGCATGGGTAGTAGTCATATAGCCTTTTTCGATACCAAATCTATCGTTTATGACTTTCACCACAGGGGCTAAGCAGTTAGTAGTACATGAAGCCATGGAAATGATATTATGTTTCTTGTTATCAAATTCATCTTCATTAACTCCTAATACTATAGTTGTATCAGGACCCTTTGCTGGAGCAGAAATGATCACGCGCTTTGCACCTGCTACAGTTATATGTTTCTCAGCTTCTTTAGCATCATTAAATTTTCCTGAAGATTCCAAAACTAAGTCAACCTTCATATCTCTCCATGGTAATTTTGAGGGCTCTTTTTCAGACATCACTCTAATATCTAAACCATCTACACTCAAGGTATCTTCATTCTTTACCGTCACAGTACCATCAAATCTTCCGAAAACGGAATCATACTTGAAAAGATGAACAAGAGTCTTGGCGTCGGCCATGTCGTTAATCGCTACTATATCAATCATTTCCATGAATTCCTTGTCTTTGATCGCAGACCTTAGAAAGCATCTTCCAATTCTGCCGAATCCATTTATTGCTAATCTTAATTTTTCACTCAATTACCTTTTACAATTCTCATTATGGTTTTATGAATGTTATATATGGGTAATCTCTGGTTTTCATAAAGTTGCCCAGAGATTGATTAAGGTGAACGATCTAAAATTAGGCACATCTCATATCGAAGGTGACCAAGATTGCTAATTTTTTCTGACAATTACACGAGAAGCTGCACATAACCATTTTCAATGAATCTCAAAAGTAGCCATTGAATGGAACAGAAATAGCCTACCAAAATTAACTTCATCTATCTTACGCTCAATTAGATTCATTACACTTTTTTACTCCTTTGAGGCTATGCTTTGGATATGGATTTTCCCGAGCTGGAAAAGAAAAGAAGTGACCATCTCTTGGGTGGCGGAGCCATGAAGCAACAAGAACGCAAAAAGAAAGGAAAGCTCACTGCGCTTGAGAGGATTGAGTTGATCTGTGATTCTAAATCCTTTACAGAGATTGATCCCTTCGTAACACATGAATGCCACAACTTTGAGATGCAAGATAAAAAGTTCCTTGGCGATGGCGTTGTTACAGGTTTCGGAACGATTGACGATCGCTTGGCTTATTTGTTCTCTCACGACTTTACAGTCCTAGGTGGTTCTTTAGGACTTGCATTTGCTTCAAAGGTATGTAAGGTAATGGATCTGGCGTTAAAACAAGGGGTGCCAATAATAGGAATAAATGATTCAGGAGGGGCACGTATACAGGAAGGAGTAGATAGTCTTGCCGGTTACGCTGGGATATTTCATAGAAATGTAAAAGCCTCTGGAGTCATTCCTCAAATATCTCTCATAATGGGCCCTTGCGCCGGTGGTGCTGTCTACTCTCCTGCTCTGACTGATTTTGTTATTATGGTTAAATCTGCATACATGTTTATCACAGGACCAGAAGTAGTGAAAGAGGTAACCGAAGAAAATGTAACTTTTGAAGATTTAGGAGGTGCAGAAATTCACAATAAAAAAAGTGGTGTTGCACATTTCATTGCAGATAACGAACAAGAATGCTTTGGAATTCTCAGAAACCTACTGTCATTTTTCCCTTCTAATAACCTCGAGAACCCTCCTCGCGCTGTAACTAAAGATGATCCCAAGCGGCAGGACAAATCCCTTAATTCATTCTTGCCATCGAGTCCCCATAGACCTTATAGCATGGAAACGATCATCAAGAAAGTTATTGATGATTCCAACTTTCTTGAGGTTCATAGATACTGGGCCAGCAATATTATTGTGGGATTCGCAAGGCTTGATGGTAACTCTGTGGGTATTGTTGCTAATAATCCAGAAAATCTAGCGGGGGTTCTCGATATAGACGCATGTGACAAGGCTTGTCGCTTCGTAAGATTTTGCGACTCGTTCAATATTCCACTGGTCGCTTTAGTTGATGTTCCTGGTTTTCTTCCCGGAACTGTTCAGGAATGGGGCGGGATTATTCGACATGGAGCGAAGTTGCTTTATGCATTCTCTGAAGCTACTGTACCTAAACTCACTGTGATAACTAGGAAAGCCTATGGTGGTGCCTACGACGTAATGAACAGCAAACATCTGGGAGCTGACTATAACTTTGCTTGGCCTAAAGCCGAGATCGCAGTGATGGGTCCTGAAGGTGCATGCAGTATTATCTTTAAACAGAAGATCCAACAATCACAAGATCATGAAAAGAAGAGAACCGAATTGGCAGAACAGTATAGGCTAAAATTCGCTAATCCATACATTGCGGCATCGAAAGGTTATATTGATGATGTGATTGAGCCAAGTGAAACAAGAACAAGGTTGATAGCTGCTCTTAAAGCAATAATTAGAAAACGGGAAGAGAGACCAAGAAGGAAACATGGTAACATCCCTGTTTAGATCCTTCCTTCCACCAGAAAATAATATGTGTTGCAGCTAAGGATTTATCGACAATATTGGAAGGAGAGCACAGAGTTTCAATAGGGAAGATTAGTATCGCGGAGGAAATAATCAAACAGCATATTACAACTGATATAATACTTGCTGAATGCTATGTCTCTTCGTTCCTGCCATGAATGCATTCCTAAAATACGAAATGGCAGGCGTCCAGCATGGATTGAATTTTGTCCGACATAAGTTCATTCCTGTCTACTCATAGGCGCTTCAGGTCGATCACTCCCCGTTTATTAGGAGATATAGCATTTTCAAGTTATGACTCCTCAAATAGGCAGTATTTTGGACTATGAAATACTAGAATTATTCTAGCTGGTTATGATGAGATTGATCCAAGGATTGAAACATACCATTTGAAAAGCAGCAGTTTTATTGTGGATTGTTTCTCATTCCTTCAGTACTATTATCATCTCTGGAAAAGTGAGAACAAGCCTCATTGTCTGGTAGAGTCAAAAGTTACAAGTATATCGCCCGCCTTCACCGACTGACCTTTGGAAACAACAATATCTTTTATCCATCTAGTTGCAGGCGATTTGATCTCATTTTCCATCTTCATTGCCTCAAGGACAATTATTACCTGTCCTCGTTCAACTCTGTACCCCTTTCTTCCTGGAATATCAATAACCCTGCCACTTATAGGGGCTCTTATCTCATCAGATACCTTTTCGGTAAGATAGCTTCTCGAGACTAGATATGCCATACCATCTATGATCATTAGAGAGGGATCGCCTTCTTCTTCGAAATCCAAATGGAATTCTGTTCCCTTTATAACGATGTAGTCATCAAAAGATTTTACAACCACCTCCTCTCCGTTCACTTTTACAATATCGTTTCCTACAATCACAATATCGTATAGATTGTCGTTTATTTTGACTTTCAATCAGGATTTCCACCTAAATGCCGACGATGCTAAATTAGAATCATAAGGGTTTGCCCAGTCAAATCTACTGACGTTCCAAGGGTCATTTCCATTCTGAAGTTCCTGTTTCATGTATACTGTCTTAATTCTGGCTCTTTGTGATATGGCAGTTAAAATAGCCGCTGCTAATTCTCCACTCTTTGACGAATAAAATTTGACATTTTCAGCAAAAGATGTATTGTATGTTCCGTCGACAAACCTGTTGTCTCTCAGTGCCGAGATGTGAAACGGTATTGATGTCGGAATGCCTGAAATCCTAAACGCGGAAAGTGCAAACTTCATTCTCTCTATAGCTTCTTTTCTATCAGATCCATGACAAATCAGCTTAGCAATAAGGGAGTCATAAAATTGAGGAATTGAATACCCTGAATATAAAGCAGAATCTACCCTGATTCCCTCTCCTGAAGGCGCCACAAATTTGTTAACCTTACCTGACACGGGCGCAAAACTTGAAGGATGTTCTGCATTAATTCTACATTCTATTGCATGTCCTTTTGAGCTGATTGTCTCTTGTCTCACTGACATTCCTTGCCCTAAGGCCGCACGAAGTTGTTGTTCTACAATATCCACTCCAGTAACAAGTTCCGTTATAGGATGTTCAACCTGTATTCTCGCATTAATTTCCATGAAAAAATACTTGTTACCTTTGAGTAGGAATTCGACCGTTCCTGCGTTATCGTAACCGATCTCCTTCATTATTGAAACAGCTTTGTATAAAATATCTTGCCTCATTTCATCCTTCAGCCCTGGGGAAGGCGTTTCTTCAATTAGCTTTTGATGGCGCCTTTGGATCGAACATTCCCTTTCTCCTAGTTGGATTACATCTGAGCTGTCTGCAATAATTTGCACTTCTATATGTTTGGGATTCTCTAAGTATTGCTCGATATAAACCCGCTTTGAGCCAAAACTCATCATAGACTCTGTTTGTGCCGATACAAACCTCTTATGAAGTTCCTCAGTCGATCTCAAGATTCTTAGACCCCTTCCCCCGCCCCCTTCAACTGCTTTCAAGATTACAGGAAAACCAATTTTGTCTACCAGAGAAAAGGCCTCATTTTCATTGGATACTTCACCACCCTGCACTACGGAAGCTATTCTTGAAGCCGCATTTCGAGCTTCCACCTTATCGCCTGAAATTGCCATGACGTCTGCAGAAGGACCTACAAAAACTATTCCTTCTTCCTTGCATCGCTCAGCAAATTTTGAGCTTTCGGATAGAAAGCCATAACCCGGATGAATCATATCACAGCCTAGTAGGTGGGCAGCGTCGATAACTTTGTCTATTACAAGGTAGCTGTCCAAGGGCAATGAACCTCCTATGTCAATTGCTTTATCACAATACTTTATGTGAAGAGATTCTTTGTCTGCCTCGGAGTAGACGCCATAAGGTTTTATACCCATTTTCTTGCATGCCTTAGCAATTCTTATTGCTATTTCTCCACGGTTAGCTATGAGTACTCTAGCAGTCATTGATCATGAATTGAAAATACAGAAATGGTTTAAATTTCTTAGGCTTTGAGATTTGTTTAATCATAACGTGATCGGTGCTCTACTTCTTCAAGTAAAATACATAGTAGAATCTACATGAGAGGGATGTTCTTGGCTTATATTTATGAATACACTTAGCAGATCGTATTGGCTAGATTGGCTAAATCACAAGGAGGCAAAATGTTGAAAATAGGAATCGTTCAAATGCGAGTAACAACTAATTTAGCCACTAATGTTAGAACCATAATTTCGTATATGAGGAAGGCATCTGTAAGAGAGATAAGTCTTGTGTGTTTTCCTGAATGTTCGCTATCTGGATACATAGTTAATCATGCTAATCTCGACTACAAGGCTATCACTCAATCTCTTATGGACCTCCAAGAAGAATCCTCTAGGTTCAATGTGTCGTTATTGATCGGTACACCATGGAAATCAAGAGGTAAGATTTTTAACGCCGCATTTGTAATTAAACCGAAATCCGGAATCATACAAAAATACTACAAGAATGACTTAACTGAGTATGATAAAAAATATTTTTCAAAAGGCACCTCCTCTAAATGCCCTTTTTGGACACATGAAGGTGTAAAATGTGGTGTCCTTATCTGCAGAGATCAGAATAACCCTATGCTGGCACTTCGATACAAGAGAAATAAAGTAAAAGTCTTGTTTTACCTTTCATCTCACCACTACGTTAAACAAGAGGCATTATACAAAGAGAGGAGAAATAGGTCGTTTCCAATAGTAAGGGCTGCAGAAAACATGATGTATGTAGCTAAATCAGACGCCGTTGGAGAACAAAATGGCCTAATCAGTATGGGCAGTAGTATGATAGTCAATCCAGAAGGTAGAGTGATTGCTGAGGCCGTAAATAGACAGGAAGGATTGCTAAAATTTAGTCTCTAATTGAATCCAGAGCGTTTCGATCTTCTTTTTATTATTATTATTACCACTACTGTTATTATAATCACTACCCCTTGTGGTAGTACTATCATAATTTTGCGAGACGGTTCAAGGGGGTTAGATTTCCGTATGTAAAGGGTTCATTACGAGTATCAGGGATATATTTGATTTACTACTTAAAGAATGTTTCTGATTATAGAACCGTGATGTCATAATCCATCGGCGCTTATAGTTGTATTAATATT
>Ga0105091_10001518_pt1 | contig 10167 bp, 9 predicted proteins | sample PPLLak1March2015_FD_87022 | JGI IMG/M metagenome (GOLD analysis project Ga0105091, IMG submission 87022) | Freshwater sediment microbial communities from Prairie Pothole Lake near Jamestown, North Dakota, USA - PPLs Lake P7 Core (1) Depth... | ecosystem: Environmental > Aquatic > Freshwater >... | reverse complement strand
CCGGGAGGCAGTCAAACCGGCCAGCCTTCATTCGGGATCCAAGTTTGCCGGTGTTTTCGCCGGTGAGCACGTCGCTGCCACGGAATTTGTCATCGGGGCCTTCTTCGTACTCCACGGCGTCGGCGTGGTCGACCTGCTCGTCGGTCTGGCGGTCGGTAACCTGCTGGCCGTGCTGTCCTGGGCCTTCTTGTGTGCTCCGATCGCCGTCCGCACGCGACTGACACTCTATTGGTATTTGCGGAGGATCGCAGGGCCCGGCCTCACTCTCATCTACAACATTGCCAACGCGGTCATGTACTGCATTCTGGCCGGGGCAATGATATCGGTCTCGTCGACCGCGATTGGTCTGGGCTTTGGAATCCCCGTTCCTCCGCTCGACTCTGTTTTTCCAACCAGCGTCGGATGGGTGATCCTCACCTTCCTGATCGGGGCAGGATTCACCACCCTGGCCATTCTGGGATTCGAGAGGCTCAGCCGGTTCGCCTCGGTCTGTTCCCCCTGGATTTTCGCTGTTTTTGTCACGGGCGCGATTGCGGTTCTTCCCGGGCTCGGAGTCGAGCAGGACCTGAGCAACCTGTGGGAGATTGCGAAGACCCGCATCTGGAATGGGATCCCGAACCCCGGGCAGGAAAAGTTCGGGATGTGGCACATCCTGTTTTTCGCCTGGTTCGCCAACCTGGCAATGCACGTTGGGCTTTCCGACCTGGCGCTTTTTCGTTACGCCAAGAAGTGGACCTACGGGTTTTACTCCGCGTTCGGAATGTACCCTGGCCATATGCTTGCGTGGATTTGTTCAGGCGTCATGGTGGCTGCCGCCGACCGGGTGATGGACCCGGGTTTGATGGCCTATCGCGCGGCAGGACTCGTCGGCGTTACCGCGGTGCTTTTGGCCGGGTGGACCACGGCCAACCCGACGCTCTACCGGGCGGGACTCGCATTGCAGATCGCAACGCCGAATTGGCCCCGCTGGAAAGTAACCCTCATCGCCGGCGCCACCACGACCGTGCTCGCCTGTTTCCCGGTCTTCTTTCTCAAGCTCCTGGACTACGTCGCCATTTACGGGCTGGTCCTGATGCCGATCGGGGCGGTTGTCTTTGCGGAACACTGGATCCTCCCGTGGCTGGGAATCACGCAATACCAGGCGGAGAAGAAGCGCTGGTTCTTGAATTGGAACGCGGCAATTGTCTGGGTCGGGACGCTTGTCGTCTGTTATTTCATGCCGTTCCATCTTTATTTTCGCTGGCTGCCCGGGTACTTCATTGCCCTGATAAGTTACGTCGTCCTTCAGCGGGTTGCTGATTCGAAAAGAGGGTGAGAAGGTGAAAATTCTTATTCCTTTGTTGACCGTCCTCAGTCTTGTCGCCTGTCTGGGAACGGGCATCGCGCATTTCCAGGGTAGAGTAACCTTCAACGCCTATACGACCGCGTTCATCCTGTTTTCAGTGGTGTATTTCGTTTCTGCGACGGTCTGGTCGGAAATGCGTAAGAAGAAAGAAAGGACTGGACGATGAAGACTGAGCACATTGAGGCAGCCTACCGCCTTGCTGCGGATCGGTATGCCGAGATGGGTGTCGATTCCGGCAGCGCTTTGCGCCGGTTGGCGGACATCCCGATCTCGCTGCATTGCTGGCAGGGGGACGATGTCGGGGGTTTTGAAAATGCGGGCAGTGATATCGGCGGGGGGCTCGCCGTGACGGGGAATTACCCGGGCAAAGCTCGCACGGCCGACGAACTGCGGTGTGACGCGGAGAAGGCACTCTCGCTGATACCCGGTAAACACCGGTTCAACCTTCATGCGAGCTACGCCGAGTTCACGGGCCGCCGTGCCGAACGCAACGAACTGGCCCCGGAGCATTTCCGGCGCTGGACCGACTGGGCAAAGGCGATCGGGCTTGGATTGGATTTCAACCCGACGTACTTCGCGCATCCCAAGGCTTCCTCGGGTTTCACTCTGGCTCATCCAGACCAGGATGTCCGACGTTTTTGGATAGAGCACGGAATCGCCTGCCGGCGGGTGGGCGCCGCTTTCGGGCGGGAGTTGGGAACACCCTGCGTCACGAACTTCTGGATCCCGGACGGCTATAAAGACACGCCGGTCGATCGTCGAGGTCCCAGGGAGATCCTCGTTGAATCCCTCGACAGGATTTTTGCCGAACCGATAGATCCCCGTCAGAACCTCGACGCTGTTGAAGGGAAGTTGTTCGGCGTCGGAGTGGAAAGTTATACGGTTGGATCTCACGAGTTTTATCTCGCGTACGCAGCCAGCCGCAAGAAACTCTTGTGCCTTGACATGGGACACTATCATCCGACCGAGACGATTGCCGACAAAATCAGCTCGGTCCTGACGTTCCTGCCTGAGATCCTGCTCCACGTAAGCCGCGGCGTGCGCTGGGACAGCGATCACGTCGTGGTTCTGAGCGACGACCTCGATAGCCTTGCTGCCGAGTTGGTACGCGGCGATTACCTCGGCCGCACGCACATCGGACTTGACTTCTTCGACGCGACGATCAACCGCATAGCCGCCTGGGTGGTCGGGACCCGAGCAATGTCGAAAGCTCTCCTGCGTGCCCTTCTGGAGCCAACCGCGCAGTTGCGCCGGCTCGAGACTGAAGGCGATCTGACGGGCCGCCTGGCCTTGCTGGAAGAGGCCAAGACTCTGCCGTCCGGTGCCGTCTGGGACTACTACTGCCTGCAGCAGAACGTTCCGGCCGGTTTTACCTGGATGGACGCCGTTCGGCGATACGAGTCGGAGGTAACAGCCAAGCGCTAAGCGCGTCTCGAGGACACGGAGCGTGCCACGCAAGAGGCGCAGAAGGACCAGGGGGAACGCAAGCTAAGGGTCCGTTAACCGACTCTCGCAGCCTCCTTGCGTCCTTTTGGCCTCTTGCTTGGAGGTTCTCGCGCCTTTCTGCCCCCCGCTCGTAGGTCTTTCCGGAACCCATCTCTTTTCTGTCCATTGGAAGTGTATGTGAAGATGTGGTAAAAAACGGGTAGTTACATTGTCGGTCAACAACCGAATTGCGTAACCAGTCAACCTGTGGTATTCGGGCCGAGGCCCAGTCGGATTCTCAAGTGCCTGTGGACGGTGGTATGACCCTGAACAAGCGCGACGTTATCTATCCACGACTAGCTTTGCTGTGTCTCGTGCTGGTCGTGGTGCTCACGCTCTTCCTCTTCGGCGTCGGACTCATAACGCTCAAGGAAAAACAAGCGGAAGTGATGAGCCTGGAATTGTCCAACGTCAAGCTGAGGACGGAACGAGTCGCCGCCGAGGTCAACCGTCAGACGTGGCAGCAGGCGGAGGCGACCCTGGCCGACCCCGGCTTCCAGGAGTTGTTGGCACTGGCCAGCCAAAAACCGTCAGCCACGCAGGAGCAGGAGGCTCGAAGAATCGCCAGCGAGGTTGTCGCGCGTCACCCGGTGGTCAAACAGGCCATGGCGGTGGCCGACGGCCGCATTGTCACGACCCAACAGGTCGGGCGAGGATTCCGGCAGGCTCTCGAAAAGCGGCTGGCGGCCGCCGATGTTGGTCAAACGGGGACAGACCCGATCTGGCTGGGGGCCAGGCAGTACCAGGTGTTTTTCAAAGTCTTCGACCGGCCTAACCGGGCGGCGGCGTTTATTGTCGATGAGCAGTGGATCAGTGACGTCCTGTTGCACCGGATCGCCCTGTCATTCGGCTTCGATCCCGTGACGGTGCAGCATGTCCGCCTCAAGCAAGGTGAGATGGAGCCCTTCAACGACGGGTTTGCCCTGAACACCCAATTGACCGGCGTTCTACCGTTCATGCACATCGAAATCGCCGAGTCTCCGATTCAACGCCAGAAGACGAACGCCGTCCGCGAGACTGTCTACCTGGTCGTCTCCTGCCTGATGTTCCTGTCGATCCTGGCAGCAGGGCTGGTTCTTATCATCCGGCTGGTTCGCGATCTCCATGTGAAGCAGATGCGCACCGATTTTATGAGCGCCTTCTCACATGAGCTGAAAACCCCGCTGACCTTGATCCGGTTGTATGCCGAAACGCTGCAGAACGACGACGAGCTCTCGCCGGCGACCAGAGAGAGTTACTGCCAGATCATCAGTCGTGAGAGCGAACGTCTTTCTCGGCTCCTGGAGCGTCTGCTCACCGCCAGAAAGATCGAACAAGGACGCAATCAGTACACCCTCGTGGCCGGTGATCTTGCACAAACCGTTTCCCGGACGGTCGAATCGTATTCAGAGCACCTGAGGCTACGGGGCTTTACCGTGGATCTCGATCTGGCCCAGTTGCTTCCTCTCCTCCGGTTCGATTCGGAAGCAATCTCGCAGGCCATTCTGAATCTGATGGATAACGCTCGCAAATACTCCGGCGATGCGCGTTACATAGCTGTCAGGCTGTTCAGAGAACGGTCGGAGTGCATCCTGGAGGTCGAGGATCACGGAGTCGGGATTCCGCCTGAAGAGCAGCCAAAGATCTTCGAAGGGTTCTACCGCGTGTCGAATTCGCCTTCCCGGCAAGGTTTCGGCTTGGGACTGTTCCTCGTCCAGCACGTGATGAAAGCACATAACGGACGGGTTGAGGTTTTTAGCGAGTCCGCAAAGGGCAGCCGGTTCCGACTCGTCTTCCCGCTGTCCAAGCCAGCGCGGCTGGCCGGCTTCGCGAGAAATTTCCATCCGTTCGCTCGTACCATGGAGCTGGCCCGTTATGTCGGCGGGCGGTGAGAAGTAACAACGGTGAGGGCCGAGGAAGAAGATGCAGAAGATCCTGATCATCGAGGATGATGAAGACATAGGCCACGGCTTGGAAGTGAACCTCGCCAAAGAAGGCTACAAGATCCTCCGGGCGAACAACGGGCAGTCCGGAATTGATTCCGCTATCCGAAACAATCCGGACTTAATCCTGTTGGATGTGGCGATGCCGGTGATGAACGGGTTCGATGCCTGCCGGGAACTGCGCCGTAAGGGTTTCGAGGCGCCCATCATCATGCTGACCGCCAAGTCAGAGGAAATTGACCGCGTCGTCGGGCTCGAGATCGGCGCGGATGATTACGTAGCCAAGCCTTTCAGCCTGCGTGAGCTACAGGCGCGCATTCGTGCCAGGCTTCGCCGTCAGCCGGCAAGCTCGCCGGACGGGCTGTCCCATTACTGCTTTGCTGACGTTGAGATAGACTTCGAAAAATTCAGGGCAACACGCAAAACCGAGGAGCTGGATCTTTCACCCAAAGAGTTCGAGATCCTCCGCCTGCTCATTCAGAATCGCGGTGATGTCGTGACTCGCGACAAGCTGCTGGATACCGTCTGGGGCTACGACACCTTCCCCACGACGCGTACGGTCGATAATCACATCATGAAGCTCCGCAAGAAGCTCGAAGACGACCCTGCCAACCCTAAGTATCTCCTCTCCATCTATGGCGAGGGATACAAGTTCGTCGGGTGAAGACAAAAAGGCCCGTTTACCGACTACGAGGAACCGCCCCAGGTGCTCAGGGGGTTGTCCTTTTCAGGATTCGTAACCCGAAATTCCCTTTCTCGAAAGGCACCTTTCCGAAAGCTTGGCAGGGTGCGTACGCTTCCTCAACCCAACTCATGATCTTCTTCCCGTATCGCGGGTCGTCGCCGAAATCGTCGATGCCGTATTCTCGGACGTCTCGCTGAATCACCACAATATAGTTTGGCGGGCGCTCGATCAGGTCTTTCAGGATTCGATCTTCGCCGTGCGCGAGGATCTCGGGATAGGTGAAACTGATGTGACGAGTTGGATTAAGTCGCTTTGCCTGGTAGTTGAGCATGACTCCTTCCGGCAGAACCACGAACGTCTCTTCCGGTTGCAGGCGGGATGAGAGCCACTCCAACGCACGAGTTGTGGGCAAGACACGCGGATCCAACTGAGGATTGAACGCAAGGATCGTGTCCAGGCCTCGACCGAAAGGATGATTCTTGCCTTGGTAAATAGCTCTGCTCAACATGAAGTAGTGACCCACAAAAACTGCGAGAATGGCGAGAGCCCAAAGGCGAAAGAACCTCCAGTCGCCTCCCCTTTTCCTGACTGCCAGAGGAACGGTGTGGAACAGGATGCCGAGAAGGAGAACGATTGAGGGTAAGGAGAGATAGAACCCGTAATGGTGAATTCTGGCGTTGAGCAGCATCTTGGCCAAAAGGCATGCGGAAAAAACGCCCCATAACAGCAGGCTGTTCAGTCGATACCCCCCTTCGGCAAAACCGGCGCGCCGAAACCTGACCGCAATCGTAACCAGGGCAAGCAAAACCAAGATCGGGAGCGCCCGCGTTACAGGGAATGGACTAGAGTAAGCAACCGCTGCCAGAACCGCGGCCGCGGCCATCGACCGGATGAACTTCGCTTTGATCCCTGTCTTGAGGAAACTGAGGAGAACTCCCACGAGGAGAACGAGAAGCACAGCCGCCGCGGCGGCCGCCGCCCTCAATGCGTTTCCTCCCACATCGTCCAGCCCCATACTCAGCACGTAGAAGCGATTGCTGGGAATGTCGGTGCGCAGGAGAACCGCCCAGGGGGTGGCGACCGCTTTGGCCGCATCCACGAAGGGCAAGACGACTGAGAAGTACGCGAAAAAGCCGAGGATCGGAACCAGGGCGGAAAACAGAAAAAGGCTGAGGTTCGACGCCTCTTGCCTTGCCCGAGACCAAAGCCAGCCCGCTCGCGTTCCAGGCATCATGGCTTCGCGCGGTTGGTGACCAGCCAAGGCGGACCGGTTGCCTGCGGCTGGCTGTTTGCGAATGCTTCTCTGTCCGGCCCATACCCGCGATGCGAAATAAGTGAAGACCGCGGCGACGTCTGCGGCGAAGATCTCGGTCTTTGTCAGAAAAACAAGCCCGAAGGCGAGGCCGGCAAAGACGAGCGAGAGCCTGCGTCCTTGGCGCAGGTGATTCGACAACTGATAGATGAGGATCACCGAAAGTATCACGCCGTGGGTCGCCTCATGTGAGTACGGGCTAATGAAGTTGTAATTACTGAGGTAGATGTACTGAGAAAAGGCGAGCACGAAGATGACAAACGCACAGCTGACCCATGCCGCCATCCGGTCAGCGAACCGGCCGACGAAAGCGTAAAGCAGGCCGAGGCATCCGGCGAGCAGGCAGGCGTTTGACACGGACAGTACCAACAACGATGCGCCGAAGAGCTTAAAGAGTGCCGCGTGAAAATACGAAGACAAGGGGCCAAAGATGTGTTCTATATCGCGGTAGAGGACTTTGCCGGAGCCAATCTGCCAGGGTATATACAACTCCCTTCCGAAATCGATCAAGATGTCCGGCCATCTGCGCCAGCTCCAGACGAGCAGGAAGGTGAATGAGGCAGCCAGGAGGGCGGGCGGGAGAATGCGGCTGCGCCTGGCGAGGATCCAATCGAGCCGTTTTCCAGCCTGCACGAGGACTTTATACAGTTTTTCTCGCTCTCCGCCTATGACCAAATCGGGCCGGCCCTGAAGGCCCGGATACAAAGCGTGGACCGTCGAGTCAGGTCGAAACCCGCGGTACACGCGGCGCGGCGAGCATCGAAAAGTCTGACAATCTTTTACATTCTTTGACTTTGATTTGACAACCTGCCTTCTTCGATGACCTAGACTCTCAACATCGGAAAGGGGCCCTGGGCGGGTCCCACCAAAGGTTAATCACTTAGGAGGCAGAAATGTTGAAACAGATCCGGTCTTTGATTCAGTCAGAGTGGAGCAAGCTTTATTCCAGCCAGAAGGGCGTCACGATCGTCGAATACGTGATCATGATCGCGCTGGTTGCCCTGGCGGTTGCCATCGCTTCGCCGAACATTCGCACCTCGATCCTCAATATCTTCACGAGCATCGGGAACCAGCTGACCTCGTTGTCGGCCGGCGCGGGTACCTAGTAACGGGGTTCGAAAAATCGAGAAGGGGAACGGTGGGGCGGCAGCCTTGGATTCCTGCCGCCCGATCCTCTGAGCAAGCGCCAGGCGAGTCATCCATGCGAACAATCATCAAAGCCACACAGAATCAAAGAGGCGTTGCCATCATCGAATCGGCGATCGTCTTGCTCGGGTTCCTTGTCCTTCTGTTTGGAATGATGGAGGCCAGTCGATTCCTTAACGTTCAGCAGGTTCTGACGGACGCTGCGCGTGAAGGGGCTCGGGTCGCTGTGGCGCCGGCCAGTGGGACCAGTACACTTCCCACCGAAGCGGAGATCCGGTCAGTCACACAGGCATTCCTGGATTCCGCCAATCTCCGTGATACGACGATTTCGGTCGAGCGTCCGGTACCGGTCGTGGTCGACGGGATCACCACGGAGTACACCAGGGTAAGAGTGACGTTGAATTACCGGGTGATGACACTTCCCATGTTTTCCGGCCTGCAGACCACTCTTGCAGGTGAGGCTCTGATGCGCAATGAAACCAGTCCATAAATCATCGAACGAGCAGCACGGACAGAGGGGTGCGGTGTTGATCGAATACGCGCTGATGCTTCCGCTGCTGGTCCTGGTTTTTCTCGCAATCATTAATCTCGGGTTGGTGGTTCACGAGCATCAGATCCTGCAGAACGCGGCTCGCGAGGGCGCCAGGTTTTCTTCTCTTCCAAGCTCTAATCTCGCTCAGAATCCCTATGCTCTGACGCAGATCAGGGCCCGGGTGATCGAGTACGGGCACAATGAGAACATCACGATCCTACCGGAGCAGATCAGCGTGGATCAGACCTGGGACATCCCGGCAGGGGATGTGACTCTGCACGGGTCCGCTGTGACGATTCAATACAACCGTCCCTTGCTTCTTCCTGGCGCCGGCGCTCTTCCGGTTGGCGGACTGACGCTGACTGCGCGCGCCGTGTTCTGCAACCTTTATTACTAGACGAGGCTGACCGGAACTCCCGGCCCGCTTCTTGGAGATCGCCATGAATCGAGTCCGCATGTTAGTCGTCGCTTTCGTAGCACTCGCGCTCAGCTTGGTCGTGACTTTCCTGGCTTACCGGCTGCTCAGCAGTCGCCTGGCTCCTTCTCCCGAGCAAACGGTTCAGATAGTAGTCGCAGTGGAGAAAATCGGCGTCGGCACGCGAATCGGCCCCCAGCACGTCCGCACCGTGGCCTGGCCGAAGGCACTCCTTCCGGAAGGTGGCTTCGCGGACAGCAAAGAAGTGATCGGCCGGGGCGTCATCGTTCCGCTGTTGACCAACGACCCTGTCGTCGAAGGGAAGTTGGCTCCCAAGGAAGGAGGCGCCGGGCTGACGTCCACGATTCCCGAGGGAATGCGAGCCGTAGCGGTCAAGGTGAACGATGTGATCGGGGTGGCGGGTTTCGTGCTTCCCGGGACGCGGGTCGACATCATCCTCACGGGGTCCGCCGAACGCACAGGGATGGACGATACTTCCAAAGTCATACTTGAGAACGTCCAGGTGCTGGCGGCAGGGCAGAACCTCGAGCACGACGAGGACGGAAAGCCGCAGAACGTTCAGGTGATCACTCTGCTCGTCTCTCCCGAGGATAGCCAAAAACTGGCGCTGGCCTCAGCGGACGGCAGGATCCAATTGGCTCTTCGCAACCCGCTTGACCTCGAACATGCGAACCCCAAGCCCGTCAACAAGCGGAGTCTTTATACCTCGGGAACCAATGCCCCTGTCGAGCTGGTTTCGGCTAGCGCGCCTCGTCCTGTGGTCAAACGGAAGCCCCGGCCCGTGGCCCCTGCACCGGCTCCGGTGGTGGTCGCCGCCGCTCCAGCGCCAAAACCGCTCGAGGTGGAGCTGATTTACGGCAGTGAGCGCAAGAAGGTCATGTTTGAGAACGACAAGCAGACGGACGAGAAGAAGATCAACCGATAGTCATCATCTCAGGCTGGACGACAATGAATAACAAACTGCTCTCTCTCTTGCTGTTCGAGTTCCTGCTCGTGGTATCAGCAGTCGTCTTTTTTGGCCCCATTGGAATGGCCGCCGAAGTGGAGCTGGCCCAGGCCCAGCCAGCCGGCCAGCCGCCTTCGGGAGTTGAACCTCTTCGGGTGGCGGTCAAGAAATCCCTCGTGGTGAACTCCGAGCAGCCGCTCTCCCGGGTAGCTGTTTCCGAACCCGCAATCGCTTCGGCCATCATCGTCTCCCCGACCCAGGTCCTGGTCCATGGATTGACACCCGGAGCCGTGACCCTCGTCCTGTGGAACGAACAGGGCGGGTCCCAGTCGTTTGATCTGCAGGTCGAGCTCGATCT
>Ga0105091_10001516_pt1 | contig 10173 bp, 7 predicted proteins | sample PPLLak1March2015_FD_87022 | JGI IMG/M metagenome (GOLD analysis project Ga0105091, IMG submission 87022) | Freshwater sediment microbial communities from Prairie Pothole Lake near Jamestown, North Dakota, USA - PPLs Lake P7 Core (1) Depth... | ecosystem: Environmental > Aquatic > Freshwater >... | reverse complement strand
TCCCGGTAGAGATGGTGCTGGTTCTTGCGGATCAATCCCATGGTGTGGTTGTTGAACAGCACGATGTTCAGCGGGATGTCGTAATTCACCGCCGTCATGATCTCCATGGCGCACATCTGAAACCCGCCGTCGCCGATCATGGCGAACAGGGGCTGGTCGACTGCGCAACCGGCGCCGATGGCCGCGGGGATGGCATGGCCCAGCGAGGAGATGCCGGTATTGGGATAAAAATGGTCCTTCGCGGACACCCGGTAGAAGTTCTGCGCGAAAACGACGTTGTCGTCGAACATGGCCAAGCCTTCCGGAAAGCGTAGTTCCAGCCAGCCATAAAAGGCGCGCACGTGGTCGAACTGCCGGTTGAAAATCGTCTCGCCGGCGGCGTCTAACCGGGCTTGTGTGGCCGCGATGAAAGCGGCGACATCCACCGGTTCCTTCGCCTCTACCCTTTGTGTCTGAATGGCTGAATCCAGCGCCTGCAGATAGGCACCAAGGTCGGCATGCACAACCAGGTCGGCGCGGAACACTTTCTCCAGTTGCTGGGCGCTGTTGTCCACCTGGATGAGTTTCTTGCCCGCCAACAGATGCTTGTCCCAGACATAGCTGGTTCTTTCATTGAAGCCCGCGCCCAGCACCAGCACCAGGTCGGCTTCCTGCTCCAGATAGCGCATGGCGTAACCGCCGGAAGTAACGCCAAGACTGCCCAGCGAAAGCATGGAGCGTTCGTCGACCGCGCCCTTGGCCTTGAGGCTGCTGGTTACTGGAATATTGAGGCGTTCGCTGATGCGACGCAGGGATTCCAGCGCACCGGAACGGATGCAGCCATAGCCTGCGACGATCAGGGGACGTTTCGCTTCACGGATCAGTGCCACGCATTTATCGATGAATGGATCGGCGATCACGCATTCGCCGGTCGCGCGCGTGAAAGAAATCTCGTCCAGGATGGAATCATCCACCATTTCTTTCTGCACGTTGTAGGGGATGCTCAACACCACCGGGCCGGGAGTCTTGGAAAGCAGGTGTTTGGCCGCCCGGTTCAGCACGGTGGGCAGGTAATCCGTGCGTTCGATCAATTTGTGGTAGCGCGTGATACCGGCAAACAACAAGACCTGGTCAATGCTGCCGCCCTCGCCCGAGCTTTCCTGCAGGCCCCCTTTGCCGAAAATGTGCGTGGAGGTCTCGCCGGTGATCACCAGGATCGGCTGCCTGTCGGCATAGGCATTGGCGATACCGGTCACCAGATTGGTTGCGCCGGGACCCGCCGTGGTGATGCAGGCGCCGATCTTGCCGGAAGCGCGCGCATAGCCGCCGGCCATAAAGGCCGCGCCCTGTTCGTGCTTGACCAGCACGCTCTTGATCGATGAGTCGTACAGGCTGTCATACACCGGCAGGATATGCGAACCCGGCATGCCGAAGATGGTTTCTATCCCCAAGCGTTCGAGGAATTTTACGATTAATTCACTTACCGCTATTTTCATATCGTCTCGTCATTGCCGGTATTCTTTGGATCCTGGGGTATATCGAGCCGGGTAGTCATAAAGACAAGAACCCCGAACCGGGAAGCGGATTTTAACCGAACTCACCTCCTCACTCCTGAAAAACCGTTTTTTAGCGATGCGTTAATTTCCCGCTTCTGCGATGCAGTGCCAGATGGCGCGGTGTGCGTGAATGTGGCACCTTGCAGACAAAATTGTAGCGCGCGACATGGTAGCTGGGGTCGAAACCGTAGAAATTACGCTTCATCTGCGCCAATTCCTCGGCGCGGTAGGCCGCCAGCGGTTTTTCCGCCTCGTCACGGCTGCGCGCTGCCTGCTTCGCCGCAAGCAGGGCTGGCGCATCCGCGACGAGACATTCCGCCAACGCCGCCACACCGCTGCGGAATGCAGCCGCATCGCTGCCGAAACAGTCGTCGATCAGGCCGAGCGCCTGGGCCTGTTTCGCCCCTACTGGCAGACGATTCCCGGTAATTTCGCCGGCCCGTTGCGCGCCCACCCGGCGCGGCAAAAGGTAAGTCCAGTATTCCGAGCCATACAGGTTGCCCATCGCCTGGTAGTGCGGGTTGAGCACCACGCCTTCGCGTGCCACCACCCGATCCGCCGCCAGCGCAAGAAACACCCCGCCCGCCCCGGCATTGCCCTGCAGGGCGGAGAGAGTCAGATGGCTGCTGGTCGTCACAATGGCATGCACCAGGTCGTTCATGGCCTCGATATTGCGCCAGGATTCGTCGGCGGGGCTATCGGCTGCCTCGATCAGGTTGAGGTCAAGCCCGTTCGACCAGAAGTCCGGCCCGCCCGCCAGCACGATCACCTTGGTGTCGCGCCGGGTCGCCTCCTGGTAAGCCTGAAGCAGACGCCCGCACTGCGCCGTGCCCATCGCGCCGTTATAGAACTCGAAATACAGCGTGCCGATACCGTTCTTTTCCTCATAGCGGATGTCGCGCCAATCGCCCCCGGCTTCCGCCACGCCGGCCAGTTTCTCGCCCAGCACCTGCGCTGCGGGTAGCTTGAAAACCGGCTCGCCATCCTGTTTCTTTTTCAGGTGGCCGATCCACACCGCGCCGTCCAGCGTGGCGCGGCAGATCGCACCGCTGCTCTGGGCGATGACCTCCCCCGGCGCGCCGCGCAGCCCGGTTTCCAAGTGCGCGTCATGGAGGTAACAAGCCATGCCCAGCACCTCGTCGAGCACGCCGGGAAAGCCGTCGGCGGAACGGATCTTGCGCAGCACCGTCGCGCTATCGTCGTGCAGCCAGTCGATGGCGCGGTCTTCCTGGCGCATGGCAGGCCGCCACTGCCCGCGCACGCCGGGCCGCGCGGCGTCGAGCGGCTCGGGCACAAAGCCGCCCGCCGCTAACTTTTCCACCGCTTCCAGCACTGCAAGAGACGCCGCTTGCGTCACCTCGTTGCGGTACAGGCTGCTCTTGCTCGCCGCGCGCAGCGGGAAATTCGCGCTCGCCCAGATGTCGCCGGCATCCATCTCGGCGGACGCCTGCAGCACCGTCACGCCCCATTCCTGTTCACTGTTAAGGATCGCCCAGTCCAGTGCCGACGGCCCGCGGTCGCCCCGGATGCCGGGGTGGACGATCAGGCACACCTGCCCGCGCCAGATTTCCTCGGGAATGGCGCGCTTGAGGAAGGGTGCAACGATCAGGTCGGGCCGGTACATCGCCACCGCCTCCAGCGTCACGGCGTCGCTGATGTCGAACTCGACCGACACCTCGTGGCCGCGCCCTGTCAGTTCGAGGTAGAGCCGCTGCGACAGGCTGTTGAAGGAATGGGTCAGAAACAGGATGCGCATATTTCTCACCCTCTAAGGCGTAATGAGCAATGGGTGATGAGTGATGGGAGGCGGTTTTCATTACCCATCACCCATTCCTCATTACTCATCACTCCCGATACCGTCCATAAGTGTAGTACGCGGCGCACGCCCCTTCCGACGACACCATGCACGAGCCGATCGGATTTTCCGGCGTGCACACGATACCGAACAGTTTGCAGTCGAGCGGATTTTTCACGCCGCGGATGATCGCTCCGCATTCGCAGGCCTTGTGGTCGGGCACGGCAACGTAGGGCAGGTCGAAGCGCCGCTCGGCGTCGAAGACGGCATATTTTGCCTTGATCCTCAGACCGCTGTAAGGCACCAGGCCGAGGCCGCGCCATTCGAAGGAGCGGCGCAGCTCGAACACCTCCGCCACCATGTCCTGCGCCTTGAGGTTGCCCTCCCGCGTCACGGCGCGGGAAAACTCGTTTTCCACTTCGGCGCGGCCCTCATTCAACTGCCGCACCAGCATCAGGATCGCCTGCATCACGTCGAGCGGCTCGAAGCCGGCGATCACCACCGGGCGCTGGTATTCGTAGGCGAAATATTCGTAGGGCCGGCTGCCGATCACGGTGGAAACATGCGCCGGGCCGATGAAGCCGTCCAGCGGCAGCAGCCCCAGCTTGCGCACCTCGGGCGACTCGAGGATGTTGGCGATGGCAGAGGGGGTCAGCACGTGGTTGGAGAACACCGAAAAATTGCTGAGCCCCAGCTTCTCCGCCTGCAGAATCGCCACCGCCGTCGGCGGCGTGGTGGTCTCGAAACCGATGGCGAAGAACACCACTTGGCTTGCAGGGTTTTCCTGGGCGATACGCAGCGCGTCGGCGCTGGAATAGATCATGCGCACGTCCGCCCCGCCCGCCTTGGCCTTGAGCAGGCTGACCCGGTCCGAGCCGGGCACGCGCAGCATGTCGCCGTAACTGCATAAAATCACGCCGGGCGTGCGCGCCAACTGGATGGCGCTGTCCACCCTTCCGATCGGCAGCACGCACACCGGACAGCCGGGGCCGTGAATCATGCGCACGTTGTCCGGCAGCAGATCTTGGATGCCATAGCGGAAAATGGCATGGGTATGCCCGCCGCAGAATTCCATCAGGCTGTAGCTGCGCCCGGGAAGAATCTCGCGCCGGATGTCGGCGGCGAGCTTCCGTGCCAGCACACCATCACGGAATTCGTCGATGTATTTCATTTTGGGCGGGAGTGAGGAGTCAATTCCGCGCTGCGGCCTGCTTCATCCCGGCTTCCAGCCATTCCTGCCATTCCCCCATGCCCTCGTCGCTGACTGCCGAGGTGAGGATGACACGGATAGCCGGATTGACCCGGCGCGCGTATTCGATGGCGAGCGCGACATTGAAATTCAGGTAGGGCAGCAGGTCGATCTTGTTGAGCAGCATCACGTTGGCGGCGGCGAACATGTCGGGGTATTTCAGCGGCTTGTCCTCGCCCTCGGTCACCGACAGGATCGCCACCTTGTGCGCCTCGCCCAGATCGAAGGACGCCGGGCAGACCAGGTTGCCGACGTTCTCTATCAGCAGCAGGCTATCGTCCGGCAACGCCAGTTTTTCCAGCGCATGGCCGATCATGTGGGCATCGAGATGGCAGCCCTTGCCGGTATTGATCTGGACGGCGGACACGCCGGTGGCGCGAATGCGGTCCGCGTCGAGGCTGGTCTGCTGGTCGCCCTCGATCACCGCGATTTGACACTTGTCCTTGAGTCGCTCGATGGTGCGGGTAAGCAGCGTGGTCTTGCCGGAACCGGGGCTGGACACCAGGTTGAGGGCAAAAATGCCATGCCCGGCGAAATGGCGGCGGTTGGCGGCGGCATACTGGTTGTTCTTGGCGAGAATGTCCTGCTCGACCCGCACCAGGCGGCTGGCCTGGGCATGAGTGTGAAAATGGCCCTGCACCAAGCGCCCTTGCTCATGGGCATGGACGTAAGCATGGGAATGCGTTTCGCCCTCGATTTTCGTTTCGCCCTGGCCGCAGCCGCAGACTGTACACATGAATATCTCCAGGTAATGGGGAATGGGTGATGAGTAAAGGGGGTTACCCATTACTCATCACCCATTGCTCATCACTCGTTCACTCCACTTCCAGTTCCTTCACCCGCATCTCCATCCCGCCAGTCGGCTCGACCGGGTAGCCGCCGCACAAAGGGCAGGGGTCATAGCGTAACTGGATGGGAACCGTTTGGCCACATGCAAGGCATTGGCCCTGACCCTGAATTACGACGATATCCAGCCGGGCGCCGTCGGCCAGTGTGCCTTTCATCACCGCGTCGAAGCAGAAACGCATCGCCTCCACCTCCACGCCCGCCAGCTCGCCGATTTCCAGCCACACGGTCTTGACGTGGGAAAAGCTGTTGGCCCTGGCACTGTCCTCGATCAGCTTGAGCACGCCATCGGCGAGCGACATTTCATGCATATGCAACCAGACTCCAAAACAGACAAATATCAATATGTTAAACCATGCTTCCAGTCTTCCGGCATATGACTTATGATGCCTCGATCAGGTAATCAGCAGGCGGCCAATTATATGGCACGGCTCGAAGCATAAGCCAGCCTGAATCCAGCAATCTTTGCGGGTTCAGTGCAGCGCTCGGACTGCCGCAGTCTGTTCAATAACAAAAATTTTTGCAGGGGGCTCATTTTAATGTCTCACCGCGACACCTTTTACGATGTTATTAGTCAACGCGGCGTTTCGCGCCGCGATTTCCTGCGTTTTTGTACCATTACCGCCACTATGCTGGGCCTGGGGCCCAAGGGGATGGCAACGGTAGCGCACGCCATGGAAACCAAGCCGCGCATTCCCGTGCTGTGGCTGCATGGACTCGAATGCACCTGCTGCTCCGAGAGTTTCCTGCGCTCCGGCCATCCGATGGCGAGCGAGATCATCACCAGCATGATTTCGCTCGATTACGACGACACCATCATGGCGGCGGCGGGCGATCAGGCCGAGGAAATCGTCCACGACATCATCCGTGACTACCGTGGCGAATACATCCTCGCCATCGAGGGCAACATTCCCCTCGCCAACGACGGTATGGCCTGCATCGTCGCCGGACGGCCATTCCGCCATCAGTTCGACGAGGCCGCCAAGCACGCCAAGGCCATCATCGCCTGGGGCACCTGCGCTTCCTCCGGCTGCGTGCAGGCGGCGCGCCCCAACCCCACCAAGGCGACGCCGGTGCACAAGCTAGTCAGCCATGTCCCGGTGATCAATGTGCCCGGCTGCCCGCCCATCGCCGAGGTAATGACCGGGGTGCTTTCCTACATCCTGACCTACGACCGGCTGCCCGAACTCGACAACCAGCTTCGCCCCAAGATGTTCTATTCCCAGCGCGTACACGACAAATGCTACCGCCGCGCCCATTTCGACGCCGGCCAGTTCGTGGAAAGCTGGGACGACGAAGGCGCGCGCCAGGGCTGGTGCCTGTACAAGATGGGCTGCCGCGGCCCGACCACGTACAACGCCTGCGCCTCGATGGGCTGGAACGAGGGCACCAGCTTCCCGATCAAATCCGGCCACGGCTGCATCGGCTGTTCGGAAGAAGGCTATTTCGACCGTGGGCCTTTCTACGAGCGTCTGCCCGACATGGAACAGTGGGGCATCGAATCCAACGCCGACAAGATCGCCGTGGCCGGCGCCGCGGTTCTGGGTGGCGCCATTGCTGTCCAGACCGGCGCGACGCTGATGAAGCGCCTCATCACCGGCAAGCGCCTGAAAGACGGCGACGCCCCTGCCGCGAAAGAACCTGAAAACACGGGAAATCAAAAATAATCATGAGTCAGATCATCACGCCCAACGGCTTCCCGCTCGACAATTCCGGGCGCCGCATCGCCATTGACCCGGTGACGCGCATCGAGGGACACTTGCGCATCGAGGTCAACGTCGATGCCAACAACGTCATCCGCAACGCGGTTTCCGTCGGCACCATGTGGCGCGGGCTGGAACCCATCCTGAAGGGGCGCGACCCGCGCGATGCCTGGGCTTTCGTGCAGCGCATCTGCGGCGTGTGCACCGGGGTGCATGCACTGGCCTCGGTGCGCGCGGTGGAAGACGCGCTCGGCATGACCATCCCGAAGAACGCCAACACCATCCGCAACATCATGCACCTGACGCTTTTTGCGCACGACCATCTGGTGCATTTTTACCATCTTCACGCGCTCGACTGGGTAGACATCGTTTCGGCCCTTTCCGCCTCGCCCAAGGCGACTTCCGAGCTGGCGCAATCGATATCCTCGTGGCCCAACTCCTCCCCCGGCTATTTCAGCGACGTGCAGAAAAAGGTCAAGCAGATGGTCGGTTCCGGCCAGCTCGGGCCGTTCCGCAACGGCTACTGGGGGCACCCGGCCTACAAGCTGCCGCCGGAAGCCAACCTGATGGCGGTCGCCCACTACATCGAGGCGCTCAACTTCCAGCGCGAGATCGTCAAGATCCAGGCGGTGTTCGGCGGCAAGAACCCTCATCCGATGTGGCTAGTCGGCGGGGTGCCGTCCGCCATCAACGTGCATGGCGCCGGCGCCACCGGTGCCATCAACATCGAACGCCTCAACCTGGTGGCGGACATTGCCGAACGGACGCTGGCCTTCATTTCGCAGGTCTATATTCCGGACCTGCTGGCCATCGCCTCCTACTACAAGGACTGGTTCAAACTGGGCGACGGGCTGGCCAGCCGCAACCTGCTTTCCTACGGCGAATTTCCCACCCTGGCCAACGATGACTCCAACCGCAGCCTGATGATACCGCGCGGCGCCATTCTGAACGGCGACCTGACGCAGCTGCACGAAGTCGACCTCAGGGACCCGAACCAGATACATGAGTTCGTCGAGCACTCGTGGTACAGCTACCCGGATGAAAAAGCGGGCTTGCACCCTTGGGAAGGAAAGACCGACATGACCTTCCGCCTCGGGCCAAAAACCCGCGGCGGCAAGGATGGCGAGCGCATCGAGGCTTTCGACGAAGAGGACAAATACAGCTATATCAAGGCACCCCGCTGGAAAGGGCACGCCATGGAAGTCGGGCCGCTGGCGCGTATGGTCATCGCCTACGCGTCCGGCGAAAAGCGGGTCAAGGAACTGGTCGACGACACCCTGAAAAAGCTCGACCTGCCGCTGACGGCGCTGTTCTCAACGATGGGGCGCACGGCTGCGCGCGGCCTGGAAGGGCTGTGGGCAGCGGAAAAGCTCAAGGAAGAAATCGCCCTGCTGCAGGCGGACATCAAGGCGGGCAACACCGCCACCGCCAACACCGAAAAATGGGAACCCAAGACCTGGCCCGCCGAAGCCAAGGGCGTCGGCTACGGCGAAGCGCCGCGCGGCGCGCTGGGGCACTGGATCAGGATCAAGGGAGGGAAAATCGACAATTACCAGTGCGTCGTCCCTACCACCTGGAACGCCAGCCCGCGCGACTCCGCCGGCAACATCGGCCCCTACGAGGCATCGCTGCTCGGCGTGCCGATGGACGACCCGAAGAAGCCGCTGGAAATCCTGCGCGTGATACACAGCTTCGACCCCTGCCTGGCCTGCGCCACCCATGTCATCGGCCCGGACGGCGGATTGCTGACCGAGGCGAAAATACTCTAGGCGACGCCATGCCCAAGTTCATCCCCTATCACAGAATGCCGGAGGAAGGCCTGTTGCCGGCGGTAAAGGTTTACGGGCCGGGAATCCGTATCTGGCACTGGCTGAACGCGCTGGCGGTGGTGGTGCTCGCGGTCACCGGCTATTTCATCGGCGTGCCGCCGCCCTCGGTGATCGGCGACACCTCCAGCCTCTATGTGATGGGTTGGATCCGCTTTTTGCATCTGGCGTTCGGCTACATCTTCGCCCTGCTCGCCATCATGCGGCTATGGCTGGTGTTTGCCGAGGGCGGCATCACCCACCAGCTTTTCCTGCCGGCCGTGTGGCGCAAGGTCTGGCTCGACGGCTTCCTGCGGCAGATACGCTGGAACCTGCTGTCGGGCGGGCCGGTGCGTTATGTCGGGCTCAACCCGCTGGCCAACATCGCCATGCTGTTCATGTTCCTCATCCCCGGCGCCATCATTATCCTCACCGGTTTCGCCATGTACGCCGAGGTCACGGGCCACGACAGCTGGCAGTATTACCTGTTCGGCTGGCTGACCATGCTGTTCGGCAACTCGCTCGATCTGCACGTGCTTCATCGGCTGGCGATGTGGGTCATGGTGTGGTTCTCCATCATCCACATCTACATCGCGGTGCGCGAGGACATCCTCTCGCGCCAGACGGTGATCAGCACCATGCTTTCCGGCGAAAGGCAGTTCAGGGATTGAACCTTGAAACCTCAGTTGACCGCTTAACTAAGCACATAACTTGATGATGTTAATAAAATTATTTGTACACATAACGCTCACCTGTTGGGTACGTGCGCTACAGGTTGAATTGCACGGATTTTGGGGCGCATGGCTGCGTTGTAACTCCTTGGAATGGAATGACCATTCCGCGTCGTTACGCCTTGCCCTGCACCCCAAAATTCGCACACTTCAACCTGTCCAACTGAGGTTTCTAGGTTGAACGCCACCTTATCGAACACGGTAGTGCTGGGTGTCGGCAACCTACTGTGGGCGGACGAAGGTTTTGGCCCCCGGGCGGCTGCCCGGATGCTGGAAACGGAAAACATTCCCGCCGGTGTCGAGATCCTTGATGGCGGCACCCAGGGTCTGTATTTGCTGCCTATCATCCAGACGGCGCGCCGCCTGCTGGTGTTCGACATCGTCGATTTCGGCGCCGAACCGGGACGGATATTGGTGCTGCGCGACGGGGAAATCCCGGTGTTTTTCGGCCAGCGGCCGCTGAGCCTGCACCAGACCGCGTTCACCGACGTGCTGGCGGCGGCGGAGCT
>Ga0105091_10001515_pt1 | contig 10173 bp, 11 predicted proteins | sample PPLLak1March2015_FD_87022 | JGI IMG/M metagenome (GOLD analysis project Ga0105091, IMG submission 87022) | Freshwater sediment microbial communities from Prairie Pothole Lake near Jamestown, North Dakota, USA - PPLs Lake P7 Core (1) Depth... | ecosystem: Environmental > Aquatic > Freshwater >... | reverse complement strand
CGTTCGCTCCCTCTCCCGCTTGCCGGGGAGGGTTGGGGAGGGGCCCGCTTTGGGTTTGGCGTTCGCTCCCTCCCCCGCTTGCGGGGGATAACCAGCGACTTGGCAGCTTGCGGGCTTAGTCGGGTGGCTAGTAGTTCCATCAGGGTTGGGGAGAAACCGGCGCGTATGCCGCTAGAATGCGGTTTTTAGCTCACCCTCCGCCACGATGATAGGAATCCTGCTCGTCGCTCACGGCTCGCTTGCCGAGAGCCTGGCCGAATGCGCGACCCATGTGCTGGGGCAGCGTCCCGCGGGCCTTGCCACCCTCGACTTCATCGGCCACGCCGACCCCGACGAACGGCAGAAGGTGCTGCAGGCCCTGCTCGCCGAGCTTGACCAGGGAGAAGGCGTGCTGGTGCTGGCCGACATCTATGGCGCCACCCCCTGCAACACGCTGTGCCGCGTGCTCGAGCCGCAGCATGTCGAAGGCATCACCGGCGTCAATCTGCCGATGCTGCTGAAGGCCCTGAATTACCGCGAATCGCTCCAGCTCATGCCCCTCGTCGATCGCATCGTCGAGGGCGGGCGCAACAGTATTCACCACATCACCGGTACGCTCTGCGATGCAGCAAAGGGACATTGAAATCGTCAACAAGCTCGGGCTGCACGCCCGCCCTTCGGCCAAGTTGACGCAACTCGCGTCGAACTTCAAGAGCAAGGTCTTCCTGTCGCGCAATGGCCGCCGGGTCAATGCCAAAAGCATCATGGGGGTGATGATGCTGGCCGCCGCCAAGGGCAGTACCGTCACGCTGGAAACCGACGGCGAGGACGAGGGCGAAGCCATCGAGGCATTGGCCGCCCTCATCCAGAGCGGCTTCGGAGAGGAAACATGAGCTTCACCCTGCACGGCATCGGTGTTTCCGGCGGCATCGCCATCGGTCATGCCCATCTGACTTCGAGCGCGCGCATCGAGGTCCCGCAGTATGTGCTGAAGAAAAAGTACATTGCCGACGAGCTGGCGCGTTTCGACGAAGCCATCATGCAGACGCGCGCCGAGCTCGAGATCCTGCGCGCCCACATCCCGCCGCAGGCGCCGGCCGAGTTGTCAGCCTTCCTCGACATGCACCTGATGTTCCTCGGCGACTCGATGATCGCCGAGGAACCCAAGCGCCTGATCAGCGAGACCCAGTGCAACGCCGAGTGGGCGCTGGCGCAGCAGATGGATGCGCTGGTGGCGCGCTTCAACGAGATCGAGGACGCCTACCTGCGCAGCCGCCAGGAAGACGTGGTGCAGGTGGTACAGCGGGTGCTGAAGGCGCTGACCGGCCACCCCAGCCACCTGCCGCTGGATGGCGGCGGCGAGGAGGATCGCATCCTGGTGGCGCACGAACTGTCGCCGGCGGACATGATCCTGTTCAAGAACATCCGCTTCGCCGCTTTCATCACCGACCTCGGCGGCGCCACCTCGCATACCGCCATTCTCGCGCGCAGCATGGGCATGCCATCAGTGATGGCGCTGCACAATGCGCGCGGGCTGATCCGCGACCACGACCTGCTGATCGTCGACGGCCGCGACGGCGTGGTCATCGCCAATCCGGACGAGGCGGTGCTGGCGGAATACCGGCTGCGGCAGAACCAGTGGCGCATCGACACCGACAAGCTCAAGCGCCTGAAGACCAGCCGATCGGCGACGCTCGACGGCACGCCGATCGAGCTCATGGCGAACATCGAACTGCTGCAGGACATCGACGCGGTCAAGGAATCCGGCGCTCACGGCATCGGCCTGTTCCGCAGCGAGTTCCTGTTCCTCAACCGCAGCGACCTGCCGGACGAGGAAGAGCAGTACGAAGCCTATCGCGCCGTCGCCGAGGCGATGGACGGCAAGCCGGTCACCATCCGCACCCTCGACCTCGGCGCCGACAAGCAGGCGCCCTGGGGCCATACGGTCGCCGACAACCCGGCGCTCGGCCTGCGTGCGATCCGTCTCTGCCTGGCCGAGCCGGGCCTGTTCCTCACCCAGCTGCGCGCCATTCTGCGCGCCTCAAGACATGGCCGGGTGCGCATCCTGATCCCGATGCTGGCCAGTTTCAGCGAACTGCGCCAGACGCTGGAGCGGATCGAGGAGGCACGCCAGTCTCTTTACCGCGACGGCCTGAAATTCGACGAGGGCATCGAGGTCGGCGGCATGGTCGAAGTGCCGGCAGCGGCCCTGACTGCCGGATTCTTCGCCGAGCATCTGGATTTCCTGTCGATCGGCACCAACGACCTGATCCAGTACACGCTCGCCATCGATCGCGCCGACGACAGCGTTTCCCACCTCTACGACCCGCTGCACCCCGCGGTGCTGGCCCTGATCCAGCAAACACTGAAGGTCGGCGCCAAGGCGGGCAAGCCGGTATCGGTATGCGGGGAAATGGCGGGCGACCCGCTGCTGACACGGCTACTGCTGGGGCTGGGCCTGCGGGTCTTTTCGATGCACCCGGCAAGCCTGTTGCAGGTCAAGCAGCAGATCCTGAAATCGAGTATCGAGGATCTCCTTCCCGCTGCGCAGCGCCTGCTGAAGAACACCGACCCGGATCGTACCCAGACGCTGCTGCAGCGCCTCAACGCCTGATTCAGACGCTCTCCGGCGCCATCCCGGGCGAGTCGGCCAGACGTACGGCGATGGCTTCGAGCGCCTCGCGCTCGCGGCGCAAGCGGGCGATCTCGTCCTTGACCTGCCCCATGCGGGTTTGCAGCATGCCCATGTTCTCGAGGATGCGCTTGAGGCCGTCGAGACGGTTGTCGAGCTGCTGCTTGTGTTCGCGGATGCGGGCCATCACCGGATCGAGCGCGATGCGCAGCCAGCGCTCGGTGTCCTGGCGGGCGAGGCCGAACGCCTTGCGCGCCTCCTCGACCACGCTGGCATAGAAGCGCCGGATCATGAAGTGCTTCTCCAGCAGCAGATTGGCAGGATCCCTGCAGAACGCCTCGGTCTCCTTCGCCAGCGCGCTGATGCGGTTGCGATATGCGGAAAGGTTGAGCCGCGGCGCCTGCATCTTCGGCAGATTATGCTGGCGATGGAACTCGGCATAGGCCTGCTCGAGGGTGTCGAGGATGTTGTCGGCGAGCAGCATCGCCTGCCCCAGGCGCGAGCCGATCTGATCGCTCAGCTGGTGGATGCCGCGAATCAGGCCGTGGGTGGTCCAGCTGCGTTCCATCGCGGTCCGCCCGTCGGCGAGAATCACGCCGAGGCTGTCGTCCGACATCAGCGCCAGCAGCTGCTCGCCCTTGCCGCGCAGCGTACCGCGGGTGAGCTTGAAACGGTGGGTGGCAGCATCGTAGGCTTCCTTTTCCATCTGCAGTTCCGCCCGCGCCTGTTCGATCAGGCTGCGATTCCTGCCCGAGAGCCGGGTCAGCTCGACCAGTTCCTCACTGTCGCCCCTCAGCAGCGAGCCGATGTGGCTGCGGCTGTCGTCGATCCACGACTGGCACTCCCGGCTGACGGCGTAATAGAGCAGGTCGCGGCGCGCCGGAATGATCTGGTGCGCCAGCAGGTATTCCAGTGACTCGATGCCGGACTGCAACCTCAGGCTCTCATTGCCGCGGATCTTCGCCACCAGCGCCTTCTGCGCCGAGACGGTGAACACCTGCGAACGCGGCAGTTTCAGCACCCGCGCGGTTTCCTCGGCCTGGCGCTCGATGGTCGCGCGAATCTCGGCATCGCTCTTCAATTCGTCCCACAGCATGTCGATCTTGTTGAGCACCGCCACATGGTAATTGGCGTGGCGATGGACGTGCCTCTGCCAGATTTCCAGATCCGACAGCGTCACGCCGGTATCGGTCGCCAGCAGGAACATCACCGCGTGGGCATTGGGAATGACCGACAGGGTCAGCTCGGGCTCGGAACCCAGCGCGTTGAGTCCCGGAGTATCGAGGATGGTCAGCCCGGCGCTCAGCAGGGGATGGGGGAAATTCACCTGGGCATAGCGCCAGGCCGGGATCTCGATCGTACCATCGCCCCCGAGTCGGCGCTGGTCGGCGGGATCGTCGGCATTCCACAGGCCAAGCTCGATCGCCTCGAATGCGGGCACATGCTTGACCTCGGTCAGCTTCTTCAGGCTTTCCTGCATCTGCCGCGGGTCGGCGGGATCGAGCGCTATCCGGCACCACTCGATCGGCATCCGCTTCAGTCGCCCCAGCGACTCCTCGCGCCGCCGCGTCTCGATCGGCAGCAGGCGCAGGCTGGGCGCCTCGGCGACGTCGGAGAACAGTTCTACCGGGCACATGGTAGTACGCCCCGCGTCCGACGGCAGCAGGCGCTGTCCATGGTCGGCAAAGAACAGCGCATTGATCAGTTCGGTCTTGCCACGGGAGAACTCGGCGACGAAGGCGACCACCAGCCGGTCGTTCTTCAGGCTTGCAGCGCTGTCCGCCAGTCGTAGCGTGCGTTCGGCATCGATGCCGTGCTGCCGGTCCAGCCAATCGGCGAGATCGGTCATCGCCGCGGCCAGCCGCATGCGCCGCGCGCTATAGTCGGCGACTTCCTGCTCCAGATGAATGCTCATGGTCATGACTTGTTATTGATTAATCGCTCCAGCGCGGCCGCGACCCGTTCCGGATCCAGCCCGCTGACCGCCAGGGTTTTTCTTCTCGATGCCTCGCCGCGAAGCAGGCGCACTGCCGAATTCGGCACTCCCAGGCACGCCGCCACCCAGTTTCGCAAAACCCCGTTCGCCTTGTTATCGACCGGCGGGGCCGCGATCTTAAGCTTGAGCCGCCCGTCGTGCTCACCGCAGGCCTCGCTGATCCGCGCGCCTGGCTGGACATACAGTTCAAGCAGCCAGGCGTCGCGCGAGGGATCATGCCGTACCCAGGGCGGCAACTCAAAGCGCGCCAAGCAGCGCGCGCTCCAGCGCCTGCACCGGCACCATCAGCACCAGCTGGCAGACGATGAACAGCACCAGCGGTGTCAGGTCGACGTTGGCGATATTCGGGATGACCCGCCGCAACGGCCGCAGAAAGGGTTCGGTCAACTCGTACATCACCGGTGCCAGCGGCGAGTAGGCGTTGACCCAGGACAGCACCACCCGCACCAGGGTCAGGCCGATGACCAGATAGACCGCCAGGGTGATCAGCCGCACCGCACCGAGCCCGAGCATCACCGGCCAGACACGGGCACCCGCCAGGCCGAAGGGAAAGCCACCCAGCCAGTAAGCCGCCACCACGACGATGAATTCGACCAAAAATGCCAGCAGCAGGCAGGCCAGATCCAGCCCGAACAGGCCGGGGACGATCCGCCGCAGCGGCTTGACGGCAAAATCGGTGACGGCGACGATGAACTGGGCAAAGGGATTGCGGAAGGAAATGCGCAGCATTTGCATCATGAAGCGCAACAGCACGGCGACCACGAACAGGTTGCCGATGGTCTGGATGAGGAAGGTCAGTGCGCCGCCGATCACGCCAATCGCCCCAGCTCGTCGCCCAGTTCGGCACTGCGGCGGGCCGCCGCCTCCACCGCCTTGCCGATGGCGGCCTTGACGGACTCGGCTTCCATTGTCGCCAGCCCGCGTTCGGTGGTGCCGCCTTTCGAGGTCACCCGCTGGCGCAGCACCGCCGGCTCCTCGCCCGATTCCAGCGCCAGCTTGGCCGCGCCAAAAAAGGTTTGCAGTGCCAGTTGCCGGGCGGTCGCGGCGTTGAGGCCAAGCGCCTCCCCCGCCGCCTCGAGCGACTCGATGAAATAGAAGACGTAGGCCGGGCCGCTGCCTGAGACTGCGGTGACGGCATCGAGACCCTGTTCTTCATCCACCCAGACCACGCCGCCGACCGCGCGCAGCACGGCCTCGGCCTGCGAACGCGAATCCTGGTTCACCGCAGGCGGTGCGTACAGGCCGGCGATCCCTGCCTGCACCAGCGCCGGGGTGTTGGGCATGGCGCGAACGATGCGCGCATGCCCGCCCAGCCAGCGCGACAGGTCAGCCACCCGCACCCCGGCAGCGATCGACAGCACCAGTTGACCATCCAGGCGCCGGGCCAGCGCGGCCGCCACCGCGGGCAGCGTTTGCGGCTTCACCGCCAATACGACCAGCTCATGCAGTCGCGCGAGCGACAGGTCGGTATGGGTCACCACGCCGAAGCGTCCGGCCAGCCGCGCCCGCGCGTCGGCGTCGATCTCCACCACTTCGATGCCGGTGGGGTCGATGCCACTGGCGATCAGGCCACCGATGATGGCGGCAGCCATGTTGCCGCCGCCGATGAATGTCAGCTTATGCATAGACTCTTTCTCCAAAAATGGCCGTTCCCACGCGCACCATCGTCGCCCCTTCGGCAATCGCCGCTTCGAGATCGCCCGACATGCCCATCGACAGGGTGTCCAGCGAATAACCGCTCGCCCGCAGCGCCTCATACAGCCTGCGCACCGCCGCGAATGCCGCACGCTGCTCGAGCGGATCGCTACTGGGTGCCGGGATCGCCATCAGACCGCGCAGACGCAGACGGGGCAGATGCGACACCGCTTGCGCCAGAACCGGCAAATCCTCCGCCGGCACACCGCCCTTGCTCGCCTCCCCGCTGATGTTCACCTCCAGACAGATATCCAGCAGCGGCAACGATTGCGGACGTTGCGCCGACAGCCGCTCGGCGATCTTCAGGCGATCGACGCTGTGCACCCAGTCGAAGCGTTCGGCGATGGCACGGGTCTTGTTGCTCTGGATCGGCCCGATGAAATGCCACACCAGCGGCAGATCACCGAGCTCGCCCATCTTGTCGAGGGCTTCCTGGACATAATTTTCGCCGAAATCGACCTGCCCGACAGCATGCGCCTCGCGCACCGCAGCCGCGTCGAAGGTCTTGCTCGCGGCGATCAGCCTTATTTCCGCCGGATCGCGGCCAGCCGCCCCCGCCGCGGCGACGATGCGCGATCGGAGCTGTTGCAGGCGCTGCTCGATTCCGGGGGCGGATTTAGACATGGAGACTCAAGTTAGGACGATTTCGGGTCGTTATCCGGTGTGCTTATTATCTGACAAACCCTGCGATTCAACCGAACGAGGCACGCGTGGATATTTCCGAACTGCTGGCATTTGCCGTCAAGAACAAGGCTTCCGACCTGCACCTGTCGGCCGGGCTGCCGCCAATGATCCGGGTCAACGGCGACATCCGCCGCATCAACCTGCCGCCGATGGAACACAAGGACGTGCACCGCATGGTGTACGACATCATGAACGACAGCCAGCGCAAGGTGTACGAGGAAACGCTGGAGATCGACTTCTCCTTCGAGATTCCCTCGCTGGCGCGCTTCCGCGTCAACGCCTTCAACCAGCAATACGGTGCCGGCGCGGTGTTCCGCACCATTCCGTCGAAGGTGCTGACGCTCGAAGAGCTCAACGCCCCGCAAATCTTCAAGGAGATTTCCGACCAGCCGCGCGGCATCGTGCTCGTCACCGGACCGACCGGTTCGGGCAAGTCGACCACGCTGGCGGCGATGATGGACTATGTCAACGAAAACCAGTTCGCCCACATCCTTACCGTCGAGGATCCGATCGAATTCGTCCACCAGAGCAAGAAGTGCCTGATCAACCAGCGCGAAGTCGGCCCCCACACCCTGTCGTTCGCCAACGCCCTGCGCTCCGCACTGCGTGAAGACCCCGACGTCATCCTGGTCGGCGAATTGCGCGACCTCGAGACCATCCGCCTGGCGCTGACCGCCGCAGAGACCGGCCACCTGGTGTTCGGCACCCTGCACACCTCTTCCGCCGCGAAGACCATCGACCGTATCGTCGACGTCTTCCCGGCCGCGGAAAAGGAGATGGTGCGCTCGATGCTGTCCGAATCCCTGCGTGCGGTCATCTCGCAAACACTGCTCAAAACCAAGGACGGCGCCGGCCGTGTCGCCGCGCACGAAATCATGATCGGCACCCCGGCGATCCGCAACCTGATCCGCGAAAACAAGGTGGCGCAGATGTATTCTGCGATCCAGACTGGCGGCAACCTGGGCATGCAGACGCTCGACCAGTGCCTGCAGGACCTGGTCCGGCGCAATGTCATCGCATCTGGCGTGGCGCGCAATGCCGCGCAGAACAAAGATGCGTTTTTGGGTTGAGGATTGAACGATGAATGCAGAAAAAACCGTCCATGACCTGCTGCGGCTGATGCTGGCCAAGAACGCATCCGACCTGTTCATCACCGCCGGTTTCCCGCCCGCGATCAAGATCGACGGCAAGATCACGCCGGTCTCGAGCCAGACGCTGACTCCCGCCCACACCAGCGAGCTGGCGCGCTCGATCATGAACGACCGCCAGTGGAACGACTTCGAGGCCAGCAACGAATCCAACTTCGCCATCAGCCCGCCCGACATCGGCCGCTTCCGAGTCAACGTATTCGTCCAGCAGGGCCGGGTCGGCATCGTGATGCGGACCATCAACACCACGATCCCGAAGATGGAGGATCTCAACCTGCCGCCCATCCTGCGCGATGTCGCAATGATCAAGCGCGGCCTGGTGATCTTCGTCGGCGGCACCGGTACCGGTAAATCGACCTCGCTGGCGGCGATGGTCGGCTACCGCAACGCCAACGCCTGCGACCACATCATCACCGTAGAGGACCCGATCGAATACGTGCACGAGCACAGGAAATCGATCATCACCCAGCGCGAAGTCGGCATCGATACCGACAACTGGTTCTCGGCGCTGAAGAACACCCTGCGGCAGGCGCCCGACGTCATCCTGATCGGTGAAATCCGCGACCGCGACACCATGGAATACGCCATCGCCTTCGCCGAAACCGGCCACCTCTGCCTGTCGACGCTGCACGCCAACAGCGCCAACCAGGCGCTCGACCGCATCATCAACTTCTTCCCCGAGGAAAAGCGCGACCAGTTGCTGATGGACCTGTCCCTGAACCTGAAGTCATTTATCTCGCAGCGCCTGGTGCCGCGCAAGGGCACCAACGGCCGCGTTGCCGCGGTGGAAATCCTGCTCAACTCACCGTTAATCGCCGACCTGATCTTCAAGGGCCAGGTGCACGAGATCAAGGAGGTCATGGCCAAATCACGCGAACTGGGGATGCAGACCTTCGACCAGGCGCTGTTCGACCTCTACGAGTCCGGGCTGATTTCCTACGAGGATGCCCTGCGGAACGCCGACAGCCTCAACGACCTGCGCCTCAAGATCAAGCTGCATGGCCAGGAGTCGAAGGGCCGCGACATGATGGCGGGACTCGATCACCTCGACATCGTCTGAGCACAACCCGCCAAACAAAACAGGGTGCCTGGCACCCTGTTTTCGCTGTTGCTTCACGAGACCGCGGCTTATTCAGGATTGACGACCGCCTTCACCTCCAGCCCCGCATTGCCGGGCAGCGCCTTGATCGCCTCGGCAGCGGCTTTCAATGCGGCTTCCTCGCCACCATATTTGACTGCCAGATGATCATCCTCCGGCATCGGCGCGCCGATCGACATCGGAATGATCGATGCCTTGCCACTGCCCGACGAACCGAAATCGGCCACCAGGTAATAACTGCGATAAACCTCGGCACCGTCGTTGAGGGTTCCGGTCAGACGAATCGATGCGGTGATCACGGCGTGGCTCCGGTCATTGTGATGAGCAACAGACGTCCAAACCCTGCGACGGTTCCTATCAAACGGCGACGTCAGACGCCTTTTTCGTCTTCATCGAGCCGGCGATGAGCTTGTACTGCAGAAAACGCGTCTCGATCGGCCCGTTGAACAGCGGGATGCGGCGGCTGGCCTTCAGCCCGATCAGCCTTGGCAGCAGCGGATCGCCGGAAATGATCCAGGCCTCCCAACCGCTGAAGTTCTGTTTCAGCCAGTCCCCCAGCAGCGGATACCAGTCGGCCAGATCCTCGGTCTCGCCCAGGCGTTCGCCGTAGGGCGGATTGGTGACGATCGTGCCCACTGGCGTCGGCGGCTTGAGATCGAGCGCATCCGACAGCTTCAGTTCGATCGCGTCGGCATAGCCCGCAGCCGCCAGGTTGTTGCGTGCCTTGTCGAGCACCCAGCGGTCCTGGTCGGCACCGAAAATGGCCAGGCGCGATAGCGGTTTCTCCTGCGCCTTCGCCTCTGCCTTGATGCGCTGCCACAGCGCCGCATCGAAGTCGCGGTAATGCTCGAAAGCAAAGTGTCTGCTGCGGCCCGGGGCGCGGTTAAGCGCCAGGTCGGCGGCTTCCAGCAGGATGGTGCCGGCGCCGCACATCGGATCG
>Ga0105091_10001514_pt1 | contig 10180 bp, 9 predicted proteins | sample PPLLak1March2015_FD_87022 | JGI IMG/M metagenome (GOLD analysis project Ga0105091, IMG submission 87022) | Freshwater sediment microbial communities from Prairie Pothole Lake near Jamestown, North Dakota, USA - PPLs Lake P7 Core (1) Depth... | ecosystem: Environmental > Aquatic > Freshwater >... | reverse complement strand
TTAATTAAGTCATTTAATTAAGTCATTTCCATCCCATATTAATAATTATTATACTGTCCATCTATTAAGATTAACCTGTTGTTTAAGTTTCTGGCAGAGAGGTCTCCAGATAAATTTTAGGTGACAATGTGGGATTTTCCGAATGCTGCAAGGACAGAAACATTAAAATCCCTTCAGGTTTATTGAGGACTCAGGTGAAAATTACATGACTGCAGAATTACCCCCTCAAGTTCAGAACCAGATAGCACAGCTTCAGCAGATACAGCAACAGATCCAGGCTCTGGCCATGCAAAAATCGCAGATTGAAGCTATGCAAAAAGAATCCAAGATGGCTCTTGACGAGCTAGAAAGGCTCACTGACGATGCAGTAGTCTATCGTAGCGTAGGGGAGCTGGTAATTAAAACGAGCAAAGGGGAGTCTATTACAAAACTGAAAGATAGGGAAGAAACTCTCTCACTCAGGCTTCAGTCCATTTCCAGGCAGGAAGAAAGGCTCACATCTCGCTTCAAACAGCTTCAGGAGCAGATCCAGCAGGCATTGGGCTCCAGGGCGGAATAATCTTATTTTTTATTCCGTATATGGAATAGGAAATAAAGTATAGCTTTGCTAAAATTCACATAGAAGTCATGCCGATACCCCGAAATTCTTGTATACAGGGAGATCGATGCCTGTAAAAACGATAGCCAGAGTGGACAATGGAAGTTGATGAAGCGGAGTTTTTCAACCGGCTCCTTGACTATCGAAACATTTTATATTTGTGTCACCGGAATGCGGATCCGGATGCGATTAGCAGTGCTTTTGCCCTTTCAGAAGCTATAGGAGGTACTGTCGGGCTCGTGGACGGCTGTAACCGTGTAGCTTCAGTGCTTATAGAAAGACTCGGGATTGAAGTCGTTGATAAACCAAATCTGGCTGATTACGGTTTTGTAGTTGTGGTTGATACTTCGACAAAAGCGCAATTAAATGATCTGGAGCTTACCAGGTATTGTGTGATTGATCATCATACAACCACGGCTCTGACAGAAAATTCCGAGTTTTACCTGCACAGGAACAGTACCTCTACCGTAGAAATAGTCTACAATATCCTGAAAGCAATGGGAGCACCGATTAACCGACGGGTGGGGATCGGGATGCTCACAGGGATAGTAACGGACACCGGGCATTTCAAACATGCATCTGCAGATACGTTCCGGACAGTATCAAAAATTATAGAGGACAGCGGCGTTGAATACGGGGAAGTGCTGGACCTTATGGCTGCTACCCCACAGGATATTTCCATGCGGATAGCTATCCTGAAAGCCGCAAGCCGCGTCGAACTCGATAGAGTACAGGATATGTTGATCGCATCTTCCCATGTAAGCTCCTTCGGAGGTTCTGCATCCTCCATGCTCATTAATATCGGGGCAGATATTGCTTTTGTTGGCACCTCCAAAGGTGAGAGCGTCAGAATTAGTGCAAGAGCGAAACGTGATGCCGTAAATGCCGGAGTTAATCTTGGCCAGCTAATGGAAGATATAAGCAACGAATATAACGGCACAGGCGGCGGACATTCCGGAGCTGCGGGAATCGATGTGATCGCTGATATGAAAGAAGTTTTGAATAAATGCAGGGAAAGGACAAAAAAGATTCTTGAAACCTCTCTTGGAGGAACGTCAAAAGAGATATCTTTTGAGGATGGAACCGAAGAGCTTGAAGATGAGTGATTTTTTGAAAATAAAAGGAATTCCACACTTAAGAATATACTTTAAAAACCTCATACTTCAGAATATAACTTAAACTTCAGTCTACTTTTATAAGTATTGGAATCTAATAATTTTATAATTTACCGGCTATGAGTAAATTACCGGATTATTTCAAAACCCGTAGCAGGTCTGCCTGGCGAACTTTTTCCCTTTGTGCAGCCAGCTTTCCGGTTCACTTAAAAAATCTTTTTTCAGCCTAACAGCTAATATTTATATGAGAATCCAGCTTAATCTTCATATTAGTCTAGCTTAATCTTCATATTATATTTGCCGGAAGTATATATCCGCTGGAGATATTGAAACTCCGGAGTAAGAAGGAAAGATTAAAGAGAGAAATAAAGAGTGAACCGAGACTGGAGCATGGCCTTAAAGAGGCATGAGATGAGATATACGCAAAGAATAAGCTAAGAATATCGGGCCTGACATTGAGAGCCCGGATTATAAGATATACAGAGTGTGAAAAAATGCCAGAATACTGGGATCCTGAGATAGAGACGATGCCTGTAGAGGATTTAAAAAAGCTGCAGGAAGAAAAGTTGAAACAACTTGTACATTATGTGTATGAGCGCTCCCCTTTCTATAGAAAAAGGTTTGACGAACACGGTGTTAAGCCGGAGGACATCCGAACTATTGAAGATGTCAGGAAGTTACCTTTTACAGTTAAGCAGGATCTCAGAGATACATATCCGACAGGTATGTTTTGCGTCCCGAATACAGAGCTCGCCCGCTTCCATGCCTCCTCGGGCACAACAGGCAAGCCTACCGTAGTAGGATATACCCAGAAGGATATCGATGAATGGGCTGAATCTCTTGCAAGAGGATTTACTTCTGTCGGAATGGGGGAAAACGATATTCTTCAGGTAAGTTACGGGTACGGGCTTTTTACAGGTGGGCTCGGTGCCCATTACGGAAGCGAAAAGCTGGGTGCAACCGTACTCCCCACAAGTTCCGGAAATACCGAACGCCAGCTTGAGCTCATGAAAGACCTTGATGTCACTGCTATAGCCTGCACGCCTTCTTACTTCCTTTATATGATCGAGACTGCAAGAAAATTAGGCATCAGCTTCAGGGACGGAACGAAATTAAAAATGGGATTTTTCGGGGCTGAACCCTGGTCCGAGGAACTCAAAAAACGTATAGAAGCCGAATCAGGAATAAAAGCGTATGATATTTACGGGACCTCGGAAATGAGCGGCCCTCTTTTCACTGAATGCTCGGCTCAGTGCGGAATTCATATCTGGGCAGACAAATTCCTGGTCGAGATTCTTGACCCGGAGACAGGGGAACCTGTCCCTGAAGGAGAGAGCGGAGAACTCGTAATTACGACCCTTACTAAAGAAGCTCTCCCTCTAATTCGCTACAGGGTAAAGGACCTTACAAGAAAGCTTTCGGAACCCTGCCCGTGCGGAAGAACCCACCCAAGGATTACACGCATCAGCGGTCGTTCGGATGACATGATTATCGTGCGCGGCATCAATGTGTTCCCAGGACAGGTCGAATCGGTCCTTATGAAGATTCCTGAAGTCGGGAACCATTTCATGATTATTGTAGACAGGATCGGGCCCCTTGACTCCATGAAAGTCCAGATTGAAATGCATGAGTCTGCCTTCAGTGACAAGATGTCAGACATGATGGCCCTTAAAAGGAAGATTTCAGGTGCGCTGAGAAGCGTACTGAACCTTGCAGTCGAGGTGGAGCTGGTGGAACACGGCTCTCTGCCCCGCTCGGAAGGGAAATCAAAGAAAGTTATCGACAAGCGAAAGATTTGAAAACTTTGAAGATAGAAACAAAACCTGCAGAATGTCACTGGCCTGCAGGTTTTCCTTTTTTGGCTCCGGGCTCTCGAAATTCTTCATACAAGGCGGAGCCAAACATAAAATAAGGTTACCAGATGTAAAATAAATTAACTGATTAAAGCTTAAAAACTGCATGTAAGCTTAAAATATGCATAGAAGCTTATATTATACTCTGGTAAAAAGATTAAAAAAGGAAGTAAGAGAGTAGTAACAAGCAGTATAAGGACATGGGTGCTGGAATGGAAGATAAAATTATAAAGCAGATTTCCCTTTTTGCGGAAAATAAGCCTGGCAGACTTGCAAACGTTGCAAATAAACTGAAGAGCGCCGGGATAAACATCAGGGCATTTACCATTGCTGAGTCAGGAGACTTCGGAATAATCCGCATGGTTGTGGACAGGTCTGATTATGCGCACAGTGTACTCCACGATGCAGGGTTTACCGTTTCCGAAACCAGTGTGCTTGGGATCGAAATGGAGGATGTTCCTGGCAGCATGTCCCGTATTGCGGAAGTATTCGGAAAAACCGGAATCAACATTGATTATGCATATGCTTTTGTCACCAGGGACCAGAAAGCCCTTTTGATAGTCAGGGTTAACGACATTGAAAAGGCAATCAAAACGCTCGAAGAAGAGAATATCAAGCTCATAGGCATGAAGGAGCTTGAAAAGATCTGATTTTAGTGAGAACCCGGGTTTTCCGGATTTTAGGGAAGAATAACGGAACTTCCAGAATCCAGAATGTTTGCGTTTTCGGGATTCTGGAACGGCTTCTTTTTACAGCTTCTGGCTTCAGGGCAAAAACTTAGTAAGAGATTTTATAGCCTGGAAGACTTCTTTGAGATTCTAACCAGGTAAATAGATATACATAATAAATATAAAAAAGAATAAATAAGAGAAGGGAAAAGTTGCCAGGAGAACAGGTTACCGGTTTGACTATAATGACGGAAAATAATAGTAACTTACAGGAAAACGCACAAAACTCCTCAAAAAGTAAGCTTGGTGGAGTCCATACGACAATTATCGGGGGAAGGGCTGGTAAAAAACTTGTAAAACTTGTAAGCCAGCACCCTGAGGTAAAAAAGGTAATCCCATCCGTAATTTCCGTAAAAGGCATTGCAGGAGGAAATCTGACCGGAAAGGTGCTGCGTGCGGATGCGAGAGGGAACGTGAGGCTATTGCTCTCTGAAGGCAGGAGTTTCCAGGAAGTAAGACTGGTAACAACAGTTGGAACCGCTGAAGAGGGAGACAGGATTATGAATGAACTGAATGAAATCTTAAGAGCTGCCCTCTGAGGCGTTAAAGGAGAGACAAGTAATTGGCGTTTATTGGGATTGATCATGGCACAACTGCAATGCGTTTTGCTCTGATAGAAGGAGAAAAGACCCTGACCTTTGAGCTTGGGAGGGCTGAGGCAGCTGCCATGTCCGAAAATGAGATTCTGACCTCGCTTGAGGAAAATTTTGGAATCCGGCGTGAGGCAATCGACCTGATTGCGCTGACGTACTCGATGGGAGACGGCTTTTCCGCAATTAAGGATGTGAGGAGCCTGGAAGGAAGGGGGCTCAAGAGCATTGAAGGAGCTGGAAAAAAGACAGGAGGAGGCACAAGAGTTTTTGATGCCATCAGGAACTCGGAAATTTCGGCGATAGCAATCCCTGGCCTTCATACTGAGAGCAGGGTGGATCCCAGAATGAAGGTATTTTCCCATCTTACAAGCCCCGAGAAGCTGGGAATTGCTTATCATATCCTGTGCCTTGGCTATAAAAATTTCGTGGTTTCCGATATAAGTTCAAATACTGTTACTCTTGCCGTTGCCGATGGGAAGGTAATTGGTGCAATCGATGCCTGCATATTTGCCCCGGGCGTTCACCATGGCCCTCTTGACCTGCAGGCTATCAGGGATGTGGACAATGGGCACTGCACTGCAAATCAGGCTTTTATAGAGGCAGGGACTCTGAAAATGACCCCATATAAAGATAGGGAAGAACTACTCAGTGCAGCCGGAAGAGAAGAAAGTTCTGCCCTCCTTGCTCTTGATACTATTGCACTGTTTGCGGCTATGGAAATCGCCTCAATGAAGCTTCTTCTTAAGGACTATGAGACGACCGGAGAGATTTTTCTTGCGGGGTCCGTAGGCGAAGTCGAATATGTGCAGAAGAAAATCCGTGTACACCTGGGGCAGGAATGCCAGTGTCTCGGAAAGTGGCATGCTGCAATAGGCTGTGCCGAGATAGCACGGGATGTTTTTGCCGGAGAAAAAGAGATCCTCGGCGTAGACGTTAACTATCCTTGAAAAAAGTGGGAAAGGAATATCATAAAAGGACAGGTGTAAATCAGGTCTTTTCTACGGACTCTTCATACATACCATCCTGATATTCCGCTGCATCAATTTTTCCTCCACCTGAGCCCATCCCATCTGACTCATCATAACTGCTCATTCTGTCTTTTTTCATAAGAATAACATAGTCCGCAGAATTCTTGAGCGCTGTGGAAAAACCGGGTTCAACCCCGAAAATAATAGTCTCTTTGCCATGTTCATTTGCCTTGTTCAACAGCGGCTTGAAGTCCGCATCCCTGGTCACAATCGCCAGGGTGTCAATGTTAGGGTTATATACTAGCTCCATGCCCTCTACTGCAAGGCGCACATCAACATCGCTAGAACAGATTATAGGCTCAAGCCCATGATTTTCGATAGCTTCCACAAGCTTGTCAGAGGCGTACTGGTTAAGGAAAACGCGCCCGATTTTGATATTTCCATAGTCTTTCAGGACGTCCCTTATCTCCTCGAGATTTACATCAAATTCTTTTCTGAGGATATTCGGACCATCCACTAGAAGTCCTATTTTCCGCCTGCCAACTTCTTTTTTCGAGCGGAGGTATTTTGAGATGGAGTCAATTCCGCTTTTTACAGGTTTCATTATCAATGTCCTCTGTGATCTTGCAATTCACGGAACCTGCACTCTTATGTGTTTGCGCCATATGACCGTACAGCACCAACCCTGGGGGGAAGCTACACTTCCAGCAGCCCTCCAATCTGCCGTTGCAGAGTTTATGCTTTAGCCTTCAGCTTTTGAGGTTTAAAGTTCCGAATCTCTAAGATTTAAATCTTGATACCGCAATTTGCATACAATCCGATTATACCTAATATCTGCTTTTCTGTAGTAAAACATTTGCATATTAAGGCGATCAAAATTTGTAACTTTGTTCCTTTGTAAATTAATGGATTGAAAAACCGGAGACTTTTCCTGCGAAAAAAACGGAAAGAAAATCCGGCAGGGCAAAAATTCCGATCTATAAAAACATAATATATAATTTATAGAATTATAATTTATCGGAAAAGGGCCCCTTTTTTACTTCCCGAATAACATACGGAGATTCCTTGAGTTCAAAGATATTTTCCGTTTTTCGTCCTTTCTTACGTCTTATGTACTGAATTTCCCCGAGTTTTTCCAGAAAAGCCTCATAAACTTCCATAAATTGCTCAAATTCCGGGTCAGTAAGCTCTATCAACCCCTCCCTGCCCGCAAGCCAGTCATAGACCTGGACAAGGACAATTTCTCTTACCCTTTTCAGGTTTTCATCCTCAGGCAATTTTTCAAAGTACAGAGTTTTTTTCAACTCCGGAGACCAGGCTGCAAATAGCCTCCTGTAATTTAAGACCTGGATAGGGATCTTCTGTCCGGGCTCGGGTCTTAGATAATAATATGTACCTTCGAGAAGATTATCCCCTTCCAGAATTACCACCTGCCGATGGATCTGGATTTGACATTGTTTTCCTGAATTTTCTTTATACGGAGTCCCATATAGAGGCCGACAAAAAGGCCGCTAAGGTGGGCTGTATGGGCTATCATGTCCGATGAGCCAACCATAAGAAAATCAAAGAGAGCAAAAAGCACAAGGGCATATTTTAGCTTCATCGGGATAAAATAAACATAGACGCGGCTATCCGGCTCAAGCATTGTAAGGGCTGCAAAGACCCCGTAGATTGCTCCGCTTGCGCCAATCATCGGACCAGGAGAGATACTGAAAATTGGCCGGCTTAAAAAAGTATACCCTATTGCCGATAGAATTCCGGCTGTGAAGAAAATTGCCAGAAGCTGTCTATTGCCGACCCGATTTTCAAGCGCAGTCCCGAAGAAGTACAGGACGATCATATTGAATAAAAGATGCATTAAACCGGTGTGTAGAAACATGTATGTGACAAGCGTCCACGGCCTGGTCAGAAGATAATTAGGGTCAAACTGAAAAGCGCTTACATAAAAGTAACCTATGCCCGGAACCGTTTCCACAAAAAATGAAAGTGTGCAGAGAATAATGATTACTATCGTCGGGCTTGCCAGAATAGAATCTTTACCTGCCAACGGGTCCACCTCCGGGAACATAAGATGCATTAAGATTAAACATATTTCCAATTACTCTCCGGTCTAATATAGTATGAAACTGCGTCACTATGGGGCAATAAGAATACCTCACATGCAGCCCAGATAAAGTGATCCAGTTTAAGGTGATACCAGTAATATTATTTCCATTGATTTGATCATTGACACTTGCCTGAATATTGACACTTGCCTGAATATCAGCGTGCAATAAGTCTGTAAGCAGTTATTTATAATCTTCGAGTACAGAATTACGCATAGTAAGTTATATTGTAATACGCATAGTAAGTTATATTGTAATCACTTCAATCCCTCTAAGCTGGGTATAACTTTAACTTTGAGGGTTGAAATAGCTGACTCAATACATGAGAGATATGAATATGTTACAATTGCGAAGTAAAATTATTAATTTTGAGAAACCGATTATGAAATCAAATTCAATGTGTTGTAATTTAAGCGCTTTAAAGATAAGCCAGTAAATTTCCGGATACCCTGGTTTAGATGCTCACCTTAATTATAGAATTCTATTTCCAGAGTTCTTATATTGAATAAGACAATTTCTCTTCGTTCTTAAACCTTCAGTGAAATAAGTCCGAAGTTTAAAGCTCGGTGAGAAATACAAACTCAATTCCTGAAGAAATGTAATTATGTCCAGGAATGGATCTAATCAAGAATGGATTTATCCAAAAGCGGATTTATTCAAGAATAGATCAACGCTATTTAAATTGAAACGGATATTATTTAAATTGGAAAATATATTGATTAATATTCAAATGAGAAGATTGTATTTATTTCTTTCCTGAAAAAAATGAAAAAATAGTTTACGGCGTTTACTGTGTAAAGCTCTATGACAATGCTAAGCCTATAAATAATTTTCCATTTAATTATTAGGTTTAAATTTATAAAATTCGAAGTATTTTTTTAAATTATATATCTTCACGAGAGATAAGTTTTGTTTAAGGATGAGACTACCATTCGGTAACAAATATTTATACAATCCTTTGTTTTAGAAACGAAAAAAAAGTATAATTCGTAATAATTAATAGCACTTTAAAAAAAAATACCAGTACTGCGAAGGAGTTTAATTAAAAAACCGCATCTAAAGAGACTAATTTACATTTTGTATTACAAACTTAAATAAATTTCTAAAGTCTACTGATTTTGAATATTCCCATTTTACCCTTCTCGAAATGGCATGTTACAAATTAGAAAATGTTATATAGATTTGGTACGTTTAGAGATTTAATTAGTGTTCATTATCCATCGGTAGCGACCTCTGCTTAGGATTAAGGTCTCAATCGTTGGCAAAAACGGTTTTTTTTGAGATAAAGGGCGTAAAAAAGGTCTTGAAGAGAAGTGAAGCCCTAAAAACGACTTTAGCAAGGAAATATTTCCTCTAAAAACGATTTTATTTGAAAAAATGCTGGTACAGTGCTTAATAATTGAAAGAAATAGCTAAAAGCGTTTTACCAGAGAAGTATTATTTAAACGGTTGTAACTTTAAAGGAGACGGCAAAATATATAATTTATAATCATGTAGAATATGCCGACGTTTATAAATTGCAATCGTCTTGATGAAGTCGACTTTAAACAAATTTAGGAGGTAAAGCTCAAATGAGCAAACTAACTACCGGGAGTTTTTCGATAGAAGATCTGGAATCCGTTCAGATCACTATTAATAATATTGTAGGGGCAGCAAAGGAGGCTGCAGAGGAAAAAGCAAAAGAGTTAGGCCCAATGGGTCCCACCGCTCTTGCAGGCCTAGCATCCTACAGAAGCTGGAACTTGCTTCTTCTTGACCGCTACGAACCTGTATTGACCCCCATGTGTGACCAGTGCTGCTACTGTACATATGGACCCTGTGACCTTTCCGGGAACAAGAGAGGTGCCTGCGGAATTGACATGGCTGGCCAGACAGGAAGAGAGTTCTTCCTCCGTGTAATTACGGGTACTGCCTGCCACGCTGCCCACGGACGCCACCTGCTTGACCATGTAATAGAAGTCTTTGGTGAAGATCTCCCCCTCAACCTTGGAGAATCAAACGTCCTGACCCCTAATGTCACAATCTGCACAGGCATGAGCCCAAAGACACTCGGAGAATGCAGAGCCCCAATGGAATATGTTGAAGAACAGCTCACCCAGCTCCTTGCAACTATTCACGCAGGTCAGGAAAGCGCAGAAATTGACTACGATTCAAAGGCTCTATTCAGCGGTAGCCTGGACCACGTCGGCATGGAAATTTCTGATATTGCCCAGGTCTCAG
>Ga0105091_10001513_pt1 | contig 10181 bp, 6 predicted proteins | sample PPLLak1March2015_FD_87022 | JGI IMG/M metagenome (GOLD analysis project Ga0105091, IMG submission 87022) | Freshwater sediment microbial communities from Prairie Pothole Lake near Jamestown, North Dakota, USA - PPLs Lake P7 Core (1) Depth... | ecosystem: Environmental > Aquatic > Freshwater >... | reverse complement strand
TTTTTTTGGTTTCATTACAGAAAACAAAGGAGTTCATCGCCTTTTGGACGCGCTCGTAGATTTACCCAGTGCTCGGTTGATGATCGCCGGCAAACCAAGGACAAACCGGGATCAGATTTACTTGGCAGCCCTAAAAGCAAAGACTGCTAATCTGGGTGTTTCCGAACGAGTCGAATTCCTGGGTTTTCTCCCCGAACGCGCAATGCCTAACTTTTTTCAAGTCTGTGACTTGATAGTCTTTCCCTATTCAAGTTGCACGGCGTCCGGGGCGCTTCATCTCGCCCTAGCACATGGAAGCGTTGTTCTTACCAGTAATCTTCCGGTTTTTCATGAGCTTAAGGTTAGATACGATTGTCTTGAGGAGTTTGACTTGAGGAAACCAGATGATTTGGCTAACCAGATAAAACGTCTACTTATCGACGAGAGCCGCCGGACCGAACTTGTCGCCGGTTGCCAGCGCATGATAGATGATACTAGCTGGCAGGAAATTGCCCAAAAAACGTATGCAGTGTACCAAAAACTTTTGGAGGTCAACAACTAGTGAATCCGGTTGGCTATATTGTACATGTCAAATCACCTGGCACGATTGGCGGGGAAGCGCGATCTTATCAGGTCGCCCAAGCCTTGGGAGAGAGCGGAGCCAGTGTTCACTTATATGGACAGGTGGATCATTCATTCCGGTGGTTTGACAAGGTGTACCCGCATTCCTTGAAGAGACCAACACCGGTCGCCATGAGGCAGCTACTGAGCGACTTTTCTTATTACAACGTAGGAGTTGTAATAGAGCGTTACCAATATCCGCCCTTTAATCCCGGTTTCTTTGCGCAGCTTCTTAGGAAGAAGCCACTTGTCTTCGAAGTTCACGGATTTCCTATCGATGAATATAGGCTGTTTGCTCATCGCCGAGATATTAAAGTAGATTCGCTGGCAAGGCTCGTTGCAGGGTTTCCGCCCAAGACCTGGCAATGGCTTCAGGCAGCCATGTTTCGGCGCGCTGCACATATAATCGTAACGTCTGCAGGAACAAAAGCCATGCTCGTTGGTATGGGTATCCCTGAGAAAAAGGTGTCTGTGATTTACAACCGTGTGGATCCAAATCTGTTTAGTCCAATAGGTCAGGATCAGATTGCCTGCCGAATGGCACTAGGCTTACCCGTCGACGGGCAGTTGGTTCTCTTTGCCGGGACATTCAGTGAAGAGTTGGACTTCGTTTTTGAAGCAGCCTCCATATTAATTGATACCTGCCCTTCAGTGCAGTTTGTCTTCGCAGTTAGCGGACCAGATGCTAACGTGAAAGCTCTGGCTGATAAGTATGCCATTGATCATCAAAAGCTGCATATCATCTCTGCTGTTCCGCATCAACAAATGCCCGGCTTGCTGGCTGCCGTCGATGTAGTGTTAGCACCTTATAGCCTGCATTCCGAACGCTTCAGACAAGGGTTTCATTACTCACCCCTAAAGATTCTAGAAGCTCTGGCAATGAAGAAATCCATTGTGACAATTGATGTAGCGGAACTAAAAGGGGTTTTCGGCAGCATGCCGAACATGCACTTTGTCGAGAGTGGCTGTGCGAAAGAGTGGGCGAAAGGTATCCTTCAGTCTCTCGCTTTATGTCAAAGCCCAACCCTGACTCTGGGTCGTTCTTTTGTCATGGATGGCTATCGTTGGCAGGATGCTGCTCAAATGTATCTAGATATTATTCGTGCAACGGAGGAACGCGCTTCTTGAATGATGAGTTGTTGGATGATTCGAAGCGTATTGCTGAATTCTTAAGCAATCACCAAACAGCGATCGGCGTAGCCGATCCCGATGAGAAGCACATTTTGCGACACTCCTATACGACAGAATTCTATGCCTGGCTGTGCGCATTACTTTACACACATAACGCGGGTGAAGAATGGTTGGAGCGGGCAATAATTGCGACGCGTTCAGCATTGGATTTGATCGCGCATGAACGTGATCGTTCACGAAAGGGAAACTCTCCCAATGAATTTCACTGGGAATTCAAGAACCTGGCACTAGTCCATGTTGAAAACTTGATGGGTGATCGACTTCCTGAGAGATTAAGATCGCGCCTCCACCAAACTTTGCTGGCATGGCGCAACCTCAACATCGACTCTGCCAATTGGACCGCAATGCGTGCTTTGTCTTATGAATTGCGGTATGGACGCTTCAACCAAACCAAAGATCGGTGGCGAAGTCAGTTGGAATTGAACCTCCTTCTGAGCATGCAGACCCCTGAGGGTTTTTTCCCAGATACAGCTCACAGCAATTCCATGCAGTATCATGCATACGTTTTGTCATTGCTTGTGTTGTACTACCGCTTGACCAAACAAACACGGGTTCGTGATGCGTTTCTACGAGGTGTTCGTTTTGTTTCGGATTTTGTAGACCCCGCCGGAGACTTCAACTACTACGGCCGCGGCCAGCGACAGTTGTTTGGATATGCCAGTTTTATTCTTGCTTTAACCGAGGCTATAAATTTATGTGCCGATGCAACCGAAGCAAGGCACTATCATTGTTTGGTTGAACGGGTCTTGAATTTCATCCGTAAGCATAAGGATTCTGACGGAACGTTTCCAGTGGTGCTAAATCTCACGGAAGGGCAGTGGGGCTGGTATGACTATAACAACCATGGAGATTATTTGGCATTCTGTGGAGTATGGCTTTTCCTCGCTGCGGCGACGCACCAGACACGAAGTGTGATATCCCATTCGCCTGAGATCTATACACGATGCTATCCTGACCTCGGATTGGCTGTGGCAGCCCGTCCCAACTGGTTTGCCGTTTTCTCGGCAGGCGGGGATGAGCTGTCAGAGCCGGCCGGGTTGATCCATTTTTGGCCGCACGGACCGCTTTGTTTAGGTGGACCCGATCCGGATCGCGTCGTGGACGGCATGGATTACCGTTGGAATTATTTCGGTCCACTCATGGATGGACGGCCGATTCTTCTGAGGCAACGGGGACAACTCTCGGCTGGGCTGGACGCGGTGCATATCTCATTCTCGTTGCCCGAAGCAAAGATCCAACAAACCTACCGTTGGAACGGTGTATTGACGCTGGAACAGATCATGTCGGTAAAAAGCAATGAATCCTTGGTAACACCTCTATTCATTGCTGGCACATCCAAACCTCCTAGCGAATTACAATTCGCATCGCATCGATATTCCCCATCACCAACCGGTTTGGTTACAGCATTTACCTCAAAAGCGTTTCGAGCTGACCATCTCACTGCCTTTCGTATGCAATTGGCGGAAGGCGGAGAGTCGCCAAGCGAAATCCCCGGTATCCAAATCGTACAAGGCCGTAGTTCTTCACTTCGCCAATTCTGGAAGAAAGCATTGAAGGCAGCTTGGATCCTGTGGATCAAGGCGATTCGAAACTAAATCATCCTCCTTGAGGATTTTAAAACATATAGTATAGATGGCGCCCACATATTTCTTCATGATGTGGCTGACTACAAAGAGGTGATGTGACTCTTTATAAGACTGCTTTCCGAAAAATACTTAAGTCTTTGATGCTACCCTGGCTTCCTGGCCGGTACATGATGATCGAGGCTTTGCGCCCATTCATAGTACAGGATACGAAGATCGTAACGAATGCATATGGTGATTTGATCTTTGAGCTCGACCTCAATGATACGATTCAAAGACATATTTTCTTCGAGCTTTATGACCGAGATGACCTCGATCTCCTGAAGAGCTTGTTGACGGAAGGTGATGTTGTGTTCGATATAGGCGGCAATGTGGGTCTGTATACGATTGCTCTGGCAAAAACGGTGGGGCCGTCTGGAAAGGTACATGTATTCGAGCCCATACCCGAGAATATCTTAGCTATTCATCGAAATGTTGGCTTGAATCACTTTGAAAACAGGGTTATCGAGAACTCTGTTGCTGTAACGGATAGTGAAACTACTTTGGAACTTCACCTTCCTTCCAGTCGGGATAACACCGGTTGGGCATCGATTGTTTCAACCCCCTCCAGGAACAGTTCTATCAAGGTAGAAGCGATGAATTTGGATACATACGTTCAGCGAAATGAGATACGAAAGATCAAGCTGATCAAAATAGATATCGAAGGGGCTGAACTGTTGGCACTCCATGGCATGAGTACAATCTTAAGCGACGATGATCCACCAATGATTTATTTCGAGATCAATTCACCTTTGCTTGAAAAACAAAAAATCGAATCGAATGATATTAAACAATATCTTGCCCGTTTTGGGTATAAGCTATACAAATTAAAGCAGAAAACGCTGATCCCAGTATCGGCGGATACACCAGAAAATGGACTTTGCAATATCCTGGCCATTAAGCATACAGTTGAGTAGATCGAACGGATTGGTCATTGAAGGAACGGTTCGTCCTTTCAACACGCTAGTCGTGACCAAGGTTATTTTATCGATATTCTGATGATATGAATTTAGTAATGATTCGTACGAACATAAAAGTCTGATGAACATTTATCGAATGGCCCGCTTTCAGCAATTCTACGAGTTTCTCGTATTGCGATTGAACGGGTTTTTCCCATCCATTCATATATGGCATGTCTCACGGAATACGCTTATCCTGTTAGCGACGACCTTTGCTGTCAACCTCATATCGCTGCCCTTCATTGCATTCCTGGCCCGGACGCTGGGTGCCGAAGGGTTCGGTGGATATTCCGTTGCCTTAACATTCGCCATGGTTTCCATGATGGTCATCGACATGGGTACGGGCAAGCTGTTAACGCGTGAGATCAGCAAACTTCCAGATAGCGCGTCTGCTGTTGTTGGTGCCTCGATCCTACCAAAGCCTTTCCTGTTCGTGATTACCTTGACTTGTGGAGTGTTGATTGGACGAGCCTTAGGTTACTCCGATATCCAAAAGAGTGCCATTGGTCTGGGGATCGGTATTGCCGGGATGATGGCATTGTCGGTGGCAGCGCGAGCAGTTTTCCACGCCCATCAACGGATGGAATATGATGCCATCGGCCTTCTGGCCGAACGACTGGTCACAATTGTGGGCGCGGTCATAGCCGTACGGCTGGGATATGGGCTGCTGGGTATTCTGGTGGCTGTCCTGTTGGGGAATACTACAGATGCACTTGTAAGTTGGTTCTATACGCACCGGCGATTTGCAACGGGTTTTTCCATAACCGGCTTTTCTCATGTGTGGGATTATTTGAAGATGGGTTTTCCATTGTTCCTGGCAGCGTTCTTTTCAACGCTCTACCTGCGCGCGAATGTCTTGATGGTCGATCGCGTGTTGGGGAGTCATTCCGCTGGCTGGTTTAACGCGGCGCTGCAGATCAATTTACTTGCACTGTATGTGCCCCAAATGCTGAGCCTCGCGCTCTTTCCGGTCGTCTCTCAGCTTGCACATCAAAACACTCAATTCTTGGATTCAACCAATCGGAAAAGTGCCTGGGTGATGGCCTGTGGCGGCATTCTCGCCGCTGCACTCCTGTTTCTGACAGCGGGTTGGTTGATCCCGCTCTTGTATTCGCCCCAGTTTATCCCGGCGATCGGCATATTGCGTATTTTGGCATTAGGTTTACCCTTTACCTTCGCATCTGCTTATCTATCGCTGGTCCTGGTGGCAACAAACCGCCAGGCAATCGTGGGACGAGTAACCGTCATAACCGTGCTTATCAATATCAGCTTGAGCCTGATCTTTATCCATTTATTTGGTCTGCATGGAGCGGCCTATGCGGCAGTCGTGACAGAGATCATCCTCCTGGCTCAGTTTGCTCTTGCTGTTGCCCAATCAAAACAAACTGGATAAGATCTTCTATTGGTTTTGCCCTGGTCTTCTCCCTTCATGCATTAGTGAAGCAGTAGTGAAAAAACACTTTTATTCTATTGTCACAAAAGCTGTTTTAATCCCGGTTGTGCTCCTCATCACTCTTGGGGAAACACACGTATCGTTCGCGCAAGACACATCCATGCTGAGTTTCCAACAACTTGACTTGGATGCTGATGGCAAGCCGGACGAAGCGGTCATCGAATGTGCCTGCGTGACTGATACGGATCGGATCCTTGTGTTCGACGGGGCAGGTGATATGCTCTCTTCGAGGGATTGGCAGGAAGGCACTGACCTTGTCAACGATACCTGGGTATTTGACATCGGTTCGTATGGCAACGCAAATCTGATCGTTCAATTTCAGTCAAACGGTGACGAGCAAGTTGCGCGCCTGTACGATGATGTTGACGGAGACAGTGTAGTTCGTTATCACATTGCAGGCAGCCAGATTGTCATAGATGTATCGCCTTTTTGGTCCATGGAGGTTACCGCACCTTCTGGCTGGTTTATGGAAACGGGGCAAACCAACTTGAATATTACTGCTTTCCTGGATAAGCCAGTTTTCATAGGTCTTGAATTTGTGAACGATGAATTTGCTCGGGAATATATGCCTCACGATGGTCAGCCAGATTTGAAGTTTGTAATGGTTGACGAGAATCGGGATGGAGTGGCAGAGTTCTTTCTTTCATCTGTAATCGCTGATATCCCTGCGCGCTTCGAAATCGGGCGAAGTCGCCTTTGGTCCAATGTAGGCCTGAAATCTTCACAACGACCCGACACCGCGAAGTTTTGGCCTTTTCTGAACTTGCAAATGCCTACCGGCGCAGCCAGGGATTCACTGCGCTTTTTTGACCTGTTACCCAGTGTCTTGATGGACTGGCAATCTTCGGCGATCCAGGGATTTGTTTTGCCTGGCTACCCGGTAGAGGAGGGCTATTGGATCAATAGTCAAAGCTCCATAAGCGATGCTCAAGTTAACGAAGTTAGTTATGAAGCGCCGCATGCCTGGTATGACCTGGCAGAAGACCAGGACGGAGTCCCGGAGTTGAATATCCGCTTATTCGAGCCACTTGGCGAAGCGCGATATGAAATCCGCTATTCCTGGAACCAAACGAATACAGATGACCTTGTTTGGGATTATAAACTTGGTCTGCTGGGCAATCACCCTATCGATGATACGATCAATCTCCAAAACTTCCGTTTACAGATGATTCCATACGAAGAATTACCACAGTGGGTGATCGAGCACGAGTGGGAGCTGACTACATTCGTTGCGCGCGAGGGGGAAGCACGGAGGAGTTCGGAAGGCATTTATGCATGGACGCCATGGAATGGGGCAGACCCATTGTCACCAGAGAATCCAGGCATGGAGTCCCATCGCGCGGCGTTGTCCTATGTTCGAGGTGAAAGCGTTTTCCCGCCATACGACTACTTTAACGAGATTTGGGAAGGTTTCCGGGGAGAATATAATTTAGCCCGCCCATTACGGCCTTTGTTGTATTTCAGCTCCATAGATCATCGGCTTCATCTCAAAGGGGCTGAATACGGGCTGCTCAATCTTGGGAATGGGCGTTATGTCACTTATAATAATAGGGATGGTGATGATTACTTCGAGGAATGGGTTTTCTCGGAAACAGGTGAAGTACGGCGTAAGCTCTACACGTCGAAAGACTATCTCCTTTATTCGAATGAAGATAAAGGTGAAGTGCTGCTAAAGAAATCAGCGATAGCGCCTTCTACTTTTGAGACACTGCCTCCTCATGGCCATAAGGAATGGCTGGAACTGGGTGAAAAACTTGAAAAATACAAGCAGGAACTTGCCCCCGATGACTTCGAAGGTATGATCCGTCAATTTGACGGATTGGAGACACATATCCAGGGAGCCTCACTTAAGGACTTCCGTTCGACACAGGATGGTTTTCGTTTCATCCTGGAGCTACAGCCTGGGTTTCGGGTCAGTACCTCGGAAGCACCAAATTGGAATCATTTACAACCAGGCTCCTATGTGGTGACATACAACGAGTCCATGAACATTTTGCCAATCACACCACCTGTCCTTTCTGAATCACTAATCACTACCACTCTGGACCAATTGGAACAAAATGCCATACGAGTAGTGCTTCGCAATGATGGTCTCGAAGATATTAATGAGGCAACGCTGGAATTATGGGCTACGTCGCCCGACGGCATCACCAGCGTTATCGCAACTCAAACTGTCCAACTACTTGCCGGTGAGCCGATCACACCAACTCTCCTATGGACTCCTGACGCTTCTGGGACCTGGATTCTGACGCCCAAAATCCGACAGCCCAATGGGTATTTGAGCTCTGGCGATCCTTTGTCGGTCACAGTTGCTCCATCACAGACCGCAAATATACATAATCTACTATTGGTTAGTACCTCTCCTGAAATGCTCCCTATGTTCCTGACAGGATTGATTACATTTGCAACACTAGCAGCTCTTGTACTTTGGCAAGCATGGCGGCGATCTGTGGTATCGAAAGACAGCAATGAGCGTTAAGGGAAAACTACTTATTGGAAAGCCTCAACCAAGCACCTGGCTTTGGTTTGGCTTGCTCCTCTACATGGCGGGGATTGGATTATATTTTCTCAGCCGATTCAACGGCCATTGGGCAGAATCTGATTCGGCTGCCTTGACAAGGTATATTCGAGATTTTGTCAGTACAGGGAAATTGATCCCGGAATTGAGAGGAGTGTATCCTAATGGATACGCTTACCAAGCGATTTCCACTTTCATTGTTTCTTTAACCGGGCTACCGGTCAAGAACTTACAGCAATTGATTTATCCACTCCTCGCCGTTATAATTGTATTCCCCGCCTGGATAACGTACCGTGAATTAACTGGAAGCAGTCTTGGTTCGACATTAGCCACTCTACTGCTATTTACTCAACCTGAATTTTTGTTCGTTATTCTGCGTAGTTCTCATGAAAAGTTCACCCGAACATTGATGTTTGTGTGCCTATTCCTATTTGCTCGCAGTCTCTTTCCAGGTCATACGCGCGGGAAGCAGATCATGTACCTTGTTTTGTTCTGTTTTACGACTTTTGCGATCATCACGAATAATTATCTCTTGGCAAACTCATTTATTCTTGCGTTTGCAATTGTGTATGTGCTGGGATGGATTTTGGAAAAAATACATACAAAACTAAAATTCGTTAACAGCCCTATAAGCGTTCGCCTTAAGTATGTAGTTCCTATCTGTATAGGGCTGGTCTACGTATTCACTTTCTTTATTTATCCACCCGCTTACCACAATGTGATCGTTCTGCAAAACACTTGGGAGGGCATCGCGAATCTATTGTTTGGAGCGGAAACCCAACAGGCAGATATTTACGTAGCGTACGAATATGTAAACTTTGGATGGATTAATCTTCAGACCTACTTATTATTAAGCATCGCCAATTGGATTGTGTTGGTGATCTCTTTCGTGATTTGGTTGCACCAAGGTTGGACTTGGCTGATCCGCTCAGGCATACCGAAGAATCAAATGTCCTGGTTCCTGTGGCTGTTCTATGCAGCATTCGGAATACAGGAAGTGGTGGCAACTATATCGGATGCCAGCGGGGCATTGAGCAGCAATCTGCAGCTCCGTCTTTTTCCCTCACTTTCGATGATCGCGGTAGCGATGATTGGTACAGCGTGGGCAGATTGGAGGCCGCGGCGGTTTGCAGGGATCATCTCAATGGGTCTGGCGGCTATCCTATTTTGTATTAGTATTTTCTCGGTTCTGAAAGCGACGAATGAGCCGCTATTTAGTAACAAATGGAACTTCTATCATCCAAATGAAATTTGGGCGCTGAAGTGGGGAGATGAACACATGGACAATGCTGAAATCTGGACTGAATTCGATGAACGCCTACAGACAGCCTATCTTACTGAGATTGATGATCCCAATAACCGTTTCACAACGGTTGTCACCCCCAATACCCGCAATATGTTGTTATCCCCCATCATCCGTTTTCGCGGCAGTCGGATAGGTCTGCCACTTCCAATTCCGCCGGATGCTTTACAGATTTACGACAATGGGACCGCGCAACTCTATCATCTCCGTGCCCGGACACCCTATCAGCCATGAAGTCACAAATTGGATTTATCGCCTACGGCTTGAATCGGAGGCTGGGGGGCATTGCCCGTTATAGCAGAGAGCTGATTGCCGCGCTCAAGAAAGTTGGTGTTAACCTGACTGTTTTGCAGGCGGGAGCGGTCACCTCTGGTAACGGAATCATCCGATTGCGAGGGTCGGCATTGTTACCAGGTCTGTTGACGGTTGGGCAGATTGAGATCGCGAGAATTGCCCGCCGACAAAAGCTGGCACTCATCCACGATCCCACGGGGTCTGCTCCCCTATTGTTCACAAGAGCGAAGCGAGTTGTCAC
>Ga0105091_10001512_pt1 | contig 10181 bp, 9 predicted proteins | sample PPLLak1March2015_FD_87022 | JGI IMG/M metagenome (GOLD analysis project Ga0105091, IMG submission 87022) | Freshwater sediment microbial communities from Prairie Pothole Lake near Jamestown, North Dakota, USA - PPLs Lake P7 Core (1) Depth... | ecosystem: Environmental > Aquatic > Freshwater >... | reverse complement strand
GATGCCAACCGGCACCAGGCACTGATCAAGGACAAGAACACCGACAACCTGTTCGTGCTGCCCGCCTCGCAGACGCGCGACAAGGATGCGCTCACCGAGGAAGGCGTGGAAAAGGTGCTGAAGGAACTGGAACACCAGGGCGTCGACTACATCGTGTGCGATTCGCCCTCCGGCATCGAGCACGGCGCGGTGATGGCGCTGACCTTCGCCGACGAGGCCATCGTCGTCACCAACCCGGAAGTCTCCTCGGTGCGCGACTCCGACCGCATCCTTGGCATCATCCAGTCGAAAAGCCGCCGCGCCATCGAAGGCCGCGAGCCGGTGAAGGAACACCTGCTGGTCACCCGCTATTCGCCGAAGCGCGCGCACGAAGGCGAAATGCTGACCTACACCGACATTCAGGAACTGCTACGGATTCCGCTGCTGGGCGTCATTCCAGAATCCGAAGCCGTGCTGCACGCGTCCAACCAGGGCATCCCCGCGATTCATCAAAAGGACACGCCGGTAGCCGACGCCTATCTGGATGCGATCGGCCGCTTCCTCGGCGAAACGCACCCGCTGCGTTTCGTCGACTACGAAAAACCGGGCCTGTTAAAGCGCCTGTTCGGAGGCAAGTAATATGTCCTGGCTCTCCCACATTTTCGGCGAAAAGAAAGCCACCGCCTCGGTCGCCAAAGAGCGCCTGCAACTCATCATCGCTCGCGAGCGCGTGGGCCTGTCCGGCCCGGATTTCCTGCCCGATCTGCAAAAGGATCTGGTCGCGGTGATCTCGAAATACGTCAAGATCAACCCGGAAGACATCAAGGTCGGGCTGGAAAAACAGGGGAATTTCGAGGTGATCGAAGTTAACATCGTGCTGCCCGAGATGCGCTGACCGGCACGCAATCGCTAGGCAATGTTCGGATTCGCATAAGCATAGCCGCTGCGGCTGCGCTTGGCCTCGTACATGGCCGCGTCGGCCAGACGGATCAACCTGTCAGGGTTCGCGTCGTCGTCGGGATAGAAGGCAATGCCGATGCTCACGCCTACCTGGCACGTCTGTGCGCCAATCGAAAACGGCTCCCCCAGTACCCGGGCCAGTTTATCCGCCACGGTGCTGGCGGTCTCCCGCTCCGTCACCCCTGGCAGAATCATCCCGAACTCATCTCCCCCCAGGCGCGCCAGGATATCCCCTCTGCGCTTTCTACTCCCCAGGCGCACAGCCACCTGCTGCAACAGCGCATCGCCGGCCTGGTGGCCGAACTGGTCATTCACCTGTTTGAAGCCATTGAGATCCATGATCAACAGGACGAAACCGCCATTGTTTCGATGATCTCCCGCTGTATGGCACTCCAGAAAGTCCTGGAACTGGGCGCGGTTCGGCAGTTGGGTCAGGGGATCAGTGCAGGCCAGATGGTCCAGGGTATCGTACACATCCTGCAGAGCGTGAAGCTCCCGGATCGCCCGGGCCGGCACTGCGGCTTTTCTGCTGTCCTCCTCACCACCATACTGGCCGTAGCGCTGCAGGCGCTGCAGCAGGTCTGTGATGGGCTCCAGCATTGTCATGCGCAGCACTCTGTACACCAGCAGTGCCACCACCAGGGTCAGTACGGTAGCCACCAGCAGGATTTTGCGCCGCGTCTCGCCAAGCTGGTCACGCAGGGTCGAGACATCGCTCAACATGGTCAGCTGCAACATCTCGCTCCCGTCATCGCCCCGCAGCGCATAGTCCACCGCCAGTGCGCCGTGGTCGCTGCCGGTTGTCGGCCATGACGCTGAACGATACAGCTCGCTGCCCGTTGCCGACTGCAGTCGCAACGGCATGCCCAAGGTCTTTTCCAGACTTTGCAGATTGGGCGAAGGATCGACCACGACCTCAAGGTAGCCGCGCAGGGACAGGCCGCCGATAGGCACGAGCAGGCTGTGCAGCGGCAAAGGATCCGCGCACAGGGCGCACAGGGATTGCAGACGCTGCGGACCGCGACGCCGTGCCGCAGTGTCCAGCAGGCTGGGGCAGGCCGCCTGGGAAGATGAGGACCCGCGTACCCCCTCTCCGGCCTTGGCGAGCAGCTTGAATTCTGGACTGAACAGCCGCAACTGGACCAGCCGGATCTCGCCGGCGGTGACAAAATACTGATGAAACTGATCATCGAGCAGGGCGGCAATGGCGGAAAAATCACCCGCCTTCAGAAGCCGTTCAAAGGTCGGGTCACTCTGGATGCTGAGGCCCAGCGAGCGGGACTTTTCTTCCAGCCCTTCGACCACCTCGCCGGCCGCCAAGCCCACCAGCCCGGACAGGCTCTGGCGCTGATTGTCCAGGGTAAGGCGATGGTAGATCTCGCCCGTCACCAGCGCCAGCGACATGCCGAGCACGCCCATTACCAGCACGACCAAGCCGCTCAAAACGCGCAGAGAAATCGGCTGGCGCAGCATCTCGACCTACTGTTTCAGGAAGGGGTAGCCCTTCTGCTTCCATTCCTCGAAGCCGCCGCGAAACCAGTACAGCTTCCGGTAGCCACAGCCCTGAGCGATCTTGACCGCGATCACGCTGCGACCGCATTTGACCCCGTTGCAGTAGAACAGGGCCGGGGTGTCCGGATTGGCCAGGGCATCACCCAGCGTCGCACAGGCGGTCTGTGTGTCCGGCAGGCTGATCGAGCCCTGGATATAGCCCTGCTGCCGATCACTGGGCACCCGGGAATCGACAATGACCAGCCCGGGCAACCGTTCGACCAGTTCGATCAGACTCTCGGCATCCAGAGTGGTCACGCCGGGAATAGCTTTCGGCACCGCCACCTTGCCCGGCGGGGCCGCTGTCACCGGCAAGGCCAGGCATAGCAGGGAGAGAACGAACCACAAGCGATAAAGGCGCATCAGCATTCCCTCAGCAAAGGGGAGATAAAAAGACAAAGATTTCAACAATACTTTTAAAAGTATCACCGAGACGTCGAGCTGCGATCAATCTGCGTTTCGTGGCGTGCGCCCCCGAAAATCGCGCAAAATCGTGGCCCGGTCCGATTACTTAATACTTGTAACGGCATTTACGGCGTTTTCTGAATACCTTGTTCCAAGGGCAGTTCAGACAAACGACCCATGGCACAGCTGATCGGCCTGGGCCTGTACGTGTATCTGGGCGCGCTCGCGGAGCAGCTGCTCTTGAGTCAGAAGCCGAAAACAGGCACGATGAAGGCCGACTGAAAGGATCTCCCTACGCCATGACTTACTGCGTCGCCATCAAGACCGACAGCGGACTGGTTTTCGCCTCCGACTCGCTTACCAATGCCGGCATCGACCATGTCAGCACCTATTCCAAGATGCACACCTTCGTGCAACCGGGCGATCGCATGTTTGTGCTGCTGGCGGCGGGCAACCTCGCCACCACGCAAAGCGTAGTCAAGCACCTGCGCGACGATTGCCGACTGGGCATTCAGCCCTGTCTGTCCAGCGTGCACTCGATGAGCGAAGCGGCCGACTACGTCGGCAACGTCTCGGCCGATGTACAGCGTACCCAGACCGCGCGCGACACCGCCAACACCAGTTTCGAAGCCACCTTCATCTTCGGCGGCCAGATCGCCGGCCATGCACCAGAGATCTACCTGATCTATCCGCAGGGCAACCACATCCACGAATCGAGCGCACATCCCTTCCTGCAGATCGGCGAAACCAAATACGGCAAACCCATCCTCGACCGCGTCATCCGCCCCGACACGCCGCTGGAGCAGGCTGCTCGCTGCGCGCTGGTATCGATCAACTCGACCATCCGCTCCAACCTCACCGTCGGCCCGCCGGTCGAACTGCTGCTCTACAACGCGGATGCACTCGACGGCGGTCGCCGCCTGCTGCTATCCGAAGACCATCCCTACTACCGTGACCTCGGCGAAGCCTGGAACGAAGGCCTGCGCCAGGCGTTGAACAACCTGCCGCCGTTCGAATGGGAAAGCCAACCGCAGCCGCTACAGGTAGTGGCCACCCATAACAGCGAGCAGATGCAGGGGTGAGAGGTGAACGGTGAGCAGTAAGCGGAATTTCGTGGCCATCCACAGCTCACTGCTCACCCACCCTGGCGCATCCCTTGCTTGTAACAGACAGTCCCTATACTGACTGTCGTTATGAGCATCCACGTCGCCATCCGCCATACCACGCACTACAAGTTCGACCGCCGCGTCACCCTGAGCCCGCATGTGGTGCGGCTGCGCCCGGCGCCACACTCGCGTACGCCGATTCTGGCCTACACGTTGAAAATCACGCCAGAGAAACACTTCATCAACTGGCAGCAAGACCCGTTCGGTAATTACCTCGCACGATTGGTCTTCCCTGAAGCCACGCGTGAATTCTCGGTCGACGTCGAAGTGATTGCCGACATGACGGTGATCAACCCCTTCGATTACTTCATCGAGGAAAGCGCCCAGCACTGGCCATTCGACTATGGTGCGTCACTGCAACGCGAGCTCACCCCCTATCTTGAAACCGAACCTGCGGGCGAACGGCTCGCCGCGTGGCTGGCTGAGGTGCCGCGCGAACGGATTCAATCCAATGATTTTCTGGTCGCGCTGAACCAGCGTCTGCAACACGACATCGCCTATACCGTGCGCATGGAAGTCGGTATCCAGAGCTGCGAAGAAACGCTGGGGAAGGCGCTCGGCTCATGCCGCGACACGGCCTGGCTGCTGGTGCAGATCCTGCGCCATCTGGGCTTGGCGGCACGTTTCGTGTCGGGCTATCTGGTGCAGCTCACCGCCGACGAAAAATCGCTCGACGGCCCCTCAGGCCCCGAGCACGACTTCACCGACCTGCATGCCTGGGCCGAGGTGTATCTGCCGGGCGCAGGCTGGATCGGACTCGACCCGACTTCGGGCCTGTTTGCTGGGGAAGGCCACATTCCGCTTGCGGCAACGCCACAGCCCTCGTCCGCTGCGCCGATCGAAGGCATGACCGACCCGTGCGAGGTCGAATTCAGCTTTTCCAACACCGTCACCCGCATCCTTGAAGATCCGCGCGTCACCCTGCCGTATGCGGATGACGCGTGGGCCGCGATTCTGGCGCTCGGTCACGCGGTCGATGAAAAGCTGGTACAGCAGGACGTGCGCCTCACCCACGGCGGCGAGCCCACCTTTGTTTCCATCGACGATATGGAAGCACCAGAATGGAACACCGATGCACTCGGAATGCACAAACGCGAGCGAGCCGAGGTGCTGGTCAGGCGGCTAAAGCAAAAACTTCCGGCGGGCGCGTTGCTGCATACCGGGCAGGGTAAATGGTATCCCGGTGAGCCCTTGCCGCGCTGGGCGCTCGGCCTCTATTGGCGACGTGATGGCAAGGTCATATGGAAGAACGACGCGTGGCTGGCCGAAGCCGGTCGGGACTACGGCCACACAGTCGGCGATGCCCAGCGCTTTGCCGAAGCTATGACACCCTATCTTGGCTTGCCATCGCGTTATGTCCAGGCCGTGTATGAGGACGCGCTCGCCGCGCTGCTGCAGGAAGCCGAAATCCCACTGAACCTCAACCCCGAACGGGTTGATCTGGATGATCCTTCCTCACGCGGCCAGCTTGCCAACAAACTGTCGCGCGGTCTTGATACGCCCACAGGCTATGTACTGCCGCTGGCGTGGCGCTATGACACCCGCCACTGGCATAGCGCACTGTGGCAGACACGCCGGGATCGACTGTATCTGGTGCCCGGCGATTCATCGATGGGCTTGCGTCTGCCATTGGGTTCATTGCCGTGGGTGGCTGAGGCGCAGCGCGAGCCCTGGGTCGAAGTTGATCCTTTTGCGCCCTCAGCCCCGCTGGCCAACTTTCACGGTGAAGTTGCCGCGCGCTACAGCCATCTGGAGCAACACGCGCCTGACCATCCCGAGGTGCATCCACAAACAGCCAATGACAGCGTCACGGTTGAGATTCCCCACACCGCGCTGTGCGTCGAGGCGCGGAGGGGCTGCCTGCATGTTTTCATGCCGCCCACGCGCACGCTGGAACAGTATCTGGAAGTCCTCGCGGTCGTCGAGGCCTGCGCCGCCAAGCTGAAACTGCCGGTTGTGATCGAAGGCTATGCGCCACCGGGCGATGCGCGTATCGAGAAGCTGCTGGTCACACCCGACCCCGGCGTCATCGAAGTCAACATCCACCCGGCCCATTCATGGGAACAGCTGGTCGAAACGACCACGCTGGTATACGAGGAAGCGCGCCTGTCGCGCCTGGCCGCCGAAAAATTCATGCTCGATGGCCGCCACGCCGGCACCGGCGGCGGCAACCACGTCACCCTCGGTGGCGCGACGCCCGCCGATAGCCCTTTCCTGCGCCGGCCGGATGTGCTCGCCAGTCTGATCACCTACTGGCAACATCACCCCGCCCTGTCATACCTGTTCTCAGGACTGTTTATCGGCCCTACCAGCCAGGCGCCGCGCGTCGACGAAGGGCGGCCAGAACGGCTATACGAACTCGAAATCGCCTTCCAGCAGATGCCCGTCGGCGAGACGCCGCAGCCCTGGCTGGTCGACCGGCTGTTGCGCAACCTGCTGACCGATCTCACCGGCAACACCCACCGCTCGGAATTTTGCATCGACAAGCTGTATTCGCCCGACTCCGCCTCGGGTCGGCTGGGCCTGCTCGAATTCCGCGCCTTCGAAATGCCGCCGCACGCGCGCATGAGCCTGGCTCAGATGCTGCTGCTGCGTGCGCTGGTCGCCCGCTTCTGGGACAAACCCTATCGCAAGCCGCTGGTGCGCTGGGGCACGCTGCTGCACGACCGCCACATGCTGCCGCATTACCTGTGGGCAGACTTGAAGGATGTGATCGACGATCTCAACGCCGCCGGATTCCCCTTCCAGCTCGACTGGTACAAGCCGTTTCTGGAATTCCGTTTCCCGCGTTTTGGCACACTACAACTCGGCGACATCGCCGTCGAACTGCGCACCGCTATCGAGCCGTGGCATGTGCTGGGCGAAGAGAGTTCCAGCCAGGGCACGGCGCGTTATGTGGATTCATCCATCGAACGGATTCAGATCAAGACCACCGGGCTGACCGGGGATCGTTACGTGCTGGCCTGCAATGGCCGGCGGGTTCCGCTACTGTCCACCGGCACCCACGGCGAGGCCGTTGCCGGCGTGCGTTATCGGGCGTGGCAACCGCCCTCCGCGCTGCATCCCACCATCGGCATTCATTCGCCGCTGACCTTTGACCTCATCGATACCTGGAACGGCCGCGCCATTGGTGGCTGCACCTATCGCGTCGTCCATCCCGGCGGACGTCACGACGACACCTTCCCGGTCAACGCATTTGAAGCCGAAGCGCGCCGCCATATCCGCTTCCAGGACTGGGGGCACACCGCCGGCCCCCTCACCCCGCCCCCCGGCCTGGCATCACTGGCCCTGTTTTATCCCGGCGGCACCCAGCCCGGCCCGATGGCACCGCCGGTGGAGGAACTGGCGGAGGAGTTTCCGCACACGCTCGACTTGCGTCGGCATTAACCTGTCCCCCTTCACGGAAACAACATGGCACATATCCACTTCATCGGCGGCGAAAAAGGCGGCGTCGGCAAATCGCTGGTCGCCCGCATCCTCGCGCAATACCTGATCGACCACGAACGGCCGTTTCTCGGCTTTGACACCGACAAGTCGCACGGCGCGCTAATGCGCTTTTATGCCGGCTACGCCTCACCCGTCGTCGTGGACCGCTATGAAAGCCTCGATGCCATTGTCGAAGCCGCCGTTGCCGACCCTGGTCGCAGCATCCTGGTCGACATGGCCGCGCAAACGCAGGACGCGCTGACGCAATGGATGGATGATTCCGCGCTGCTGGAACTGTCGAGTGAAATGGGGCTGGCGCTGACGTATTGGCACGTGATGGATTCGGGACGCGACTCGGTCGATCTGCTGAAAAAGCTGCTGGACCGGTTTGGCTCGCGCCTGAATTATGTGCTGGTGCAAAACCACATCCGCGGCGACAACTTCGACATCCTTGAAGCATCCGGTGAAAAGAAACGGGCGCTGGAACTGCACGCCCGCATCATCAACATCAAGCGTCTGCACGAAGCCTCGATGGTCAAGATCGACGGCCATAGCAGCAGCTTCTGGTCCGCCACACAGAGCACGGATGAACATGCGCTTGGCATACTTGAGCGGCAACGCGTCAAGTTGTGGTTGCGAAATAGCTATAGTGAAATCGATGCATTGCATCTTTGATCAGTTGGTCCATCTCTTGCGCAGCGCATGCCCTCCGTACGGCAGAACTGCGCGAGCCAGCGGGTAAAATAAGCCATGCAGCGCTATAAAATCCTCCATCGCACCTACTACAATTTCTCTGCCGCTGTGCAGCTTGAGCCCCACGTGTTGCGCCTGCGCCCGAGGGAAGGCCATGAGCTGCACATCGAATCCGAAACGCTGGAAATCACGCCTCCCGCCACGCTGCGTTGGCACCGCGACGTGGAAGACAATTCGGTTGCCATCGCCACCTTCGATACGCCCGCCACACAGTTGGTGATTGAAAGCGAAGTCATCATTCAGCAATTCAACGAGTCCCCCCTCGATTTTTTGGTGGCCGATTACGCGATTGACTATCCGTTTGCCTATAGCCCGGAGGACCGGGTTGTCCTGTCACCCTATATGAATGGCGACGATCACACGGCCAGCGACCCGCTGACTGTATGGATTGCGAATTTCTGGAAGCCTGGCGAACCAATTCAGACCTACGCCTTGTTGCAGCGCCTTGGCGTCCATATCCAGCAAACGCTGACGTATCAAATTCGCGAGGAACCCGGCGTTCAAACCGCAGCAAACACCCTGTCTCGCGGCACCGGCTCCTGTCGCGACTTTGCGAATCTATTCATGGAAACCGCACGCCACCTGGGCCTCGCCTCGCGTTTTGTAAGCGGCTACCTTTACGCCGAGCCATCAGCCGTCAATTACGGCTCGACCCATGCCTGGGCCGAAGTGTTCCTGCCAGGCGCGGGCTGGAAAGGGTTCGACCCCACCATCGGCAAAATCGTTGGCACCGATCACATCGCTGTCGCGGTGGCACGCTTGCCCGAATCCGTTCCGCCCGTAGCCGGCTCGTTCGTCGGCCCTCCCGGCGCGAGCCTCGACGTGGGTGTCTGGGTAACCGAGCTGGCGTAAAGCGCCTCTGCGCGGACGCGGCGTAGCTGGATTGCCTATCCCCGGTATCGATCAGAGCCAGCGTGCCAAAGCCGTTTCAAGCAAAAGCCTGGATCGCCAGTTCCCTCACATAGCGCCACAACGAACCCATGATCAACCTTCGATTTTCCATCACGCTCAACTACGAAGTCATCGACCAGCCAGCCGATTTCATTTTCAACATCCACGCTGCGAAAACCGCCCACCAGACTGTCCGCAATGAGTCGCTGACGATTGACCCGCCACAGACATCGAGCATTCACGCCGACCCTCTGCTCCGCCATCGCTGGCTTCGGCTGCGGGCCAACCCCGGCCCCCTGAAAATTGTTTATCAGGCGGAAGTCGACATCAGCCACCATGTTGAACAGCCGGCAAACATTGGCGAAATGCCGATTGCCGAATTGCCCGTGGGAGTCCTGCCCTATCTTTACCCCAGCCGCTATTGCGAATCGGACAAGCTGCAACAACTGGCCAACCAGACCTTTGGCCACTTGCCGCCGGGTTACCAGCGGGTCGAAGGCATCCGCAAGTGGGTACAAGACCGCACCCGTTTCACCTCCGGCAGCAGCGAATTCACCACCTCCGCCATCGACACCTACCAGCAACAGGTCGGTGTCTGCCGTGATTTCGCGCATCTGATGATTGCACTGTGCCGCGCCCTGAACATCCCGGCGCGATTTTGTTCCGGCATCGACTACGGCGCCGATCCCATATTCGGGCCGACCGACTTTCACGCCTATGTCGAAGTCCTGCTCGGCGGGCGCTGGTACATTTTCGATCCCTCCGGCATGGCGATACCGATGGGTTTCGTGCGCATTGGCACCGGGCGGGATGCGGCGGATAACTCCTTCGCCACCATCTTTGGCAACATCAAGTCCGAACCGCCCTTGCTAACCATTGAAGCCCGCAACGACCCCACCCATGGCTACGTTCTGCCCTGGCGCTGCCCAGAAGCCTTATCGAGCGACACACCGAATGATTTCCCTGACAAAGAGGGCAACGAACAAGTCTGATCTGGATCGTCGCTGACGGTGCACGAAGGCATAAGCGGCCACGAAGCGTCATGGGTAG
>Ga0105091_10001511_pt1 | contig 10183 bp, 8 predicted proteins | sample PPLLak1March2015_FD_87022 | JGI IMG/M metagenome (GOLD analysis project Ga0105091, IMG submission 87022) | Freshwater sediment microbial communities from Prairie Pothole Lake near Jamestown, North Dakota, USA - PPLs Lake P7 Core (1) Depth... | ecosystem: Environmental > Aquatic > Freshwater >... | reverse complement strand
GCTTGCTACAGAAAGCCGCCTGGAGCGGCTGCATATTTCCGCCAATCTGCGTCATGACACGCTGGAACCCCTGTTCAACGAAAACACGCTGGCGGAATGCAAGCTGGACTATCCCTACGCCAGCGAACTGACGTTGCTGTGGAACCTGTCACACAAACTTGAGGCAGGACGCGGCAAGGCGGATGACAACAAGCAGCAGGTCGATTACAACTTCAATGTTGAGAACGACATCGTCACCATCAGCAACCGTCTGCGCGGCTCGCCCATCGACAAAGTGGTTTCCGAGCTGATGATTTTTGTGAATAGCACCTGGGGCAAACTGCTGGCGGATAACGATGTGGCGGGAATCTATCGCACGCAAAACAATGGCAAAGTAAAAATGAGCACGGTAGCCGCGCCGCACCAGGGGCTGGGGGTTGCGCAATACATGTGGTCCAGCTCGCCGCTGCGGCGTTATATCGACCTGGTCAACCAGCGCCAGATCATCCAGCTGCTGAAAAAAGAGCCGCCGGTTTATGCAAAAAACGACACCGCACTGTTCACCGTGTTGAGCAATTTCGATGCAGCCTACACCGCCTACAATGACTTCCAGCGCCAGATGGAGCGCTATTGGTGTTTGCGTTGGCTGCTACAGGAAAAAGTTGAGCACGTCGAAGGCGCACTGATACGTGAAAATCTGGTCAGGCTTTCCGGTATTCCGCTGGTCGGACGCTTTCCGTCCATTCCTGAACTGCCTGCGCAAACCATGGTGAAACTGGAAGTTGAGGAAATTGACCTGCTTGAATTAACTTTTAATGCGCGTTTCGTTTCAGCGGAAACAACGACCACGGTGGAAACGGTGGAGGTTGCAGGCTGATGCGCGAAGCAATACTCGCCCATCTCAAATTACCTTTGACCGGGGCGCTGGTATTTTCGCTATCGCTGCACGCCTTTGTATTGTTTGGGATTGGTTTTGTATTGCCTGATCCGGTCAAGAGCCACAATTTTTTGCAACCGCTGGAAGTGGTGCTGGTTAACAGCAAATCCAGGTCACGGCCAAATAAAGCTGATGCACTGGCACAACACAACCTTGACGGGGGCGGCAACACCAGCGATAACAAACGCGCCAGCACTCCCCTGCCCACCATCAGTGATGACAAACAATTCACCCCCGAGCAAACCAAACAACACCTGCAAAAACTGGAACAACAGGTTAAAAAATTGCTCACACAGGCCAAGAGCATGCACGTTGTAGCGCAGGAAAAAACCGAAAAACAGCGCCAGGACGGCAGCAATATGAAGGGGCAGGATCTGGTAGAACGGGCACTTGAAATTGCCCGGCTGGAAGCGCAAATTAACCGTGATTTCAATGCATACCAAAAAATGCCCAAGCACAAATTTATTGGCGCGCGCACCCAGGAATATCGCTACGCTCAGTACATTGAAGACTGGCGCATAAAAGTGGAACGTATCGGCAACCTTAATTATCCGTCACAGGCACGCCAGCAAAAGATTTTTGGCCAACTGCGCCTGACTGTTTCCATCAGGTCTGACGGCAGTGTGGAAAGCGTGGAAGTGACCAAATCATCGGGACAACGCATTCTGGATGCCGCCGCCGTGCGCATCGTCAAACTGGCGGCGCCCTATGCACCGTTTCCCGAGGATATCCGCAAAGAAACTGACATCCTGAGCATTGTGCGTACTTGGACTTTTACCCCCAATGACAAACTGGAAAGCGAATAGCCCCCCGGAAACAGCTGTGATATCCTCATACCATGTTGAATTTTCGCTTTATCCTGCCAGCCTTTCTTGCCTTTGTGCTGCTGCTCGCCCAGCAGGGCGGGACTGTGCATGCACTGAGACATACTCTCGCAGAGCAGTCGCAGCAACAGGATAAACAAACACCACACTCAAATGCGTGCGAGCAATGCACCAGCTACTCGCAGCTCGGCAGTACACTTAACAGCAGCCTTTTCTCCTTTGACCTGCTGGCATCATTAACACAGGAACTGGCGCAACATCATGTTGCTGTCCATACCCAACATACACTCACCGCCACCGCCCGTGGCCCCCCTGCCTTCCAAAGCTTGACTTAAATCTACCGCAGCTTGCGCGAAATCCGCGCCTGCTGAATTTGGTGCGTCACTGCACCCTGATTTTCCTTTGGAGATACATCATGTTTAAAAATTCCGCCTATCTGATGGCGCCCCTGTTCATTGCATTAACCACGCCAGCTTTTGCCTATGCCGCAAGCGACACTGACATTAACGAGCTGCGCGAGCAGATCCAGCAAATGGAAAAACGCCTGCAGAAATCCGAATCGGCTGCCGCCAATAGCGGCACGGAGAAAGTCAGCCGTGCCGCTTCGACTGACAATGCATTCAACCCCGCCATCTCGCTGATCCTTTCCGGCACCTATGGCAGCTATAGCCAGAATCATGAGGATGCCAAAATTACCGGCTTTGGGTTATCGCCCAATAACCATGGCTACAAGAAAAGCTTCAATCTGGGCGAATCCGAACTGGGCATCAGTGCCAATATAGACCCGCAGTTTCGCGGCGTGGCTACCTTTGCGCTAGAAGCCGGCGGCGGTCTCGGTGTTGAGAATGCCTATGTGCAGAGCAGCGCCTTGGGCAATGGACTCAATCTCAAGATGGGACGCTTCTTCTCAGGGCTGGGTTACCTCAACGAGCAACATGCGCATTACTGGGACTTTGTCGACCAGCCGCTGGTGTACAACACCTTCTGGAACAAACAAATGAACGAGGATGGCTTGCAGCTCAAGTGGTTGGCACCAACCAATACCTATTTTGAGTTGGGTGCGGAGGTCGGCCGTGGGCGCAGTCATCCCGGCACCGACCGCAAGGACAACAATGGCGCGGGAGCGACCACCTTCTATGCACATCTGGGCGATGATATCGGCGCAAGCCACAGCTGGCGCGCGGGCGCTTCGCTGCATCAGACCCGACGTGTGGCAGCCGAAGCCGATGCGTTTGATGTAAAGAACAAATTTAGCGGCGACAGCCAAACGGCCGGGGTGGATTTCGTGTGGAAATACGCACCCAACGGCAACAGTACGGTGACCAACTTCAAGCTGCAGGGCGAATATTTTCAGCGCAAGGAAAGTGGCCTGCTGACTTACGATTCTGCTGAAGGAGGTACCAATGTAACCGGCAACTACAGCGTGACACAGTCCGGCTGGTATCTGCAAAGCGTGTACCAGTTCATGCCGCGCTGGCGCACCGGCTTGCGTTATGACCAGTTGAATTCTGGCAATGCCGAGGTTGCCGCAGCCTTGAGCAACGTTCCCGCCAGCTATCAGTTCGTACCTACCCGCACCACGCTGATGTTCGACTACAGCCCCAGTGAATTCTCACGCCTGCGTCTGCAACTGTCACAGGATAAATCGCGCGAAAACCTGAGCGACAATATGCTATTCATGCAATACGTGATGAGCCTGGGCGCACACGGCGGCCACCGCTTCTAGGGAGTCGCTGATTAAGTCCTTTTTGTCTTTCCCGTGAAAGTGGGAGCCAAGTAAAATCAATGCACTGGCTCCTCGCCTTCGCGGGGATGACGACTTAATCAGAGCTTCCCTGGCCAACCAGTAAAAGCATCTGCCGGATTTTGTTTTTTATTGCAACCTATTGATTATATTGAATAATTTTATTATTCAATTCTCCATAAAAATCAACAGCTTGCGAGCAAAATCTGGCGGACATACAAGGAGCAAATCATGCAAAGCATCAGAATATTTTTCGTAATTTTCATCGCGTCATTTGCCTTGCCCGCGCAGGCTGCGCTGAATATTTTCGCCTGCGAGCCGGAATGGGCCGCACTGACGCAAGAGCTGGCCGGCGACCAGGCCAGCATCTATACCGCCACCAATGCACTGCAAGATCCGCATCGCGTGGAGGCGCGCCCCAGCCTCATCGCCAAAGCACGCCGTGCGCAGTTACTGGTGTGCACCGGCGCTGAACTGGAGACTGGCTGGCTGCCGGTTATTTTGCGCGAAGCTGGCAACACGGACATAGCCGAAGGCAAACCCGGCCACTTTGAGGCCGCGCAGTATGTGCAAATGTTGGAAGTACCCAGCCGCCTTGATCGTGCAGACGGCGATGTGCATGCGGCTGGCAATCCGCATATCCAGCTGGACCCGCGTAACTTCCTGCCGATAGCGGATGCACTGGCCGCACGCATGAGCAAGCTCGATCCCGCCAATAGCGCCCACTATGCGCAGCGCCTGCAGAGTTTCAGGCAAAGCTGGCAAGCCGCGATCAAGCGCTGGGAAGCGCAGTCCGCCCCGCTCAGGGGGCAACCCGTGCTGGTGCAGCATCGCGCCTATCCGTATTTGCTTAACTGGCTGGGCCTGAAACAGGTGGCAGAACTTGAGGCCAAACCCGGCATGGAACCCAGTGCGGCACACCTTGCGCAGGTGCTGGCACAGCTGCAAGCCAAACCGGCGCGCATGGTGCTGCGTGCCGCCTACCAGGACAGCAAGCCCTCCGCATGGATCGCCCAGCGCGCCCGTATTAACGCCGTAGAATTACCGTTCAGCGTGGGCGGCAATGCAGCAGCGAAGGATTTGCATGGCCTGTTTGACGACACCATTGCGCGCCTGCTGGCGGGCATGAAGGAAGCAAAATGAATGACATCGACCTCAGCATCATCATTCCCGCCTTCATTGCCGGGCTGCTGATTCTGCTGACCCATATCCCGCTGGGCATAAAAGTACTGGAACGCGGCATTATCTTTGCCGACCTTGCAGTGGCGCAAATCGCCGGTCTCGGTGTTGTCATCGCCGGGTTGCTCGGCTACGCCGAACAACCACTGCTGGTACAACTCATCGCGGTAGCCAGCGCCTTGCTTGGCGCGGCCCTGCTGGCTTATATCGAGCACTTTTTGCCCGAGGTGCGCGAAGCCAGCATCGGCCTGATGTTCGTATTGGCTGCGAGCGGCGGAATTTTATTGATGAGCCACGATACTCATGCCGGTGAACATCTTAAAGATCTGCTGGTCGGGCAAATCCTGTGGGTAAGCAATATCCAGCTTATTGCCACAGCCATACTCAGCGCCATCATCCTGGCGATCTGGGCTATGTTTCGGCAAAAACTGGGCACCTTCGGTTTCTATGCACTGTTTGCCTTGGCCGTCACCGCCTCAGTACAACTGGTCGGTGTCTATCTGGTATTCGCCAGCCTGATCGTACCCGCCCTTGCCACCCACAGGCTTAAGCAGAAACGCATACTTGCAGCCAGTGCGGTAGGTGTAACTGGCTATGCGGCAGGCTTGCTGATTTCTGTATGGCTTGATTTACCTACCGGAGCCGCCATCGTTTGGGCGATGGCACTGGCGGGAATTTCACTCAACTTGAAAATAAAATCATGATAACTGGACGCAACGATCCCTGCCCCTGCGGCAGCGGTAAAAAATACAAGCAATGTTGTCTTAAAACGCCGCAGGCGCAACCCGAGGATGACTTTCTCTGGCGCAGGATACGCCGCGCGATTGAAGGCTCGCCGCCAAAACTGCTCAGCTTTGGCAGCAACCATTTCGGGCAGGATGCGCTGCTGGAAGCGTGGGCTGAATTCATGCCGCCTTGGGACGATGAGCAGTATGAACCCTTCACCCCCGACACACCGCACATGACGATATTCATGCCCTGGTATTTTTACGACTGGCTGCCTGCGCCACGCGAAACCTCGGTAAGGCGTGAAGCGCTTGACGGGCGCACCCTGGCGCGCGCGTATCTGGACAAGAAAGGCAAACAACTCGACCCGCTGCTCGTGCGTTACATGGAGCAATGCTGCCTGGCGCCATTCAGCTTTTATGACGTGCTTTCGGTTAATCCCGGCACCGGCTTTATCCTGCGCGACATTATGACCGGCGCAGAAATAAACGTGACCGAGCAAGCAGGCTCGCGCCAAACACTGGCCGGTGACATCATGTTCGCAAAACTGGCAACCATAGATCAAGTGACGCTGCTGGAAGCCTGCGCGCCCGTGATGTTTCCGCCCATTGAAAAAGGCCCCATCCTCGAACTGCGCAAAAAAATCCTGGATCGCAAACTTCCGCTCACAGCGGAATTTCTCAAGGGTTACGATTTTGAGATGCTGGAGATATACCACGACATCACCGAGCGCCTCCTCAACCCGGCAATGCCAATATTGCAAAATACCGATGGCGATCCGATGTTGATGCACAAGCTGATCTATGACCTTGAATGTTCCCCGCGCGAAGCGCTCGATGCGCTCAGGCAACTGAACATTACCGAGAATGATGAGAGCATCCTCACCGGGGCGGAATTCAAGCGGGCGGGCGAGCTGCACAAGATTGCATTTTCCTGGGAAAAACCCGGCAACAAAAAACACAAAGACTGGAACAACACCATCCTCGGCCATCTGCAAATCGAAGGCGCAAAGCTTACCGCCGAGGTCAACTCCGAAAACCGCGCACAAAAATTCAAGACACTCATGGAAAAGCTGCTACCCGGCAAGGCGAGCTACAAAACCACCGTGATCGAATCGCCGCAGGCCATGCTCGCCCGCGCGAAAAATGAGGGCAATTCGGCACGTGCCAAACAACAGCAAAAAGAGCAGGATGACTTGAACAGCCTGCCCGAAGTCCAGGCACAAATAGCCGACTATATGCGCCAGCACTACCGCGACTGGCCCAGCCAGAAACTTCCAATCCTGAATGGCAAAACCGCACTCCAAGCCATCAAGACCAAGGACGGAAAGGAAATGGTCGAAGCGCTGCTGATGGATATAGAACGCAGAGGCAAACTCACCACCCCGCCGCTAGACCCCGCCATCATTGCAGAATTGCGCGAGCGTCTGGGCTTGGCATAAACAGGCTGCTGGGCTGCAGCCCCGTCAACATTGACAAGCCGCCCCCTTACATTCACCCCATTTGCGCAACCGCCGCAACAAAATTACACCGCAAAACACGGTGAAAACACAGCGGGAAATCAGCACCGGAGGACTGACGTACATTCCCTCGCTACAAGCGCTATTGAGTCGGCCAGATTATGTTTGAATTAATGTGCCTGTTCGGATCAGGTAGCGAGTCACGCCGAGAGAGCTCCCCCACCCTAGCCCTCCCCCGGAGGGAGGGAATTGGGTAGCGCAACCTACGCTACGCGCGCCGCCAGTTGGTGCCTGCAGCACTGTCCTCCAGCACAATTCCCACAGCCAGCAACTCCTTGCGAACGGACGGACTCGGCATAATTTTTTGCCTTCTTGGCGGCGTTGCGCACGGCGATTTGCGCCTCACTCATGTCTGCACCGCCGCCGTGAACGTCGAAATACCAAGGCCTAAGCTAACCCGCATTTTTCGCAAAGTTTCAATAGTACTGCCGATACCCGATCGCAAAAAAATCCTCTCCGTTGGCGCCAAAACTATTGATCGTATCGTATGCAGAACAACGGTGATGCAGCCGGAAAAACACTTCGTGTTCTTGCTTTTCCGGCAGCGAGAATCCCAGCTCGAACAGCAGAAAATTCAGGAAATGGCTGCCATCGCCGCTTGGGCCGCGCTCAAGAGGACTGACGATGGAAGTGTAGGAAATACCTAAGGGACCGAAACGCACATCGGTTTGCAAATAATGATTCCAGGGAAAACCGTGCCATCTGGCAACGGGCGCGACTGCCACCTCCTGCAGCGTGGCCAGGCCATATTGGTGACCCATCATGCCATCCAGTTCTATCGCAAACGGCCACGATTCGGCATGCCACAGCATTTTGCTCGCAGTGACCGCAACAATATGGTGGTTCAGGTAACTGGCTTTGCCCTGCGAAAATCCGGCGGGCTCTGTGTCGTAATACTTCCCTGCATAGATGCCCATGCTCCACTCCCGCTCTGCCGCCCCTGCGCTGGCCGGAAGCAACAGCCCTGCAAGCAGCAACATGGAAACAAATGGCTGCAGATGCATCCTGGACTGGCGTAGCAGCCCTGAAGTAAGATTTCTGATTATCATAACATATTGATTACATTTAATAATATTCAATTTTGTATTCAACGCGTCGTAAACGACAAGCCCGTCAATGCGGCGTTTCCCCCCTCTCCTCGACAGGGGGGTGAGGAGACGAATTTCAGCGGTCACTAGGCCTTACAATCTACACTCATAATTACCAATACGGAATGTGAGGCCTAATCCCTTGCTTTCAATTCAGTGCAGAATATTCTCTGGCCTACTCTTCCTTATTTACTGCAATTTTTCTATTCTTCACATTAAAGTCCCAGTTCAAGGAAATAACCGGGCCTGAAAAATTCAATCTGAAATTCGAATTGTCATACCTGGTCTGGCCGTATATATCCCAGCCTGCGTAACCCACGCGCATGGAAATATTATCAAAAATGGCTTGCGCGTAGGAAAGCTCGTAGTGTGACAAATTGGTTACCCCGTATTCGCCTGGTGAAACGAAGCCACCAATACGCCCCTGAAAACTAGCGCTTTGATTCAGGCGCCAGATCAGCCCGACCCCCGCTTGTGGGCCACGCGTAAAAAACTTCTCGGTGGCAAGCTGAGTCGGTGAAGACACGGTCATGTCGAGCGAGGTGTATCCAACCCCTGCAGACACTTCCAAACCTAGCGCACGGTCATCAAAAAATTTGCGCCAGCGCCACGATATATCGCCAAAACCAAAATCAAAATCGTTACGCAACTGCGTAGGCCCTGTAAATGTTGTGCCATTCAAGATGATGGGTGTTTGGCCCGCAGCAAGTGATTGATCACCTCCGCCTCTCGCTTTCGTCGCACCAATTTCAAATGCATGCCCCGTCTGTGGCTCTGCGGCTGCCTGCTTGCCATCGTTCAGGTTGATACCCACTCTGAACGATGGAAGGTAAACTCGCTCGTCCTTGGCATCAATCCGTGTGGTATTCAAGCCACACCCGGCCAATGCGAGGGTAGTGAGCAATGCGGCGATAAGCCGCGACGAAGTGCTACAATATTTTCTGGTTTTATGCTGTTGTTCGGTACTCATTTAGCCTTGCCCTTCCCAATAAGCGTGAAATTTTTAAGTCAGAATTATTAGCAAACAATATTAGGAGGAAAGATCACGGTACCAGGTCTTGCAGTGGAATATCCCCACCACAACTCGCCTATTCCCTGCTCAACGACCCTAACCCTATACACGCAAGGGGTACGCCGAGGGTGCCCCGCCCACGGGAGAGAGGATTGACGCAGGCGTTTACACTCCTGATCTTTCGCTACGCGCGGCGCCAGTTGGTGCCCGCGGCACTATCCTCCAGCACAATCCCCGCCGCCAGCAATTCCTTGCGAATGCGGTCAGACTCGGCGTAATTTTTTGCCTGCTTGGCGGCGTTACGCGCGGCGATTTGCGCCAGAATTTGCGCCTCGCTCATGCCTTCACTATCGGCACCGCCCTGCAGAAACTCCTGCGCGTCGCGCTGCAGCAAACCCAGCACCCCGCCCAGCGCACGCAACTGCTGCGCCAGTTTCAGGTCGGAAGTTTTATTCACTTCGTTGGCCAGATCAAACAGCGCGGCCATTGCTTCCGGCGTATTAAAATCATCGTCCATTGCAGCCTTGAAGCGCTGCGCATATAGCTCATTCCAGTCCACCTGAACTGTTGCAAGCGGGGTGGATTTGAGGGCCGTGTAGAGACGAGTCAGCGCGGTTTTTGCATCGTCGATATGCATGTCCGAATAATTGAGCGGGCTGCGATAATGGGCGCGCAGGATGAAGAAGCGGAATACTTCGGCATCGAACTTCTGCAGAACCTCTCTTATCGTGAAGAAGTTGCCGAGCGACTTGGACATTTTTTCATTGTCCACGCGCACGAAGCCGTTGTGGATCCAGTAATTCACAAACTGGCCCCGGCATTTTTCGTCGTGCAGCACCGCACCTTCGGACTGCGCGATTTCATTTTCGTGATGCGGGAACTGCAAATCGGCACCGCCGCCGTGAATGTCAAAATGCTTGCCGAGCAGTTCCGAGCTCATCGCCGAGCATTCGATATGCCAGCCGGGACGTCCAACGCCCCACGGCGAATCCCATTTCACTTCGGCAGGTTCATTTTCCTTGGCATGCTTCCACAATACAAAATCCAGCGGATCACTCTTGCCTTCTGCCACATCGACACGCTCGCCGGCACGCAGGTCTTCCAGCGACTTGCCGGACAGCTTGCCGTAGCCGTCGAACTTGCGCACCGAGTAGCAGACGTCATTGCTCCCGGCG
>Ga0105091_10001510_pt1 | contig 10185 bp, 12 predicted proteins | sample PPLLak1March2015_FD_87022 | JGI IMG/M metagenome (GOLD analysis project Ga0105091, IMG submission 87022) | Freshwater sediment microbial communities from Prairie Pothole Lake near Jamestown, North Dakota, USA - PPLs Lake P7 Core (1) Depth... | ecosystem: Environmental > Aquatic > Freshwater >... | reverse complement strand
GCCATGACGACAAGGATGGAACATGGTTACTGATTTGCGCCGCTGGCTCGGCATGGGCGGGGTGCCGCCGCACGATAATCCGCAAGCTTACGTTTGGGAGCGGCGCTTGCACTGGATCATGGTCGCGGTTGCTTTGCTGGCGATCCCATCCTTTTATCTGGAAATGCAACAGTATGCCGATCCCTTCCCAAGTATTGGGGTAGAGCTGGATTTGTTCATTTTTCTGGCCTTCAGTCTGGAAACCCTGTGGATGTTGCATGTTTGTCGCCACAAAGGGCTTTATCTCAAATACAACTGGCTGAATGTACTGATTATTCTTGGTTCTGGTTTGGGGTTAATGGGTCTGCCCGGCGAATGGCTGCCACTGGTGCGTCTGCTGCGAATCGCTTATGTTGCGCTGGCGCTGGCGCGCATGATTGCCTCTCTGCGCATTCTGCTGTTAGCCAGAGCGGTTCCTTATGCCTTCGTATTGGGCTGTGTCACGCTGCTTGCTTCGGGCGCAGGGTTTTACTGGCTGGAACCGACTGTGCATAGTTTCGGTGAAGGTTTATGGCTGGCTTTTATTACCGGATCGACCGTGGGCTACGGTGATTTTATTCCGACCACCACCGCAGCGCGCTTTTTCGCCGTGGTCATGGTGATTGTCGGGTTTACCGTATTTTCTCTAGTCACGGCGAGCATTTCCGCATTTTTCGTGGGCGAGGATGAAAAAAAGCTGCGTCGCGAAATGCACCATGATATCCAGGAATTGCGCAGGGAAATTGCTGTGTTGCGTTCGGAGCTACGGCCGGGCGGCACAGTTCAGGACACGGCAAAAAAAGAACCCGAATGACACTTGCAGGAATTGGTTAAACCCTTGTAGGTCATGTTAAAATTTCGCCTTTTCCAAAAAGCCGAGTGAAAGACCACCATGTTCAGCGCAAAAAATACCCTTGCCAGCTTTGATCCTGAATTGTGGCAGGCGATCGAGCAGGAGCGCCAGCGCCAGGAAGACCATATCGAACTGATCGCTTCCGAGAATTACACCAGTCCGGCGGTGATGGAGGCACAGGGTTCGGTGCTGACCAACAAATACGCCGAAGGATATCCCGGCAAGCGCTACTACGGTGGCTGCGAATATGTGGACAAGGCGGAACAGCTCGCCATCGACCGCGTCAAGAAACTGTTCGGCGCCGAAGCAGCCAACGTCCAGCCTAACTCCGGTTCGCAAGCCAACCAGGCTGTGTTCATGGCTTTTCTCAAGCCGGGCGACACCATCATGGGCATGAGCCTGGCCGAAGGTGGCCACCTGACCCACGGCATGGCGCTCAACATGAGCGGAAAATGGTTTAACGTCGTTGCTTATGGTCTCGATGAAAAGGAAGAGATCGACTATGAGCGTATGGAAGCGCTGGCGCATGAACACAAGCCGAAGCTGATTATCGCCGGGGCCTCAGCCTATGCGCTGAAAATTGATTTCGAACGCTTCGCCAAGGTGGCCAAGGCCGTCGGCGCGATCTTTATGGTGGACATGGCGCACTATGCGGGTCTGATCGCCGCTGGCGTTTACCCCAACCCGGTGCCGCACGCCGACGTAGTCACCACCACCACCCACAAGACCTTGCGCGGTCCGAGGGGCGGCGTCATCCTGATGAAGGCCGAGCACGAAAAGGCCATCAACTCGGCCATTTTCCCCGGCCTGCAGGGCGGCCCGTTGATGCACGTCATCGCCGGCAAGGCGGTGGCTTTCAAGGAAGCGGCGAGCAAGGAATTCAAGCTTTACCAGGAGCAGGTGATCGCCAATGCGCTGGTGATGTGCAAGGTGCTCACCGAGCGTGGCTTGCGCATCATTTCCGGGCGCACAGAGTCCCACGTGTTCCTGGTCGATCTGCGCGCCATGAAGCTCACCGGCAAGGAAGCAGAAGCCGCTCTGGGCAAGGCGCACATCACCGTCAACAAGAACGCCATCCCCAACGATCCGGAAAAGCCATTCGTCACCAGCGGCATCCGCATCGGTACCCCGGCCATGACCACGCGCGGCTTCAAGGAAATCGAGGCCGAGCATCTGGCCAACCTGATCGCCGACGTGCTGGCCGCCCCCACCGATGAAACCGTGCTGTCGCGCGTGGCCAGTGAAGCCAAGGCGATGTGCACGAAGTATCCGGTCTATGGAAAATAGGACGGTAATGAGTGATGGGGAATGGGTGATGGGGCCAAACGCCCCCCAATTACCCATTACCAAGCAATGAAATGCCCCTTCTGTGGTGCCGATGACACCCAGGTGATCGATTCCCGCGTCAGCGAGGAAGGCGATAGCGTGCGTCGCCGCCGGCGTTGCGCGGGCTGCGAAAAGCGTTTCACGACCTATGAAACTGCCGAACTGCGCCTGCCGCAGGTGGTGAAGCAGAACGGTAGCCGCGAGGAATTCAGACGCGAGAAGATTCGCACCAGCTTCATGCGCGCTCTCAACAAGCGTCCTGTTTCCACGAATCTGGTGGACAGCGCCATCCAGCACATCGAGCAGAAAATGTTGAGCCTGGGTGAGCGCGAAGTGCCGTCGCGCCAGGTGGGCGAGATGGTGATGAATGAATTGCGCAAGCTGGACAAGGTGGCCTATATCCGCTTCGCCTCGGTATACCGCAGTTTCGAGGATGTGGAAGATTTCCGCGACGCGATCCGCGACCTGGACAAGTAATTAAGTGATTTCCGCCGCCGACCACGCATTTATGGCGTTAGCCATGCAACTGGCAGAGCGTGGCCTTTTCAGTACTACACCCAACCCCCGCGTGGGCTGTGTCATCGTGCGCGATGGCAAAGTGGTCGGAGAAGGCTGGCATGAGCGAACCGGCGAACCTCATGCCGAGGTTCATGCATTAACCCAGGCGGGAGATGCCGCGCGGGGCGCGACGGTTTATGTAACGCTCGAGCCGTGTAGCCATTATGGCCGCACCCCGCCCTGTGCCGGGGCGCTGATCAAGGCGGGTGTGGCGCGCGTGGCGGTGGCGATGCGCGACCCCAACCCCATGGTAGCCGGACAGGGTATTGCCATGCTGGAACTGGCGGGGATTCCCACGGCTTGCGGCGTGCTGGAAAACGAGGCGCGGGAACTGAATGCCGGTTTTATCTCGCGCATGGAAAAAGGCAGGCCATGGCTGCGGCTCAAGGTGGCCGCCACGCTGGACGGCAAGACGGCGCTGAACAATGGTGTCAGCCAGTGGATTACCGGCCCCGATGCGCGTCGTGACGCACACCGTTGGCGTGCCCGTTCCTGCGCTATGCTGACCGGTGTCGGCACGGTGCTGGCGGACGATCCATCCTTCACGGTGCGCGACATAGAAACGCCACGCCAGCCGCTCAAGGTGGTGGTGGACGCCAACCTGAGCATGCCGCTTGAGGCAAAAATATTGCAGGGTGCCAAGGTGCTGGTTGCCACCGGTTGCGACGAGGAAGAGCGTATCCGGCAATTGCAGGATGCGGGAGCCGAGGTGCTGGTGCTGCCGGCCGAGCACGGGCAGATTGACCTGGTCCGCCTGCTGCACGAATTGGGCAAGCGTGGGCTGAACGAAATCACGGCGGAGGCCGGCAAGGTACTCAACGGCGCCTTGCTGCATGCCGGCGTGGTGGACGAACTGGTGTTTTACCTGGCCCCCATGCTCTTTGGTGACAAGGCGCGCGGCATGTTCGGCGTGCCGGAAATCGAGGAAATGAATCAACGCCAGGAACTGGAAATCAAGGATCTGCGCATGGTAGGGCGCGACATGCGCATCATTGCGCGTTTAAAAGGGAAAGCATAAATGTTTACCGGCATCATTCAGGCGGTGGGAAAAATTGCTGTTATCGAGCCGCTGCAGCAGGGCGTGCGCCTGACGATCAATGCGGCCGATCTGGACATGAGCGACGTCGCCGTGGGTGACAGCATCGCCGCCAATGGTGTGTGCCTGACGGTGATCGCCAAAACCGCCGATGGCTATCAGGTCGACGTGTCGCGCGAAACGCTCAATTGCACCGTGGGCCTGGGCGAGCCAGGCGAGGTCAATCTGGAAAAGGCGCTGCGTCTGGCCGATCGCCTCGGCGGCCATTTGGTGAGTGGTCACGTCGATGGCGTGGGCGATGTGGTGAAGTTCGCACCGGTCGGCGAATCCCATGAACTAGTGATTCGCGCCCCCCAATCTCTGGCGCGCTATATCGCTCACAAGGGGTCGATTACGGTCAACGGCGTGAGCCTGACGGTCAACTGGGTGAAGGATGAGGATTTTAGTATCAACCTGATTCCTCACACCATCCAGGCGACCAATTTCAAACATCTGTGCGCCGGCAAACAGGTCAATCTGGAAGTGGACCTGGTCGCGCGCTATCTCGAAAGAATGCTGAGCTACGGCAAGGAAAAAGAATGAACATCAGCCCGATACAAGAAATTATTTCCGACTTCAAGGCCGGAAAAATGGTCATCCTGGTGGATGAGGAAGACCGCGAAAACGAGGGCGACCTGGTGCTGGCAGCCGAGTTTGCCACGCCGGAGGCGATCAATTTCATGGCCAAGCATGGCCGTGGCCTGATCTGCCTGACACTGACCGAGGCGCGATGCCGCCAGCTCGACCTGCCGCTGATGGTGTCAAGCAATAAAGCCCCGTTGGGCACTAATTTCACTGTTTCCATCGAAGCGGCGGAAGGTGTGACCACCGGTATTTCGGCCGCTGACCGTGCCAAAACGGTGCTGGCAGCGGTGAAGAAAGATGCCAGCGCGCATGACATCGTGCAGCCCGGACACATCTTCCCGCTCAAGGCGCAGAATGGCGGTGTGCTGGTGCGCGCCGGCCACACCGAGGCGGGTTGTGACCTGGCTGCACTGGCGGGGCTGGAACCGGCAGCGGTGATCTGCGAAATCCTCAAGGAAGATGGCGAGATGGCCCGGCTGCCTGATTTGCTCGAATATGCCAAGCAGCATGGCCTCAAGATCGGCACCATCGCCGATTTGATCCACTACCGCAGCCAGACCGAGAGTCTGGTGGAACGCGTGATGGAGAAAACGGTGCAGACCGCTTATGGCGCATTCCAGCTCGTGACCTACCACGACAAGACCGCCAATGAAGTTCATCTGGCATTGGTCAAGGGCGAGATCAAGGCCGGCGAGGAAACCCTGGTGCGGGTGCATGAACCCCTGTCGGTAATGGATTTCCTCGATACCACCAGCTTTGAACATTCCTTCAGCGTGCATCAGGCGATGCAGGCCGTGGCTGATGCCGGTAAGGGCGTAGTCGTGTTGATGCGTCGTGGCGGCGAGACTGCACATGACCTGTTGGAGCGCGTCAAACGCAGCGAACCCAAGGCCCCGGCCAAGGTGGACTTGCGCAATTACGGTATCGGCGCGCAGATTTTGCGTGACCTCAATGTCACCAAAATGCGCCTCCTGGCCGTGCCGCGCAAGATGCCGAGCATGGCGGGCTTCGACCTGGAAGTGACCGGCTACTACGAACCGAGAGGAGTTTAATCCATGGGAATCTCCAACAAGCTGCCTGAATGCCATCCCGACCTGAACGGCGCCGGACTCAAGATCGGCATCGCCATGAGCCGGTTCAATATCGATATCTGCGAGGGCTTGCTGGGCGCCTGCGTGACCGAACTGCTCAAGCTTGGTGTGGCCAAGGACGATATTTTCCTGGCGACCGTGCCTGGTGCACTGGAAGTTCCGCTGGCCCTGCAGAAAATGGCCAAAAGCGGCAAGTTCGATGCGCTGATCGCACTGGGAGCAATTATTCGCGGCGAAACCTACCATTTCGAGCTAGTGTCCAACGAGTCCGGTAGCGGCGTGACGCGCGTCATGCTCGACAGCGGTCTACCCATTGCCAATGCTATTTTGACCGTCGAAGACGAGCAGCAGGCCTTGGTCCGCATGGCGGAAAAAGGTGCCGATGCTGCGCGTGTGGTGGTCGAGATGGTTAATCTGCTGAAGAAGGTCTAAATGAAAAAAAACCGCCGCAAAGCGCGCGAACTCGCCCTGCAGGGACTCTACCAGCGCCAGTTGACTGGTGACCCGGTGGAGGTCATCGAGGCGCAACTGCGCGAACACGAAGAGTTCGAGAAAATCGACGATGCACACTTTGTCGCCATGCTGCGTGGTGCGATCAAGGATGCAGCCGCTCTGGAAGAGCGCATCCAACCCTGCCTGGATCGGCCGCTGGCAGAACTGAGCCCGGTGGAGCGCGCCATCCTGCTGCTCGCCACCTACGAATTTGTCCACCATATTGAAATTCCCTACCGCGTGGTGATCAACGAAGCCATCGAACTGGCCAAGGGTTATGGCGGCACGGATGGGTACAAATACGTCAATGGCGTGCTGGACAAGCTGGCTGCAAAGGTGCGGACGCTTGAGGTGACAGGGGCAAGGCCGGCCTGAGTTTGTAGTAAAACGTTTGCCCCAGCCTGAAACCGGCCAGGGCAAACGGATTATTTCTTGTCGGACATCGGGCAGGTTTTGATGCCGAGCAGTGTGTAGGCCGGGCACCAGCCCAGCAGGCCCGTCGCCAAAGGTACCACGCCGATCCAGCCCCACACGCCGATGATGCCGCTAAGCGTTAGTCCAATCAGCACTGCACCGGCAACAATGCGCAGCCCCTTATCAATGTTTCCTACGTTTTTATCCATTTTGTTCTCCTTGGGTTGATTCGACTACATCAAAAATATGGTGGCGAGGCCGAGGAAAATAAAGAACCCCCCGCTGTCGGTGACGGCAGTAATCAGCACGCTCGACCCCACCGCAGGGTCGCGACCGAACTTGTGCATCACCAGCGGGATCAGCACGCCCATGACGGCGGCCAGCAGCAGGTTGAGCGCCATGGCGCCGGTCATCACTGCGCCAAGCGCGGCATTGCGGTACAGCAGGTAGGCCAGCAGGCCGAGAATGGAGCCCCAGATCAGGCCGTTCATCAAACTTACGCCCACTTCCTTGATGAACAGCTTGCGCATGTTGCTGGGGTGGATCTGCCCCAGTGCCAGGCCGCGCACGATCATGGTGGTGGTCTGGTTGCCGGAGTTGCCGCCGATACCAGCGACGATGGGCATCAGTGCTGCGAGGGCGACAATTTTCTCGATCGAACCTTCGAACACGCCAATCACGCGCGAAGCTATGAAGGCCGTCACCAGATTGATGGCAAGCCAGGTCCAGCGGTTCTGCATGGATTTCCATACCGAGGCGAACATGTCTTCCTCTTCACGCAGACCGGCCATGGCGAGAGCGTCGCTTTCCGCTTCGTCGCGGATAAAGTCCATCACCTCGTCTACTGTTAGGCGGCCAATCAGTTTGTCATGAGCGTCCACGACCGGTGCAGTGACCAAGTCATAGCGCTCAAATGCCGAAGCCGCATCGCTGGCCTTGTCGTTGCCGTTGAAAATCACCGGGTCTTCGGACATCACAGCGGCCACCAGGGCGTCCGGGTTGTGCAAGAGCAGACGCTTCAAGGGCAATACGCCGCGCAGCTTCTCCTTGCCGTCGACCACGAAAAGTTTGTCGGTATGACTGGGCAGTTCCCCCAGCTTGCGCAGGTCGATCAACACCGCTTCCAGGCTGACATCCTCGCGTATGGTGACCATGTCGAAATCCATCAGCGCGCCTACCGTTCCCTCGGGGTAGGAGAGGGCCGATTGCAGTTGGGCTTGCTCTTCCTTATCCAGCGACTCGAATACGTCCTGGATTACCTCATGAGGCAGATCCGGCGCAAGGTCGGCGATTTCGTCGGTGTCGAGCTGCTCTGCGGCGGCACGCAGTTCGTCGCTGTCCATGCTGGCGATGAGGGATTCGCGCACCGCATCGGATACTTCCAGCAGGATTTCGCCATCGCGATCCGCCCGTGCCAGCTCCCATACGACCAGGCGCTGGTCTAGCGGCAGGGCTTCGAGAATATAGGCCATGTCCGCGGGATGCAACGCGTCAAGCGTTTTCTGCAACTCGGTCAGGTTCTGCTTGTGCACTAGTTGCTGCACCAGGTCGTGGCGCGGCATGTCCTGCTTGTGCACCAGTGCTTCCACCAGCTCATGCTTGTGCAATAGCTCGACAACGCGCTTCAGGCTTTCCTGTACGCTTTCGTGCTGGGCGGTTTCGCGGGTGTCTGGCATGGTGAAGGGTCTTGGTTGAGGCTAAGCCGGATTTTATCTGGTTTAACTGCTAGCCGGATGACTCTTTTGTGTAGTTTCGTGCGCCGAATATCGCCGAACCAACCCGGACGATGGTGGCGCCTTCGGCGATGGCCGCCTCCATGTCGTCCGACATGCCCATGGATAGGGTGTCTAGCTGGAAACCGCGGTGATTCAACTGCGCCAGCAATTCGCTCACGACACGGAATTGCCGCCGCTGCAGGCCCATATCGTGCGTGGGCGCGGGGATTGTCATCAGGCCGCGCAGTTGCAGCCGCGGCAAGCTTGCCACGTGGGCCGCGAGCACCGCTGCTTCCTCGGGCGCTACGCCGCCTTTGCTGGCTTCGCCGCTGACGTTTACTTGCAGGCATGCCTGTAGAGGAGGAAGACTCGCGGGGCGGGCAGCAGAAAGGCGCTCGGCGATTTTTGCACGATCGACACTGTGCACCCAGGCGAAGTTTTCCGCCACCTGGCGCGTTTTGTTGCTCTGCAGCGGGCCGATGAAATGCCACTCCAGTGGCAGGTCGTGCAACGCGGCGATTTTTTCCAGCGCTTCCTGCACATAGCTCTCGCCGAATTGCGTCTGGCCGGCCTGGAAAGCCTCGCGCACGGCTGTGGACGGGAAGGTTTTGCTTACCGCCAGAAGCTGGACAGACTGCGCTGTCCTGCCGTTTTGTGCAGCTGCAGCAAGGATGCGATATTTAACGGCTTGCAAGGCGCTTGTGATTGTTGTCATAATGACTTTATATCTAACTATCATCAGGGCGGTCATTGCGGCCGCAACAGGGGGATTATAAATGGAAATCTCTGATCTACTCGCCTTCTCGGTCAAGAACAAGGCATCTGACCTGCATCTCTCCGCAGGCTTGCCACCCATGATCCGGGTTAACGGCGACGTGCGCCGTATCAACGTCGATTCGTTGGACCACAAAGGTGTGCACGGCATGGTGTACGACATCATGAACGACGGTCAGCGCAAGTTTTACGAAGAAAACCTGGAGGTCGATTTTTCTTTCGAGATTCCTGGACTGGCCCGCTTTCGTGTCAATGCCTACAATCAGAACAGAGGGGCTGCCGCGGTTTTCCGTACCATTCCCTCCAAGGTGCTGACGCTGGAGCAACTCAACTGTCCGCCCATTTTCAAGGAAATCTCTGATCAGCCGCGCGGCATCGTGCTAGTGACCGGGCCTACTGGTTCGGGTAAATCAACTACCCTGGCGGCGATGATCAATCACATCAACGAGAACGAGTACGGTCACATCCTCACAGTGGAAGACCCGATCGAATTCGTGCATGAGAGCAAGAAGTGCCTGATCAACCAGCGTGAGGTGGGGCCGCATACGCTTTCCTTCGCCAATGCGCTGCGCTCGGCGTTGCGCGAAGACCCGGACATCGTCCTGGTGGGCGAGATGCGCGACCTGGAAACCATTCGCCTGGCGCTGACCGCGGCCGAAACCGGCCACCTGGTATTCGGAACCCTGCACACCAGTTCCGCCGCCAAGACCATCGACCGGATCATCGACGTGTTTCCTGCAGCAGAAAAGGAAATGGTGCGTTCCATGCTTTCCGAATCCCTGCGCGCGGTTATCGCCCAGACGCTACTCAAGACCAAGGATGGCAGCGGGCGGGTGGCGGCGCACGAAATCATGATCGGTACCCCGGCCATCCGCAACCTGATCCGCGAAAACAAGATCGCTCAGATGTATTCCGCGATCCAGACCGGCCAGAATCTGGGCATGCAGACGCTGGATCAGTGCCTCACCGACCTGGTGCGGCGCAATGTGGTCGCGCCCAACGAGGCTCGCGCCAAGGCGGCTAACAAGGACAGCTTCGGCGGCTGAAACCGGGCTGAGTATCTAGTAAAAAGGAAGCACCATGGAACGCGAACAAGCGCAGAAATTCATGCATGATCTGTTGCGGTTGATGATCAGCAAGAAGGGTTCCGATCTGTTTATTACCGCGGGTTTTCCGCCTGCCATCAAGGTGGACGGCAAGGTTACCCCGGTTTCCAATCAGACCCTTACGCCAGCCCATTCGCAGGAACTGGCGATGGCGATCATGAACAGCAAGCAGGCGGCG
>Ga0105091_10001509_pt1 | contig 10190 bp, 10 predicted proteins | sample PPLLak1March2015_FD_87022 | JGI IMG/M metagenome (GOLD analysis project Ga0105091, IMG submission 87022) | Freshwater sediment microbial communities from Prairie Pothole Lake near Jamestown, North Dakota, USA - PPLs Lake P7 Core (1) Depth... | ecosystem: Environmental > Aquatic > Freshwater >... | reverse complement strand
TTCTTGAGCACGGAAAGTCCCGCGATCCACATCTTGGCGGGAGAGAACGTGTGCATCCAGGTAATCAAGCCGATGCAGTTTGGCGCTGAATTGGCCTCCAGGCACAGGGTGTGGATGGAGGCCGGCGTAGTCAGTACCGGTTTGAAGACGACCTGGACGGGCAATTTCTCCGAAAATGAGGCAGCAATCACCTTCGAGTTCTCGGCCACCTGTTTCAACGTTTCGGGACCGTACAAATGCTGGCTGCCGGTCACAAACCAGACTTCGAATTGTTTCAAGTCGATCATTAGAAATTCTCCTTATCAAATAAACAGAAGTTACGTTGTTCCTTTTTTCTAACCGCCAAGCCACGAAGAACGCCAAGATTCTTTGTATGACGCCAAGGTTACTTGGCGAACTTGGCATCTTGGCGGTTCAAGTGCGTAAGTCTTTTTATGATTGTCCATAGACTTTAGTGTAGCGTTCATGCAGCTTGGCGACATCCTCGACCGGGATTTCATCCGGTTCGCCGATCTGGAGCGCCATCCAGACTGTCGCAGCGACATCTTCGGTCATTACCGCGGCTTTTACAGCAGCTTCGGCGTTTTTACCGATGGTAAAGACGCCATGGTTCTTAAGCAAAACCGCCGGGGATTTGCCGATGCTTTCCACGACCACCTTGCCGATCGCCTCGTCCCCGATCAGCGCAAAACCTCCGCAAGGAATGGGTCCGCCGAACTCATCGGCCATGGCCGTCAGCACACAAGGGATGGGCTTCCCTACCGCTGCAAATGCGGTTGCATAGCGTGAATGGGTGTGGACCACACCGCCCACATCGGGCCGGGCGCGGTAAATATACAAATGGCTGTACGTATCGGACGAAGGTTTCAAATCACCTTCGACGATCTTGCCCTGCAAATCCAGCACGACCATATGCTCAGGGCGCAAATCTTCATACCGGACTCCCGAGGGCTTAATGACCACCAGCCCGCTTTCAGCATCGCGTGCGCTGACGTTGCCACCCGTCCACGCAACCAGGTTGTTTTTGGGCAATTCGAGATGGAGTTGAACTAGTTCATCTTTCAAATTTTCAAGCATGAATTTCTCCACACACCAGTGATCTCACGGTAATGCCTCGCCACGACCAGCCAGGAACAACCCATACCATTCCTCGCGAGTCAGGTTGATGTGTTCCGCTTCACAGGCAGCGAGAAGACGCTCGGGGTTGGTTGTGCCGGGCAAAGGTTGAATGTGAGCAGGGTGACGCAATATCCAGGCAATCAGGATCGCTTCGGGATGAACACCTTTTTCTGTTGCCATTTTCGCAACAGACGCCACCGTTTTTCGAATGTGCTCACTATCACCAGGATTTGAATCCCATTTAAGTTTACCTTGGGCAAGAGGACCCCAGGCTTGAAGCGTGATGTTATGCAAACGGCAATACTCCATCACGCCCTCATTTCGTGTGATCCGCGGATTATTTTGATTGAACACTATCCCTTCATCAAGCATTTGCGTATGAATCAGACTGAACTCCACTTGATTGGTAACAATGGGCTGGTTTAGATACTTTCTCAGAAGATCCATTTGCGCCGCAGTGTGGTTACTCACCCCAAACCAGCGCACTTTCCCAGCACGCTTTAGTTCGTCAAAAGCGCGCGCCACTTCTTCTGGCTCCACAAGCGGATCAGAGCGATGGAGCAAGAGCACATCGATGTAATCGGTTTTCAGACGCTTCAGGCTTCCTTCCACAGACGCAATGATATGCTCGTAGGAAAAATCAAAGCGGTGCGGTGGTTCAAACCGAATCCCGCACTTCGTTTGCAGATAAATCTCCTGACGTAAATGCGGTGTATCCTTCCACAGTTCGGCAAAAGCTTCTTCAGATTTACCATTGCAATAAATATCTGCATGGTCGAAAAAGTTGATACCAGCATCAAGCGCCGTTCGTAATACCAGCACGGCGCTCTTACGGATTGAGTCTGTCAGCGGCGTATCGTCCCACGAGCCGCCAATCGACATGGCGCCATAACCGATTCGTGAGACATACAGGTCCGATGTTCCTAGGAGATCTTTTTGCATGTTATAGGTGCAACTCCACGAGTTCTTCTTTTAGTTTTTCGAGCATATCGATTCTTCACTTCCTTAGCGTAACCTCTACCTCAGCGCATCCACAGCGGTTCTTTCGATGACAAGTCCCTTTTTGTAGCGTTCCATGAACGCGATAAAGCCATCGACATCCCCTTGATCGGGAGCGATCGTTGTGCCATTTTCGCCTGCAAAGACCTTGTCCGAGAGATAGTCTTCCAGGGGTTCACTCTCTGCCTTATGAAGCATATAGGAGGCAAGCAATGCAATCCCCCATGCGCCGCCCTCACCTGCGGTCTCCATCACAGAAACGGGGACATTCATCGCCGCCGCCATGATCTTTTGGCCCACTTCCTTTGTCTTGAAGAAGCCGCCGTGACCGAGGATTTGGTCGATCTTCACTTGCTCCTGTTCAAAGAGAATGTCCAATCCGATCTTCAGTGCGCCGAGTGCCGAGAACAGGTGCACACGCATGAAGTTCGAAAGAGTGAATCGGCTTTCGGGGGTACGGACGAACAGTGGACGCCCCTCCTCAAGATGCGTGATGTGCTCACCCGAAAGATAATTGTAGGCAAGCAGCCCGCCGCCATCCGCATCGCCTGTGAGCGCCTTTTGATACAGCATTTCAAACAACCTGGATTGACTGATCTCCACTCCAAGTGCATTGGTAAATTCCTCGAACAGATCGACCCATGCATTGAGGTCGGATGTGCAGTTGTTGCTATGTACCATGGCTACAGGCTTGCCTGTGGGCGTCGTCACCATGTCGATCTCGGGATACAGCTTCGACAGAGCCTTTTCCAAAACGATCATGGCAAAGACGGATGTTCCTGCGGAAACATTGCCCGTTCGCTCTGCAACGCTGTTGGTCGCAACCATGCCTGTGCCTGCGTCGCCCTCAGGCGGACAGAGCGGGATACCCGCTTGTAGTCCTCCCGTGGGGTCGAGCAGCTTTGCACCTTCCTCAGTCAGAGTGCCTGCAGCATCCCCTGCGAGGAGGACTTTGGGCAGGATATCCTGAAGTTTCCAGGAGATATTTTCCGCTTCGAGCCGTTCGTTGAACTGCTCGAGCATGCGTTCGTCGTAATCATTGGTCTTGCTATCGATCGGGAACATGCCCGATGCTTCGCCAACACCCAACACCTTTTGTCCCGTCAGTTTCCAATGGACATAGCCTGACAGCGTCGTCAGATGGCTGATATCCTTGATATGAGATTCCTTGTTCAATATTGCCTGATAGAGGTGTGCAATGCTCCAACGCTGGGGAATGTTGAATTGGAACAGATCAGTGAGTTCCTTTGATGCCTGTCCGGTTATGGTGTTTCGCCATGTACGAAACGGGACGAGTAGATTTTCATCCTTATCGAATGCCATATAGCCGTGCATCATAGCGCTGAAGCCAATGGCGCCAATGATCTGGAGCGGGGTATTGTACTTCTCAGAAACCTCGTTGCTGAGCTTGCGATAGCTTTCCTGCAAACCTGTCCAAACATCTTCCAGACTGTATGTCCAGATACCGTTTTCGTATCGGTTTTCCCACTCATAGCTTCCCGAGGCGATCGGCATATGATCCTCGCCGATCAGCACTGCCTTGATGCGAGTCGAGCCGAAATAGACGCCAAGAGCAGTCTTTCCGCTCTCAATTGATTTTGGGGAATAGTTTAGATACATGTTAATCTCACATGATTTGAAGTCGTTATTTCACACCTCAATGATGATTTTCAAACCTTCACGCCGCTCCGCCACACGAAACGCCTCACGCGCCTCCGCCAACGGAAAACGATGCGTAACAATCGAACGCACGTCCACCATACCTCTGGAAACCAGTTCGATGGCGCGCGGGTAGGTGTGCTTCATGCGCCGTACCAGTTTGATGGTCAGCCCTTTACGTCGCGCCTCCGACGCCGTGAACGAGGTCCGGTCCTCAGCCGGGATACCAGCCAGGATCACTTTTCCACCGGGAACGACGGCGGCGAACGCCATATCGACCGCATCCTGCTCCCCGGCAGCTTCGAAAGCGACATCCACACCACGCCCCCCGGTCGCCGCCCGCATCCCACTCCACCTATGGCCTGCCTCCGCTAAATAAACTTGATGCGCCCCGAAACTTCTGGCCGCCTCCACTCGGTGAGGCAGTACGTCCGTGGCGAGGATAGTACTCACCCCCGAGAGACAGGCCAGTTGCACGATCAGCAGGCCGATCGGTCCGCAGCCGAACACGCCAACCGTCATCCCGGGCCGCAGCTTGGCCAGGTCCACCGCATGGATAGCAACACCCAGAGGCTCCAGCATCGCTCCATCCGTGCTCGTCAACGAATCGGGGAGCGGGAACAGGTGTTTCGATGGCCAGGTCATCCACTCACGCAAGGCCCCATCCTGATCCGCATGCCCGGCGAAGACCACCCGTTCGCACAAATTTGGATGCCCTTGCTGGCAAAGTTCGCATTCCCCGCAGGGAATCGCCGGGTCAACCGCCACATACTCACCACTTTCAGTGACTCCAGCAAACTCGTGGCCCAGCACCAGCGGATGACCAAGATGTGCATCGCCGATCCCGGCCTCTGAGAACCAATGTAAATCGGAGCCGCAGATGCCCACTGCTTTCACACGTAGCAATTTTTCGCCTGCTACCGGTTCGGGGACGGGTTCGTCGTGGAAACGCAGATTGCCAGTGGCATGAAGCCTGAGTACTTTCATGAGGTTTGGGTACTTTCACGAACGATCAATTCCGGTTTTAACGATATTTGGCTGGGTTGGATCACTGCCTCAGCCCGCAACCTTTCATCTACAAGGCGAACCAGCTCTTGCACTGCCGTTCGCCCCAGCTCATCCTGGTTTTGATAAATGGTTGACAATGAGGGGGTATAAAATTCAGACTCGGCAATGCCGTCGAACCCGATCACAGCCAGGTCATCCGGAACTCTGATTCCACGCTCGGTTGCGGTTTGCAGCACACTGAGCGCCATTTGATCGTTGCCGACGAAGATGGCATCCATCTCCGGGAACTTGTTCAGCAACTCGCCAATCGCAAGTTTCCCGCTCTTCGATGACCAGTTTCCCTCGACCCACATTCGTTCGTCACATGGAAGACCAGCCTCCGAAAGGGCATCTTCCCAGGCTCGTTTTCGCTGGCAAGCCTCCCACCAGTCCAGCGGACCGGGGATGTGCCCAATCTTCATCCTGCCAAGGCGGATCAAATGCTCTGTCGCCAGTTTCCCACCCCAATAGTTATCGATGGTAACGATGGGGACATCCTCTCTTTTTTCCATCGTCAGAAAGATAATTGGGATGTTGATTTCAGAAAGCAGGTCTTCCAACCAGTTTCGATTATCCCCGATTTCAGGCGCAGCCCAGAGAATACCGTCAACGTGATGTGCTTGAAACCATTGTAGCAGAGGGTGTACATTATTTGCACTAAAGCTCTCCAGCTCCTTGAGCAACAGACCATATCCCAACTGGTCAGCTTCCCGTGTTATCCCGCTTAGCGTTCTGGAGGGTCCGATGTACTTCAGCCCCGCCGTGACTACCCCCAGGGTGAAGCTCCTGCGATGGATCAAGCTGCGCGCTAGTTCGCTGGGCTGATAGCCAAGCTGGTCGATGATCTCCAGGATGCGCTGGCGGGTTTCAGGGGACACATCGGGGCGCTTATTAATAACCCGCGAAACCGTTTGGGTGGACACACCCGCTTCCTGGGCAACGTGCTTGATTGTAATTCTACGATTTTGTGGTATCATATTGTTAGCGTTCCCGTTATCGTTCACACATCCTCTATATTAGCAAGTTTCATGCGACTTGTCAATACACTGCCCAATAAGCCGCTGACTCCAAGTTCACTACCGATGCAGATGCAAAATGACTGCAAAACCAAATTGCAGCGTTGTGAAGAAAGGAGAGTCAGATGTATTACTTTACCCTATCCTGGGATGACGGATTTCTTAAATCGTCTCTCAAGACCGCTGAGATCTTTGAAAAATTTGGTTTACGGGCGGAGTTCAATGTCATCGTTACAGCGCATCTGCCTGACAATGACCTGCCTGCAGATATGCAACCTGGGCAGCGCTGGGGAGGCGTCTACGGCGATTTCGGTCTCTGGAATGAATTGCAAGCCCGCGGCCATGTCATTCAACCGCATGGGTATAAGCATGCGAACAAATCAACCTTGGCTTTCGAGCAGGCGCGCGAGCTTATTCTGAGCTGTCTGGATATCTTTAGCAATCAGCTGGCCGGTTTTGAGCCTACACGGACGATCTTCGTTTTTCCTTACAATGCCTCCACCGTTGGGTTAGAGACCTGGTTGCCCAGCGTAGTCAGTGCCTTTCGGACCGGGCCTGGTCCAGCAATTAATGAATTCCCATCTTCTCGAACAGTGAAATTGACCACCTCTGGATGGGAAGAGGCTGAATTGTGGTTAGACAAATGTCTGCATGATCTATTCGAACGGCCAGACGGTTGGTTGATCTATAACGTCCACGGCCTGGATGGAGAGGGATGGGGGCCGCTGCGGAGTGAATACCTGGTTCGCGTATTGGATAAACTTTTATCGAGATCTGACCTCCAGATTCTACCGGCCAGGGAAGTTTTGGCGTTGGCTCCCAGCTTGCCAAACAGTACATGAGCCTCTTGAAGTAGGAAACTGGCTCAAAAGGTTTTTTCTTTATGAGGAGGAGGAAAAGCTTATGAAAACAAGAAGAATGCTATTTCTGACCATTGTGTTCTTCTTCGCCTCATGCAGACAGGTTCCGGAAGCAACGCTTGCGCCAACGCGGCGGGTATCTGATCCTGACCATCCGCAGTGGTATGAAAGATGAGTTCAATGCACTGCTGCCGGCCCGCCAGCCAGGACCGTTAGCGATCTTGAGCGGCGTAGAAGTGGAAGAGTATTATGCACTGGTGGAACCTGCCCCTGTCCAGGGAAAATTACTTAATGGCATGTCGAATATCTGGGCGGAACGGCTGAAAATCCTGGATCAGGACAAGACCTTGCCAGTTGCCCGTTATGGGAAATCGAACGGTTGGTTAGATGGTCATGTCGCCATTTCGGTGCATCCATATGGCAAGGGAATGGTTTATACCGTTGGAGCATATCTTGATGATGCAGCACAACAGATCTTTATCGATCACGTTCTCCAAATTGCAGGCATCCGTTACCTGAAATCTCCCACAGGGGTGGAGATCCGAACACGCCTGAGCCAGGCCGGGGAAGAAATCTTCTTTGTGATCAATCACACCGCTTCGGAACAAACGATCCACTTACCCTGGTCCGCATGGGATCATCTCACCAGACAGCCCATTCAAGGATCTACCAGACTTGAAGCGTATGGGATTTTGATCCTCACAAAGGATCAGAAAGCGTAGCATATATGTCCCTGAGACACAAAGAACGTATGCGGTGTGCTCTTAGACACGAACCCGTAGACCGGATCCCAACTCAATTAATTTTACCCAATCTTTTGGTCAGAAAATGGGATTATTTTCAATATTTGCATCGATTTGTTGTCGATAACGTTATCGGTAACAAGGATAGATAAAATCATTGGTTATTCGACCGTAAAGATATTAGGGCTTACACAGTTGAATAGGTGAAGCCCTTATTTTTGGGATCTTGTCACGAATTGCGTAAACCCTAATATAATTTTTAAAGGGGGTGAATTGTAGATTATGACAAAAGTCACTTGAATTGGGTTCGTCAAGATGCTATTATACATGCAACAAATGTTATCGATAACGTGAGCGGTCACTATCACCAACAATGATTTCCAAAGACAAAATTACCATCAAGGATGTTGCGCGGGTCGCGGGTGTGTCTACCCAGACGATTTCCCGTGTCCTGAACAATCGCTCTGATGTGTCAAAAGCAACACGTTCCCGCGTGCAACAAGTGATCGCGAGCATGGGATATTCTCCCAACGTTTTTGCCCGCAACTTGAGCCGCGGGCGCAGTAATACCCTGGGGGTGATCGGTTATGGCCTGGTTTATTATGGTAGTTCCAGTGTTCTTACGGGGATTGAAAGCAAAGCCAACGAATTAGGTTTTTCCCTGACGCTTAGTTTAATTGATCGCGTTGAACCTTCGCGGGTGGAACGCATTCTTTATGATTTGCTCTCACGGCGAGTGGAGGGAATCATCTGGGCGGTGCCCGGCGATATCAATGCCTTAGATTGGCTGGCTGAAAAGTTTTCCCAGGTACAAACTCCTCTCGTATATATCAACAAAGGACCGGATGGTTCAGACCAGGTCACCGCCCTGAACAACCGACTGGGCGGTAAGCTGGCTACCGAACATTTAATACAGCAGGGTTACCAACGAATCGGGATCATAACAGGACCAAGCAGTTGGTGGGAAGCTCAAGAGCGCTTGACTGGCTGGCGTGAAGTAGTCAACGCAGCCGGATATTCAGATATAGACAGTTTGATCGTTGAAGGAGACTGGAACGCTCCCAGTGGAGATGTAGGCCTACACGCCTTATTAGACCGGAACCCCGATATGGATGCGGTTTTTTCCTCGAATGACCAGATGGCGTTAGGCGCACTTCAGGCCGCGCGGCGCCTTGGATTGTGCATACCCGAAGACCTGGGCATCGTTGGGTTTGATGATATTCCCGAAGCGGCATATTTTTATCCACCATTGACAACTGTCCGTCAGGATACAAGAAAACTCGGAGCCCTCGCCGTCGAGCGGATAAACACACTGATCCAGGCAAATCGCGAAGGGGAAACAATCGAGCCGAGCACATCATGGCTGGAACCACGTTTGATCGTACGCAAGAGTTCAGTAAAGAAGTGAGAACATCCAAATGAAACATCGTGAACGTGTTGAAATGGCGCTCAACCATGAAAGACCGGACCGCTGTCCCATGCAGGTCAGCTTTACGCCGGAATTTGCAGCCCGCCTCCGAGCGGACATCGAACTTCAGGGGAAACAAGTTCACAACCCTCATGGTGGCGGCAACACATACGAGTTGGAACGTTCCCTCGGGGAAGACATGCTGCTCACATCTGTCGGGTGGGCAAACTCCTATTATATGGACAGCAAGCCCTACGTTGACGAATGGGGCATTGGGTGGGCGGTCCATCCTTATGAGACTCCCTTCGGTCAGGGGCACTACACCGAGATCGCTTCCCATCCGCTGGCTGACGCGGCTTCTATCCCTGCCTACATTCCTCCCGATCCAAACCGGCCGGAGCTCTACCTAGACTCTGAACGGATGATCCGCGACTTCAAAGATGAATATTGGATCGTTGGTGTGACGGTTACCACCATCTTCGAGACCGCCTGGGCCTTGCGTGGCCTGGAACAGATGCTGGCCGACATGGTCATAGATCCGGATTTAACGGATCATATTCTTGATATTCCATTCCAATATCATTTGACCGCCGCAAAAAAACTGGTGGAGCTGGGCGTCGATATGGTTTGGACAGGCGATGATATGGGCGCGCAACACAAGATGATGATCTCGCCTCGCATGTGGCGTAAATACTTTAAACCTCGTATGGCAACCTTCATTTCGGAGCTGAAAAGCATCAACCCAAATGTAAAGGTGGCATATCACACGGACGGTAATGTAGAACCCATCATCGCTGAATTGATCGAAATCGGCCTGGATGTCCTTAATCCCGTCCAACCCGCTTCGATGGACCCCGCCGAAATCAAAAAGCAGTATGGCAAACAGCTTTCTTTCTGGGGTACGATTGATGAACAGCAGACCCTGCCCTTTGGCACTCCGCAGGATGTGGCAAACGAAGTCCGTCAGCGCCTGGCAACGGTTGGCTACGATGGCGGTTTGATCCTGGCTCCAACTCACCACGTGCAACTGGATACCCCCCTTGAGAATTTCTGGGCGATGGTAAACACCATTGTGCACACATCTTATCGTGAAGTAACTATTGCATAGCGAGGAATCCCAGATGGTCGAAGCACCCGTAAAACCAGAACGGTGGACTGTCGAAATTGAAGGCATGCCACAATTTGACATGGCCATGAAGCGCGTTTACGCCTGGTTCGATAACGAGATCATCGACCGACCGCCGATCCGCTTCCAGGCTCACAACGCCTTCCTCGCATCCGCGACAGAAGAAGTTTCCAGGTTATCAAGAGAAGAAAAAAAGGCCTGGTGGTTCGATGT
>Ga0105091_10001508_pt1 | contig 10196 bp, 9 predicted proteins | sample PPLLak1March2015_FD_87022 | JGI IMG/M metagenome (GOLD analysis project Ga0105091, IMG submission 87022) | Freshwater sediment microbial communities from Prairie Pothole Lake near Jamestown, North Dakota, USA - PPLs Lake P7 Core (1) Depth... | ecosystem: Environmental > Aquatic > Freshwater >... | reverse complement strand
TAACCACAAGACTATTTATTGGATGTTATTTACGTCCTTCATGGCAAGTTTGATAACATCCTCAACCGCCATCGCCCGGCCTGCTTCCCAAAGCTGATTTTTTTCCTTCGCATCGATAACCTGATCAAGCTTTTTCAGGCTCTGGTTAACTTCCCAGCGGTCCACCGGGTCAAGCTCAAAGTGTCCGGTTGAACCCATTGCGTCCGCGCAGCCATAGATGCGCGTGGCGGTATCAAGTTTCCCCAGGTCCACCATCACGCTCGCGATCCCATTCAGGCAGAAGTAGATAAAGCGGCGCTGATCGCGTTTGATGGAAAGTGAAAGGCTCCGCCTGAAATACGCCACTGCTTCCTCGAATTTTCCTTGCTGTCTGGCCACATACCCCAGGTTGTGCGCCACAATGCTGACGATGCCCATCTGCCCCAGGTGCTCATTGAGTTTCAGGGCTTCTTCATAATAACTGCGGGCGGCGGCATAATCACTTTGCGCTCTTGAGATCTCACCCAGAGCGATCAATGCTACCCCAGAACCGGGTCCATTGCGCAGTTCACGTGAGATCTTCAATGCCTCTTCGTAATGCTCCCTGGACTTTTCAATATCCTCCGAGTAGAGTTCCGCAAGGCCCATGGCAGACAAGACATTGGCAATGCCCGATTTATCGCCGGACTTTTGGAAGATCGTAAGTCCCTCTTCTAGGTAATCGCGTCCGATATCCTTGTCCCCAAAGTAGGTTTCAATCCGCCCCAGGGCGACCAAAGTTCCCGCGATACCCAGTTCATGTCCTATTTCCCGGCAGATCTTCAGGTTCTCTCTGTAATATTCTCTAGCTTTGTCATATCCCTGCCGGTCGGCTGCAATGCCGCCTTTATATGAAAGGGCCAGCAGGATGCCAACCTTGTCGTCCAACGACCTGAAGATATCCAATGCTTGGTCAATATAGGTCTCAGCATCGGGGATGGCATGTTCATTCAAGGCGATCTCGCCCAAACCCAGCAGCGCGAATGCTTGGGAGCGCAGGTCCTCGATGCTTTTGGCTTCAACTAATGCCTGATTAAACAGGTCTTTAGAGATATTGACGTCACCCAGGTCCTTTACCAAAAATCCGGCTGAATAAAGCAGTTGTGCTTTTTCTGTGGTCTTCATTTCTGAGGATTTAGACGCTTTCAGCAGGTCGCCCATCCATTCCCAGGCCTCGCTCCAATAGCCGCGCACCATCCAAAAGTAGGAAACAGCGGTGGCAATGCGCCTTCCCATTATCAGCAGGTCGCTCCCGCATTCCTCGCACAAGCTCCATTCCAGTGCAGCACGCAGGTTATTGTGTTCTTCTTCCAGGCGGTCCATCCATTCTTTTTGGTTGGAGCGCCATAACTCAGGAGCTGCCAGTGCTGTCAATTCCATAAAGTAATTTAGGTGCCGCTTGCGTGTAATCTCGATTTCACCCGATTGGATCAGTTTTTCCCGCGCATACTGCCGTATGGTTTCAAGCATTTCATAGCGCGCAGTACCCTCTGCTTCGATATAGTTCAGCAGCGATTTGTCCACCAGCCGAGTGATCAGGTTGAGAATCTCGTCTTTTTCAATACCATCACCTGAGCAGACTAACTCAGCCGCATCAAGGGTGCATCCGCCGGTGAAAACCGACAGACGCTTGAGCAGGATCTTTTCCTCCTCAGTTAAAAGGTCATAGCTCCAATCCACCAGTGCCTGCAGGGTTTGCTGTCGCGGCATGGCCGACCGGCTGCCTCCGGTCAGCAGGCGGAAACGGTCTGAAAGCCGCGCGGAGATCTCTTCCACTGGCAATGAGCGAACTCTCGCAGCAGCCAGTTCAATAGCCAGGGGTATTCCGTCCAGGCGACTGCATATTTTAGCAACAGCTTCAGTTTCAAAGGCATTCGGCTTGAACCCCGGCTTGACGTTTATCGCCCGGTCATAAAAAAGGCGCATGGATTCTACCGACCAAATCTCTTTGGATTTAATCGGTTTGTTGGCATCCGGAAGCTGCAGCGATGGCACGTGATAGGTCACTTCGCCCGGCAATCCCAGCGATTCCCGGCTGGTTGCTAGCAGCTTTAGGTTGGGGCAGGCGGTAAGCAGCTTCTCGGCCAGGGATGCGCAGGCGTTGAGAAGATGTTCGCAGTTGTCAATGATCAAGAGCATGGATTGGTCGCTGATAAATTCAATGAGTGAATCAAGCAGCAAGGTGCTGGATTTTTCACGCACATCCAGTGCCGCGGCAATTACGCGCAGCACTTGACCCGATTCTATAATCGTGGAAAGCTCAACCAGCCATACCCCACCTGAAAATGTACTTACCATCTCACGGGCTGCGGTCAGCGCCAGTCTGGTTTTTCCGGTGCCGCCTACACCGGTCAGGGTCAGCATTCGGTTTTCTTCGATGATCTTCCGGACTTCAGCGATCTCTTTTTCGCGCCCGATAAAACTGGTCAGGTCAAGTGGGATGTTGTGCAGTTGTTTGGCTTTTGCCTGGCCGCCGCGCTTTTCAAGCAAGGTTTCCAGTGCTTTGCGAGTTTCTGCCGCGCTGCTGAAGCGGTTTTCGGGGTCTTTGGCCATCAATTTCAGGATGATCTCTTCAAAAATGGCAGAAATATCTGTCTGGAACTGGCTTGGGCGGATGGGTTCTTCATGGATGTGCCTGGCGATGACCGCCAGCGGGTCATCTGCCCGAAAAGGGAGTTGCCCGGTCGTAAATTCATACAACATTACCCCAAGGGCGTAAAGGTCGGTCCTTCCATCCAATGGTTTTCCCAATGCCTGTTCAGGCGAGATATAAAAGACGGTGCCTGTCAGTGTGCTTTCCTGTGACATGCGCGTGGCAAGTGACCTGGCCAGGCCGAAGTCCGTAAGTTTGGCCAGTCCACTTTCGGTCATGATCACGTTTTCAGGTTTCAGGTCGCGATGCACGATCCCATGGGTGTGCGCTTCTTCCAGTGCATCACAGACCTGCAGCGCCGTTCGAATGATCTCATCCGTATTTCTCGGCGGCCGTTCGTGCAGCGATTCGCCATGAATATATTCCATCACAACGTAGGGGATGTCATTGGTCTCTCCGGCATCAAAAACAGACACGATATTGGGATGGTTAAGCTGGGCGACCGCTCGCGCTTCCGAGAGCAGGCGATTCCTTCCTTCGGTGCCAAGCTTTTTCGAGCTCAGCAGTTTGACCGCGATCACCCGGTTCAAGAGCAGGTCGTAGGCTTCATACACGGTCCCCATCCCTCCCTGACCCAGCTCCCTGTCCAGCCGGTAGCGGCCGTTCAATACAGTTCCGATCATTCCTCTCCTATTAAATTTCCGCCTGTTCTTCTGGCGATCAGCAAAGTCAAATCATCTACCGGCTCGCCGCCACCTGAAAATTCACATACTTCCTTTTCAATGGCATCGATCATCCCCTGGGCGCTTTTCCCAGTATGCTTTAGTATTGTAGCCATAAGATGTTCTTCCCCGAAAGGCGGTGCATCACCAATCTGTGCGTCGGTAACACCGTCAGTGAACATCACCAGGTAATCACCTGCAGCCAGAGTTAAGGTGACCTGCGCATAAGCTGTCTTGTCTTCCACGCCAGCCGCCATTCCAGTGCGGCTGAGGGTTTCAAATAACATGCTCTTGGATCGAAGCAAAAGCGGCGGGTTATGGCCGGCATTGACATAGGTCACATCGCCGCTGTCTGGTCGCAGCAGCGCGTAAAACAGAGTAATGAACATACCCTCGAGCGAATCGCGCCAGATCAGATGGTTTGCTTTGGAAATCTCCTCATCCAGTCTCGCGTGCTGCCCGGCAATCGAGCGGATCACGCTGCGTGAAAGCGCCATGAACAATGCTGCCGGCATGCCTTTATCAGAAACATCCGCAACGACGATGCCGTATTTTCCGTCGGAAATGGGTATGAAATCATAAAAATCGCCGCTGACCTCATGCGCGGGTTTCCAGCATGCAGCCAGGTCCCAGCCGGGGATGACCGGTGTTGAGGCGGGGATCAAACTGACCTGAACCTCACGCGCCATCTGCAACTCACGTTCCATGCGCCCTTTCTCAACCGCGATGCGGTATAGACGGGCATTGTCAATGGCGATCCCTGCGCTGGAAGCGATGGAAGTAAGCAGGTCGAGGTCTTCCTGCATAAAGATGCCATTCTGAAAGCGGTTGTCCACATAGATAACGCCCAGTGTTTTGCCTTTTTGAATAATCGGAACGCATAACACCGAACGCAGTCCGTAAAGTTTGACGCTGGCGCGAGAGTCAAAGCGCTGGTCAAGCTGCGCATTGCTAGTCAGCAGCGGAATGGCTTCTTGAGCGGCACGCTCAACAATACCGCGCGAAATCTTGAACTCGGATTCTTCTATATCCTGCTGGTCCATCCCGCGCGCGGTGCGGAAAGAGAGCTGGCTTTGCTCATCAAAAAGCATCAGAAAGCCACGCTCCGCATGCGTGGCAAGGATCACTTCATCCATCAGCGATTCCATCACCACATCCAGGTCAAGGGATGAATTAATGGTTTGCGAAATGCGGTACAGCAGGTCCAGCCGCGAAGCGGAAGATTCAGCCAATTACTCTCCTGAATTATGTCTGAACAAAACCCAAATTTCCGTTAAATTTTATCATCCCTGAATTTAGCCAAGTATTAGAGGAAAAAAGGAATGAATGATAATTGATTGGTAAAATCATCGAAACTTTCACGGAGCTTACCATGGAATGGCTTAAAGATATTTTGGAATACGAAACCAAGGGTAAGGGGATGACCAAGATCAACGCGGGAGTGGAAGCACTGGTCAAGAAATATGATATTCATGAGGGCATGTGCTTTCTTTACATCCCGCATGTCAGTGCTTCGCTGACCATCAGTGAAGGCTTTGATCCGCCTGCACGCATGGATGTGGTCAATTTTTATGAGCGCCTGGTGCCCGAAAACCAGCCCTGGTTTGAACATACCATCGAAGGTCCTGACGATTCTCCCTCACATATCCGCTCAACGCTTACCCAGACCAGCTTGTCCATCCCCATTGACGATGGCTGCCTGACACTTGGGATCTGGCAGGGGATCTATCTCTTTGAGCATCGTGCCCATCACGCGGAACAAAAGGGCATGCCCCGCAAGATCTTCGTCCGCTTTCTGAAAGTCAGTTAACGGTCTATCGCGAAATTTTTTATTGTTTCTTCGGTTCTATTTTTTTTGGGTTTAATTCAACCCGAAAGGCGGCATTTTTTATTGAAGTCATCCAGAGTCCTTACAGCCCAAATAAAACTGGTTGCGGCAATAGTTGTTTGGGGCGGCTCTTTTATCGCCACTAAGCTCGCAGTGGGCGAGGTTTCTCCGGTGGTCGTTGTCTGGTCGCGCTTCCTGATCGGTCTTATCATCCTGGGTTGGTTTGCCTGGCGGCACGGCGAGCTGGCCATACCGACCTGGAAAGACGGGCTTGAGTTCGCATTTCTGGGTTTCATGGGCATCACACTACACCAGTGGCTGCAGTCCAGCGGCCTGGTGACCTCCGAAGCCGCCACCACCGCCTGGATTGTCTCGACCACACCGGTCTTTATGGCCGTTCTCGGCTGGCTGTTCCTCAAGGAGCACCTCGGTTTTGCCGGAACGATCGGGATAGTGCTTGCATCCCTGGGAGTACTTTTGGTGGTCAGCAAGGGCAGTCTTGCAGGTATGTTCAGCGGGGGTTTCGGCCGCCCGGGGGATATCCTCATCCTCATCAGTGCACCCAATTGGGCGGTATTTTCGGTGATGTCTCGCCCCGCGCTGCAAAAGCACTCCGCTATTAAGGTCACTTTTTATATCCTGCTTTTCGGCTGGCTTTTTACCAGCCTGCAGTTCCTGGCCGGACAGCATTGGCATGAGTTCAGCCAGCTGACATCAACCGGCTGGATTGCTATCGTTTTTTTGGGCGTCCTTTGTTCCGCCCTGTCGTATATTTTCTACAACGACGGGCTTCAGTCGCTGCCTGCCTCGCAGGTGGGTGCGTTCTTGTACCTCGAACCCTTGGTAGCCACTCTGGTGGCAGCTGTAGTTTTATCTGAGCAGATCGTCCTGGCCACGCTTGCTGGCGGGGCGCTCATACTGCTGGGCGTATGGCAGGTCAGCCGTGTGCCGCGCAGACTCTCTGGATAATTTGGTGATCCAGAACCCTTTTGGGAGTTTGCTACAATTTAAGTATTCAACAGATTGTGGAGGACCAAATGGATAACGCCCGCATTAAAAAAGAAATGCTCAACCTGTTTACTTCCCTTCGCAGCGAATTGTCCGAGATAATTGCCGGCTTAAATGAACCTCAAAAACAGGAATGCGGTTCGCCACTGAAGTGGGGCGTTAAGGATATGCTGGTGCATCTTTCATTCTGGGGCGACCACTTTAACCGCCAGGTTGAAGCAGCGCGCGCAGGACTGCCTATTCCTGAAGCAGGCGATTATTATGAGACCCTCAACGATGGCATCTTGTTGCGCAATATTGGCAAATCATTTGAAAACGCGCGCAAGGAAGAAGAAACAGTCTTCGAAAAGTCCCTCGGTTTGTTGGAAGCTGAAAGCCCCGATGATCTCGTAGATCCGCAGAAATATGCCCATATGAACGGGCGTTCATTGCTTGATCGCGCTCTGGGTACAGAATGCTATCATGTAGCAGCGCATATTTCCGATTTTTACATCAAAGAAGGTAATTATGACAAAGCTGCCCGGCTGCAGGAGACTTATACTGCCAGATTGGCAGCTTTTCCTTCCTGGAAGGCCAATGCATATTACAATCTGGCATGTTTTTATTCATTGAACGGCAACAAAGACATGGCGCTCAGCAACTTGGAACTGGCTTTCAAGGAAAAAGCCGATCTAATAGAATGGTCCAAAAAGGACCCCGATATCGATCCCTTGCGTAAGGAAACGCAGTATCAGAAAATGATCAGTTAGTGGATTAATTTCCCCATTATTAGTAGGTCAGGCTCGCTTGCGTTCTTCGAGTCAGCCTGACAAGACTATGCAAACTACACGATTGGGTGAGAAACTGTTCTATTCGTGGATTACAGCTGACCTCAAATACTTTCGAATGCTTTCCCCCATCGCATCCGTCATTTCTTCCACCCGGATATGCCGCGCTTTCTTGCCTGTCCCTTTCAGGATCCCGTCCGGGTCGGGCATGCTCTCCCCGCGGCTGAACATCAGGTTGACATATTTGGGGTAAGGCGCGATGGCGCACACCAGATAAGCATATTTCGCACTGGCGCCGTAGGCAATGATCTTGGAAGAGGCGTCAACCATTTCCTTGGTGCCGGGTAATTCCGAGATGATCATTTCACGCAGCTGTTGAGCAATTAACTGAACCGGCGCTGGATAAGTTCTTATAAAAAGTTCAAATTCGCTTTGCATTAATGCCCTCGCTTATTTCCTGAATTTCATTCATCGATCGATTGTTTACTCCGCAGCTGCTTCACATTTCCGCGCTTTTTCTTCACTTCAACCCTGCGTGCTGCCGATGCTCTCGTCGGCCGGGTCTGGCGCCGCATCCTGGGTTTTTCCAGTGCCTTGCGGATCAAAACCGCCAGTCGTTCGCGAGCATCCGCGCGATTCTTCTCCTGCTCGCGGTAGCGTTTGGCTTCGATCACGATCTCCCCGTCAGCACTCATGCGCCTGCCCGCCAGCCGCTTTAGCCGCTTCTTGACATCCTCGTCCAACACCAAGGTTTTTTCAGAATTAAAGCGCAGCTGCACCGCCGTCGCAACTTTATTTACATTTTGTCCTCCGGGGCCGGAAGCGCGGATAAAGCTTTCCTGCAGTTCTTTTTCATCGATCTGAATTTTCTGGTTGACATACAGCATAACAAGTGCCTTTTCAATTGAACTGAATCATACCTTATGCTTCTTTATTTTTTCGGATTTATAAACTTGGATTTTTTAAACAAAAGAACCCATATTTAATAATGGGCTCTTTTGATTTTCTGACCTCGGCTTATTTGCAGAATATTTATTTCATGATCACTTGGTTTTGTCAACCGCCGCTTGCAGAGATGTCTTTATGGTGGAAAACTCCAGTCCCTTGTCGGTGTAAAAAGTTTTAATAACCGTTTCCGCTGCCGGCATTTTCTCGCCCAGTATTGAATTGATCTCAGCCTGCGTTACTCCCCAATCCAGCAGATCCTGGAAAGTTGTTGATCCTTTTACAGTTCGATCTGTTACCTGTTCGCTGCTTGTTTGGGTAGCGGCGGCAGGTACTGATGTCGCTTCGATTGCGGGCTGCGCAGCTGCGTTTGCGGTCATTCCCATGATATGGCCCATCAGGTATTCTTCCTGCTCAGCGCTCAATTGCCCCTGACGTTGCAGGATCTCGACGGCTTGAGGCAGCAGGTAAGTGTCTTCTGAAAGGTCATACGGCAGCCCTTTGTAAAGCGCGGTGAACAGGCGAACGGATGAGGTGCCGATCTCTTGCGGCAGGCCGGCATATAGCGTCTCAAGAGATTTGAGTTCAAAGGTGGCTGCGTCGGTTCCTGCAGGGATTTGGAATGCCGCACCCAGATCAGCCAGGGGGATATCGAAAAGTTCGCTGACCTCGCCAAAGGTGTATGATCCGCGGATGTCAGCAGGATTATATTCGCCGGCCAGTTCGCCCTCAGTATAAACTGCTGGTACTTTTGAACTTTCGGTTTGCCACCAATTCATCGCGGTGGTGGCCATGATCCCGCCAAACAGGATGACCAGGATCGCGACTGCCAGGGGTTTGGATGTCAGTTTCATATTAATTCCTCCCTGCAGCAAAATCGACAGTGCCTGCAACCGGGCAGTGGGCTTCTGAGGTGCATTCCAGACAGCTGATGCACTGGTGATCCCGGACGATGTGTTTTTCACTGACCTTGATATTCATCGGGCAGGTGATGTCGCAGACATGGTCCATATTGCATGTGGATTCATTCCGGCGGATGCGGAAAATTCGGAACAAGTTGCTGATACCGATCACAGCGCCGTAAGGACAGGCATACTTGCACCACGGGCGTTCAATGAACAGGGATGCGGCTATGATGATCCCCAAAACGATAACGCCGCCGATCGCGACTTCGGATGTCCAAAAATTGAACAAGGCAAAATATGGGTCAATATTTGAAAAGACGAGCGTGCCTGTAACGGCAGTCATGTAAACCACCCATCCCAGAACCGCGTAACGCAGATATCGCAGCCAGCGGTCTATCTTTTGCGGGATGAAATGGTTGTAACGGCGCTTACCGAACAGCTTGCGTCCGAGCCCGGCGATCCACTCCTGAAAAGTGCCTAAAGGGCAGACCCAGCCGCAGAAAACCGGTCCGAACATGATCGCCAGCAGGAAGCCGATGAGCATCAGGATAAAAGCGGATTCGTGGATCTTTTGCACAAAAGTTCCTGCGCTCGCGTATTGGTAGATCGTCACCACCCCGCCGAACGGGCAAAGCGCATGCAGCGATGCACTGGATAGAAAGGGGATCTCTTTCCCGGTGGTGACCAGGGTATGATTCACCGAAATAAGGGCGATCAGGCCAAAAAAGAAGATCTGCACCAGGCTGCGGATCCAGATCCTGCGGCGTGTAAATTTTTTCAAAATATCTCCACTCATAATAAAGGTCTCCTTGATAAATAACTTCTCACAAATATGGATAAAGTTTAACAAGGCTGTGTGAATTGTATTTGGCGTTTATGTGAAGGGATTGTGAAGATTCCCGATCAAAGAGCTTCGCAAATTTTCAACTTTTTGGACGATCCTTGAAAATAATCGGGTGATAAATAAAAATACCCATCTCTTTTGGTTGAAGGATGGGCAATTCAATTCACAGTATCTTTGCGGGTTTATGCTTTCGCGATTGCCTCAGCTTTAACCTGGTTTCTCCGGCTGATCCACCACAGGCCAATCCCCAGAATGGCCAGGAAAAGCAGCAGGAGAAGCAATATCACTCCAAGGCTGGTGCCGTCCACCCACGTGCCATAGATCAGTCCGGCCAATGTGCTGAACAGCGCCACCCAGCCCACATATACCCAGGCCTTCGTCTTTCCGATAATGGTCGCGGTGATCAAGATGCTCTGCAGGCTCAGTTCAGGGTCGGCCATCAGGTAAGCCAGCAGGGGGCCGCGGTGCATCCCCAGGCTGAGGAACATTTTCGCGATGGGCACTTCCACCAAAGTGGGGAAGTACATGAACACGCCAAATACAACACCGGCGAAATTGCCTAACAG
>Ga0105091_10001507_pt1 | contig 10197 bp, 8 predicted proteins | sample PPLLak1March2015_FD_87022 | JGI IMG/M metagenome (GOLD analysis project Ga0105091, IMG submission 87022) | Freshwater sediment microbial communities from Prairie Pothole Lake near Jamestown, North Dakota, USA - PPLs Lake P7 Core (1) Depth... | ecosystem: Environmental > Aquatic > Freshwater >... | reverse complement strand
ATATAATTTCAGCAGCGTCTCTTCGCGTGTCATGTTACCGGTATTTTTTAGAATACTTGGTGTTTCATGCAAACTGATCAGGGTAATCCTGTCCACTTCCGGCACTCGTCTGAAAAATTCAGCAAGTGTGTAATCAATGTATTTCCAGAGAAAACCGCTATTCAGGTCCCCGATCTCCGGATATTCCTTCACCAATTCTTCAGGTAGGTAACGCATGACATGATACCAGACGTTTAATTTCAAACATGTATCCTTTAAGGTGATCATTTTCCTGAAACGTTCTAAATCCGATAACTTGTCTGCACAGGGCGACTTTATACCGTCGTATGTCAAAAAATCATAAGGTTTGAGTTTTGGAAAGGAATCGAATTGAACCAGGGCCTCCACGATGCCTCCCGGCATAACGTAATCATGCAGTTCCAGGGTATTTATTCCGTATTCCTTTGCTTTTAAGTCTGCTGCATTTACATATCGCTCCTCCAGGTTCCTGTCCGGACTTATAACAGCAATACTCCAGCCTCTGTACGGAAAATTCCGCGGCGTTAATTTTTCATAACTGTTGCCGGTTATCTGGGCTGAAACAACCTCAAGAAAAACAAGCTGAACTATAACAAAATACAAAATTTTCACCTTGCAGAATGGATTTATTTTTGACTTATTCATAATTTTCTTCTGTAACCTCAATCATCATTAGCCTGGAATATATATACCACCATAATACTATTATTTTCAGATTTTGATCTTGCTGGCCGTTTTCAATCTGCACCATGAATAATCCTTTGCCTTTAAAATATTCTTTCCGGCTATCGTTTCAAGCTCATTAAACCTCAGGCTGCTATCGGTCCATACTTCATTATTAAAAGCAAAACAGGGCTGACAGTATGTTGCACCGGTATGAAGTATCACGCCGTCCATAAATGGCTTGTTGACTTGCATTTCGTCCAGATTAGCTGCCAGGTCGGCATGTCAGGCCCCTAAACCGCGCACCTTGAAGGCAACGCCGGAGCTTAATCCCATGTTTGACTGGCAATCCTTAAAGATAGGTTGCACAAAACAGAATAAGTAATACTATTATGCTTTTTGCTGATACTGTTATTCCGGGGAATGAATGAGCTTCCAATCCCTCCCTGGAGGTTGTACCCATGCCGTCATCAAGCAGGTCGTAATAGTACTTTTAAATGCATTTATGATACTTTTAAACCTGATTGCAAATTAAAGCAATAGAGAAGAAATATTCTTTTTAAGTTTGAGATTGTAATCTGAACCAGAGTCAGAGGGTTTGGACGATCCGGCCACCGGGAAAATTATTACTATTATGAAAATAGCAGGAATACTTAAAAATACTGTCGTTGTGCTGCTTATCAGCTTTGTTTCCGGTAAAGCCAGCACCCAGGAAACATACGAATATACGGTCGCAAAACTGACTTCCCCGATCGTTATTGATGCCAGCTGGGATAAACCCACCTGGAAAGGAGTGGATTCAATACAGATTGATAATATTTCAGGTGCCCGGCCCGAGTTTACCCCGATTACATATGTTAAAATGTTATATGATGATCAGAATATATATGTCATTTTTAAGGTTCAGGATCGGTTTGTGCGGTGTGTAACCCATGAAATAAACGGGCCTGTGTGGGAGGATGCCTGCGTTGAATTTTTTTTCTCACCGGATATGGCCTCTCCGGGAAAATATTTTAATCTTGAAGTGACCGGTGGCGGAACACCCCTGATATGTTACAATACATTCCCCCGAGAACTTAATTTTCTGGATACAACCGATATTAAAGAAATAAAAATTGCCCATTCTTTGCCTGTTTTGGTGCCGAATGAATTAACAGACTCTGTTACCTGGACCGTTGAATACAAAATACCCGTCAGTTTGCTTGAAAAATATGCAAACGTTTCCCAACCTTGCCCCGGTATCAACTGGATGGCAAATTTTTATAAATGCGCAAGCAACAATTCAAATCCTCATTATTTGTCATGGGCAAAAGTAGAAAGCCCTTCACCAAATTTTCACCTGCCGGAATTCTTCGGTAAATTAGTTTTCGGGAACACAACCCTGATAGAAACTGTTGCCGATTCCGGCCTTGAGATGTATCCAAACCCTGCAACTGACTTTATATATTTTAAGGGGTTAAATAAGGCAGGTTCAGTAAGGATATTTAATACCCTGGGATATCAGGAAGCCATACATTCAAACGTTATTGAAAAACTAAACATTTCGGAATTAAAAGAAGGCATCTATTATGTAAATATGATAGCGGGTGATAAAAGCTTTACTCAAAAAATTATCAAGAGATAACACGTTGCTTTGAATTTAACCGGTCCTAAATACCCAATGCCTTCATATTTCTTTAAACCTTAGGATTTAGCTTTATCGGCCTTATTTTAACCATTGTTCCAGCCATTGTATGGCATCATCCTGCATTTCAATTGTAAGAGAATGCGGAACATCGTACCAGTTTGTTTTAAAATGGCCGGAAGCATTCATTTTATTATAAATGTCACTCATTTTTTTTGCTGCGGCCTCCATTGATTCCATAGTATACAGCAGGTCCTGACTGCAATTCATTATCATCAGCGGACGGGGGGCATTTAATGAGGCCACATCCGGTAAATCAAAAAATTCCAGCATTCTTGGTACATAAACCATCCAGGTATGCCAGCGAAAGTAATTGCTCATTTGTCTGGGAAATGAAGGAAACCAGCCTGCGACTACACCGGCTTTAATCCTTGGATCTAGTCCAAAGAGGAAGGCACTGCGAAAACCGCCAATTGATAATCCCATGCAACCTATCCTCCCGGGATCAACTTCGGGTCGTGTAAGCAAATAATCGACAGCAATGCGGTCCCCGTGGGTAAGGATCCCGGTCCAGGTGGTACCCGATGCAAATATGTATTTTGCCATTATTTCTTCATGCCTGGAACAAAAATTATTAAATGCACGAATGGCAATATTTTCATCAGAAGAATTCAGTCCGGGGAAATTTTCCCTGAAGACTTCGGGTACAAGATCTGCCTGAAGGCGTTGTGAACCAAAATAAAAAGCATCCGGGCATAATACAATAAATCCCCGCCTGGCCAATTCATCAGCATAAGTCCGGCCACCATAGGCATCGTTAATAAAATCCTTCAGGATTTTAGGGCTATCCTCTGTTTCAACAATCTTTTCCTTTCCGAAATAATAAAATCCGCCATGATCATGGAGGGCAATGACTGCTGGGGCTGGTTTTGTTAATCCGTCCGGAATGAGGAGGTAAGCTTCCGTTGTCCAATCTGAAGTCACGGCATAGCGTACTTTGTAGCGTGTATAAGTGCCCTTTTTAAATGTTTCTGTTATTTCCGGCTTTAGCGGTACCTGGTCAGGTATATAGGCCAATAGCTCTTTCATTTTTGTAAGTCCCTGACTGCGCCATTTTACCATATCCGGCCAATTTTCAGCCAAATAAGAAAACCTGACTGGCTGATCATTAGAATAATTCTGTACCAGGGGATAGAACTGTCCCACATCTTTCATCTTATCCTGGGCATTAATGGGAAATATACCGAACAAACCTGCAAGAATGAGCATAAACAGATTCCTGTAACGACCGGGATTGAATATGGCAACAGATTTCAAATGAGTTTTCATACGATGGGCTTTAATTGTCATAATTTATACATAGGTGAGTTTATCAGACTCCACTTTATCTTGATATTGGGATGGAGTCAGATTTTTCAGCTTCTTGAATTGCCGGTTGAAATTAGATAAATTCTCAAATCCGCAACTATAGGCAATTTGTGAAATATTCTGAGTCCCATCGGTTAACAGTTTACAGGCATAACCGATCCTGGTTTTTAACAAAAATTCTTTGAAAGTCAGTCGGTAAGCTTTTCTAAAAGCAGTACAGAAAGCTGTATTTGACATGTTTGTAATCCGGAGCATTTCTTTCATGCCAATATCGCTTTGAAAATTCTGGACCAGATAATCCATCGCCTTTTGCATGGGTTCATTGCCCTCATTGTGGAAGGGTTCCATAAATCCCGGGCTCGACAATTGGGTGTACTCTCTGGTTTTGGACATGATCCTGAAAATTGAAAACAGGGAAAACAACCGGTCGGAAGAATCTGCCAAATAATTGTTAACCATAATGGAGATAATATTATCCTTGGTCTTTCCATAAAATTTTAAGCCCCTGGAAGATTCATCCAGTATGCGTTTTAAATTCCTGTTTTCCGGTATGTCAAAAAATGTTGGTCCTAAAAAGTCTTTAAGAAACTGATAAACGATACCCTCTCCCAAAAAGCATCCATTTTGATCGTAGAATTCATTATCGCAAAGCCATTCATGAGGAAGGTTGGAACCGATAAATACAAGGTCATTTCTTTCAAACCGGTCGATCTGATCCCCTACCATTCTTTTTCCTTTCCCCTTTGTAATAAGCACCAGTTCATATTCCGAATGACGATGCCAGCGTGAAAAAGGCTGTATTTCATGATAGATTATAAATGATTTGTCTATGTCCCTTATTAACCTTGTGGTTTCCAATTTCATATGGTCTGATATTTTAAGTTCCCTGCAATTCCTTTGTTTCGTGATTCCTGCTTGTTTTAAAAACGGTAGATTAACACCAGAAATGCAATGAAAAGTACTATATAATTCATAATTGACAAATTATTTTTGAAATTGAAAGAATATTAATAACGCCAAGAACAAATATCGGATATGACCGGATCAATTAAGCTCAAATCACAGGCTCTTCATGCTGTCTTTACAGGATACATTCCCTTTCTTATTCTCCTTTGCTTTTCCTGGACTGAAATGTCAGCCCAGGAGTTCTTATATCCATTCAAAGCAACGCAGAAAAAGATTATCATCCTTCAGGGATCACATTACTGGGATTGGTCAGAAGATCTGAAAGATAATATTGAAAATATGCAGGCAAGCCACCCTTATATTAATGGTGTGGTTTTTCATGTCGGTCCGAAATACGACCAATCGTCATATGCGTTTGATAATGAGTCATGGACTGAAAACAGCCTGCGTTTTAATGAACTGAAAGCTATCTCAGGCAAATGGACAAATTTCACAGACAATTTTATTTTATTGCGCGGCAATTCGAATAATGCAGGTCCTGATTTTTTTGATGATAAGCTATGGAAACAGATCATCACAAATACGGAATTACTGGGAAAAGCTGTAAAAACAGGAGGATGCAAGGGCATTGTGTTTGATCCTGAATTTTATTCCGGGAATCATACATACAGTCCCTGGTGGTACAATAAGGCTGAAAAATATTCCGCCCCATATAAAGAAAAAGGAATAAGTTTCGGGGATGTAACGGTAAAAGCCCGGCAGCGGGGAAAGGAATATGTGCAGGCACTGCAGAAACACATGCCGCAAGTCACCATTTTAACGACTTTTTTATATTCGAGTGCCTGGGCTTATTGCTATAATGACATCCAAAAGCAACCCGATTCACCCTACGCCCTCCTTGCTTCTTTTGGCAATGGTATGCTTGAAGGCCTGAATCGGGGAAGTATTCTTATTGACGGGAATGAACCATCCTATTATATTGACGAAACCAGAAAGTATTTGGAAGGTAGCGATGAAAATGATTACAGTTATACGAGATATGATGCAACAATAAAACTTTGCGATGCAACTGCCCTGAAAAAATGGAATGCTCAGGGACAGGTTGCAATGTCTCCTTATCTTGATAATTATTATAACATATATTCCCCGGTATCCTGGAGTACTCCGGAATATCAAAGCAAATGGATGATGCATAATGTTTATAACAGCCTCCTTGCCAGCGATCAGTATGTGTGGGTATATATCGAAAGCACGGATTTCTGGAAAACCACCAATACCCCTGCCGGTGTTGATATATATAAGGATATCCGGACCGCAGTCGACAAATTCCGAAAGGGAGAGGCTTTGGGGTATGATATGTATAAATCGGATGAAAATTATAAATTCCAGAGCGATAAACAGGCTCAGTTCATATATGGGCCGGTACCCAGGGTTTCGGTGAAATATGATAAAAGCCTGCCAGGAAATGTGACAATTCAAGTGGATACGGACAACGGGACTGCTGTTTCAAAGGTGAAGTTTTATATCAACTCCGTAATTGCCGGCGAATCCGATAAACAGCCCTATATCCTGAAGAAATGGCTGCCTGAAGGCAATTTTTGTATTGTTGCGCGCACTTTTAATGTGGACGGAACCCACTGCACATCGGCTCCTCTCATAATTGGCACCAAATAATGGATCTGTTTAAAATAATAGGATTGAAGTATTCCAAATCCGAGGGGTCGCAATGAATTTTGTAGAAGAATACCACAAATGCAATATATCGTATTATTTAATGATCGATCTTTGATTTAGCTTTGCAAGATACAATGTAGCAATTAATTATGCCTGTTGAATTATATCCCGTGGATAGGAAATAATCAAAAAATGAGCAAATGACGATGGAAAAACTAGCAATTAACGGCGGACCTAAAGCAGTAACAAGCCATAAAATCAACTGGCCTAATCTGGACGAAAAAGCCATTAGATCGGTTGAAGAAGTCCTCCGGTCAGGTAAGATTAATTACTGGACAGGTAATAAGGGAATGGAATTTGAGAAAAAATTTGCCAAATGGCAGGGCAGCAAATATGCCATAACCGTGGCCTCCGGCACAGCAGCTCTTCATGTTGGTCTGGCTGCTATGGGGATTGGTCCCGGTGATGAAGTTATTGTACCCAGCTATACATTTATTGCTTCAAGCTTTTCTGTGGTCCAGGCAGGTGCAGTTCCCCGCTTTGCAGATGTGAATATCGAAGACCACTGCATCAGTGTGGAATCGGCTGAAAAGCTCATCAATGAACGAACCAAAGCGATTATGCCCGTGCACCTTTATGGAAATGTTTGTGATATGGATAAGATAAATGCCTTTGCCAGGAAGCATAAATTACTGGTGATAGAAGACAATGCAGAGGCATTCGGCGGATCCTACAAGGGAAGAAAAACAGGCACACTTGGGGATATAGCAGGTTGCAGCTTTTGCCAGAATAAGACATTCACTACGGGTGGTGAAGGGGGTATGGTCACGACGGATAATGAGGAGTTTGCATGGATTGCAAGGAGTTTCAGAGATCATGGCTATGATGTTAAGCAGCGCCTGAGCTTGTTGGAACTCGAGCAGAAGCTTCCGTATATTCACAATATGGTGGGGTGGAATTACCGGATGACAGAAATGCAGTCGGCTATAGGACTTGCGGAACTTGAACGTATGGATAACTGGAATATGCCTAACCGGCAGCGGAATGCACACATTGTAATCAACAGCATCAGGGATCTTCCGCAGGTGCTTTATACACCGGTCGACACCCCGGAACGGCGTAACGGATGGTTTGTCATGGCATTTTCAATTGATATTGATAGCATGACCTGCGATATAAAGCAATTTGTGGATGCAGCCGTCGCAGAAGGAGCACCGGTCTGGAAGGTATTCTGGCCTCAATGTCATACCGAACAGGCTTTCCAGGGTCACATATCGTTCGGGCGCAGTGGTTTTCCTTTTACATCAGGCGAATATACCGATCCGAAGAGTGTGGATTATACAGCGGTAAATGTTCCCAATGCAAGGTGGCATGAGAAACATACCTTTACCTGTTTCGCGTTCCCGACCTATACAACCGAAAATTGTGAGCAAATTGGCCATGCCCTTCGGAAAGTAATCCTCGCTTTTTCAAAATAATATGACCAATGATCCCGGAATTCCCCCGGTAAAAGGGATTCAGGAAGAGCCAAAATTACGTCGGGTACTCGGGCTGTGGGATTTGATCTTTTACGGCATTGTGCTCATCCAGCCCATTGCCGCGATAGGGTTATTCGGAATTGCTTCAAAAGTATCAAGGGGTCATATGGTGACGACCCTGCTGATCGCCATGGTCGGGATGGGATTGACGGCAATAAGCTACGGACGCATGGCATCCCTGTTTCCTTCGGCCGGTTCAGCCTATACATTTGTCGGGAAAGGCCTTAATTTCCATCTGGGATTTCTTGCCGGATGGGTTATGTTCCTGGACTATCTGATAGTTCCCATCATTAATACGGTATATGGCTCGCTGACATTAATGCGTTTTTTGCCTTCCGTACCCTTTTTTGTCTGGGTGGTGCTGTTTGTTGCCGCAATTACCCTGCTGAATCTTCGGGGAATACGCACCTCCGCACGTTCCAATGAATTCCTGCTAGCCATTATGTGTATAGTGATCGGAATTTTTATTATCCTGGCCATCCGGTTTATTTTCCAGCGGCAGGGATGGAGCGGACTTTTCTCATATAAGCCATTTTACAATCCCGCAACCTTTCATTTCGGGGCTATTATGACCGCCACTTCATTTGCGGCCCTGACCTATATAGGATTCGACGGTGTAACCACTTTGGCTGAGGATGTAAAGGATCCCAGGAAAAACATGCTCCTGGCTCCCCTATTGGTATGCATATTTACAGGGCTGTTCAGCTGCCTTCAGATTTATCTTGCACAGCAGGTTTGGCCGGATTATAACACCTTTGTAAATCCGGAAACTGCATTTTATGATGTTTCGGCTCGCGTTGGAGGAAAGCTACTATTTAATGCCATAGCGCTGGTGTTGTTCATTGCATGCTTAGGCAGCGGACTGGCAGGGCAATTGGGTGCTGCCAGGCTGCTCTACGCCATGGGAAGGGATGGTGTGGTTCCAAAAAAAGTGTTTTCGCACCTGAATGCGAAAAGTGCCACACCCACCTATAATATTATTTTTATGGGCATCCTTACGCTGCTGGGGTCTTTAATGCTGAGTTACCAGGGAGCTGCAGAATTACTGAACTTCGGGGCTTTTCTTGCTTTTATGGGAGTAAATATGGCTGCAATGCGGCAATTTCTTTTTCTTCGCCCTCCGGGAGAAAAGCGAAATTTGATGCTCGATGCAGTTTTTCCGTTTCTGGGATTTCTGGTTTGTTTTCTTATTTGGATAAGCCTGCCCGTCCCGGCAAAAATTATGGGCGGGATATGGCTTGTAATCGGATTGATTTACCTGTATATCAAAACCCGCGGATTTAAACAGAAGCCGGTGATGCTTGATTTTAAGGATGTTTAATGGAAATTTCCGGGGATAAAGCTATCTTTAACGGAAAATAACATTTCCATGAAAAGATCAGCCAGCCTGAATATACTATTGATTATTGCGTCCATGGTTTTTGCCTCCTGCAAAAGCCGGAATTATGAATCCGAAATATGTATTTATGGTGGTACATCGTCCGGTGTGATTTCCGCATACGCTGCAAGTCAGCTTGACAAATCTGCTGTCCTGATCGAACCGTCTGCCCACCTTGGTGGCCTTTCTTCAGGTGGCCTGGGTGCGACTGATATTGGCAATAAATCAGCCATCACAGGTATAGCCCGGGATTTTTACAGAAGGCTGGGAAAATATTACGGACAGCAAGAAATGTGGACCTTTGAGCCTCATGTAGCCGAATCCATATTCGAACAACTGGCGGATAAACCGAAAGTGAGGGTATTAAAGGAATATCGTCTGAAAAAAGTGATTAAAGAGAACACACTGATCAAAGAGATTATTCTGGAAAGCTCCCTTTCTCCCTTCCGTAAGCCACGTATCCGGATAAAAGCAAAGGTTTTCCTTGATTGCAGTTATGAGGGAGATCTGATGGCAAAGTCGGGCGTATCGTATGAGGTTGGCCGTGAATCCAATTCAAAATACAAGGAGACGGTTAATGGAGTACAATTGCTCGATAAACATCAGTTTCCCGATAGTATTGATCCTTATGTAAAGCCCGGAATTCCTGAAAGCGGTTTGTTGTACGGGATTAATCCCTTACCTGTTCAGCCTGCAGGATCCGGTGACGATCTGGTTCAGGCCTATAATTTCAGACTATGCCTCACGCAGGATACAGGAAATATGATCCCGGTATTGCCACCTGATCATTATGATCCTTCGCGGTATGAACTTTTGAAAAGGTTGATTCAATACCGTGAAGAAAGGGGAATGAGAGTCAACCTGGATTCCTATTTATCCATAATTGCCATGCCTGGCCATAAAACCGATATGAATAATAATGGCGCGTTTTCCACTGATTTTATCAATGAAAGCTGGGATTATGCCGAATCGTGCTATAAAAAGCGAAGGAAGATTGCATTGGCGCATGAGAGCTATATCAGGGGTTT
>Ga0105091_10001505_pt1 | contig 10197 bp, 8 predicted proteins | sample PPLLak1March2015_FD_87022 | JGI IMG/M metagenome (GOLD analysis project Ga0105091, IMG submission 87022) | Freshwater sediment microbial communities from Prairie Pothole Lake near Jamestown, North Dakota, USA - PPLs Lake P7 Core (1) Depth... | ecosystem: Environmental > Aquatic > Freshwater >... | reverse complement strand
AGCTGCAAAATCTCTCAAAATTGGAATGCTGAAAAGTGGGTTTCAGGAAAGCTTAGAATTAATAAAGAGGCAACAAAAAAGAAGGTAACAAAAAGAAGGTAACAAATAAAGGCGGAAACAAAAATTACCTTCTAAGTACAAGATACAAGTATAAATTATAGAAAAAAGAAAGAAAGTTGGAAATGGAAATATAGTCACCATTTTAAATAATGCGACATTTTGTGTGTAAATGTATGCTTCTCCCAAAATTCACCCAGTTCTTCCTTTAATACTTTAATATTTTTGAATGATTTTATTGACGTTAAATCTTCTCTTGTTGTTTTCCAACAATATTCTGTTGGGTTCCTATTTGGAGTAGCTGGAGGGAAAAATAGTATTTGCAACCAATGCTTATTATTTTGATAAAATTCCTTTACCTTTGTGGATCTATGCCATGGAGCTCTGTCCAGTAGAAGAAATATCCTTTCCCCTATATCTCTTTGAAACTTGATTAATGATTTTAAGTAAGAGTCTGTATTCTGTGTAATTCCTAAATCATACCAATAAAACTCTCCATTTTCAGTGTAGAATCCTCCAATATTGATTTTGGCTTTTGAACCACTTGTAAATTTAATAGGTTTTGACCCTTTGATTGCCCAACATTTTGATCTATTTGAATCCACACAAAAAATACTTTCATCATAAGTGACGAATATATGATTAGGGTTTAGGAATCTTTTTTTGAATTTCAGCTATAAATTCGTTTGTAAGTGCCTCATTCCGCCTTTTTGATCTAGGTCTACATGTTATTTTACTAAATCCTAAAGCTTTAATGATCTGTCTCATTCTTGATTCTGAATAAGAGACTTTAAATTTCTCTCTGACAAATTGAATTACGTCTTTTGTTTGCCAACCACGAGAATAACCATCATCTGTTGGTATTGGCCCAGTACCAGCGAAGCTGTCACCAGGAGCAAAGTAGATGACACTAAATTCTAATCGACTCTGTACCCCTTGTTTTCAACCACAAGAAAAATAGGATTTTCTGAATATCTCAGTCTGTATTCTTCTTCTCCATGAAGATTTAAACAGATAGCGTTGGCCTACTTTACGCTTCATGACAGCTTCGCCGGTATTGGGCCTAGTCTGTATGAAGAGGATTACGACCCTAAAAAACTTCTTATCTGTCTTGACGAGAAACCTAAGCAATTGCTCAGGGATAAAAGAATGAGCATTCCTATGAAGCCTGGAAGCTCAGAAAAATATGATTATGAGTATGTCAGGAACGGAACAGCAAACATATTCATGGCGGTAGAGTTCAAAGCAGGAAAAAGGGTAACTCAGGTAACCAAAAGAAGAACAATGAAAGATTTTGCACAATTCATGAAGATTCCCGTTACCGAAAAATATTCTGAAGCAGAAGTCATCAGACTGGTTACGGATAATCTCAATATCCATAAAGAAAAGTCATTCTACGAAACATTCTCCGAAGAGGAAGCAAAGCAGATCCTGGACAAGATAGAGTTTCATTACACGCCAAAAAATGCAAGTTGGCTCAATGCTGCTGAAATAGAGATTAATGTGATAGATATTGAATGTACAGGCAGAAGAATCGGCGACATGGAGACGCTTAAACATGGTGTGGGTGCATGGACAAAAAGAAGGAATGAGCACAAAAAGAAAATTGAATGGAAGTTTACAAGGAAGAATGCAGATGAGAAAATGTCAAAGTATTATGTGGAATAATTAGATGGTTATGACATTAGTTTCAAGGACGGCGGATTATTTTCAATTTTCGGTGGATTAAAATTCCCTAATTCTCAATCCTTAGGAAAAGGTCGAAGATTGTGAATCGTGGTGAAAAAGAGGAAATATTTTTGATAAAACTTACGCACTTGAGGTCTAAAATTAAGTGCAGCCGGTCTCATAGAAACTCTTAAAATCTGGACAGTTAAGTATTTACTATTTTTCAGTTCAACTACAGAAGTCTTAAAGATTAGTTTTTTGATATACAATTGCAATTTTTTCTGCAACAATGTCCCATCTAAATTGTTTGGAATACTCTACAATATCAATGGCGCTCCATTTCTTTTCCAGAGCTTCTAATATATTCTCCACAAGTTTAGCAGAATTTTGAGGTTCGCACAATAATCCATATTTATTAGAGATAATAACTTCAGGAATTCCTCCCACATCTGTTCCAATGAAAGGTTTTCCACATCCAATTGATTCAAACATTACTGTAGGGTTACCTTCGATTAAACTTGGTAATACAAATATGTCACATGAATTCAGCCAAATCGGAATCTTATCGTGAGCTATATTCCCAGCTAAGAGAACATTGTATTCTAAGTTCAAACTTTTAATTTGTTCCTTAATTTCCTCTTCCAATGGTCCGGAGCCAATAATTATACAAATAATATCTTTTCTATGAACATAAACTAATTGATGCACTGCTTCGATTAAGTATTTGTGACCTTTTACATTAAATAAATTTCCAATAGTTAACAATATTTTTGAATCATTTGGCAAATAAAGAGTCCTTCTACAAAGTTGTTTATCAATTATTTTGAATTTAGCCGCATCAAAACCATTAGAAATGACAGCAACTTTATTTGAAGCCCAAGGGAATATATTTTCGATGAGCTTTTTTTGCTTGTTCGAGACAACAAAAAAAGCCTTGGAGTTACTTAAAACAAATGAAAATAAAAAACGATATTTCTCTACAAATTGAATTGAAGGTCTATAATGAAATGTTACAATCAGTTTTTTATTGAAAATTTTTGAGATTAAAGCCCCAGTAAATGTGGATATAAAACTGCAGATTCCCCCAGATGATTGAATATGTATTAGATCGTAATCATTATGTGCTATTATAGCTTTAGTTAAGAGACCAATTGTTCTTCGATACAATTTCATAAAATTGCCTATGTACATATTGTTTGTGTCATTCTTCGAAAAATCATAAAAGATAATATTAAATCCCATATTCGATAAACATTCAGAAATGTTTTTCATATGGATAGACACACCCCCAGAAATATTCATTGGACCACACATTAAAACATTAGTCATGCAACACGCATCCTTGCTCTTTTAAGTACGTTGCTAAAGCTAACATCATCCATGCTTGTCCCCATCTCATATGAGGGATTTTATTTGTAACGAAACTATATTTTTGATAATAAAAGCAGCCTTGTTCATCTTTCATATTTGAAATTGTCCAATTTGCGATTTTCTGAGCAAAATTTGGATAATTCTCATTAAAATTTTTTAGTTTACTGAAAATAATAATACCTTGTGCTTGGTTGTGAACATCGATTGGATATAATTTTGGATATCTAAAATGACACCTGCCATCTTCTAGAAATTGTTTTTCTTTATAAAATTTGGAACCATTTTGAATGGACGAAATTATTCTGTCTCTTTGGCTTGAAGCAGCAAAAGGAAGATACTCCAATAGAGAACCAATAATAAATCCTTGATGAAAATCTAACTGAGTTCTAACTTTCCCATTATTATATTTGCTATATATCCAGGAACCATCAGTATTTTGATTTTTTATCAGAAACTCAGCAAGGTTGTAAGCCGTTTCTTTCATATTTCTATTATTAAATAAACTCATGAGTTTACATATTGCCTGCAAGCCTTCAGCAGAAGCATTAATTACAATTATATCGTTACTTAAAGTATCATATTTTAGATATGTGTATCCATCTTTTGATTTATCTAGAAGGAAATTGATCAAGAACTCGTATCCGTCTTTTGCCATCTCTATTATATCATTTCTTTTAAGGATAGTATAGCTTTCTGCAGCTGCTTTTATAACATTAGATGTAGTAATCACATCGGGTATTTTAGGGGATAGTATGCTTTTATCAGCACTTCGATACTTATAATAATGTCCAGCCCAACAATTATGGCCATAAATAGATACAAGAGATTTTTCTTTCAGAAACAACATGCAATTTAAGAGATCGTGTTTGTAATTTTCGTCATTAGTTAAAGTATACATTTTTGAATATGCCTGAGCAAAGAGTGCCATGCCCTTTACGTCAACTCCTTTTTCTACTCTCAAAAATGGTCTAAAATTAATTATAGAATATTTGTTCATTTGAGTAGCCAGTATTTCTAAATATGGAGATTCAAAACATAATTTTTGAATAATTTTACTATTTAAAGCGTCATAAGGATCCCATCCATAATAGCCTTGATCTTTTACCCACTGATTAAGAGATGCAATAGATTCCCATATTATTTTTTCCGACTTCATAAATTGACCTCATGCTATTTAGAGACTATCAATAATTGATACAATATTCTTGCTTGCCCCTTTATTCCCAAATCTGTTTCTATAGGTCTCAAAAATAGGTCGAAACTCCTTCACCACTCTGACAATCTTTTCCTTATCAGATCCAACAAGTAAATTCCATCCATCTTCTACAGTTTCAATCCACTCAGTGTTTTCTCTCAATGTCACACAGGGGACTTTTAACACATAAGCCTCTTTTTGAACGCCTCCAGAATCAGTAAGTACCATTTTTGCATGATTCATCAACTTTATGAACTCAAAAAACCCTAGAGGCTGTGTAAAAAAAACAGACGATTTTAATTTATTATAGAGCCCATATGTTTTTAAGGATTTTTCAGTCCTCGGATGCAATGGAAATATAATTGTCTCATTTAACTCTGAGAAAGCGTCTACAATATTCTTCAAATTCTTCTCATTATCTGTGTTACTAGCTCTGTGAATTGTAACCACAAGATATTCTTTACTTTTTATACCTAGATCATTTAGAATCGTGGATTTATTTTCTGCAATTTCCCTATTACATAACAGAGAGTCAACCATCACGTCTCCAGTTAAATACACATTTTCCTCTATTCCTTCTCTTTTTAAGTTCTCAACGGCATTCTCTGTAGGGCAGAATAGAATATCAGAACAATGATCTGTCAGGATTCTGTTGATTTCTTCTGGCATCGACTTGTCAAAACTCCGAAGACCCGATTCTACATGTGCGGTTTTAATATGTAATTTTGAAGCTGCGAGAGCACCTGCAAGTGTTGAATTTGTATCCCCGTAAGTAAGAACAAGATCAGGCTTTTCCTTAACTAAAACTGCTTCAATTTTTTTTAGCATCTCACCTGTTTGATATCCGTGAGATCCAGAACCAATGTCAAGGTGATAATCAGGTTCAGGAATATTGAGCTGATCAAAGAAAATTTTATTCATTTGATAGTCATAATGCTGACCAGTATGAATCAGTATTTCCTCGTATTTTTTCTTCAATTCGTATGAAAGGACTGAAGCTTTTACAAATTGAGGTCTGACACCTATAACACTTGCTACTCTCATAATCCACCTTTACTTAACGAGCTGATCCTAAAACTCAAAATTTAATTCTTTGAATCTCACATTTTGAGTAATCAATAGAATTTCTGATAGAGCTTATCCCAAAACCGATTTTATTTTCTCATCAATAAGAGTATCAGAATCTTTTCCATTATCGGAAACTTGATTAATTATCCAGAAGTGCCTTTGGCACTCAGCTTTTAATTTTGGGTCATATACTGGAAACTATTGCTAATGAGCAGTTCTATACTCATTTGAATAACTTACTTGAATACATAATATTTGTATTTTTTTGAGGTTATTATCACATTTTATACACATGATTTACACATAAAATATCTATAGTTCTTTTACTAAACAATATTATTGTAGGCTATAGCTAATCAATTCTATTTATTCTAAAAATGCATATAACTCCGAGCCTCTAAATATACACACCAATACAATAATACTTTTTTTCATCGTTTAATCGTCATTCTTTCTTAATAAATTTAGTGGCAGATTATTTCCTGACAGCGATTAGTCCTTTTTTCACGAAGTTAGCTATGAAATCCATGCCAAGATAAAGGCTCCAGTCGAATACTGAACTTGACCATCTTTCGGGATGGGTTAGGATGTAAAAATTATTTAATTTTTTACTTTCAACCAGATTAATAAGTTCAGAAGTAGTATTCACAGAGATGTTCTGATTTTTTCCGGGAATGAAGTCTCTTAATGTGTTTTTGGTACTCCAGCTCCTGCCGGTATCTGAGAAATAATTAAGTTCCTTGCCTACAGAGAGATAGGCTTCGCCTAGGATACCAAAATCGTGAAAATTGTAGACTTTCCAGAGGTCTCGGTTGTCTATTTTTGAGAGAGGGCGGCCGTGCATGGAAATCGTTTTTATATCACAAATCTTACGGAATTTGGAAAGATTATATTCAAAGAGTTTGATGGCTTTTGAGTAGTCATTTTTGGTGTCACTTAGAACTTCATAGTGGTATCCGATTTCATGGCCCATATCCGCAATTTCTTTTATGATCTTAGGAATAAAAACTGCCTTATTGGTTCTGAAGTAGTAGGTGGCTTTTATACCAAGTTCGAACTCTATTCTGGCAGTTTTAAGGGAGTGGCCTGGCAGCCGGTCCACATCGTGGCGGATCAAGGAAAAACATTCCGGCAGGTGTTCTGAACTAAAGTATTCTGTCATTGTGATTGGCTTATAGTTTCTGACTAGAGAGCTAGAAAGTTCCAAGAATCCGGGGATTGTAAAGTCCAGTTCATTCAAGTTGAGCACATAAATCACCAAGCAGAGAGATTTAATATACACAAACAATTGTGATTTTGGAATTTTTTTATTGAGAGATAAAATCAAGTACAATAAACATCTTAGTTTAATATTTTAGACAGTTGTAGATTTACTGTTATCAATTTTTTATTTCAACTGCGTAAACTTAAGAATTTCATGCTAAAATTTCATACTATATACGGGCTTTGTTCACTTGTGTGTCAAGAACCATTGCAAAGAACAGAAGTTGCATGCCTATCAGGAAAATGAATAAATCCAGCAGGAGATAGTTTCCTGAGACTACCCATTGCAAAAACATCGTTTGAAAGGCAATCCAGAGCCCAAACAAAAAACCTATGGGAACAAATATCATGCTTGCAAAGTAGAAGAGCACAAGGGGATGAAAGTCAAACACTACGTATTTCAGCTTCAGACGCCATAAAAAACCTTTGAAGATCATGGGAGCTACTTTGCAAATATACTTGCCATACCTGATCTTTGATTTTTCGCTACCATAACGGGCTGGTATTGCGACATCCATTACTCTTAAACCAAAGGCATTCATTTTGAGGAGTATATCGTTACAGTAACCGTAGTAAGTGTAAAGTGATTCGATACTTATAGTTTCCAAAGCATGCCTTGAAATCACAGTGTAGCCATTCTGCGGATCGTTAATATTCCAATAGCCACTGCCTATCTTAGTTATTAGAGAAAGTAGGCCATTACCAAAAGCACGCCACTGTGGCATTCTCTGTCGCATTTCCCGCGAAAGAAGCCGGTTGCCTTTTGTGTAGTCAGCCTTACCTTCGATTATGGGCATGATAAGCCTTGGGAGCTGGTTAGGATCCATTTGATTGTCCCCAGCCATGACTGCGACTAAATCCATTTCATCAGCGAGGGCATGTTTATAGCCATTTACGATAGCTGCCCCTACGCCTTTGTTTACTTCGTGATGGATGGAAATCACACGAGAATCAGTTATACTATTGATAACTTCCGCAGTTCGGTCAGTGCTTCCATCATTGATTACATATATTTTATCTACATAAGCAGGAATACCATCTATTGTCTCCTTGATAAGAAGTTCTTCATTGTAAGCCGGCACTACAACTCCTATTTTGTAAGCCGTCAAGAGGGAAGCTTCGTGCTCTTCACGAAAATCAAAGTGTAGTACCTTTATGCCGGATTTTTCAGCGTTATTTATGAAGGAACTCATAGAAAAAAAGGAAAAATCCGAAAAATCGATTTTTGAGAAGCATTCTTTTGAAAAAGCAAGAAAACCAATGGATTTGGATTCCACATCTCTATTGTTGAGTAAAAGCACATTTTCTGAGATGTTTTTGGTTTGATAGAAACATATTCCTACTGAGATGTCAAAATTTTTATTTCTGATAGGAGCTATTATACTTGGGATTAGGCATGGATCATGGCAGACTCTAGGGTTCATTATTACAATGATGTCAGAATCAGATGCATTTATTATCTCTTTTTTCAAGAATATTTCTCTTTCTCCTTTTACATAGTTCCGAATTACTTCTGCCCCGGCCATTTCAGCAATATTAACTGTACGGTCGGAACTCACATCATCCACAACAATAACTCTTTGAGAATACCTTTTTGCCCGTAGGACGATGCTTCCAATGGAGACTTCTTCATTGGAAGCAGGAATAATCACGGTTGTATTCAGAGGGACTATGTTTTTAGTATGCAGATTTTCAATTTGATAGGTTACACGTTGGTGACTTTTATCTTTAAACACTCCTACATGCATATAAATAACTCCATTTTAAATACAATATTCTATGTATTTTATAAAAACTAATATATTACTATTTATTCAAACATAGAATTAAATAAATACGTACTTTAGTTTCTATATAATACTTCGATATTTATGTTCTAAGCTTATTTACTTTTAGTTATACCTGCTAATAATAAATTAATTATTCATATATAAAAACCTATATGTACTTATATTACTACCTTTTAGATATAATATTTTCAACTAGTTAAAGTATCAGAACAACTCATTTTATAAAATTATTTTCGACTAATTATTTATTAAAATGGAGATGAAACTATAAAAATACATATGAAAAGTTAACTATAAAAATAAATAGTCCAAAATGAATTAAAAAAACTATTGGACTATTTCAATAATTTTAATAATCTTGACTTTGGCACGTGAACGTAAAAATTCATTTCATCTTTTTACTGATATCGATTCGCTCAAAACTTTTAAGATTCTATCAATAGATATAAATTAAAGATTTAGATATGTCCTTATAAATTTATTTTTATTGCGCATAGAATAAATAACATCTAGAAAAAATAATGGTTTTTCCAGAGGCCCACTGTATAAAATGCCACGGAGTTGGCAGCAAGAGCAAAGTAGGACTTACGCATATTTGATCTCCGCAAACTTAAAATCATTTGGAATTAATTATTTAATACTAAAATTATAAAATTGGCTAAAGTCATGTCAATAAATCCATCCAAATGCACTGACCTTGATTACATTAATTTTCTTATTGCTGCATCAACCGTTTTTAGTTGTACTGAAGCTGCTCGCTCTTACCCTTCTACAACCAATGCTCCCTCTCATGACTGTTTTACTCGTCTCCTCCAAAAGCAACCTTCAGATTCAGAACCTTTATGGGATGAAGTAAGGAAATTTATTGCTCCTAAAGAAGGTTATCTAATAGTCGATGACACAGTATTGGATAAACCTTATTCTGAAAAGATAGGGTTTGTTCGACATCAGTGGAGTGGGAAACATCATCGTACTGTTAAGGGAATTGGTCTGATTACTTTAGTCTGGACAGATGGTACTGTAGTCTTACCTATCGATTTTCGCATTTATAACATCGATGAAGACAATAAAACCAAGAATGATCATTTCCTTGATATGCTTGATAAGGCTGAAGAACGTGGATTTAGGCCTAGGTGTGTTATGTTTGATACATGGTATGCAAGCGTAAAGAACCTTAAAGCTATCAGGGAGAAACAATGGCATTTTTTAACAAGATTAAAATCAAATCGTTTGGTGAATCCTGATAATACTAAGAATATCCCTCTTGAAACAGTTGAGATTCCTCATCAAGGAATTAGAGTTCATCTCAGAGAATACGGTTTTATTAAGGTATTTCGGTTAGTTCCCAAAGAAGAGGACACGCAATACTGGGCTACAGATGTGCTGGATATGGATGAGTCCAAAAGAGAGGATCTCGGCAATAAGTCCTGGAAAATTGAAGAATACCATAGAGGAATAAAACAGTTCTGTGGTGTGGAAAAGTGCCAGGCAAGAAAAAAAGAGTCACAGAGAGCACATGTAATGTTTTCATTGAGAGCTTTTCTAAGGTTGGAAGTACAAAGGGTCAGAAATGGAATATCTTGGTTTGAAAGTAAGATGAAAATTCACAGAGTGGCAGCAAAGGTATATTTAAGCAAACCAAAATACAATTTAAACTTATTGTAATATTACATAAGTTAGGGAAAAACGATAGATAAAGCCTGATAATGCGTAAGTCCTAATATAGTCAAACCCATAAGGTAAAGGATAAATAGTCCTTTCCAATTGTCGCCGTTTGTGCTTCTT
>Ga0105091_10001502_pt1 | contig 10213 bp, 19 predicted proteins | sample PPLLak1March2015_FD_87022 | JGI IMG/M metagenome (GOLD analysis project Ga0105091, IMG submission 87022) | Freshwater sediment microbial communities from Prairie Pothole Lake near Jamestown, North Dakota, USA - PPLs Lake P7 Core (1) Depth... | ecosystem: Environmental > Aquatic > Freshwater >... | reverse complement strand
GCCAGCCATCAAGTAACAAACAAAGCCCACAATCACCATAATAAAAAGGCTAATCATGGCTTGACTTGTTAAAAGGGTTAAAACGGTCCCCAGGGTATCGCCGGAACCCCCAGGGCTAACAGTAGGATAAAGGCTGCCGGCTGTGAAATACGCTTTTGCGGTTAAGGTCCCGATTATACTTACTGTAAAAGGATTGTCGTATTCTACGTTTGAGAGAACCACGCCGTTTATGTCCCACTCAAACGTTGTGCGGTAAAATTGATAACCGGAATAAGGCAAGCCACCAATGCTTAAAGTTGTATTTGTCGCTATTGCGTAGGTCCCGGCAAAGAACCTTATAGCGCCGGTCCAATTCTCCGGCGAGTAATCCGCGTAAACTCTGCCACCGGCGCCGTTTTGTAGTGTAAGAACTTCGTAACTTTGCTCGGCAGCGTCCGCGAAACCGGTTATAGATAGATCATAATAAAGCGTGAAATGCAAAGGATTGACGTACAATTCTGTGCTGCCATCTATCCAAATCGCCCACCAATAATCGAAATAATAGCCTTCGTCCGGCGTTAAAGTCATTTCGATAACGGTTCCCACCGGCAAGTTAAAAACGCCCTCATAATAAACGGCGCTTTGCCCTTGTATTCTCCAAGAAACGTTACAATCCGCGTAAGCATCAACGATAAGCTGCGCGGTCCCAACCGGGACGCCGCCGCCGGTTGGGTTAGGTGTAGGTGTTGGGGTTACTTGCGGCGTATCTTCCCCATAAATAGCGTAAGAAATATCATTAGAATTAACATAAGTCCAAGCACCAGCATAAAGATGTTCCAGTCTAACATCAGAAACACTATTCCCATAAGCAAAATTAACGTAATGTGAACCGCTTAAAGTGTTTGCGCTTGTAATCACAAACGCAAAACGCAAATAAACGCCCACTTCGACAATTGTTGTTCCTGAAAATGTCCAATTGCGCCAGCTGTTAGTAGTTCCCAATGAAGAAATCTCCAAAAAATCCGATGAAATCTCTATCAAATTATAATCTGCATCAAAAAGAAAACAATACATATCTCCATCTGGCGAACCAACTTTCTTTAATTCTGCTGATATATGAGTAATATAACGATTGACAGTGTTAGAAGTGAATCTTTCAGAAATTCCAGCAGAAGCACCTATTCCAGTAGCAGAAGCATTAGCAGAATAAATATAAGAAATGATATAACCTGATGAAGCACCATCGTGACTATCCATTAAATATTCGGTGGCGCTTACGGTTGGGATTGTCGAAAGTATAGCCGCGAAACTTGCGACTATTAAAGAGAGAACCATTAATTTAGCAAAGTTTTTTTTCAAGTTTTTCATGGTAACGACACCGCGCCGTTTACTTGCGGATAACTAGGAAAACCGTAAATTGTCCAATATCCCAGGTAATAGCCGGCAGCTAACCCAAAAATAAAACCGGCTAATATGCAGCCAAAAGCGACAAATATTAAAGTTTTCCGCATAAAACCAATGTGGTGTAAGTTGGATAAAAAACTTTTTATTTAAGGGAGATTGGCGCTTGGGTTTGGGCGCCTATACCCGGTTGCATCGGAGAGGTTTAACTCTTTACGCGAGCATACCAACGATAAATAATTACCAATCCGAACATGATTGGAACCACTATCGTTAGAATGGTGACAACTGCCGCGCTTAAACCGTCCATGTTTGCCGTAACGAGGTATTGTAAGCCTACAACACCAACGGACCCAATGAGGAATAGTTCAAAAACCATCTCCATTATTTCGCCTTTTTCTTTTGCCATACATTCACCACCTTAAAGTGTTAATGAAAAACCCTTGATCGGTTACGGTATATAAAACCTACTTAACACTTAAGGCGTCCTTGCCCAACCAATATAACTCTAACAATTTCCAGAACGCTAACCCCAGGAACAAAGCAGAAACAGCCATATAATAAGTGTATTCAGCGCCAAAAGCAGCCTCAGCGCTAATCCTTTGATAAGCATAATCAACCTCAAAATTAAAAACCTTATTTCCTGATCTATCAAGCCCAACAGCGCAAATAAAAAGCGTTATTATTTTCATATAAAACTGGTACCTGGTTAAAGGTTTACTTACCGGCTTCGCCTTGATGAACGCCTTTATTTTCTTAAAAAACCCCTTTATTTTCTCATAAATTAGCATAATATTCTTGTTTTATGCAAAGTCTTTTAAGGTTGCGCTACACCCTTTTTTTTATGCCTTCTTTACTTAAGGGAGAGAAACCAATTAGGATTTTTATTAAACAAGAACCCTACGACATCGTTATTAAAAGAACAGTTGAAAAATCAAGTGACGGCTTAAAGAACCTGGTTATAATCGAAAAGCAGACAGATAATAAAGCCGGTTGGACCGTTGACGTTACCGGCTGCGTAAGATCGGACGAGAACGGGCGCTATGTTGAAGTTATCCGGGGCGCCCTTAAAGCTATAAAAATTGATACTGAAAACAAAGAGTACAATTTTAGTAAGCTGACTTCTGACGAAATGCACCAAATTATTAATTTAAAAATCTTTAAGGCGCATTATGGCAAACTCCTAGGTGATCTCTTAAGCGCAATTAAGCCCTATTTATTTGTGGCAATTATCCTAACCGTTATCGCCGTTGTAATAACCGGTTATAATGCTTACCAAATAAACCAGGTCCCTCAACAGATTTATAATGTGGTGATACCGAAATAATGGCGCTTAAAGTAGAAACCCGAGGACGCCCAAAACTACCGGAGAACCTGGTTAAAGAACTTAAAGAAAAAATAGCCGTTTTAGAACTGCAGGTCCTTGCCAACGCCGAACCACAAAAACAAATCGAGCAAATAGCCGAAACGATAAGGCTTTTGATGCGAGCCGTTAAAGGCTTAGAGCCGATTGAGGACCATTACTTAAGCCTAATCAACATAAAGGATATCCGGGAACGGACGCGACTAGAAGAAACGGCGCTTTTATCGCATAGCGCTATGCGAGTTGTAAGCGCTGAATATCCAGAGATGGCTTTATTCGCAAAGATCGCGGACATGGAGGACCCCTACTATATCAGCGAGGACGGTTTAGGACGCCAAGAAGCAATCGCCATTCAGAACGCGAAGGCGCGAGTTGATGCAGCAAACGTTTTTAACATGAACCCAAGCGCCCAAAATATGCCGGAACAGCAAAGCGGACCGACACAGCCAAAAAAGAAATCCTTTATAGATAAAATATTGAGAAGGTGAGAACATGGACAAAAAAACACGATATACGCGCATGGCTTTAAGCGTCCTGGTAATTTGGCTTTTATTAATGGTTGGCTTCGCAATCAAAGCAACGTTTGAGCCGGCAGATTGGCTATTTAAAAGCGCATACAATCCGCTGTTAGTCATAATGGTTTATTCACTATGGACCGTTTTTACAATCGGTTATTTCTTAAAGAAATCAAACAACAGTTTTAAAGCGGCAGAAATCCACATCTTAAGAAACGGAGAAATCCACAAACACCAGGTTTTAGACCTGGGCTTTTTTGAGTGGTACCGGGGCAAAAAAGAAATAATGGAGAAAGCAACCAATGAATAAAACCGCTTTTTGCATGGTGATCTTAGGCGCCAACATGATTTTAAGCATATTCTTAGCTGCCGGCGCTGCCGTTGCTTTTTTCCTGGGTTTTATAACCTGGATTATCCCGGTTATACTTATCATATACGCCTTTTTAATTAACGAAATAGGTATTTTAATCAATAAAAGAGAGGAGAAAAAATATGCGAAAACCGAGCATAACGGATATTAAAAAAGCCATGTCAAACGTGCAAGCGGTCCATGCTTGCCCAACTTGCGCCGGACACCTGGAAGCCATAAAGGAACATCAACGGAGAGAGCATAAAGATTGAATTTAGCCGCGTTTGGGTTTGGCGCCTTGTTGATCTCTAACGCCTTATTTCATTTTTACGTTGAATATAGGACCTACACCGCAAGACAGTTATGCAAAGATCGCCGGGCGATTGACTACTTGATCGAGAGGTTTAAAAAATGAGTGAGGACTACACGGAAGAAAATATTTTATTAGCCGGTCAAATCAGCAACAAAGAACCCAGGTTTAAAACTATGGCGCAAATGGACCGGGACAGCGCCTTTGCATTTCACTTCTTAGACGCCTTGCCAACTTTAAAAGACCTGGGTCCGGAAGATAAATGCAAAGAAATCTTAAAACTTAATGGACAAATCAACTTTATAACGTCCTTAAGCGAACTTAGCAAATTAGCCGCTATTATGGGAGATACCCGGCGCCGTTATAGTGGCAAAGGATTAAGAGAGGCTTTAAACGTTGAACGCAATACTGCAAGCAATCCCTGAAGATTTAGCGGACCTATTAACCCAGGACGGCTTTATCCTTTTTATTTCCGGGGGAAAAGAACACGGAAAGACAAACACAGCCATGCTTTTAGCCGAGATATGTTTTTTTGCCAAGTTAAGACCGCATATAGCGACTAACATCGGGACCGAGTGCTATTATGTTAAGCAGATAACCAATTACCCGGACCTTAAAGATTGGTTAGAGAAAGAACGCGGCAAGAAGCTTTTTATCATGGACGAGTTAGGGAAAATTATGCAAAGAATGGGGTTTGCTACAAAAACGAACCGGGGTTTATTAGACATCTTGCAGTTAATTAGGCATTATGACGCCGGCTTTATCGGTATTGCGCCAAGCGTGAAATTTGTAGACAGTAACTTTTTAAATACTGATCTCCTGGACGCGCATATAAAAAAAATCGGTAAGACCGTAGCAAAGATAAGAGATAACTTGCATGGGAACAATTATTTTTTTAACGAAATCCCTAAAACTTCAATCAAGCACAACGGTAAGGACATAGCCATTTTTAACATGACAAAACCGCAGGACATCAACAGCTTAAAGGACTGCTGCAAAGCTGCAAAGTATTACTATCAAACCGGAAACTATCACAGCGCCGGCAAATTCTTTAATCCACCTATCGAAGCCACCCAGGTTAAGAGGTTAATTAAACAACATTTAGAGCATACACTAACTTAACAGTTAAACTATACTTGTTGAGGTATGCTTATCATTAAAAGGCTATACGAACCGCTTAAAGCATGGTGTATTGTCAATACAATGGTATTGACAAAATTAATATATCAGCACTCTATTGTTTAGAGTATGCCAAAACAAAAGAAACTTTATTGTTCTATATGTTCCCGGTCTTTCCCGGTTGATATTTCCGTTACAGATCTAGTAAAGCATTTATCAACACATCGAAAGGACACTTTAGAACGCTTTATTTTAGCTCAATGTTTAAGCCAAATCTTTAAGGAAGGTGTAAAATCACGCCATTAATCAAAGTTAAACGCCAGGACGTTTTAAGACGCCGGGAGATCGAAGCAACCATAAAAGAAATGCGCCCCGATATGCAAGCCTTAACCGGTTTACTATGGGCTTTTGGTAAGCGGATAAGTGAAAACTTAGCGATAAGACGCGGCGAAATCTTTACAGCCAACGGATTTTTAAACGTCCGTTTCCACGTTTTAAAAAAGCGGACCAAATCAAGCGACACTTACCTTAAGCGGATAAGCCTTAAGCATCCTTCTATTAAATATGTCTTACACTACATTGACGCCGGCGATATGTTAGAGATCGAGCCGGAAGCGCTGATTTTTCCGGACCTCACCCGGCAGACCGCGCTTTATTATCTTAAAAAGGCTAATCCAAACGCTTACTTGCACCTATTCCGCAAGTCTTTAGCGACTGAATTTAGCGAACATGGCTATTCTATTCAACAGTTAATGGCTTGGTTTGATTGGGACCGCGCCGATATCGCTATGGGTTATGTGCAAAGAAGTGCAGCTTTAACTAAAGAAATGTCAGAACGAAACTTTTAAAAGATGTCTTACACTACATTGGATTTATGGTATATTCGCGCCTGGTTGAAGGTTACGGTCCTTATCTGTATCGGTCAGTTAGAAAAGGTCAAAGCGTCTTAAGCGTTTATATTGGACCTGGAAACAAAAAGGCTGCTAAAAATTACACTACACACGCACCGAGCAAAGGCGCGCTAGATCTCTTTAAGCCCAGGACGCCGGCGCCAACACTTAAAGCCCAGGAACGCCCGGAACCCGAGAAACCCAAATTAAAAATTGAGAAAAAAGGCAAAGGTGAAACCGTTTTAACTCACCTGGAACGTATGCACCTTTACGCTTTCGCCCATAAAAACGGAATTGACCGCGCCGAGATAGATCATAAAGTCAGCTACGAGGAAAATAAAGAATATTTAGAAACGTTGGCACAGCAAAAAGGACATTCACGCCGGGACATTGAATTAAGCGAACAACAAGCCGAGCATTGGGCTGGCGCTTACCAGGAATATAAACAGAAATTAAAAGAGGATAAAAAACTTGAAGAACTCTATAACGACTATGCAGCCGATTAAACCCCCGGTTTGCCCAGGTTGCGGCAAAGAAATGGTTTTCGTTGAAACATTCCAGGTTAAAGGTAAAAAACTAAAAGCCTTCACTTGTTACGAGTGCGTTACATTCGACTCTCAAACTTTTTAACTAAAAAAGGGGGGGTTTTTACTGTAAAAAACCCTTAGGTTTTCCAACCTTCGACACTGGCTAATTTATTTGAGTGATCGCTGCAAAGCAAATATTCTTTCCCTTTAAAGGTCCCTTTAGAAACGGCTTTTTGTTTGCATTGTCCAATTTCACAGCTTGCGGCTTTCGGTTTTTTATCCTTTTTTACCGGTTGAGTTATGGTTAAATTAATCTGTTCGTTTGGCGTCCGGTCATTAGAGAGATAAAATAAGACGGACCTTATCACTAAGTCATTTTGGTTTAAACCGAGTTTTTTAGAGGATTTTTCGACTAGATCTTTAAAGTCTATTGGGCATGATACACAGAGTACAGTTCTCATTTTTTAGACTCCTTATTATTATTATTATTATTATTATTAATATATATTATATATATTAATTAATTAATAAAAAAATTAAGGGTTAGATTTCCCTAAATAATAGGCAAATCTAAAGCAGGGTAGCATGGATAATTCCGAGCAGTTTACAGCGCCAACCGGGATATAAGCACTTTTACAATGGTTTATCCTGCACTTTGGGCAAAATCTTGGGAAACGTCCGCGTCCGTCCGGGATAAAGTAGGTTTTACATTTTTCGCATAAGGCTATGGTTTTTTGATAGTTTTTGCGTCCGTAAGTAGGGGCTAAGATAGTCATTTTAGGATTCCCCACAAACGTTTTAAAACATAGAGTGGATCGTGAATTTCATATATGTATTCTGCAAAGCTATGTAGTTTAGAATATGCTTCAAGTATTTCTTTGGCTTCGGCAAGTTTAGCTCTTAAATCTTCGTTTTCTTTGTAGAGTTTGTTTTTCTTATCAACATATCGATGGTAAGCTTTTTGGTACATATCTCGTTCTTCTTGGAGTTTTTGCATTTGTTCTCGTTGATTGTTAATTATGTTTTTGAGAGTCCTTTGGTCTGTCATTTTAGGATTCCCCGCAAACGATTAATTAGAGGTTGCATGTGCCCCGCAGCTTCGCTGTCTTCTTCTTTATCTGCATCATCAATTATACGGTTGGCTTCGGCGAGTTTAGCTTCCAAATCGTGTTTTTCTCGTTCAAGTTTGTAAACTACTTCTTTCCGCTTCTCTGCTAATTCTTGGAGTTTTTGCGCGGATTCCAGTGACTTTCTTTCTCTGGAAAGAACCTCAACTAAGAAAGGGTCAAGCAACAATTCATTAATGAAATCGTTTTTGCATGCAATTTCAAAATTCTTAATACTAAAATATTCGGGACCTTTAATGAGTTCTTGAGCTTTTGATTCTAACCATTCCTTAACCGTTTTCCGTGAACGCTTTTCGCAAAAGGGTTCTTTGGCTTGTTCTTCAAGAGTCATTTAGTAGCCGTCCTTTATTCGCCGTTTATAACTTAAGCATTGGGTCCAATCGGCTAAGCCACCGCATAGCGAACTTTGACTATTTCCGCAACGCAAATAATAAGGGCAAATAGTTTTTGTCATTTTGGACCCTTACACGCAAAGCAGACTTTTAGTTTAAAGTAATGTTCAAAGGGAAATACCTGGCAAACTTTGGTTTTATCGCGTACACAATTCATTTTATCTCTCACCCTTTAAGGCGCCTTCAATGTTTTTTAAAGCGTCAAAAATTGCCAAGAGAGCTTCTATTTGTGCAACGTCTAAATGCCGTTTACCTTGCCAAGTTAAGGCGCTTTTTGCGTCTAAATTATTAGCCGTTGCCAAGTGCTTTTTTGCCTGGTCGTAATGTTCGTAAGACATTTTTAAAACCTCAAATCCTTTATCCCGAAAATTTGAGTTGTCTTAATGCGGCTTTGTGTCATTGGCTAATTTCCCCAGGTCATCGAGCAGCGCCCTTAAAGATTGATCTACGACATAAACCGCCGGCGTGTTTGGGCAGTTAAACGCCTGGCGTAGTTTTTCGACTAGGTCAGCGCTTACTTTCACAGTTAAAAGTTTCTCGGTCATTGGCGATTTTCCCCCTTAAAAACAACTTCGATAAATTTACCATCAACAAGATATATCTCGTCATTGGTAAAAGCGCGATAACCTAAAAATAAACCCTTTTGGGTTAAGGTTTGAATCGCCGGTCCATAAAATTCGCGTTGGTTTATTAAAACCATCGTTATGTCAATGTTGGTTTTAATAAAAATTTTTGGATATTTTTGTTCTTCATCACTCACTATTTTAATCAAGTTTTACACCTTAAATGCTATTAAAATCTAATAGCATTTAAGGCTTTATAATATGCACATAACATGAAATCCCTAAAATATTCGGGAAAAGTGGGACCTTAAAAAATTTTACTTCTTTTTTACTACCAGGATAAGATTAAGGGCGCATAGCAGCAAAGGAACGTAAGCAAAAAAGCCAATGGGCATAGTGGTGTAAACCCAGGTTTGCGCCGTTTGATCGTAAAGCGTGTTAGTGATTAGGTTTTGTGAGGTTAAGCAATAATAGGCGAAGATCGCGCCGATTAAGCCCCCAACCATGCCCAAGCCCCCCCATAGTTTAAGTGTCATTACTGCAAAGGCAATTAAGACGCCTATAATAACCAGGTAAATGCTTAACTCGATGTTGCCGGCGCTTACCTGGGTGACTGTTTGCGCTGCCGCTATTGGTAAGCCCCCAACCGATAAAAAAAGCAGCAACGCCACCGGGACCAGGAACAGCCTAAGTTTATTCAATTTAGGAACCCCCTATGCTTAAGATTATGCCAACCGCATAACTTAAAGTCATACCGAAATACAAAACAAAAATGAGGAACCCCCCCAACAGGATTAAGGGGTAAGTAGCCACGCTTAACGTTGCCCAAATAGTGATAAAAAACGTTGATTTAAGCAGTAAGTTTAAGCTGATTTCACTTTCGCCGGAACCAAAGAACTTTAAGCCCACAAAAGACGCTATGGCAGTTATGGCAGCCACTAACGCAAGCCAGCCCCAGGAATCGGAAAGATTAAAACTTTTTATCCCTTCCCAATGTGGACCAATACGCGCCTCGGGACGCGATATTAAGCCATCTTCGCTTAGGTCCGCGTAAAACACCGGGTCCGCGCCGTCCTCGTCATAGAAAAGCTGTGTTGTGGTTGTCGTGTTTTTCCAAGCAGCTTCCTGGGGGGGATAACTGTTTGCTTCGTAAACGACATAAAGCCCAGGCTCACCCCAAACGCTTGTTTCGTTATAATAGCAAATCGCGTATCCGTCCGCATCGTTTAGGGTTAAGACGTTGCCGAAAGCATCAACGCCGGTTGCAGTAGCGGTTTGGTAAGCGTAGAAACTTTGGTTAATATCCACCGCTTCGCCTAATCCAGCAACGGACAACCCGGTTAAAACTAACAGTATAACCAGGGGAAAAAAAATTAAGGTCGAACTATTCAAAGGGTTAATCTCCTTTTACATCTGTACTTTTAGACGCGCTAACTTTACCGTATAAAAGCAAACCGTCCACGATTGCCAAGACAATTATCGCCCAAAGATCTAGGACGCCGGCTAATAACAGCATTATAGCCGAAACATTCAAGCCGGCAAAGAAACCCCAGGCGCCAGCCATCAAGTAACAAACAAAGCCCACAATCACCATAATAAAAAGGCTAATCATGGCTTGACTTGTTAAAAGGGTTAAAACGGTCCCCAGGGTATCGCCGGAACCCCCAGGGCTAACAGT
>Ga0105091_10001500_pt1 | contig 10226 bp, 11 predicted proteins | sample PPLLak1March2015_FD_87022 | JGI IMG/M metagenome (GOLD analysis project Ga0105091, IMG submission 87022) | Freshwater sediment microbial communities from Prairie Pothole Lake near Jamestown, North Dakota, USA - PPLs Lake P7 Core (1) Depth... | ecosystem: Environmental > Aquatic > Freshwater >... | reverse complement strand
TCTGAATTTCAGCTTTACCCCCGGTTAGCGACGATGTTTTAGTTGCGCCGCGCGGTGTTTTGCTGACGTTTATCCGGTATTTCCGGCATGTCTCGCCGTTCCCTGCCTGCGCATTTGTTTTATATCGCAAGGAAATATCCGTGTCTTTTGAATCATTAAATCTTAATCCGTCCATTCTCAAAGCTATTGTCGAGAGCGGCTACACCGAACCCACCCCCATTCAGATGGAAGCGATTCCTGCCGTTCTCGCCGGCCACGACCTGATGGCCTCTGCACAAACCGGCACCGGCAAAACTGCAGCCTTCATGCTGCCCGCCCTGCACCGTTTGGCAACGCCTTCGGTTGTCAAAAGCCGTGGCCCGCGCGTACTGGTACTGACGCCCACCCGCGAACTGGCAAACCAGGTCAACGAAGCCGCACGCAAATATGGCAAGAACCTGCGCGTCAACACCGTATGCATCCTGGGCGGCATGCCTTACCCGCTGCAAAACAAGCTGCTGTCGCAGCCTGTTGACATCCTGGTTGCCACGCCTGGCCGCCTGATCGACCACCTCGAACGCGGCCGTATCGATTTCTCGCGTCTCGAAATGCTGATTCTGGATGAAGCCGACCGCATGCTGGACATGGGCTTCATCGACGACGTGGAAAAAATCGCTGCCGCCACCCCGGCCAGCCGTCAGACCCTGCTGTTCTCCGCCACGCTGGAAGGCGTGATCGGCAAGCTGGCCGCGCGTCTTCTGAAAGACCCCAAGCGCATCCAGATCGCCGCTCAACAAGCGCGCCACGAAAACATCGAACAGCGTCTGCATTTCGTTGACGACATGGCACACAAGAGCCGTCTGCTGCAACATCTGCTCACTGATGTCGATCTCAAGCAAGCTATCGTCTTCACCTCCACCAAGCGCGATGCCGACATGCTGGCGGAAGACCTGTTTGCCCAGGGCCACTCCTCGGCAGCCTTGCACGGAGACATGAATCAGGGCGCGCGCACGCGCACCCTGACCAAAATGCGCCGCGGCGGCATTCGCGTCCTGGTTGCCACTGATGTGGCAGCGCGCGGACTGGATGTGCCCGGCATCAGCCACGTGATCAACTTCGACCTGCCCAAGTTTGCCGAAGACTACGTCCACCGCATCGGCCGTACCGGTCGTGCTGGCGCTTCTGGCATTGCGGTTTCCTTCGCGTCCCACAAGGACATGCAGCACCTGCAGCGCATCGAACGCTTTACCGGCCAGACCATTGCACCCCACACCATTGCCGGCTTCGAGCCGAAGCGCACACCGCGTGCCGGTGGTGCACCGCGGACTGGGGATCGCAAATTTGGCAACAAACCTGCTGGTGCTGGTGCGGGCAACCGCAGCTTTACCGGCCAACCACGGCGCGAGGGCGGTTTCCCTAGCGGCGAAAAGCGTCCCAATGCTGGCGGCTTCGGCCACCACAACGGCCGCCGCCACGGTTAAGCTGTTGTAGCAACCATTAAAAAAGGCGCTGAAAAGCGCCTTTTTTATTTCGGGTCAGTTAAGGATCAATCATCGTAACGATCACCCCCATGCCCGTGACGATGCTTGTGATGCCCACGATGCCGTCCTTTGTCGTGGCGGTCGTAATCATTGACATATACAACCTCCCTGCGCACCGATGGTTCACGCCGATTCGATGTCAGCACAGCAGCCCCTGTTGCGCCACCAATTGCGCCACCGATGATCGCGCCATCACGGCCACCCACTGCTGAGCCGATTGCTGCGCCGGCCCCTCCGCCCAAAGCGCCACCCAAGACTGCATTGCCATCCACGCCCGCCTGGGCCGGAATTGCCAATCCGGCAAGCAATGCGAGTCCAGTCAAACCCGCAAACAACTTCATGAACATCCCCTCGTTACAAAATTCGAATGGGAATGGTAGCAATTTCCTTAGCTGGCAAAATTACGCTTTGTTAATCCACGCCATCTTCCATCGAAAACCATATTTCCTTCAACCCTCCTTGTTGCGCATGAAATCCGCGGTCTTCTGGAATGCGGCAGTCAATTCCAGGCGCAACATATCGTCCACACCCACGTCATCCATAGCACGCTTCATACAATCCATCCATTGATCACGCTCGGTCTCGCCGATCTCGAACGGCATGTGGCGCTGGCGCAGGCGTGGATGACCAAACTTCTCCATATACAGTTGCGGCCCACCGGTCCAACCGGAGAGAAACATGAAAAGTTTGTCGCGTGCCCCTGCGAGGTCCTGCGGATGCAATTTCCGGATCGCGAAATAGTCCGGATCCTCGTCCATCAGCTCATAAAAGCGATCCACCAGGCGGCGTATGGTTTCCTCACCGCCAATCTTTTCATAATGCGTTTCCATTGCTTGAAATTCCTCTTTAACCACGGAGAGCACGAAGGGCACGGAGAGAAACACACTGTCAGCCGCATGCCTTGTCTTCTCTGTGTTCTCCGTGTACTCCGTGGTAAAAATCAGCTTTTGACTGGCTTCACCAAGCTCGCCGCCAGCTTGGCGCGGCTGCGCGCTTCCTCGACGTTAGCGCCATTGGCCAGCGCGACACCCATGCGACGATGCACGAAGCTCTCCGGCTTGCCGAACAGGCGAATATCGCTCTGCGGTACCATCAGCGCCTGCGCCACGCCATCGAAGGCGATACCTTTTTCGTCCATGCCACCATAGACCACTGCCGAAGCACCTGGCTCACGCAGGTTCACATCTACCGGCAAACCCAGGATCGCCCGCGCATGCAGTTCGAACTCCGACTGACGCTGGCTGCACATGGTCACCATGCCGGTATCGTGAGGACGCGGGCTGACCTCGGAGAACCACACCTGATCGCCCTTGACGAACAACTCCACACCGAAGATGCCGCGCCCGCCAAGGTTGTCGGTAACCGCCTTGGCCACTTCCTGCGCCCGTTTCAGGGCCATTGCGCTCATGGCCTGGGGCTGCCAGCTTTCAACGTAATCGCCCTTGACCTGCACATGGCCGATTGGATCGCAGAAATGGGTTTCGATCTCGCCATCCACACCGCGCGAGCGCACGGTCAAAAGCGTAATTTCATAATCGAAATTGATCATTTGTTCAACGATCACCCTGCCACGATTGACCCGTCCGCCACTCATGGCGTAGTCCCAAGCTTTTTCCACGTCCTCAGGGCCATTCACGGTGGACTGCCCCTTACCAGAAGACGACATTACCGGCTTGACGATGCAGGGATAGCCGATACCCTTGTCGATCCAGATACCCAGTTCGTTAAGGGAGTCGGCAAAGGCATAGCGCGAAGTCGGCAATTCCAGTTCCTCCGCCGCTAGCTTTCGGATGCCTTCGCGGTTCAGGGTAAGCTGCGCTGCACGAGCGGAGGGGATGACCTCCGCCAACCCGTCACGCTCAATTTCCGCCAGCATGTCGGTGGCGATGGCTTCGATTTCGGGCACGATGAGATGCGGCTCTTCCAGTTCCACCAATGCGCGCAGGGCTTTGCCGTCGGCCATGTTGATGACGTGGGCGCGATGCGCCACCTGATGGCCGGGCGCATCCGCGTAGCGGTCCACCGCAATCACTTCCACACCGAGTCGCTGCAGGGCAATGATCACCTCCTTGCCCAGTTCGCCGCTGCCGAGCAGCATGACGCGAGTGGCAGAAGGGCTTAATGGCGTACCGATTTTCATGTTATTTGTCTCAGGTAATTATCTTTGGCTGCATGATAAATCGATCCCATGCCTGATGGCCATGGTCCATACACAACATTTTTAGCAGCTTGAATGCTGCCTCAAGATTGTTCGCAGCCGCCTCACTCAACGGCTCGCCTAACTCGAAGCGTTCGCCTCGCACCGCCAGCAGGTAGGCCGGTGGCGGCGGGCCGTAGAGTTCGAGGAAAGCATGCAGCACGGCCGCCGGGCTCATGGCGTGAGAGCTATAGCTGGTGTCTTTTTGCGCGCCAAGCTGGGAAAAATCATAAGGCGGCGTACAGGAAACGCTGGCATCGATGAACAGCACCCGCTCGCGCCCCTGCAGGTCAACTGCATGTTCCACCTGAAGCTGGAAGTCGGTGAGCAGCTCGACATGCGAAAAATTCAGCGCTGCCAACCGCTCCAGCGACAACGGCCCCAGGGCATCATCGCCACGGCTCGGATTGCCGTAGCCGAAAACCAGCAGCGGCGCAGTCAAACGCCGCACCGCCCATCGGCATTCTTGCTCAGGAGGTCGATCACGGCACCCGACGCATCCACCAGCTCCACCTCCAGCGGCATCTTGCCGACCGCGTGGGTAGCGCAGGAGAGGCACGGATCGAAAGCCCTGATGGCCACTTCGATGTGGTTGAGCAGGCCTTCGTTCAGCGCCTTGCCATCCAGGTATTGCAAGGCCACCTGGCGTATCGCCTCATTCATGGCGTGATTGTTGTGCGTGGTGGAGACGATCAGGTTGGCACGCACGATCTGCTCGTCCTCGTTAATGCGGTAGTGGTGAATGAGGGTGCCTCGCGGCGCCTCGATCACGCCCACGCCGCGCAGGGCGCGCTCCCCTGTATTTACCAGATCATCGCTCTGCAAGTCGTCGTCGAACAACAGTTCCTGGATGGCCTCGGCGGCGTGCAGCATTTCGATCATGCGCGCCCAGTGATAGGCCAGCGTCGCCTGGGTAGCGCTACCCCCGCCGAATGCCTTGAAGATTTTTCTTTCCGCTTCCGCCAGGGGCGTCGGAATGAAATCGCAATTATTGACCCGCGCCAGCGGCCCGACCCGATACCAGCCCTCTTCCCTGCCACGCGAACGGATAAAGGGAAATTTCATGTAGGACCAGGTCTTCACTTCCTCATGGATATAGTCCCAGTAGTGGCTGTAATCGACGTGATCGAAGATCGTCTGGCCGTGCTCGTCATTGGCCCGCAAGCCGCCATGGTAAAGGTCCAGCGCACCGTCAGCCCGCACCAGGCTCATGAAACTGGAACGGTAAAAGCCGAAACCATTATGGAAATCCGGCCGCTCAGTGTAAACCTTCTTCACCAGCTCCACAGCAGCCTGGCTCAGGACAACAACCTGCTCGATATCCTTACGCAGATAATCGCGCTCCTCGTGCGACAGGTTCTTGTTCATGCCACCGGGAATCGCCCCGGTGCCGTGCACCCGCTTGCCGGCGGTCAGGCGGATGATCTCCTGTCCGTATTTGCGCAATGCCACGCCCTGTTTCGCGATTTCCGGATAAGCCGCCGCCACGCCGACGATATTGCGTTTCGCCACATCCGAATCGAAGCCGAAGAGCAAATCCGGCGACGCCAGGTAAAAGAAATGCAGCGCATGGGATTGCAGTATCTGCCCCAGGTGCATCAGACGGCGCAGCTTCTCGGCCGCAGGCGTGAGCGTTGCACCGACGATCATGTCCAGTGCCTTGGAAGCCGCCAGGTTGTGGCTTACCGGGCAAATGCCGCAGAGACGCTGCACCAGCACCGGCACTTCCCAATAGGGGCGGCCCTGGATGAATTTCTCGAAGCCGCGGAATTCGACGATGTGAAAGCGCGCCTGGTGCACGCGGTTGTCCTCGTCCAGCAGCAGGGTAACCTTGCCGTGCCCCTCGACGCGCGTGACCGGCTCGATCACCACGCGTTTCAGGTTTTCCGGCTGGGCGGCGGTTTCCAGTTCAAATGTCATAATTCACCCAAACAATCCGTGCCTTGAAACCCCTCCCGGACCTCCCCTTGTCAGGGAGGAAGTAATGACTTCCCCCCTGACAAGGGGGGATTGAGGGGGGTTGAAATTAGTCATAGTGGAGCATCTCATAATCCAGTTTCGGCTCCCGCCCGGCGAGCAGGTCGGTGAGAAACTTCCAGATCGCATCCGCTGGTGGCGGACAGCCGGGCAGGAAATAATCAACTTTCACCACTTCGGCAATCGGATGCACCTTGTCGAACGGCAGCGGCAACTCGGGGTCGTTGGGCACCCGCCCGCCTTCCAGCCCGCCCTCGTACTGGTACACCTCCTGGAAACAGTCCCACAAGTCGATATTGTTGCGCAGGGCGGGGATGCCCCCGGTGATGGCACAGGCGCCAATCGCCACCAGCACCTTGCAGTTCTTGCGGAACTCCTTGAGCACATGGACGTTTTCCGCGTTGCACACGCCGCCCTCCACGATGCCGACATCGCACGGGCCGCAATGCTTGATATCGGTCAGCGGGGTGCGGTCGAATTGCACCACTTCCAGCAGATCGAGCAGTTTCTCGTCGATATCCAGCAGTGACATGTGGCAACCGAAACAGCCCGCCAGGGAGCAGGTGGCGATACGGACTTTGGCTTGCTCACTCATGGCCGGGCTCCGTCTGAACCTCGCTGATAGGACGGTGATCGAAAATACGCTCGCCAATCGGCACCTTGAAACCCTGGCGCTTGATCAGGATCGCGCCCGTGGGGCATACCCGGGCCGCCTTGTCGCTTACGGCAAAACCGGTATCGCCCAGCCTGCCGCTGTCCGCATTCACCACCAGACGGCAGCCAATGCCGCGCCCGGACAAGCCGAACACGTTCTTGCCGTCCACATCGCGGCTGGCGCGCACACACAGCTCGCACAGGATGCAGCGGTTGCGGTCGAGGAACACGTCGGGGTGGGAGGCATCCACTTCGCGCGGCGGGTAGAAATGGGTGTAGTGCGGACTCATCATGTCGAGCTGATAAGCCACTGCCTGCAACTGGCAATTGCCGGATTTTTCGCACGCCGGGCAGATATGGTTGCCTTCGACGAACAGCATCTGCACCAGTGCCTGGCGCTCGCGGTTAAGTTCCGTCGTGTCGTTTGCCACCACCATACCCTCCCCCGCCGGCATGGTGCAGGACGCCACCTTGCGCCCGTTGACGCTCACCGTACAGAGTTTGCAACTACCGTGGGGCTTGAATTCCGGGTTGTGGCACAGATGCGGAATATACACACCCGCTGCCAGCGCCGCATCCATGATGGTCTGGCCGTCTGCGAAGGGAATTTCCCGCCCGTCAATGCTGATCGTTTTATTCATAAGTGCGCCCATGCGTCGTCCCTGCCGGTGATCTCGCGCGCAGTTTCCAGCGCCCCATCCAGATCGAAGGCCGGCTCGAAAGCAAGGTTTGCCAGCTTGCGCTCATAAACATCGGGGAATTTTTCCATCGTATCCAGCACCGGGTTCCCCGCCGTATGCCCCAGCCCACAGTGGCTCATGCTCTTCATGAGATGACCGAGGCGTTTCATTTCTTCCAGGTCGCAGACCGTGCCATGGCCGCTGTCGATCTTGTCCATGATTTTTTTCTGCAGCTGCGTGCCCACCCGGCAGGGGGTGCAGAAGCCGCAGCTTTCGTGGGCGAAGAAATGGACGAAGTTGTGTGCCGCCTGGAACACGTCGCGGTTGCGCCTGAAGATCATGAAAGCACCAGCGGTGGGCAGATCCTCGAAAGCTATTTTGCGCTCGAATTCCTTCCACGAAATCATGCAGCCGGAAGGACCGGAAACCTGTACCGCGTAAGGCTCTTGCGCGCCGCAATCAGCAAGGATCTCGCGCACCGTGACGCCGAAAGGGTATTCGTAGATGCCAGGCCTTGCGCAATCGCCCGAAATACTGAGGATTTTGCTGCCGGTGGACTGGGGAGTCCCCATGGCAGCGAACCACGCTCCACCGCGCTCGGCGATACGGGCCGCACAGGCAAAGGTCTCGACGTTGTCCACCACCGTCGGCAACCCCAGGTAGCCATGCGTGACGGGGAATGGTGGACGGTTGCGCGGGCGCCCGCGCTTGCCTTCGAGCGACTCGATCAGCGCGGATTCCTCACCGCAGATATAAGCACCGGCGCCGAGATGAATTTCGATGTCGAAGTCGAAGCCTTTTTCGCCCAGGATGTCACGCCCCAGCAAGCCTGACGCGCGGCGTCGGTCCAGGACGGTATTTAGCCGATCCAGCAGATAGCGGTATTCACCGCGCAGGTAGAGAAATCCCTTGCTTGCGCCGACCACCCGGGCGCCGACCGTCATGCCTTCAAACACCAAATCGGCATAGGAAGCGAGCAGCACGCGATCCTTGAATGTTCCCGGCTCACCCTCGTCCGCATTGCACACCATGACCCGTTTCGTCGTTCCATCGACATCGCAGATCTCACTGCCGTCCTCCTCCGCGATGGCGGCATGACAGAACGACCATTTTGCCGCAGTCTTGAAACCCGCGCCGCCACGTCCGCGCAGATTGGACATATCCAGTTCGGCCAGCGTCTGCCGCGCACCGCGTGCCAACGTTTCCCGGATAGCGGCGCCCGGCTCCTGCGTTTCGTCAAGCAGCACACCCTTGCGCCGGATGTTGTCTGCCACTTCAAAAAGCATGGGCGGCCAGTCGGCAAGCGGCTTGCGCAAACGGATCAGTTCGGCGATCAGGTCGAGCCGGTTGTTGTCCAGATTGGTGAGCGGCCAGCCATTCACCAGCGCCGCCGGCCCCTGGTCGCACATGCCGGTGCAGGAAGTACTGTCCACGCTCACCAGATTGTCTTCCGACACCTTGCCCGGTTCGACCCACAGCTTGTTGCAAAAATATTGCATCAACTCGGGCTTGCCCAGCATGTGGTCGGTGATGTTATCGGAAAACAGTATGCGGTATTCACCGGCAGGCTTGAGAGAAAGGAAGGAATAGAATCCGGCCACGCCTTCAACACCAGACCTTGGCATGCCGAAATGGCTGGCAATACAGGTAACAGCCTCAGGCGGGATAAAATGCAACACGTCCTGAACCTCGCGCAACACCTGCAGCAGGCGGGTGGCATCGTAACCATGACGCACAAGAATAGGCGCCAATTGCGATTCGATATGCGGAAAACTGCAGGGCTCCATCAGATAGCTCCCGACCTTGATTTAGTGCTCAGTATAATTTCACTATACTACCAAATCATGACATCAGGAGCCGAACCAGAAGGCGTCATCCTTGCCGAGAAACTCATGCACACCCATGTAATGCGAGCCATCGCAGGAAAAATTAAGCCCAACCATGCCGTTGATCACGTTAATGGATGCAGAGCGCAAGTAAATCGTGTCATCCCCTTCGCGCAGGGCATGAAAGCGCTCCAGCACCGGACGCACCAGCCTGGAGGACACGGTCGCCTCGCCAGGATACGGGTGGCTGGGATAGGCCATGCAAACCGAGGGGTCGATGATTTCGTCCAACACATGGAGACGGTAGCGATAGGGATCCGCCGTCAACCAGAGCGTGGCGCGGGAACTGGAAAAATGCAGCTTGCCATGGAACACCCCGCGTGAGCAGATGAGTTCATCCATGATCGAGATGACGTCGCCGATGCGCTCGTCCATCGGACTTTGAGCCTTTTTCTGCTGGAACATGGTGCCGCGGATGGCCGGGTCTCCCCTGATCTGGCGCCATTGATTGACCTCCCTGCGCGGCGCCTCAAGCAAGGGCAAATCACGCAATTCGAAATCTGCTGCAACAAACCCCAGCACGCGCGCCCCGTCAGAAACAGCCTGAACTGCTGTGATGCAGGGCCGGTGGCCGAGATTGCTAAAATAGACCTCGGAAAGCAGGAATCCCAGGTAAGGCACGACGTTGGCAAGGAAAGGCCGCGCCGCCAGATCATGTCCTCGACTGGCAGGATCGACCCTGTCAGGCGCTATGTTGGAACTGACCTGCACTCCTTTGGTGCTGACAGCGTACAACAGACGGCACATGGAAAATTCCGCCAGGCTGGCCACCAAGGTTCGGTCTAGCTCGTCCGCGTCCAGCCAGGCCGTGGCGCATCGCCTGGCCAGGTCGCCCATGCGAACCTCCAGAAAGTGGTTGAGCGCAGTTCGTTGCCGGGAAATTGATTGCTTGAGCCAGGTCATGGCCATGCTCAAAGCATGAAGCATGCCCATTGCTCACGCAAGAAACATCGCCCGCGGCCATATTTGCAACTACGATGTGACAGCTTAGCCGATAATGCTGATCAGACACGCTTACAAGGAGTTTCAATGAACCGTACCCTCGGCAAGAAAATCGCCTTCGGCTTCGCCATCTCAAGCCTGGTAGGAATGGCCGCCAGCCTTTTGATCTTTATCTATTTTCTCAGGGAAGAAGGGATTAACGATCCGCTCACTGCCAGTGCGCTCGCGACGATAATATTCTTCGCCAGTTGCGCCATCGTGCTGTACTTCATGAGCCAGCCGCCGCGCTATGAACTGCTGCCATGGAATGAAAGCGAAAAGTAAGGTAAATTAATCAGACGACTTGTTCTAAGCCGACATCTCACGCAGT
>Ga0105091_10001499_pt1 | contig 10226 bp, 11 predicted proteins | sample PPLLak1March2015_FD_87022 | JGI IMG/M metagenome (GOLD analysis project Ga0105091, IMG submission 87022) | Freshwater sediment microbial communities from Prairie Pothole Lake near Jamestown, North Dakota, USA - PPLs Lake P7 Core (1) Depth... | ecosystem: Environmental > Aquatic > Freshwater >... | reverse complement strand
TTAGTGCCATCCGAATCAATAAGCATCTCTGCGGCAGCAGAATCGCCAACAATCGTTTGGAATGCAGGCTATATCCTCTTATATGAATATAGTTAAATCCTTGTTTTTGTTGTAAGCATATTATGTCAGAATATCCTTATGAAGATAAGATTCATAGTGATGATAGAGTAAACTACAAGACTGTCTTTTCATCCGACGGAATAAAAATTGGTAAAGTGGAAGCAGCATTCGCAGAGTCTTTTATCATAAAGTCCGAAAAAGAAAATATGGAGATAAAATATGAAATTCCTAGGCTAGAAATAGCAAGCATTATAGATGATAGAATTACTCTTAAATTAAAGGAAAGCGATTTAGATGAAAAATACCAAACATCTTCAGTCGAGAAAAGCTTAAAGTAACTGATTTACAACTAAGTATTATTTATTAGATTTGCATAGAAGGGGTTACAGATCTATGCAAAATGACATCAATAAGAGATTTGTCAAATGCTCAGATTTTGTACTTACGTTTGTATCATGCGATTTTATTCCCAAGCTTCCCCCACTACACATTGATAGCGAGATCTTTTGGCTGGCTTTTGTTATGATTTGTTACAATCCATGCTGAGCAGCGTTAATCTTCTTACACTGTTTTTAGTGAGATCAGAGCAAACAAAAAGACGAAAACTACTGCCGTCGAACATTCCTTAGTTAACATGATCTATGGTAAGCTATTCTGAAATTACTTCTTATCAAGATCGATCACTGCTAGCCTTATACGTCTAATCCTTTTCAGGGCAGCAGCCGCTTCTGATTATTGTCCCCATCTATTTCAATCTCCGTGTTTGATTCCTCTTCTGCTTTATCTAGCAGATTCAGGAGAAACCTTAAATCTCCTTTTGACAATCGTTCTGATGATAATTTAGTCGTTGCATACTCACCTACTCGCCTGCTTTTTCGATTCTGTCCTGGTTTTTGTAATAGCAGTCGATAACTTTGTATGGATTGATTTCCGTCGCATAACCACATTCATTACTATAGATGTCAAGACCTTCAAGAGTCTGGATACTGTTTAGTATTTGGTTTGCTTGATCGTTAGCCTTAGACTCCGCGTCCATAAGTCTATCAAACACTTCTGAAGTCATGTTTTCCACCTCAACCTCAAGGGTTGAGTTAATTGCTATGGTGGATGCATAAGTGTATGCATTTTCTGGGTACTTCGCTAGCCCTATACCTAGACCTATCACAATAAGAAGTAGACCCGTTTGTTGTTGCCTGGCGGCCATTTGACTTTCCTGATTTATTCAGTTCTACTAACTTATCAAAGTTCTTGATGGACTGGCGGACACGTCTGTATTTCTTTGGCTATTATCGGTGGTTTACTCATTAACCCCCTTTCTTGGGGAAATCTATTTAAAAGAAGGAAAAAAGCTTAGTGTACTTCCATCCTTCTAAAGTAGGAGTTTATTTCTATCTCTAGCCAATCACTTAGCCCTTTATTCAAATTTTTAGTAAAACAATCTTTGTGTGTATACCATTTTATTTGACTTGTACTGACAAATTGTATGTAGTTGCCTTTATCCAAAAAAATAGGATCGCCGCAGCCTGCACAATTTCTTATAGGATAGACTTCCTTTTCAGGCATTAATTTTGATCTTCCCATTTATCCTTAATTTGTTTTTCTTCAATCGTTTCGCTATAGGCATCATAAGTTAAGAAATAATGCACTAGTGAATTATTCTTATTGGCTTACATCATCTTGGCCATATGCCATTTCTACTACTCTTTTCGTTTAGCTCTGAGTATTCTTGAAACGTGATATCCTCTATAGCTAGATTGGCATGAAACAACTCCGCAGTATCGAGAATTGTACTACTGCCTCCCCCTGACAGAGATAGACCATCTTGTTTGACTTCTAGATTCAGATTATATGCATTATTTTCCTGAAGTTCTGCTAAGTGCTGTTGAAGCTCAATAGTAGTGCCTCGATTTGAGATTGCCTTAATGGTGTTTGGTGACACCTTTGCCTTTTGAGCGATATCGCGATATGATCTCCCTTCTCAAGCATTGCTAGAACGAGGGCTTCCTTCTGTTTTTTATCCATTATTCATATATCATTTGAACCCTCGAGCATTTAGCTTATGCTACTATTGTGGTATCATGTAGTAATAGCATGCTATTTCTTGTAATTTTCTGCATCAGTCTGATATCGAAATGAGCTCAATTTATACCTGCAGAAAATATCTGAATCATATGCTATATGAGCTACTAGGATGTTTAATACGTATCTGATTTAAGCCCCGATCATATCATATAGCATAACCTCAGATCTCAGCCCCTCCGATCCATCAAGCACTCCAGTTAATAATTCCAATTCCAATCTGATGCGTAGTGGTTCAAACCAGTGCAATAAAATATTAAAGAACCCCAGAGGTTGATGTAAATCAAGAAATGAGCTATTCACATGCATTATAATTTGAGCTCAGTTCTTGATCTCAATTTAGATTCAATAAGATTATCTTATTAGCAAAGAAATTTGGGCTATGATGAATTCGGTATAGTCCCGAGTTCCACTTTAACCTCTCTAATCGGGCTATCGAGACCATGTACACTCAGACTGACAGATTCTCCAACCTCTTTTTCACTCTCAAGGTACGTTACTATGTCTTGAAGGTATCTAACCTCTTTCCCGTCTATTGCTACAATTATATCGCCACCTATCCCTATTTCTTCTCCTTCGATATTTACAGTCGTATTGGTACTGTCGGCTCGTATCCCGGCTATGTCTGCAGGCCCTCCGAGAACAGTATCCTCTACAAGAAATCCTCTAGTATCACTTTGCCCCATTGCTTCGGCAATTTGAGGAGTAATATCTCTACCCTCAATTCCTAACCAAGGATGTGCATAAGATCCTCCAGCAATCAAAAAAGGCACTATCTTCTTTATAGCGTTGGAAGGCACAGCAAATGAAATACCCGCGAATTCGCCTGTTGAGCTGTAAACCGCATTATTGATTCCCACAACTTCCCCTCTTACATTGAACAGAGGTCCTCCTGCGTTACCAGGATTTATAGGTACATCTGTCAAAATACTTGGAGTTCCCAAGTATGATGGTGTTTGTTCATCCTCCTCCTCAAATGGTATACCGACTTCTAATCTACCTATTGCACCCTCTGTTAAAACACCCGAAATTCCAAATGGATTACCGATTGCAGCTACTTGTTCACCAACTTTCAACTCCGATGAATTTCCGAGCGGTAATGGAATAAGTTTTTCTTGGGTGATATTTTCAATTGACAAGACGGCAAGATCAGAAAAATAATCAGAACCAACTAAGGTGGCGTTATAGACAGTTCCATCTAAGAATGAAACGACAAGATCTTCTTCAGTTGGAACTGCACCTGAACTAGTCACGATATGCCCCTCTTTATCGTAAACAAATCCAGCGTCAAATTGCATATCTTCAAAGGTAGAATTGAGAGTAGGCTCTAAGACTTTAATCTGGACCACAGAATTTTTAGCTTTTTCATACAATTCTGGCAAACTCCATATAGATTTGTTTGCGGTCGACTGAGCAGATGCACAAACGTTAAACAACAAAAGACAGGGTATTACAAATGAGGCAAAAATAAAAAATAATATCTCAATTCTGCGTTCCATGAGTTGTTGCTATCAATCATCCATTATTTTAATATTTTTGAAGGGGATAAAACTATATTTTTTCCTGGCTCCAAAACTGTCTCACGAGAATAGCGCGATTTATTTCAGAAAGCCACCGTAAAGGCGTTTGCTGCACCCCAAAAATTGCGTAGATCCTCTTTACTTTTATACAATCTTACTCTATACATAATAGAAGCTGTTAATGCATATCGGCACGTCGCTGTAATAGAATCTGAATCAGTCTCTACTTTTTGAATTGTCTATCTATTAGACTGACTATGATAAAAGTAGATCTATATCGTTGAGCAAATCAATCCTTAATCGGGGTACATGGTATATTGGAAGTGTTATTGATAGTATCTTGAAAGATACTTCCAAGTTATCTTTTTTTAAATCCTTTGTAACTTGTCGTAATGTTTTCCTATTGCGACTTCGTTACCGTGTAGGAATAACTCTGCATTACGATGTAGATGCAATACGTGGTTGGGCAGCCGTGGAACGAAAGCTGAAATAAGCAATTCAGTTCGAATCTATCAACAATTCTGCGACCGAAATTTAGCATTAAAAAAAAGAGAAATTGAACTTCAACTGTCTATTAACGAATTGGAAGCCAAAGAGGCAGAATTAAATGAGTCATCATCTCAGACATTATATGTATCTCATATTGAAGCTGTTATATTTCGGTAGAAGGAGGCAATAGGAAATTTTTGATATTAGAAAGCTATCTCATCTTAACCTATCTCTTGATAATATCATATTTCAAGTATGCCCTTCACCAAAGGGGGAGAGAATTTCGGAAGCGGTATATGGCCAAGAAAAGGTGGATTTAATGTCATAATTTTGAAAGGCGATAGGAATAAAGACTAATGGATTTTATAAAAGTCCTAATTGTATTAGTTTAGTTAGTGCACTCCATCAAACCAATAAGTACACCGGCTTCATTTCAGCTGACACCAAAGTTACATGAAACTTGATTCATTACCGGCAAATTCATATGTAACAAAATAGTTAAGTTATAAGCATACCTCTATGACTTTGCATTAAGTGGCTCAGTAATATATAATCTCTAAAGACCTTCATATAAATTATTTTAAGACTACCATAGTTTTCTTGACTATTACCTGGCATTGAATTCGATAAGCATATAATCAAGAAACCAATTGTCAGAGAATTCTTGCTTGAGAAAATTAACTCAGATATCAGAACTTTGAGGGAAAAAGGCACTCGAAGAATTCACAAAACTGTTACCAATATTAATAATTGAGATCTTTTAAAGTTTAATAGATTATATTAAGAAACGACTACTTAAATCGCACATATTCAAAATGATGTTCGAAGGATAAGGTCAGCTTCTAGGAGCGGAACAGGAGTGGGAACTAGAACAAAAATTAGAAAATCAACTTCCTCTGTTACACCTGGGGTTAAACCGAATGCTAAAAAAAGCAAGTCACTTAAGAATACCAAATTTAAAAGAAGCAGAAGCTCACGGCCAAGGGTTTTAATTCCCTCCCCTCTCGTTAGTCTGTCTTTCTAAGGTGATTCAGCCGGAACAGCAGTAGTATCAATATTACTAAGAAGGTATGGCGACCAGAGAATTTGTCTAATCTCATGAGCATCGCCACTACCCTAACCATGTGCAGGTTTGTTTAGTTCTGACAGAACTAAGTTGCCGTGCTACCCCCTTTACATTTAATTATATAAGACATTCCGGAACTTGGTTATTTTACTAATAATAGGTAGACGATCATTTGACGCAATGGTCGGCTACCTAATGCCTACGTTAGGGCCATACGTTTTGTTTGATATGGTTCGAGCAGTACTGTACCCATCATCCTACACTGAATTTAATGAAGAATCAGGCGCATCATCAGACTCAGACCCTCCACCTTGGGTTAAAGAAAACCGGGGTTGAACTCATGAAGAGGCCGAGGCATTCAAAAATGATGTAGCAAGGATTGGCAAAAGCAAAGTCGCAGATAGGGCTGAAACGAATCGATTGGCAGCAGCAGACTGGCTACTGGACTTGAATAGCCAACAAAAAACCCAACTCTAAAATCATACCTTCTTCTCCTATAAGTCGAGGCATGATTGTTCTAACAACATCAGATTACATTCAAATTATTACAGCCGGGGTATATGCAGCAGCATTATTCTACACTATTATAGCGTTTACACGTTCGAAGAAACTAGATCAAATCACGCAGACAAACGTGATTATGTATGGTTGGAGAGATCTAGAGGTTGAGCTAGATAAAGTACCCCCTGGTTCTGAACATGACATTACTAGGAAGCAATGGGTTTACCGTATGCTCAATGATATAGAATGGCTTTGCTTTTTGATCAATGAAAAGTTCATCAGTGATAAGAAAATACTAAGGACACTTGAACCAACTTTGATTGGCTATTACGAAGATACATTTCTAAAGTATGTGTCAAAAGATGAAAAGGTTGCTAAGCGATATCCTGAATTCATTAAACTATATCAAGCGATCAAACAGCAATCAAGATAAGAAAGAACAGATATAATATTAAGACAAGTTATTAGATAGATAATACCTATAAAAGATAGAAATCCAAGCGATTTCTAAACTCCTTATTGACATTGTAGAGTGATCCAGGTGAGTAACTAGCTGGCCGCTCTATTTTTTTTATCAATTAAGTCATGCGATGATCAAAATACTGCTGTTTATTCTGCGTACTAATGAAAGTAATATTAATAACTTGGAGTAATTAGTTTAACTCTAGGCCATATCAAGAACAGGATTAGTGAAGCCCCGCTGTTGACAATTATATGAAGTAAGTCATGATATTTATTTTGTTACTATTTATGTTATCTGATATAGGAAAATTACTGTAATTTGCTAGAAATTGTTTAGCTAACGTGAACAAGCTACTCTCCATTTATTTTACTATATAGGTAATGAAGATCTATCGCCTTTCTTTACTTCCTTAATGGTAAATCTGACCTTCTATGTGATTATCCTCCACATTATTATCTCCACTCAAGAAACCACCAAAACAAAATAGTAACTGATGCGGTAATAAGTATTCCTAGCAATGATACTACAGATTTCAGGATTACCTATCCACTTGGATTTAGATCTTCGAGGGAAATTACAGCTAAGATTACATACAATAGTGTATTACATCCCACCGCCCCCAGCGTACAGTTTTATAATTTACGTTCATGGCAAACCATGAAAACACTATCCAAGTGGATTACATTTACTAGCGTATTTCCTGATTAACGATTACTAGTTGATGATCCTCTTGGTGCCTGTATTTCAGTTATCATAACAGGGAGCGTGAAGAAAAATGTAGCACCCTTCTCTTCAAGATTGTTTGTCGCCCATATCTTACCTCCATGGGCTTCTATGATACTCTTGCATATGAAGAGATAGTAGGAGGAAGACCAACAAGTCCAGATGCGTAAAGATGCTTCAGATAGCCTTTATTTTCTAGTCTATTAAGTGCATTTATTAAGTTCTAAGGTCACAATAAAAAGAAAGAAGGGTTGTGACACCCTGTTAGAAGCGCAGGCTTGGCTAAACCATCTACTTCATTATTTGTACTGCCTTTGTGACCGTACCATATATTGGGGTATTTCCAAAATGGTTGTCTATTTTAGATGGGTCCAACCATAAACTTAGAACGTTACCTCCCTTTACTGTCGCACTCATTGGCACATCATGAACAGGGCCTTCTTTCATAGTTATACTTACAGTTCCATTGTATATCATCGTAGCATTATCTGGCATAGAAATGGCAGTTAAGGTAAAATTATCTATTTGATGCTTATGCTCTGCAGAGCCATTCGTCATTACCATGCCAAACCATGCTCCGAATTTGCCAACTTTATTTGACATATCTTCCCCCATAGATGAAGTCGAGTTTGATGCTGGAGAGCTTTGATTCCCTTTTGCGCCTTCAGTTAGGCTCGCCTTCCAATATCCAGACAATACCCAAGCTGGATTTCCGTTTTCATCATTTTGAATGCTGGCTATTGTACCAGCAGCATAGCCGCCAGGTTTCATTTTGCCGTGGCTGTAGCCGTAGCCATGATGATCGCCTTGCTGGGCCATTGGATACGCTGCTGCGGCTTGGTTACTTTCAATTGAAGATGACATCAGGACAAATCCTGAAGTGAAGAGTGCAGCTCCAATCACTGTTGCTACAATGAGATTTCTATCTTGAATCATTAAACTACAAGTTGGCTACATATGATATAAAGGATTTAATCAAGGAGCGATATGACAGAAACTTAATGATGAACGCAGCTCATTGTTGACCTTACGATTACCATTGGCTTTCATACGATTGGGATTTTTTTAAAATAGTGACCGTAATATTGTACGCAGTAACTACGAAGCAATTCCTAACAATATTTATTATTCACAATAATACCTGCAGGTTTTGAAAACTTCATTGCTGAAATAGGAATAATAGTGGAGAATGAAAAAAATTTCTCTCCTCCTCCTATCGATGCGAATTATATTGCGAAAGTTGCAACGGTAGCACACGAAAGATATGGAATAAATGTAATTTCCAAATTAGAGAAGGAATAGCTTCGTTCACGAAGCCTCCCAGAGTGAGATAAATCTATGATTTAATCGTTTTTCCTCTGTAGATTAGTGTTACCGTAGAAACATTTTTGTAAGTCAGATACTTTTATGAGTAATGCCAATGTCAGGTTCTAATCCAGCTCAAATAGATTTGAGTGTGTCACCTGAGCCAATTTTTCAAATGACAACCGGATATTGGGTTTCAAAGACCCTGATGAGTGCTGTAGAATTAGAGGTCTTTACAAAACTTTCTGGTAATCGACATGTTACATTCGATGAAATACAGAATTATATATTGGAAATGGATAAGCGTCCAGCTGAAGTATTTGTTACTGCACTTGTTTCATTAGGATTATTAGAAGTAGCTAAAATGGAAGATAACGATACCAATAAACAGAAGCAATATTCAAATTCTCAATTGTCAGAAGTTTATCTCGACAAGAATAAACCAACCTATATTGGAGATTTTATAGGTATGTTTCTGTATCTGTTCATGGCTTCATTTAACTGCTCAGCGTTCTTATTGTGATACATTTGACTTAGTTCTACAGCAATGTTAATACCTTTTGACTTAAAAATATCATCTAGGAAATGGTTATTGGATTCACAAAATCAAAGGAAGGACTTGCCGAGTATGCCAAAATAGACTACCCGTACAATACCGACCTGCAGGATGATTTATACGAAGATTGGATTAGAAAGACTAATCCATCTCCAACAGGATTGATTCCTAGTGCTGCTAAGTCAACGTTGAAGTCATGATTGTCTAGATCATCCAGTTCGCTAAAGTCCTGGCTCTTGATTGCATCAATGGCGTCATCTATATCGTCACTCCCAGTGTTCCCGTTGTCATAATCAGCTACGATTAAATCGCCTGTGACATTTTTGTGGACTCTGTAAGAATATAATTAACTATTTGCCACCGTCATATACCTTATGCATTTATACACCTATTGTTGAAGTTGTTGTACCCTTGCGCTATAATCTCATTAAAACTTAACATAGGTCCTAAATAACGATAAATAAACTTCTATTCTATTCCAATTCTGATTTAATACGCCTTAGTATTTCATCCATAGTAGCAGGTTTCTTGATGAAACAACCTATGTTCCTAAGCGAATGCCTTTCCCTCACCAAATCCATATTTATTTCTCCCGAAGTCATAAAGCATACTTTGATTTTGTTATCTCTCTTAAACATTTCTTGACACAATTCAAAACCATTCATCAAGGGTATATTAACATCAGTAAGTAATAGGTCGTAGAAATCAGGCTCGAAAGCCGATAAAGCATTTACTGGATTATCAAAACCATCGACCTTGATAGTTTCGCCACTATTTTCTAGTCCAGTTCTCAAGGTAAATACAATATCTGAATTATCATCGACTATCATGATTCTTTTGTTTTGGGGCTCTATTTTTGGTATCTCTGAATCTGGAATGTTTTGATATCTAGGTGTTATCATTTTAGTACGATTGGATTGATTAATCTAAGGTTGCTTTCTATGGAGCTTTCCACCCGGCCTACAAACGCCTTCTCGTGTTCTTTTCTTTCTACCTTCCTAGTCATCTACTATCTCCGTTATCTCTGTTATCTGTCCGCTTATTGCCTGGTTAGATACTTTAAATGGTTCGCATAATCCTGTTCCCTCATTGCGGTCATCCTCTATCAAGCATATGAGTCCGTCACCCTGCGGGTTTATTCCTAATGCGGCTAAGTCTATTTCAAAGTCATGATTGTCTAAGTCCTCTAACTCAGTGAAGTCTTGGCTCTTTATTCCCTTGATTGTGCTATCTACGTCCTCGCTTCCAGTGTTGCCATTATCATAGTCCTTGTTACTATCCGTCTCAATAACTCTCCATATGTTCTCATTTATTTTGTCATTGGGAACACCGAACTCTTGACATTGAACCCAATCGTTGTCAATGTTCATCATACATACTATTGCATCTCCGTTATCTTTGATGCTCAAGCCAATGATGTCCACGTCTGGAAAGTCCTTTGTATTGTGTATGGTATTGTGAATG
>Ga0105091_10001498_pt1 | contig 10231 bp, 5 predicted proteins | sample PPLLak1March2015_FD_87022 | JGI IMG/M metagenome (GOLD analysis project Ga0105091, IMG submission 87022) | Freshwater sediment microbial communities from Prairie Pothole Lake near Jamestown, North Dakota, USA - PPLs Lake P7 Core (1) Depth... | ecosystem: Environmental > Aquatic > Freshwater >... | reverse complement strand
TGAGATCAAGGTTCGAGCGGTGATCGGTTGGCGATCAACTGAGCACTTTCGATTTTCGCCAATCCTCCCGCTCCGCGGGGGAGCCAAAGCGGCGTCGCCAGGCCTCCTGATAAAGCATCGGAGTCCCTCTGCCGCCGCACTCCAAATTAGACCCGGCTCGACGCGAGATACGTATAGAGATCAGGGCAGAGGGAGTCCTGATAAAGCATTGGACTTCCTGTGCCGCCGAACTCCAAAAAGAGCGCGCCGTTTCCGCGAGATAGCAGAAGCGGGCAACAGCAGAGATACGGAGACGTTATGTTTTGCCGTTTTTCTTTTCAGTTCAGGGTCTTGTTGGTTCTGATATTGGTCGGTTCCTTTGCCGGTGGCACGGTGACGGGACAGGAGTACTTCGGTCGCAACAAGGTCCGATACCAGAAGTTCGACTTCAAGGTCATGAAGACCGACCACTTCGACATCTATTACTACGAGGAGGAACGGGAGGCGGTGGCCGATGCGGCGCGAATGGCCGAGCGCTGGTACACGCGCCTTTCCCGGGTCTTCCAACACGAGCTTACCAACCGGCAGCCCCTGATCCTCTACGACAGCCACCCGGCGTTCCGTCAGACGACCGCCATCCCTGGGCAAATCGGCGAGTCCACCGGCGGTGTCACAGAGGCGCTCAAGCGCCGGGTCGTTCTACCTATGGCCGGTCCCATGCGGGAAACGGATCACGTCCTCGGCCATGAAATTGTGCATGCCTTCCAGTACGACATGACCGGCCAAGGCCAAACAGGGATGGGTTTTGAAGCGCCTGGCGCCCTCCGCCTTCCTCTGTGGTTTATCGAAGGAATGGCTGAGTACCTTTCACTGGGGCTGGTCGATTCGCTCACCGCGATGTGGATGCGCGATGCCGTACGGCGTGAAGAGTTGCCGACCATCGAGCAGCTGGAAGATCCCCGGTTCTTTCCCTACCGTTACGGCGAGGCCCTCTGGGCGTACATCGGCGGCCGGTTCGGCGACCAGGTTGTCGGGCGGATTTTGAAGTCAGCCGGGCGAACCGGTGACGCCGCGGGAGCGATCGAGAGGATCGTGGGCGTATCGGCCAAGCAGTTGACGGAGGACTGGCATACGGCCACTCGCGACGCTTATGAACCTATTATTGAGGCGACCCTCCCTGCGGCTGATTTCGGCCGGGTGTTGATTTCGCGCAAAAAAGCCGGAGAGATGAACGTCAGTCCATCCATCAGCCCGGACGGAAAATGGGTCGTCTTTTTCTCGGAAAAAGAGCTTTTCTCAATCGATATCTTTCTTGCCGACGCTGAGACAGGGCAGATCAAACGGAAGCTGACTTCGACTGCCATCGATCCGCACTTTGAGAGCCTCCAGTTCATCAACTCCGCAGGCGCCTGGAGCCCGGACAGCAGCCAGGTGGCCATCGGAGCGATCGGTCACGGAAGGCCGCTCCTGACAATCATCGACGTGCAAAACGGCGATAGGGTCAAGGAAATCAAGTTCCCGGAATTGGGAGAGATCTTTAATCCGACCTGGTCGCCCGACGGCCGCCAGGTGGCCTTTTCGGCTATCCAGGGTGGATTGATGGATCTTTTTGTGGTTGATATCCAGACCGAGAAGATCCGCCGGTTGACCAACGATGTTTTTGCGGAGATTCAACCTGACTGGTCACCGGACGGCCGGCATATCGCGATCGCGACCGATCGCTTCACCAGCAACGTGGGCAATCTCCAGTTCGGGGAGATGGGACTGGCTCTGGTGGATGCGACGAACGGTGAGGTGCAGCCGCTGCCGGGAGTGAAGGAAGGACGGCAAACCAACCCCCGCTGGGGAAGGGATAACTCGACCCTCTACTTTGTTTCGGACCACAACGGTATCCCGAATCTGTACGTTTATCGGATGAGCGGGAGTCCGTTTGAGCAGGTGACCAATCTGCAGACTGGCGCAAGCGGCATTTCCAAGTTGAGTCCGGCACTTTCAGTTGCCACTGGAACGGGCCGGGTCCTGTTCAGCATCTTTGAGGGGGGAGATTACAATCTCTACGTTCTCGACGAAGCAAAGGCTAGCAGCCGGCAGTCAGTTGCGCGGCTTCCGGGCAATCCGGCTCTGCTGCCTCCCGGACAGCGGGCTGACCAGAGGGTGGCTTCGCTCCTTCAGGCTCCGGCGACCGGCCTGCCGAGAACGGCCAATTTCCAGATCGCGCAATACGAGCCGCATCTATCACTCGATTACGTGTCGCAACCGACGGTGGGTGTCGGAGTCAGTAATTACGGGACGTTTATCGGAGGCGGGACCGGGCTCCAATGGAGTGACATGCTCGGTTTCCATAACCTGATGACCGTCTTCCAAGCGGGCAACTATGGCGGGGGAAACATCGTCAACGACATCTCCGCCCTGGTGGGTTATGAAAACCAGCGGGGTCGTTGGGATTGGGGCGCAGTGGGAGGGCAGGTCCCGTTTGTTACTGGTGAATACCTTCAGGGTGTAACGGTTGTTGATGGGCAGGAGGTGCTGGCCCAACAGGTCGTGCAATTCTGGCAGATCGATCGCGAGATCCAGGGTCAGTTGGCATACCCGTTCAGCGAAGCCCAGCGGATCGAATTCGGGGGAGGTTTCCGCAACATCTCCTTTGATGCAGAAGCACAAACCGATATTTTCTCCCCTATCACCGGGGAGTTCCTCGGAACCCAGAAAGAGGATCTGCCGCACCCGGACGCGATAAACCTGGGAACCGCGAGTGCCGCCCTTGTCTACGACACCAGCGTTTTCGCGGGGACCAGCCCGGTGATCGGCCAGCGCTACAGATTTGAGCTCGAACAGGCCGGGGGCGACCTGCTCTTCACCAATCTCCTGGCTGACTACCGGCGCTATTTCATGTTCCTCCGTCCTTTGACACTCGCCGGTCGTTTTATGCATTACGGGCGGTATGGCCGGGACGCTGAGGACCAACGAATGCAGGAGCTTTATGTTGGCTATCCCTCGCTGATTCGGGGATATGACTTCGGTTCGTTTAGCCCGAATGAGTGCGAGCCCACAACTGCCGCCGAAAGGACTTGCCCGGTCTTCGATCAACTGATCGGAAGCCGGATTGCGGTCGCTAACCTTGAGCTGAGGGCGCCCCTGTTCGGCCCGTTGGGCCTGGTGCCGAGCCGGGGCTTCATCCCGATAGAAACAGCGCTGTTCTATGATGCCGCCATGGCTTGGACGTCGAGAACAGGATCGGAACTCGGCGACCGGGACCCGGTGAGGAGCTGGGGCGGTTCGCTGCGGATCAACCTGCTGGGATTTACCGTTGCTCAGATCAGCCTGGTCCGCCCGCTTGACCGGCCGCTCAAGAACTGGACCTGGGAATTCAGCCTGACCCCCGGATTCTGAGCGCCTTTTGGGGTTGCGGCGTGGTACCTATACGCCTACGACGAAGGCGTTGCGTGACAATCCGCCGCTTTCCCACGGGGCCGATGCCCTTCTCATTTGAGCGCTTACGCCCCCTTGGGGTCGTGGGAACACCCTCGCTGTGCGCGGGGGTCTGTAACTGCTCTTGAATGCGGGCCTTACGAACCGCGCTTTCCAAGAGTCGCCTTACTCTCCTTTATTCCCTTGTTGCCTCGTTACGACTAGGGTGGTTTAATAGCGGTTTCCGACACTGCGGCAGCAGGGGTTTTAATGTCTGAGAATCCAAGCCGAGAACAGCTTCTGCAGCTGAACGAAGCGCTTCGCCACGAAATCGAGGAACGAAAGCGCATCGAGGGAATCCTCAAACAGAGCCAGGAAAGGCTTGCGACTGCCCAGCGTATTGCCCATCTGGGCAACTGGGACTGGAATATCCTGACCAACGAGCTGAGCTGGTCCGAGGAAATCTACCGAATCTTCGGCCTGGAGCCGGAGAACACCGCAACCACCTATGAAGCCTTCCTTTCGACTGTCCACCCTGAAGATCGCGAGTTGGTAAACGAATCGGTGCGTCGCACACTATCCGATGGGGCGCCGTATCACATCGATCATCGTATCGTCCGCCCGTCCGGTGAGATTCGAATGGTGCACGAGCACGCGGAAGTCACCTACGACGAAAGCGCGAAGGCGATCCGTATGTTCGGGACCGTCCAGGACGTTACAGAAACCAGGCGGGCAGAAGAGGCCGTGAGGGGTAGCGAGGAGCTGCTGCGCAGCATCCTGCAAGCGCTTCCGGTAGGCGTATGGCTGCTCGACGAAACGGGCCAGATCGTACAGGGGAATCCGGCCGGATTGAAGATCTGGGGAGCGGGCAAAGAAGTCAGCTTTGATGAGCTTGACTGCTACAGAGGCTGGTGGCCCGATTCAGGCAAACGGCTGAGGCCGGATGAGTGGTCGGCAGCCCGAGCCGTAACCGAGGGTGAAACAGTTCTCGGGCAAATCGTCGAAATAGAATCGTTCGACGGGCACCGCAAGACGATAAGCAATTCCGCCGTGCCGCTCATGGCGCCGAACGGCCGGATCCGGGGTGCGATCGTCGTAGCAGAAGACATCACCGATAGGGCCAGTTTCCAGAAGGCCCTCAGGTACAGCAACACGCTTCTCGAGACGTCGCGGAAGGAACTGCGGAGCCTGACCGCGCACTTGGACGAGGAGGTTGAGGAGGAGCGCAAACTGATCGCCCAAGAACTCCACGACCAGCTCGGCCAAAGTCTCATCGCCTCGAAGATCGCACTGAATATGTTGAGCCTGGACAAGCCGGAACATGACCAGCTGCGCCAACAGATTGGTGAAGTGGTACAGCTGGTCGACGACACCATCCAGTCAGTCAAACGCATTGCCCTCGGTCTTCGGCCCTTCGTCCTCGATCATTTGGGATTGGTTGCTGCTATTGAGTCCGAACTGCATAAGTTCGAAGAGCGTACCGGGATTTCTTGGGTTTCCTATTTACCCCAGACTGATTCCATTCAACTCACCCCCGTGACGTCCATGAGCCTGTTCCGGATCTTTGAGGAAGCTCTTTCGAACATTCAGAAACACGCCGGTGCGACCCAGGTCATTGCGCGACTTGAGTCCCGCTCCGGTCGCCTGCTCCTGGAAGTCCACGACAACGGGAAGGGAATCGATGATGCGCGCATCCTGGCTCCTGATTCGCTCGGGATTGCCGGGATGCGGGAACGGGTCGGCCGCATGGGCGGCGATCTGTGCATAGAGACCAACGACTGCGGGGGTACCTCAGTCATCGTCAGCGTGCCGTTGGGCGGGCAGGAGTGACAAGCTGACAGGGTGACGCGCACGGAGTGGACCGGGAGCCGCGTTACAGAGCCACACGCAGCGGAGGGCTGCGGAGTGTTTTTTTAGGGAGCAGCCTGGAGCGGAGTAAGCGGACCACCCAACGCGCCTCAGACGTTCGTCGCGTGGTCCGCTTACTCCGCTCCGGGCTGCTCCGCAAAAAAAAACGCTCCGCAGCCCTCCGCTGCGTGCGCGGCTCTGTAACGCGGCTCCAGGTCCACCCCGTGCGCGGTCACCTTTTCACAGCTGCTTGAAGAAGTCGTTCCCCTTATCGTCTACCAGGATGAACGCCGGGAAATCCTCGACTTCGATTTCCCAGATGGCTTCCATGCCCAGCTCCGGGTAATCGAGGACTCGGACTGAGCGGATGTTCTCCTTTGCCAGGATCGCCGCCGGGCCGCCTATGCTCCCCAGGTAAAAGCCTCCGTTCTTTTTGCACGCTTCCGTCACTTCCGCGGAACGGTTCCCCTTGGCGATCATCACCATCGATCCGCCGTGGGACTGGAAAAGGTCCACGTACGGGTCCATTCGTCCGGCTGTGGTCGGGCCGAATGATCCCGAAGGCATGCCTTTCGGCGTTTTTGCAGGTCCGGCGTAGTAGACAGGATGCTGTTCGAAGTACTCCGGAAGTCCCTCTCCCCGATCGAGTCTCTCTTTCAGCCTCGCGTGAGCGATATCGCGGGCGACCACCATGCGGCCCGAGAGCGACAGTCGTGTTTTCACCGGGTATTGGCTGAGCTGCCTCAGTATTTCGGCCATCGGCCGGTTCAAGTCGATCTTGACTGCAGGTGTGGTTCGCTCCTCTCCGGCGTCAAGCAACCATCGGGCTGGGTTCTCGTCCAGTTGCTCGAGCCAGATGCCCTCGCCCGTGATCTTTCCCTTAATGTTGCGGTCAGCCGAGCACGAGACCCCTATCCCGACGGGACACGATGCGCCGTGTCGGGGCAAGCGAATCACACGGACATCGTGCGCGAAGTATTTGCCGCCAAACTGGGCTCCAAACCCCAACTCATAGGCGGCGGCCAGTAGTTCCTGCTCCAGCTCAAGGTCACGAAACGCCCGGCCCGACTGATTGCCGGTCGTCGGCAAAGTATCGAGGTATCCCGTCGAGGCCAGCTTCACGGTCTTCAAGCAAGCTTCTGCACTGGTTCCACCGATGACGCAAGCCAGGTGATACGGTGGGCAGGCAGCTGTACCCAGTGATTTCATCTTGTCGACCAGGAAATTCTTCAGGCTCGACGGATTCAAGAGCGCCTTCGTCTGTTGAAAGAGAAACGTCTTGTTGGCCGATCCTCCGCCCTTGGCAATGAACAGAAACCGGTAGTCCCGGCCGGGCGTAGCGTGGATGTCGATCTGAGCAGGCAGATTACAGCCGGAGTTCTTCTCCTCGTACATGGTCAGCGGGACAACCTGTGAGTACCGGAGGTTTTCCCGGGTGTATGTCTGGAATATCCCGGCGCTTAGCGCTTCGTAGTCATCGCTGGCGGTCATCACGAACTGACCCTTCTTGGCAACGACGATCGCTGTTCCGGTGTCCTGACAATAGGGAAGTTCGCCGTCCGCCGCAATCACGGCGTTCTTCAGGAGCGTCCGCGCGACGAATTTGTCATTGTCGGACGCCTCGGGATCCTTCAGTATCCTGGCCACCTGCTCGTTATGCGCCGGGCGCAAAAAGAAGGAAACGTCGCGCATCGCCTGCCTGGCGAGCAGGGTGAGTCCTTCCGGCCGAATGACCAGCAATTGATGCTGGTTCCATGATTCCGTGGATGTGTATTCGTCCGAAAGGAACTTGTACTCTGTCTTGTCCTCGCCTAGCGGAAAAGGGTCCTGGTACGTAAATTCAGCCATATTGTCCTCGATGGTGTCGGCTTCCGATTATAACCTCGAACTGCAAGAGCCAATCACAGAGCCGTGAGCGAAGCGTTTTTTGCGGAGCGACCCGGCCCGTGCCTTAGCACAAACCGGGTGAGTGCAAGGCACGGGCCGGGTCGCTCCGCAAAAAACGCTTCGCTCACGGCTCTGAAACTACACGCGCGCCGGCGCGACATTCCCTGGTGCGTGCTCTAGAATCAACCAATGGTCGGCCGGGTGATCGCCAAGTACAGGGAAGCCTATTCGGGATTGCCAAAAGGGGTGTGGATGCTCGCCGGTGTCGAGTTTGTCAACCGCGCCGGGACGATGGTGCTGTTCTTCCTCACTCTGTACGTCACTCAGCGCCTGGGCTTCAGCCTTCCGCAGGCCGGCCAGATTTTTGGCGCCTACGGTGTGGGGTCGCTGATCGGAACCTATCTGGGCGGTTATTTTTGCGACAGGATTGGCGCATATCACGTTCAACGGCTGAGCCTTGGAGTCAGCGGCGTTCTATTGATTCTTCTCAGCATCCCGGAATCGTACGCGTCCGTCGCGATTCTGGCTTTCTTGCTGGGGTCTGCGGCCGAGGCTCTTCATCCCTCCAATCTGACCGCTGTTTCGCAGCTTTGTCCGCCGGAGATGCGAACGAAAGGATTCTCTCTCAGCCGCCTGGCCGCCAACCTTGGGCTCAGCATCGGTCCGGTCGTCGGGGGATATCTGGCCTTGTTCAGCTACACGTGGCTTTTTTGGGTGGATGGACTAACCAGCCTCTTCGCATTAGCTCTCTTTCATGCCTTCTTTTCCGGGCAGGCGGGGCCTGTCTCCGCTCATTCCGAGAGCTCCTCGACGTCCAGATCTCCCTGGTCGGATCGAGTCTTCCTCCTTATCTGGCTGCTCTCGTTTCTGGTTGGGGTCGTCTTCTCTCAGCTGTTCGCCACGTTTCCGCTGTATGTCAAGCAAGTGTACCAGCTGAAGGAGAACTCCATTGGCCAGCTGATCGCCGTCAACACGGTCCTCATCGTGCTGATCGAGATGCTCATCATCCATGCCTTGCGTGGACACGAGCCGGCCAGAGTCGCGCGAGTGGGAGTGCTCGCGCTCTGCACCGGATTTGCGCTGATGCCCTTTGGCCGAGGGTTCGTTTACGGGGCCTTCACCGTCGTCGTCTGGACGTTCGGTGAAATTCTGACTCTGCCTCTGCTTGCCACGTTGGTGGCCGGACGCGCCGGGCCAACAGGGCAGGGGAAGTATCAAGGCCTCTTGTCGTTGTCTTTCGCACTGGCGATGATCGTCGGCCCCCTGGTTGGGGCCTGGGTCTACAATTCCGCAGGTCCCGACGCTCTCTGGTTCGGGTGTGGAGCGTTGGGTGTCCTGCTCGCCGCCGGATTCACCGTCCTAAACCGGATGGGTAATCAGGACGCCGGCACCGCATACACCTTGCCATCGAGCGCGCCAAAATAGACGAGACCGTCGGCGACGACCGGGGAAGAGACGACTCCGTTAAGGAAGTGATCCGGTTGGCGTACCGTTTGAAATCGCCACACTTCGCGCCCGGTTTTCGCATCTACTGCGTACAGGTCACCTCCATCATTCGGGTGCCGCTGGGCGCTTCGGGCGCAGCCGACATACACTTTGCTACCGTCCACAGCGGGAGAGGACCAGGAGTATCCAGAAGTCTTGAACCCCCACTTCCGCTGTCCGCTCTTCAGGTCGATGGCAAACAGATGCAGAAAATCCGAGCTGCCGACGTAAGCGGTCGCGGCGTCGATTGCAGCACTCGATTCGACCCATGACCCGAAGTAGTTGAAGCGCCATTTCTCCCGGCCGGTGAACGCATCCAAAGCGAACACGTACGGGTAGCGGCTGCCAATCACCAGAACGGGTCCGGCAAGAGTCGGACTAGCCTGTACGATGCCCTTCGTGTCGAACTTCCACTTCTCGGCGCCTGTCGCGGCGTCCAGGGCGTAGACGGAATTATCCCAGCTTCCGAAGTAAACCGTGTTCTTGACGACCAGCGGCGAAGAGCGGACCGAATCTCCCGTCGTGTAGTGCCACTTTTCCTGTCCGCTCACCAAATCGACTGCGTAGAAGTTCGAATTCCCGCTGCCTACAAAGACGAGCCCGGTGGCGATGGCCGGAGAGGATTGGAGGTAATCCCAACGGCTGTCGTTTTCGCCCAGGTCCGTATGAGGAACCAGCGCCGTATGGGTGTCGAATTTCCACTTGAGCTTTCCGGAGCTCCGTTCGATGGCATACAGGTATCCATCGTCACTCAGAAAACAAACCGCGTCGGAACTGACCGCCGGCCTCGACCTTATTCCCTTGCCGGCTTGAAAGCGCCACTTTTCGGCACCTGTTTTGGCGTCCAGCGCATAGAGAAAACCATCGTCGCTGCCGATGTAAAGAACTCCCTGCGAGACTGCCGGGCTGCCCCAGACTTCCCCCTTGGTGGCGAATGACCACTTCGCGCTTGCCTGTCGGCCGCGGGTTCTCTCCGGAGAGGCTGGAGTCGCGTCCCCGGCCCTCTTCAGGATCAGAGGCAGCTTCATATCCGGCACTCCCATGGGCCCGAGGTCTAGACTCCCGGAGAGCTCATCGCCGTTAAGGGTGCCGGTAAAGAGGACGGTCTTGACCTCGTTGTCCGTCAGCGTCGCTTTTCCGATAGGAATTCCCTTCAGATCCCAGTCGTCGCTGAAGAAAGTGACCTGCACCTCGTTGTTGTCATTTTTGAATTCGAAGCCGACTGTAACGGCATTGCTCGAGTCCTTGAGAACTCCCGACCAGCGTCCCACGACCGCTTCGGGAGACACTGCAACGACCGGGCTCAGCAAAAAGCCGAGCACGGTGACCAGAACTGCCGTCCTTCTATTCTTCATGCGGACCTCCGGTGACACAGATGATTTGTCTTACGAGAATCGCGTTGTTTTTGTTCGCCGGGGGTGGCCCAGCACGCCTCGCTTTTTTGGAGTGCGGTGGCAACGAGACGCCGATGCTTTATCAGGCGTTGAGGCGACACCGCTTTGGTATGTGCAAGAGTGAGCCGGCAGGGAATTCGCCATTTGCCATTTCCTGCCGGTTCGTTCTTGCACGTACCAAAGCGGTGTCGCCTCAACGCCTGATAAAGCATCGGCGTCTCGTTGCCACC
>Ga0105091_10001494_pt1 | contig 10247 bp, 7 predicted proteins | sample PPLLak1March2015_FD_87022 | JGI IMG/M metagenome (GOLD analysis project Ga0105091, IMG submission 87022) | Freshwater sediment microbial communities from Prairie Pothole Lake near Jamestown, North Dakota, USA - PPLs Lake P7 Core (1) Depth... | ecosystem: Environmental > Aquatic > Freshwater >... | reverse complement strand
TTTGTTAAGAGCATACCCAAGACCCGCATCGGGTCACGTTTTGCGGCCGATGAGAAGTTGTTCGAGTATGAACGCCCAGGTCGAAGCCTTGAACGCGGTCTCATTGAAATGGCGATGACATTCACTGGGCACCAGGAGGGTGGCTTCTTCACGGTTATAAGCCAGAGACAATGATGAAACGGACGACGAAACTGCGGTTGCTGGCCCTGGGACTAGGAATCACAGTCGTGGCCGTTGTGCTGGTCACGGCGGAGCTCCTGTTACGCTACTCGATTCTAAGCTCGTCACAGGAGCGGCGCGATCACGTCGAAGAGCGCGCCTACATGCCGATCAAGTTCCGGGGCAACTACCAGGGAACGTTCTGGAAGGTCCCGTTCAAAACGAACCGTTTCGGTTTTCGGGACGAGCCGGACTTCGGCCTCAAACCTTCTCCCAACGAATTTCGTGTTCTCGCGCTCGGCGACTCGATTGGCTTCGGCCTGGGCATCGCCGCGAGCGATCACTACACGAAGGTTCTCGAGCGCCGGTTGAACGAGGATCCGAGAAATCCGGGACGCAAATTCCATGTCGTCAACGCTTCAGGACAGGGTTACGGCCCCTCCGGCTACTACGTCTGGTTGCGCAATGAGGCGACCGAGCTCGAATTCGACATGATCATTGTCGATGCCGAGATGTGCACGGTGGTCACCAACGAGGCGATGGTCAACTGGGTGGAGGACCCCAAGAGGCCGCACCGTGCTGCGAAACTGGTGGGGGGACGCTACGTGGTGGGCTGGGACGGGAATATGCTAGCCACCTGCGCGATTGGCGGGTATTGCTTCGAAAAGACCTACTTGTACACCGATCTGCTCCGGCGCACTCTCAACTTATTGCAGCGTATCTCGCCACAGGAACCGTTCAAGAGCGAAGGCCCGAAGGGGGTCACATACTACCATCTCGGGTTCGACCGTTACGTTCTTGACGAAAAGCGGCTTGCTTCCGGTTGGTACAAAGCGTTCAATTCCCTGCAGGGCTTACGCGACATCTGCACGGAGCGAGGGGTCCCCTTCATGCTTCTCGTTTTCCCGTCGCGCTACATGTTTGATGAACCGCAGCCGTGGCGCAGCTACGCGACCGACCTGATGCACAGGGGGCTGACGCAGGCGCGCGAAAGCGGCCTGCCGTTCATCGATCTGACCGAGCCGGTGGCCAAAGGCGGCGGGAAGGACCTGTACTACGATTTCGCCCACATGACAGCCGAAGGCAATCATGTTGTGGGCGAGGCCATGTACCAGCACCTGGCCGACCAGATGCTGAAGGCCGCGGCGCAGCCGGAGGGAAATGGAACGGCCACTCGAAGAACGTCTGATTTGTCCACGAACTGACATGACGAGAATTCTGGGGATTTCGGCTTACTACCACGATAGCGCGGCCTGCCTCGTCGAAGACGGACGCGTGGTTGCCGCCCTGCAAGAGGAGCGCTTCACCAGGCGGAAGCACGACAGCGCGTTTCCGACTCAGGCCGTTTCGGCTGCCCTGCGCGTTGGGAACTGCTTGATTCGTGACATCGACTTCGTTGTCTTCTATGAGAAGCCCTTCCTGAAGATGGAGCGCCTGCTGGACACCTACGTCAGGAACTACCCGCGAGGTCTTCGTTCATATCTCAAAGCGATGCCCGCGCTGTTCAAAGAAAAAATGTGGGTGAAGGACCACATTCGAAAGAAGCTGGATTTTTCCGGCACGATCCTTTTCGCGGAACACCATGAATCCCACGCGGCTGCGGCCTTCTATCCTTCGCCCTTTCAGTCGGCGGCTATCCTGACCGTCGACGGCGTGGGAGAGTGGACGACGACGGCTTTGGGAAGAGGCCGCGACAATCGCATCGAACTCGACCGCGAGCTGCGTTTCCCGCACTCCCTGGGTCTTCTCTACACGGCCTTCACCCAGTACCTTGGATTCGAGGTGAACTCCGGGGAATACAAGGTGATGGGGCTGGCGGCTTACGGTAAGCCGGTCTACGAGGCACAGATCCGCGAGCACCTGATTCACTTCAGTGAAAACGGGGCTTTCAAGCTCAATCCACGCTACTTCAACTACGAAGTAGGTCTCGAAATGACGTCGGGACAATTCCACCGGCTGTTCGGAGGTCCGCCTCGACAACCAGGGACTCCGCTGACCGAGAAGCATCAGGATCTCGCCTGCTCGGTTCAGAAGGTCGCCGAGGACGCCCTGCTTGCAATGTGTCGTTACGCTCGTGAGGAAACAGGTGAGAAGAATCTTTGCCTGGCCGGAGGCGTTGCATTGAACTGCGTGGCCAACGGCCGGATTCTCCGCGAGAGCAGTTTTAGTGATCTATGGATCCAGCCGGCGGCCGGGGATGCGGGTGGTGCTCTGGGATGCGCACTGGCTGCCTGGCACGGCCATCTTGGCAAGCCACGCAACCAATCGGCGAATGCTCAGCAGAGCTCGCTGCTCGGAACTGAATACGACACCGCCGAGATTCGTTCTTACCTGGATTCCCGCGGAGCCCGGTACGAGACACTCGATCGACAGTCACTCGTTTGCCGGGGCGCGCAACTGCTCGCCCAGGGCCTCGTCATCGGTTGGTTCCAAGGACGAATGGAATTCGGTCCGCGCGCACTGGGTGCCCGCAGTATCCTTGCGGACCCGCGCCAGCCGGACATCAAGGACCGGATCAATGCACGGGTCAAGTTCCGCGAGTCATTCCGCCCGTTTGCTCCCGCAGTGTTGTCCGAGTACGCGTCCGAGTACTTCGAGCTCGACCGGCCCAGCCCCTACATGCTGCTCGTCGCGCCGGTACGGCCCGAAATGAGGGCCGCGCTCCCCGGGATCACGCATGTCGACGGCACTGCTCGCATTCAGACGGTTTGCCCCGAGGGACCGGGAAAGCTCCATGAGCTGTTGAGCGCCTTTCACGCGCAGACCGGTTGTCCGGTATTGCTCAATACAAGCTTCAACCTGCGGAACGAACCGATCGTGGAATCACCAGCGCAGGCCTATGAGTGTTTTATGCGGTCGGGTCTTGACGCCTTGGTTCTCGGTGATTGCCTGCTCGAAAAATCCAGGCAGCCGGTCGGGTTAGAGGAGTAAGAATTGAAGAAGATATGGCTGACCATTCGCTCGATCCTTCTGACGATCGGGCGATTCATGGGGGTAGTGAACTCGACCATCCTCCTCACATTCTCCTTCTACGTCATCATTCTGCCGATCGCCCTGGTGAGGCGGCTGCGAAGGCAACCGGATCCAGTTGATTGGATCAAGCGGGCGCAGCGTGAACCGGATCATTTCACCCGGCAGTATTAGTAGCGCCATCCAAAAGAAACCTGAATCTTTCACCCCCCTGTTGCCTTCGGCTCTTGAAATCTGTACTCTTGTCCGCCGACTGCTCGCGCAAGTTTTCAATTCAGAGGACAACCATGCCCAAACGTCAAGACATCAAGAAAGTGCTCATCATAGGGTCCGGACCGATTGTTATCGGGCAAGCCTGCGAGTTCGACTATTCGGGAACGCAGGCCTGCAAGGCGCTGAGAAAGCTGGGTTACGAGATTCTGCTCGTCAACTCGAATCCGGCGACAATCATGACAGACCCAGGCATGGCGGACGTCACCTACATCGAGCCACTTACGCTGGAAAGCGTGTCGGAGATCATCCGGCTCGAGCGTCCGGATGCTTTGTTGCCGAATCTGGGCGGTCAGTCAGGGCTTAATCTCGCCTCCGAACTCGCCAAATCAGGGATCCTCGAGGAACTGGGCGTTCGGGTCATCGGAGTGAACGTGGATGCCATCGAACGCGGCGAAGATCGCCAGGCGTTCAAGGACACGATGCGCAAACTCGGACTGGAGGTCCCGCAGAGCGAAATCGCCCACAGCGTCAGCGAGGCGGAGAAGATCGCGGAACGGCTCGGTTTTCCGCTCGTCATCCGTCCCGCGTACACGATGGGTGGTACCGGTGGCGGGATCGTCTACAACACCGAAGAGCTGGAGACCATCGTGAGCCGAGGCCTGAGCGCAAGCCTCGTCGGGCAGGTGCTCGTTGAGGAATCGGTCCTCGGGTGGGAGGAGCTCGAGCTTGAGGTGGTTCGCGACGCGAAGAACCAGATGATCACCGTCTGTTTCATCGAGAACGTCGATGCCATGGGAGTCCACACCGGCGACTCCTACTGCACCGCTCCGATGCTGACGATTGACCCGGAGTTGCAGCGGCGCCTGCAAAAGTATTCGTACAGTATTGTCGAGGCGATAGAGGTGATCGGGGGAACGAACATCCAGTTTGCCCATGACCCGAAAACCGGCCGGGTGGTGGTTATCGAAATCAATCCCCGAACTTCGCGCTCTTCGGCACTGGCCTCTAAAGCGACGGGATTTCCAATCGCGATGGTGTCTTCGATGCTGGCCGGAGGGCTGACGCTGGATGAAATACCGTACTGGCGTGATGGGACCCTCGAGAAATACACGCCGTCCGGGGACTATGTGGTCGTCAAGTTTGCCCGCTGGGCCTTTGAGAAGTTCCGTGGGGTGCGGGACAAGCTCGGCACTCAGATGCGGTCGGTTGGGGAAGTGATGAGCATCGGGAAGACGTACAAAGAGGCCTTTCAAAAAGCCATCCGCTCGCTCGAGAACGGCCGTCACGGATTGGGATTTGCCAAGGATTTCAATCGCAAATCGCTCGAGCAACTGATGGGAATGCTCGCCGAGCCGACGAGCGAACGGCAGTTCATCATGTATGAGGCGCTTCGAAAAGGAGCCGACATTGCCGAGCTTTACGAGCGCACTCACATCAAACCGTGGTTCATCGGGCAGATGAAAGAATTGGTGAACCTCGAGCAGGAACTGCTTGAGTTCAAAGGACAGCTTCCTCCTGAATCGCTTCTTGCGCGGGCGAAAAAGGACGGCTTTTCCGATCTCTACCTGTCGAAAATCCTCTCGGTGCCGGAGGTGGATGTCAGGAAGGCCCGGACCGCGATATCAGTCGTCGAGGGCTGGCATCCGGTTCCCGTCAGCGGGGTTGAAAACGCCGCTTACTACTATTCAACATACAACGCACCTGACGTACTGCCCGCCGCGACTGGTCGCAAGGTAATGGTCCTGGGAGGGGGCCCCAACCGGATCGGGCAGGGGATCGAATTCGATTACTGCTGTGTGCATGCCGCCTTTGCTCTTCGTGACGAAGGCTTTACGTCGATCATGGTGAACTGTAATCCGGAGACTGTGTCGACCGATTACGATACCTCCGACAAGCTGTACTTCGAGCCGTTGACCGTGGAGGACGTTCTGGCCATCCATGACAAGGAGAAGCCCGAGGGGGTCATCGTCCAGTTCGGAGGTCAGACGCCGTTGAACCTGGCAGGTGACCTGGCCGCCGCAGGAGTGAGGATCCTGGGCACTTCGCCTGAAACCATTGATCTCGCCGAGGACCGCGACCTGTTCCGGCAACTGATGCGCGAGCTCCAGATTCCCCAGCCGGCTTCCGGCATGGCTGCAAATCTCCGGGAGGCGCTCGAGGTGGCGGATGAGATCGGTTATCCGCTAATCGTCCGGCCTTCTTACGTACTTGGCGGACGCGGCATGGAAATCGTGCACGATGAGGAGATGTTGCGAGAGTATGTCGCGGCCGCAGTCGAGATCTCCCCGACGCGCCCGATCCTGATCGAGAAGTTCCTCGAGGATGCGATCGAAGCCGAGGCCGACGCAATCGCCGACGGCACGGACGCCTTCGTGCCGGCAGTGATGGAGCACATCGAACCGGCGGGTGTCCATTCAGGAGATTCGGCATGCGTGATTCCCCCGGTGAGCATCCCTGACCGGCATATTCAAACGATCATCGAGTACACCAAGCTGATCGCCGTGAAGTTCAACGTCGTTGGCCTGATGAACATCCAATATGCGATCGCCAAGGATGTTGTGTACGTGCTCGAAGCGAATCCGAGGGCCAGCCGGACGGTCCCGCTGGTCAGCAAAGTGTGCAACATTGCCATGGCGCGCCTTGCTACCCAGGTGATGCTCGGCAAGCGGCTCAGTGAGCTGGACCTGCAGGTGCGGGCGATTCCGCACTATGGGGTCAAGGAACCGGTCTTTCCGTTCAACATGTTTCCTGAAGTCGATCCGGTTCTCGGTCCGGAAATGAGGTCGACCGGCGAAGTTCTCGGGATGGCGCGGAACCCCGGCCTCGCCTTCTGGAAAGCGATGGACGCGGCCAAGCAAAGACTGCCACTGGATGGGGCGGTCTTGATCACTGTAGCGGAGGCCGATCGACGGGGAGCCCTGCAGGCAGCTCGGGAGTTTGCCGCGCTCGGGTTTACGATTTTCGCAACCAAGGGGACTCGCGCTTACCTTGCCGACCATGGTGTGAGCTCCGAGCCCATTCTCAAAATGCACGAAGGTCGCCCGAACATCGCCGACGCGATCAAGAATGGGGAACTGCAGCTGGTGGTCAATACGCCGGCCGGGAAGCTCAGCCTTCACGACGACTCGTACATCAGGAAGGCTGCGATCAAATACAAGGTGCCTTACATCGCCACTACAGCGGCAGCCATCGCGGCGGCGAGAGGAATTGCGGCTTATCGCGAAGGCCGGGGCGGCGTGAAGAGTCTTCAGCGCTCGCACGCGGACATCCGGAATGCAAACTCCGAGGTGGTCGCCTAGTCCGCATTTCTCGCAACTCTCCGACTGATTTTGCCGTCAGAGCCGCGCACGCAGCGCTTTTCAGCGGAGTAAGCGGGTTCTTGGCGCCAGCCACGATCTTGCTCAAGGCAAGAACCCGCTTACTCCGCTGAAAAGCGCTGCGTGCGCGGCTCTGACGGCGGTTGCCCGAGCACGGCGTGAGAAATGCGGGCTAGTCCTTGCTGGTTAGCTGATGAGCCCGTTTTTCCGAAAACAAGGGCCCACACGACCACCCAGGTGCCCGGAGTCCCGCCGAGCACCTGACATGTAGGTCTCATTTCCCAGTGGGACCTGTCCGACTCTGGAAGTCGGACCTGCTTGAGGAGGAGGTGGACTATGGAGTCAAGCAAGCTCATGTATTACCTCCCGGACAGCGGTAATCCGTTCTGGAGGGAGGTTGTCGCAGGCATCGAAGCGAACACGGGCGTGCTCGGGATGAGTCTGCAGACGGTGAGTGCGGGCCACGACCAGACGGTCCAGGCGTCGCAACTCCGGGAATGCCTGCAGTTGCGACCGGCTGCTGTTTTCATTTCGCCAGTCGAGATGTCAGCCATTTCAGCACCGTGCCGGGCGATTCGGGACGCCGGTATCCCGGTCGTTGCTCTCGATCAAACCATGACCGGCATAACGACCGCGAGCGTGATCGCAGGGAATATGAAGGGCGGCTACATGGCCGCTCAGCACCTTGCCAGTTGCCTTCCATCCGACAAAACAATCGTCCACATCCGGGCCGAACGGTTGCCGAACGTTATGCTGCGCAATAGCAGCTTTGTCTCGGAGGCCGGGCACCAAAGGCTGGAAGTCATCAAAGTCGTGCAGGCAGACAGCAGCCGTGAAAAGGCGTTCAGCGGGATGAGGCAGTTTCTGGCTGAAGGGAAACGGTTTGCCGGCCTGTTCGCCGAAAATGACGCGATGGCGCTGGGAGCGATAGACGCCCTCAAGCAGGCAGGCGCTTCCCCCTGGCCCGTCATCGTGGGGTTTGACGGGGTACCGGAGGCTCTGCAGGCGATCCGGGACGGAAAGATGGAGGCGACCGTTGCCCAGAATCCCCGTCTCCTTGGTGAAAAAGCGGTCGAAGTCCTGGCGGACATAATTGCCAAGAGGCCTTTTGAGAACACCACCAGCGTGCTGCCGACTCTGGTCACGCGAGCAACGGTTAGGTAGGTGTGACTGGAGACGAAAGGAGACCCCGCTTACTCCGCTGAAAAGCGCTGCGAGGGGTGTTGCATAAGGTCGGCAAACGCGTTCGGCTGACAAGATATAGACAGACTTGTTATGGGCTGATGTCGTGCGCGGCTCCTTTCGATCTCGCATCCACGCGAGGCTCGCCCAGTCCCATATCTTGTCCGACTTCGGAGTCGGACCTGCGCCCCGCGAGAAATTTCCTTGCCCCTTCTGTCGCAAAAACACCTCGTCGCGTCACTAATTACACGAGAACACTCGTGATAAACGCAATCCAAGAGGCGGAACTGGTCTTGACTGACGAAGAGTGCATCGAGCGGTGTCTGGATGGCGACGCGAACCAATTTGCCTTCCTCGTCACCCGATACCAACGGGCGGTCGTCGCTTACCTGAGAGGTCGTATGCGCCATCGTGACAAGGCGCAGGAAGCCGCCCAGGAAACATTTGTGCGCGCGTACTTCAACCTGGCCAAGTTAAAGAAGCGCGAATCCTTCTTCTGTTGGTTGTTGGGAATCGCGATGCATGTTGCACGGGAGACGGATAAGCGGGAGCAGAGGGAGAGGGGGTTGTCTGGCGCCTATGCCGAGCGCGCCCGGCTGATGGCTCGGTCGGGTCCTGGTCCCGAGGAGGATCTCGCACTTGAGGCAGCGGTCGCCTCACTCAGCGCGAATCTCCGGGAGGTCATTCTGCTCCGTTTTTACTCCGACTGTTCTTGTCTGGAAATCTCACACGTCATCGGTGTGCCCCTCGGAACCGTGACAAAGCGACTTTCCCGCGCCTACGACCTGATTCGAAAGCGCATCGAAAACTGAGGAGCACCAATGTCAGGCCATCTTACCAGTGAACAACAGACCGCCTTGCGCGAAGGCTGTGTGAATGAAGCCGAAAGGACGTCGTTCGAAACGCACCTGAAAGACTGCGAGCCGTGTCGAGAGGAGGCGACGCATATTCGTGAAACGCGCCGCCGTATCGTTGAGCACGCGGCGGCCTTGGGGTCTCCCTCCATCGCGAATGAAGTCATGGAAACCATCGCCGAGCGAAGACGAACCGGTGCCGCCATGGTGATTGAACTCAGGCCGCCGAACAGCCTACGAACACGCTTCTTCGGGACATGGAAGCTCCGGTTCGCTGCGTTGGCTGTTGCCCTGCTTGTTGTCGTTTCGCTCGTCGGGGTCTTCTTGTCCGCGCCCTCCCAGGCTTGGACGCTCGACGAGGGGATCAAGGCTGTCCAGGGCAAGCGTGGCATTCACCTTTCAGGTTCGCTGATGATGGACGGTAACCATGTTGATTGCGAGATGTGGATTCGAGGCCGGCAGGGACAGCCCCGCATTCAGGACATGGTGCTGCGGGTCAGGAATGGTGTGATCATCTGGATGAACGGGAACGCCACGTACTTCTACAATCCCCCCGAATCGGTAGTTCACACGGACGACGCCCAGACGGCCGGCCTCAGTCACTGGCCGGGGCCCGAGTTTCTGGAATTGTTGCGCCGGATCGTACGAAACGCCGAAATCGACTATCGCTTCGACCTGTTCAGCAGGCGGCGGGTGGCTGTTTTCAAAGCGCAGATGATCGACGTTGGAGGCGCCAAATCCTTCATTCTGGAATTCGACCCAACGTCAAAACTGCTCGTCAGCATCAAGTCCTGGCAGAACTTCGACTGGTCGGGCGCACCGGCTTTTAGCGCCAACTCAGTCGAATATCTGGACTCTCCGCCAGACAGCCTATTCGAAGTCGATTTACCAACCTATGTCTCCTACGTCGAGCGCGATGTTACGGTCCCGACCGAGCTGATTGCTCTCCTGGGCGCCCGTTCCTTCGGGCTTTCCGAGCCAGGCGTGTCAGAGGCCGAAGCAAGTCGAAAGATTGTTGAGCAGGTTTACGCAGCCGAGATCAGCGGGGATTTAGAAGCATTAAAACGCCTGGCTCCAGTGACTTCTCTTTGGGACGACAAACAGGTGGAAGCCATTCTGGGCGGAGTGGACGGCCAGGAAATGGTTGTCGAATTGGTCGAGGTCGGCGAGGCGCGGCGACGCGGCCGGTCTCCCCTGGGCCCTCTTGTCGTGGTTCCCGCGACTGTCAGGCACAAGGACGGGGCTCTTTACGAGCACAAGATAATTGTCCAGATCCGGCAGGGAGTCGGGCCGGAGTTCTCCTGTGTCGTGTTCGGCCCCTACGGCGTCCCGTACCCGCTTGACTGACCCAAATCCGGTAATTTCGGGGACATAATACTTAATCCCCAAGCCGTTACGAATCACCTCACCGTGAGCTAAGGGATTAAGTCTTGTGTCCCCGAAATTTATTCCCCTGGGCGAGTTTCGGGGACACAAAACTTAATTCCTTTGCTTGCGCAAGAACGCGCCGACGCATGGGAATTAAGTATTATGTCCCCGAAACTCGCCCCAC
>Ga0105091_10001492_pt1 | contig 10255 bp, 5 predicted proteins | sample PPLLak1March2015_FD_87022 | JGI IMG/M metagenome (GOLD analysis project Ga0105091, IMG submission 87022) | Freshwater sediment microbial communities from Prairie Pothole Lake near Jamestown, North Dakota, USA - PPLs Lake P7 Core (1) Depth... | ecosystem: Environmental > Aquatic > Freshwater >... | reverse complement strand
TCTGGGTCCCAGTACGGGTTCCATTGTTTACGCTGCACTTGCACGCGGAATTCCTTATCGTCGCCTGACTTCCGGCAGCATGGTGCAGTTTGGCTGGGGCAGCCAGCAGCGCCGTATTCAGGCAGCTGAAACCGATGGTACCAGCGCGATCGCACAGTCCATCGCGCAGGACAAGGAGTTGACCAAAAAATTGCTCGATGCGGCGGGAGTACCCATACCTTTCGGCCGTCCGGTACAGGATGAAGATGACGCCTGGGCAGCAGCGGAAGAAATTGGCTTTCCGGTGGTGGTCAAACCGCAGGACGGCAATCAGGGCAAAGGGGTTACCGTCAACGTTACCGGCCGCGAACAACTGCAGGTTGCTTATGCAGCAGCCTCGCTGATCAGCACGTCAGTCATGGTGGAACGCTACTTGCCGGGGCATGATTATCGCCTGCTGGTGGTGGGAGGCAAGGTTGTTGCCGCCGCGCGCCGCGATCCGCCACAGGTGATTGGTGACGGCGTGCACAGTGTTCGTGAACTGGTTGAAATTGTAAACAGTGATCCACGCCGCAGTGAAGGGCATGCGACTGCACTGACTAAAATTCGCCTGGATATGATTGCTCTCGCCAGATTATCGATTCAGGATCTCTCGGCAGAATCGATACCACCAAAAGGTGTTCGTGTCATTTTGCGCAACAATGCCAATCTGAGCACTGGCGGTTCCGCAACCGATGTCACTGATGATGTTCATACCGAGGTTGCCGCACGTGCAGTGGCGGCAGCACAAATGATAGACCTGGATATATGTGGTGTGGATATGGTTTGCGACAGCGTGCTCCGGCCGCTTGAAGAACAAGGCGGCGGGGTCATTGAAGTCAACGCGGCTCCGGGTTTACGCATGCATTTGCAGCCTTCGTATGGCAAGGCGCGTGCGGTGGGCGAGGCGATTGTTTCCTCCATGTTTAAGGCGGGAGATGATGCGCGCATTCCTCTGGTGGCAGTGTCCGGAACCAACGGTAAAACCACCACAGTAAGACTGATCGCACATCTGCTGGGTAAAAATGGCCTGCGCGTCGGCATGACCAATTCCGATGGTGTTTATATTGAAAATCAGCGTATCGATACCGGGGATTGTAGCGGCCCAAAGAGTGCACGCAATGTACTGCTGCACCCGGATGTGGATGCGGCAGTATTCGAGACTGCGCGCGGTGGAGTGTTGCGCGAGGGACTGGCTTTCGACCGCTGCGATGTGGCGGTCGTGACAAATATAGGCATAGGTGATCACCTGGGGCTGAACTATATACACACGGTAGATGATCTGGCTGTGGTGAAACGGGTGGTGGTACAAAACGTGGCGCCATCGGGAACGGCAGTACTGAATGCCGCTGATCCTATGGTGGCCAAGATGGCAGGCTCTTGCCCGGGGTCGGTGACGTTTTTTGCCAACGATTGTCATCATCCGGTGATGGCCACACACCGCGCAAAGGGACAGCGTGTGGTTTATCTGGATGGCAAAGAGATTGTCGCCGCAGAAGGCGTCATGGAGCAGCGTATCGCGCTGATGGATATTCCACTTACCCGAAATGGCACTATAGGTTTTCAGATTGAAAATGCGATGGCTGCAATAGCTGCTGCCTGGGCGTTGGGTATAGACTGGAAAATTATCCGTGGTGGTGTTGCCACATTTGTCAATGATGCAGCGACTGCTCCCGGTCGTTTTAACGTTTACGATTACAAAGGCGCTACCCTGATTGCAGACTATGGACACAATCCGGATGCCATCATTGCGCTGGTAAGCGCGATTGAAAACATGCCGGCCAAACGCCGGTTTGTTGTCATTAGTGGTGCGGGTGATCGCCGTGACGAAGATATCAGCCAGCAGACCCAAATTTTGGGGAATGCCTTCGATGAAGTTATTTTGTATCAGGATCAGTGCCAGCGCGGTCGTGCAGATGGCGAAGTGCTGGGCTTGTTGCGCAAGGGTTTGGCCAAGGCCAACCGTGCCAAGACGGTAGAAGAAATTCGTGGAGAATTTTCGGCGACAGATCTCGCGTTGTCCCGTCTGGTACCCGGTGATTTGTGCCTGATTCTGATCGACCAGGTGGACGAAGCATTGGCTTATATTGCAAAGCGGATAGCCGAAGCATGAGAGTGATTATTGCAAGTGCAAAGCAGCAAATTGTCTGATCAGATGAGCACATCCCCAAAAAAGCTTCTCTCCGTGATCGAGTTCATCGAACACGCACAACTCCCTGCAATCTATAAATCGCTGGGTTACGATGTAACCACCGAATGGCAGGTGCGTAAAGCGGTAGCACTGATCAGGAAAATGGAACCCGATGTGATTGTTGCTGATTTCTATTTTCAGTCGGATTTCCGCGACCGTTTGAGCAATCTGGAATCGTTGTTGGCGGCAACTCAATTGCTGAAAGAAATCAGAGTGCTGGTCTTTTATGAGCCACAAAACGAAGAGGCTCTGGGAAAAGTGCGTGAGCGCATGCATATCGACGCCGCCCTGCCGATGCCTGCCTCGGAAGAAACCATCAAAGCGACCCTCAGGAAATGGCTGTAGGACTTCACTGTATTCCATTTCCTTGAAAGCGCCTTGTCCCAAAGAGTTTTTTTCCGCGCTATTTTTTGCATACGTGTTAAATTGCAACTGACAGGTCGGGTTTAATTCGGGTTCAGAGGAGGGTGACGATGAAAAATTGGAGCGGTTTTTTCAGTGCGGCAATCCCACCGCTTGAAGCCCGACATTATGCGTCAGGCTTAAACACCCGCTTCAATGGCGATCAATTATCCTTTGCGGACTATATGTCGGTTAATCGTGACATGATCCGCAAAATTCGTACTCCAATAAATTCAGATTTACTTGATCAGGCCAGGTTAAATGAAGTGGTAAACGGCAACGCCCCGTTTGCACTTGAACCTTTAGGCACTGATGCAGCAGGGCAAACAAAAAAATACAGCCGCGGCATATTGCTGACACATGGTTTGAGTGATTCTCCCTATGTCATGCGGCATCTGGCTGTTTTTTTTCGGGAAAACGGATTTCGTGTCCTGGCTGTGTTGCTGCCCGGGCATGGAACCCAGCCTGGTGATTTGCTGGATGTATGCTGGCAAGACTGGGCAAAGACTGTCGCTTATGGCACAGACAGGCTTGCCTCCGAGGTGGAAGAGGTTTATCTGGGTGGCTATTCTGCAGGTGGTGCGCTGAGCATTTATCATAGCCTGCAGGACAAACGGGTGCGCGGCCTGTTTCTGTTTGCGCCCGCTCTGGCAATTACCCATCGGGCAGCTTATGCGTGCTTGCACAAATGGGTGAGCTGGTTGTTTCCGCGACAGAAGTGGGTGTATATCAAGCCAGATCAGGATGCTTACAAATACGAATCTTTTGCAAAAAACACCGCGACGCAGATGTATCAACTGACACTGGCAGTTAGCGAGCAGTTAAAACTGAATGAACTGAATATCCCGATTTTTGCCGTAGCCAGTGCAGACGATAAAACGGTTAAAACCACGGCAACGCTTGAGTTTATGGTGCAGCAATCAAACCCCTGTAATAAGTTAATCCTCTACACCACCGACACAACAAAATTTTCAAAAAAATCATCTGCTGAAAAAATAGAATGGGTGAACAGCGTTATACCCGAGCAGAAAATATTAAGCTCGGCGCATACCGCAATCCTGGTTCCTCCCGAAGATAAGCATTATGGAATCGATGGCGATTATGCAAACTGTATCCATTACTATCCGGAAAATATGGATAAATATGGGGCATGCAAGCTAAACCCAAAAGCATATTGTCTGGGCGAGGTCAGCAATAAGAATCTTGAAACCGGCATCCTGCGTCGCCTGATGTACAACCCCAATTTTGGTGCGTTGAAAGATTCGATGAAGCACTTTGTTGACTGCTTGAATTAACCCCTTGCCCAGCCAACTTCTTGGGTATCTCCAATGGTAGTAACCGCCCATTCTTCCTCTTGAATTATCCTGTATATGCCCCATGTACTCAGGGCGAAGCAAGGATGCTTGTTAAATTATCTTCATAAACAAAGGGGTAGTCATGAATATAAATGAACTCAAGTCGGTGGCGCGGGCCATTGTAGCGAAGCAGAAGGGGGTGCTGGCAGCCGATGAAAGCAGCCCTACGATCAAGAAGCGCTTTGACACAATCAAGGTCGAATCAACCGAAGAGAATCGGCGACGTTACCGCGAAATTCTCTTTACCACCGAAGGCATTGAAAAATATGTAGGTGGCGTCATTTTGTACGATGAAACACTGCGCCAGAGCACAAAAGAAGGGGTTCCATTCGCCAAGCTGCTGGATAGCCGCGGGATTGTTCCGGGGATAAAGGTGGACAAAGGCGCAAAGGCGCTGGCTTTTTTTCCCGGGGATAAGGTCGCCGAGGGTTTGGACGGCTTGCGCGAACGGCTTGCCGAATACAAGCAGTTGGGTGCGAAGTTCGCGAAGTGGCGCGCGGTGATTGAAATCGACGAACATAAAATTCCGTCGAGCTACGCGATTCACGCGAATGCCCATGCCTTGGCCCGTTATGCGGCGCTGTGCCAAGAGCTTGATCTGGTGCCCATTGTGGAACCGGAAGTGCTGATGGATGGTGCTCATAATATCGAGCGTTGTGAAGCGGTTACGTCGCGAGTTCTTGAAGCAGTGTTCGCCGAGCTGGATGCACATCGAGTGGTGTTCGAAGGCATGTTGCTGAAGCCGAATATGGTTATACCCGGTAAAAAATGCGAGCGACAGGCCTATGCGCAGGAGATTGCGGAAGCCACGATGCGTTGTTTTTATCGTTATGTGCCGGCTGCGGTTCCCGGCGTCGTGTTTCTTTCCGGCGGGCAGAGTGCCGCAGAAGCAACAGACAATCTGAACGCGATGAATGTAATGGGCAAGCACCCGTGGGAAGTCAGTTTCTCCTACGGCAGGGCACTGCAGGCACCGGTGCTGGCGGCGTGGAAAGGACAGGAAGGCAATGTGGACGCGGCGCAGAAAGCACTACTGCAGCGTTGCCATTTAAACGGCTTGGCCCGGGATGGCAAGTACGAACGCGGCATGGAATAAGGGATTGCAGATTTAAGTATTGATAGTGATTTTTATTCTGCGGATACTTATAAAACATTAATATATACATTCAGTTATGCGAAACCCCCTCCTTCCCGTGCTGATGGCAAGGAGGGCGGTTGTGCGATGATGCATTCGTTTAAAGCATAGCCTTTAATCATATAAAGCCCAACAAGCACAAATACAGGAGGTGATCTCGATGAATGCACCAGTAAGCGATCCTGCCCAGGCAGTACTCGATATTGTGCGCGCTCTCGTCGCCGAGCTGCACTCCGGCAAACGAGGTGCCACAATCACGCTGGATAGTTCACTGGTGCGCGATTTGGGACTTGACAGTTTGGCGCGAGTTGAGATTTTGCTGCGTATAGGTCATGCCTTCAACGTAAATCTGTCCGAACAGGTGTTGGCCAGTTCCGAGACGCCACGGGATCTGTTGCGGGCAGCACTGGTTGCAAGCGCTATCCCCCAGCCAGGCTTTGCGAAACAGGTCAGGGAAGTGATAGCTGAACAGATAAGTGCCTCGCCGGAACACGCAGCTACCCTGCTTGAAATACTGGACTGGCATGTGCAGGCGCATCCGGAGCGCATCCACATTATCCTCAGTGGAGAAACAACTGAGGAAGAAATCAGTTACGAGGCTTTATATACAGGCGCGGAGTCAGTTGCAGCAGGTTTGCAGCAACAGGATCTGCAACCGGGCCAAACCGTGGCGATCATGTTGCCGACCAGCCGTGATTATTTTTACAGTTTCTTTGGTGTGCTGCTTGCCGGCGGTATACCTGTGCCGATTTACCCACCGGCGCGCCTGGCGCAAATTGAAGACCATCTGCGCCGTCATACCGGTATTCTGAATAATGCGCAGAGCGTTCTCATGATCACCGTCGCCGAGGCCCTGCCGCTGGCGCGGCTGCTAAAATCACAACTGCCAGGACTGCGCACTGTTACCACGGTGTCGGAGCTTGAATCCGGAGGGGAAAATCCCACCCGACAGCAATTCACCAAGCAGAAATTAATCAGGCCGACAGTGAGGGCACAAGATATTGCCCTGCTGCAATACACCTCGGGCAGCACTGGCAATCCGAAAGGCGTGGTGCTGACCCATGCCAATCTGCTGGCGAACATCCGCGCCATGGGGCAGGCGGTTGAGGCCGATTCCACAGATGTATTTGTGAGCTGGCTGCCCCTCTACCATGACATGGGCCTTATCGGCGCATGGCTCAGTAGCCTGTATTTCGCCATGCGCTTGGTAGTGATGTCGCCGCTCACTTTTCTGGTGCGGCCTGAACGCTGGTTATGGGCTATACACCGGCATGGCGGCACACTTTCTGCAGGGCCGAATTTCGCCTACGAACTTTGTGTGCGCAAGATCGAAGAGGACGCGCTTGCAGGCTTGGACTTGCACACCTGGCGCATGGCTTTTAATGGCGCAGAGCCGGTCAGTCCGGATACGATACAGCGCTGTGGCGAGCGCTTCGCAAGCTGCAGTCTGCAGCGCGCAGCCATAGCACCGGTTTATGGGCTGGCGGAATGCGCCGTGGGACTGGCTTTCCCGCCACCCGGTCGTGGCCCGATTATCGACCGCATCAGCCGCAACGCGTTGGCCCACAGCGGTCGTGCCATCCCCGCAACTGAAGATGAGAACGATACCCTGCGCTTCGTTGCCTGCGGCCCGCCGCTGCCCGGCCACCAGATACGCATTGTCGATGCCGCCGGCAACGAAGTGGGCGAACGCGAAGAGGGGCAGTTGGAATTCTGTGGCCCTTCCGCAACCAGCGGCTATTTCCGCAATCCCGAGCAAACCCGGCGCCTGTTCCACGCTTCAGCGCAAGGAAACAGTGTATGGCTGGATTCGGGCGACCTTGCCTATATGGCGGGCGGCGATATTTTTATCACCTCGCGCATCAAGGACATCATCATCCGCGCCGGTCGCAATATCTACCCCTATGAGCTTGAAGAAGCGGTGGGCGATATTCCCGGCATACGCAAGGGCTGCGTTGCGGTGTTTGCAAGCACTGACCCCTCTGCCGGGACAGAGCGCCTGGTTGTGCTGGCGGAAACACACGAAACTCAGGCTGGGGTTTTAAACAGATTGAATGATCAGGTCAATGCGCGGGCACTAGCATTGCTGGGTGAACCGCCAGACGATGTCGTGCTCGCACCACCGCATACTGTGCTGAAAACCTCCAGCGGCAAGATACGTCGTGCTGCCAGCCGTGAGCTTTACGAACAGGGCGCGCTTGGCAATCAACAACGTGCGGTGTGGTGGCAATTTGTACGCCTTAGCTGGGCCGGCGTGTTACCCCAGTTGCGCCGTGGCAGCCACGCAGCAGCAGCCATTTTGTATGGCAGCTATGCCTGGGTATTATTTCTGATTTTCGCCCCACTCACCTGGCTGATGGTGAGCATGATTATGCGCCCTGCACTGGCCTGGGCAGTGAGCCGGGTGATGGCGCGGATATTTGTGCGCCTCTCCGGCACGCCGTTTGTCGTACACGGGTTGGACAAGCTGCCTCATGGCACACCCTGTGTGCTGGTCGCGAATCATTCGAGCTATCTCGACGGCATCATGATGGTCGCTGCGCTTCCCGATCAGTTCAGTTTTGCTGCCAAACGGGAATTAATAGAGAATCTGGTTCCCAGACTTTATCTTCAGCGTATCGGCGCAGCATTTGTCGAGCGGTTTGGCCTGGAACAAAGCGTGGCGGATGTAAAGAATCTGCTGCAGCTATTACGCAGAGGCCAGTCCCTGGCATTTTTTCCCGAGGGCACTTTTTACCGCATGTCCGGCTTGCTGCCATTCCATATGGGGGCATTTGTGATCGCTGCCCAGGCCGGTGTGCCGGTCGTGCCCGTCGTCATTCGCGGTACCCGCTCGATACTGCGCTCAGAGCAATGGTTGCCCCGCCGCGGGGCGATCAGCATCACCATCACTGCTCCCATCGCGCCACAGGGCAATGACTGGTCTGCAGCGATAAAATTGCGCGATGCCGCCCGTGTTGAAATTTTGCATTATTGCGGCGAACCGGGATTACCCTCTCCGTAATCACGGATAGAACGATACGCTCCCAAAAACAGCAATGCGATCCGCAGATTTCGCAGATTAACGCAGATTTTCATGCATCTATCTGCGAAGACTGCATCACCCAAAATGGTTAATGTATTTGTTGAGGTAATCTGTGCAAATCTGTGTCAACTGCGGACAAATGTTTTTTTCAGGATGATTAAAAAATGTCCTCTTTGCCAATTTGTTCACTTTTAACCTACACTACTTCATCTTTCAATATCGCCCAGATTAACTTAATGAATCCAAACCGGAAAACTTTCATCTTCGCACACCGCGGCGCCAATCAGGAAGCGGCAGAAAATACCCGTACGGCCTTTGACAAGGCGCTGACTTATTTCATCGACGGCATGGAGACGGATATCCAGCTCAGCCGCGATGGCGTGACGGTGTTGTGGCACGACCGCTTTCTGTCCAAGCTTGGACACCCTGAAAAACACATTGATGACTTCGATTATCGCCAGTTGCAGGCAATGAATTTTGCGCAGCACTTTGCGCTGGATGCCAAGCCTGAAGGTGTCGTCAGTTTGCAGGAATATCTGGATGCCTATCGCAAGCGCACACGCTTGCTGCTGGAAATCAAGAATCGCGATTGGGAATCACGCGAGCGTCAGCAAAACAAAGTGCGGCAAACACTGGCGATGGTCGGGCAGGTTAGCGACGATCGCATCATCATCTCCTCTTTCAATCTTGACAGTCTGCTCTATGCGCAGCGGTGCAGGCCTGGCTTTCCCCTGGTGTATAACTTTGAAGATGAGCAAACACTGGAGGATGCAAGGCGGATATTGGCAGCTCATTCCTTTCTACATGGCCTGTGCCTGCCCATTTCCACGCTGGATGCAGCGATGGTCAAACTGTTGCGCGGGCATGGCAAGAGTGTTGCGGTTTATACCTGCAACAGCGATGAAGAGATCAATACCGCACTTACACTGGAGGTCGACATTCTGATCAGCGATGTGCCGCAAAAAGCCTTGGATCTGAGGGACGCAAAAAGTGAAACGTGAGTTTACGTTATTGCAAAAGCAGCAATTCGATCTGCTGGTCTGCGGCGGGGGGATATACGGCGCTTGGACAGCCTATGACGCCGCCTTGCGCGGCCTCAAGGTTGCCATCGTCGAGCAGGGCGACTGGGCCAGTGCAACTTCCTCGGCTTCCAGCAAACTGATTCATGGCGGCTTGCGTTATCTGGAGTCTTACGATTTCAAACTGGTCAGGAAGGCGCTTGCCGAACGGCAGATGCTGCTAAAAATCGCACCTCATCGCGTTTGGCCGCTGCGTTTCGGCGTGCCTGTCTACAGCGACAGCCGCATTGGCAGGTTGAAACTGAAGGCGGGTTTGATGCTGTACGATTTTCTGGCTGGTATTCCAGGAAGTAAAATGGCCCATCATTACTTCAATCGCAGGAATTTTTCCTCGCGTTTTTCTTTCCTTGATACGTTTGGCCTGAAGGGCGGTTTCAGCTATAGCGATGCACAGACGGACGATGCGCGCCTGGCGCTTGAATTGATCGCCGGTGCAGTGGCTGCCGGTGCGGTGTGTGTTAATTATTGCAGCTTAAACAGTGTCGGCAGTAGGCAGGGTCAGGTATATGGATCGACAGTCAAGGACCAACTGAATGATGCGACTGCTGAAATTCATGCGCGCCAGATCGTCTATACCAGCGGCCAATGGGCCACAGAGTCTGCCAAGAGCCGCTCCTGGTGCCGGGTCACCAAGGGTGTGCATCTGGTCATGCCAGCGGCGTTGACAGACGAGGCATTGCTGTTGACCGCCAAGGCGGATGGCAGGGTATTTTTCATGATTCCCTGGTATGGAAAAACAATCGTTGGCACCACCGACACCGATTACACGGGAGACATCAAGCATGTTGTTGCCGAAGAAAAGGACGTGGCTTATCTGCTGAACGCAGTCAATCATTACCTGAAGACCGCATGGACAGGAGCAGATGTGATCAGTAGTTACGCCGGGCTGCGCGTGATGAAGCGCAGCGAAAAAACATCGCCTTCTGCCGTCAGCCGTGACTGGGAATTAAGAACCGCAAGCAATGGTGTGCATTATTCAATTGGCGGGAAAATTACATCGGCGCGAGAGGATGCAGCCACGATTGTTGACAAGGTGTGCGCCGAGCTGGG
>Ga0105091_10001491_pt1 | contig 10255 bp, 18 predicted proteins | sample PPLLak1March2015_FD_87022 | JGI IMG/M metagenome (GOLD analysis project Ga0105091, IMG submission 87022) | Freshwater sediment microbial communities from Prairie Pothole Lake near Jamestown, North Dakota, USA - PPLs Lake P7 Core (1) Depth... | ecosystem: Environmental > Aquatic > Freshwater >... | reverse complement strand
TGGGAGAAGGCCCGGCACTGCGATCACATCGAGACGATCCGCGCCAGACCCGACCTGCGTCTCGATCCGAAGAACTTCCAGAGCTTGTGCGAGCGGCACCACGATCTGATCACCGTCGCCTTCGACAGCGGCGATCTTCGCGGCGCCTGCGACGAGAACGGCATGCCGCTCGATCCTCACCACCCGTGGGCACAGGCGTCGCCCGAGGCGGCGATGGAAACCGTGAACACTCCATTCACCAAGTCGGCGCCACCCCCGGGTCTGACGGCGAAGCTCAAGCGCCGGGCGGTGCGCGGCCGGTAGTCCGCCGCTGTAACAGCCGAAGTAGTTATGCCTTTAGCGGTAAATCGTGCCGGATTATTGCCACAATTACCGTAAAGTGTTTGCATGGTATCGTTTTGGCAAAACCATAGCATGCAACCACAAGGGAACAGGTAAATGCTTGATGCAGACGAGGAAGAGACAGGGAAGGCGGAGGTCGCGAAGGAGATAGAGTTTTGGGGCTTTAAGTTTCACTTCGTGCCCGAATACGACATCAGCAAGATTAACAAGTCGCTGCGGACGCAGGTCAGGGACAGCCAGAATATCGCGCCCAAGCAGACCGTTGATCAGTTCGCCGCAATGATGGAGCACAAGCGGTTCGACCCCATTGTCGTGACGCAGGACAACGGCACTGTTGATGGCAACACCCGCACTGACGCTCGACGCCAGCGCAAGGATAAGTTCTGCACGGCATTTGTCATCGAAGAAAACCTGACGAATGCGCATGAACGGGTGCGCTCCCGGCTTAATGCGCTGGCGGCGGCACTCAATCAGCGCGGTGGTGTTCGCCTTACACACAAGGAAGCCGTGCGCGCCGCCGAGAATATGCTCAGGCTCGGGTTCAAGAGCGAGGTGATCCAGAGCCGGATTGGTGTCAATTCGCAGATCATGGTGCAGATCAAGCGCGAGATCACTGCCGGTGCCAAACTCGAAAAGGTAGGACTCGGCAATATCGACATTTCCAAGTCTGCGCTCCGCGCCCTCGGGTCTGAAAAGGTAGCCGCAATCAACGAGGCGCCCTACCGGGAACTGGCAAAACTGGCGGTCGATGCGCGGTTCAGTGCCGCCGAGATCAACGAAACGGCTCGCCACATTATCTCGCTGTCGTCCGACACCAAGGCGCTAGATTGGCTGGTGGAAGTCCGTGATGCCAGCCTTGCCCGTATCGGCGAAGTCAGTACCACCGGCAATCCGGGCACCGTTACTGCTGCCCGCGCCTTGCGGCAGCATCTCGGTTACGTCCTCAAGTTTGCCGGTCGCGAGGACGAACTGATCGAAACCTCACCCAGCCAGCGCGCCGCCCACCTTACCTATGCAACCAAGGCGCGCGACGTGCTGAACGCCCTCAGCATGAAACTGGATGCCGCGTGAGATAATGAAGGTAGCGAAGGCCAAGCCGGAATATGCGCTCGACCTTGGCGGCGTCGTGTCATTCCTCGCCGACCGGATTGACGAGGCCAATGGGACGCCGCTGTCAATCCGGCAGCTTGCGCTCACCTACCGCCACGTCTCGGGCGGCGATTTTACACGGGTGAAGTTTCACGAGGGCGCCACAACGGACTATGAGGCCAAGGTCTGGCTGCTCGAAGAAGCCGGGCGGGTGATGGGCAAGTCGCTGGTGATGACCAAGGTCGATGATGGGGACACCCTCATCGGCTATGCGCCGGGCAAGAACTTCGAGGACTTGCGCTGGAACCGCAAGAAGGTTCGGCACACCGAGTTGGATATCCACGCCAAGTTCAACGACGCCTTCAACCATCTCGGGGGGCGGTTCACCGAGAACATCCGCACCGATACCACCGACGATCTTACCGAACTCACCGCGTCACTAAGGGCGTTCGGATGGATCGCCGAGTTCCCGGCGATCAAGGACGAGTTCGGCGTCGTGCTGATAGGCCATCGCCGTCTGAGGGTCGCAGCCGAACTCAAGATCGATCCGGTGGTCAAGGTCTTGAAGCTAGGCAAGGGAGATGCCGCAGATGTCGAGCGCTTCAAGCTCGCCATCGCCTCCAATATCGGGGGGAGGCCACTTAGCGGCAAGGATAAGCGCGAGATCGCGATCCATCTGTACAAAAACCACCGCTACACAATGGATCAGGTTGGAGAGGCGCTAAGTATCAGTCAGCAAAGGGTTTCTGAGTTTTTACAAGGGACCGGTAAAAACGACGCGCGTGGCCGACCTACAAAGGAAGAGACCAAAGCGCGCGCCGAGAAGATACGGAAATCCCGCCGTGAGGGTTGGGCACGTGGCGCGGTCAGCATGCCGCCCGACAAATGGAAAGTCGTTGGCGCACTCGCCAAGAAGCGCGGTCTCTCACGCCAAGTGCTGCTCGGCGAGTGGCTGATCGAGCGGATAGAAGTCGAGGTGCGAGGCGACAATGCCGAGGGCTGATGGCCGGTCCTATATCAAGGGCAAGGGGCATTCACTATCGGCCGCAGCGAGCCAGCTTGGCACCACCCGGCAGCGGCTCGTCACCATGATCGAGGCGGGCGATCTCGAAGCCTACAGCGATGGGCTCAAGACCTACATCCCGCATCGAGAAATGCGGCGGATCAAGAGCCATTGGATCAAAACACCAGCGGAGGAAATCGCTTTCGCCGGGGACATGCCCGATGAAGTCAACGCGGCCGATCCGGTACTCAACAAGGTGGCCGAGCGCCGAGCCCAAGCCCGCTATCTCTACTACGAAGAGCATCACCACCAAGCTGAGATCGCCGTGATGCTCGGTATCAGCCAGACACAGGTCGGGCGCGACATCGGCAACGCCGGTCGCGGCCGACGCGGCAGAGCGGCCGGTCCACCCCCGGCTGCTACGGAAGTCGCGCGGGAAATCCGCATCATGATCGACACCGAAGTGTGGGAGGCTGCTAAGCGCAGGGCCGTCCTGTCGCAGAGCACGGTGTCCACGGAGGTCAAAAAGTTCATCCTTGAGTATGCAGGCGTTGCCACGTCACCGGCACAAGGCTCACTGGACGAAGCTGTGATCGCCGCCGAGCGCTTCCGGCTGCTCTACGAGGAACAGGCCGCAATCGTGAACAGCTTCCGCGAGATGTCGCTCGTCCTTGGTGACCTTTCGGTCGCTCTCTCAACGACGCACCTGCAATCCTTGCTGGCGCTGGAAGGGCCGCACCGGGCGCGGCGCAGGAAAACCAAGCCAGTGGTGCCCGCCCCAAACCGAGACGGGGTGGCTGTCGCCAAGCTGATTGAGAAGATCAAGGCGTCTGGGCTGACGCAGTACGATGTTGCGAAGCGTACCGGATTGAGCAAGTCCACCATCTCGAAGCTGGCATCAGGCGACAGCCAGCAACCGCTCTACGATACCATCCAGCGGCTTGAGGCCCTTGCTGTTGAGCGCGAGGTTGAGGTTGACTTATAAGTCAACGCCGGGACTTCTTTGCACTTTCTGCAAATTGCTCCATTGTCGGGGGCGCAATAAGGAATGACCAACGTGCATCCAATCCAGCACTCACCCGCCCGATAGGCGCGGCTCGCCGCCGCTAACCGTCGCACGTGCTGGGTAGCGCCCCGGGTGGGGCGCAGCGACAGCATCGTGAACTCAGGTTCGGAGGCTCTGTTGAGCAAACCTGACGACGATGCCGTGCGCGCGACGCTTGCCGGAAATACTGACATTGGATATCGCATCCGCATCTGGCGAGAGCATCGCGGGATGCACTCCGGGTCCGATCTGGCCCGTGCTATCTGGGGCTCCACGCCAGACCCTCGCGGCTACGATGTCGCCAAGAACCGCGACACCATCTGGCGCTACGAGAAGGGCAAGAGCAGGCCCAGCCGCAAGAACCTGATCGTGCTTGCCACGGCGCTGCGCGTGCTTCCCGAGGACATCGACCCGGTGCCCCGTAGACCACCAGAGCCACCGCCGATCCGTTCGCGGAAGATCATCTGCACGCCCAAACACAAGGGGCTCATCATGGGGGTCGAGATCGACGCCGATCTGCCACCCGAGATCGCCGCGCAGATCGTCAAGCTGGTCGAGGACAATGACGTGACCGAGTAGCAACACGGGTCTGGCGCGGGTCTGGCAGGGGGTGGGCACCATTTCTCTGGGGCCAGAGAAATGGTCGGCCTCGCGCCCGGCGCCGAAAAAAGTCGGCCCTACTTTTGAGTAAAATACCCGGCACGGGTCTGCCACGGGTCCGGCGCCACCAAACCTCCGTTCAGGGTGGCAACGTGCTCGCGGGCGAGACGCAGCGCTTCGTCTGCCGGGCACGTGGCGGTTACCTCGAAGCGGGCGACTTCGACGCGCGGCCCCGGCGCGTTGATGTAGATGCCGAAACTGGTGACGCGATCCTTATGCCGGGACCGGAGGTAGTACCGCTTCTCGACTTTCTCGTAGGTCATTTTTGTCCTGTCACGGGTCCGGCGCGTTGTGGTTGAGCACCTTGGTGAACTCGGGCGGCATCCGCACGTTGGCGGGTGCGTTCTCGAACATCGGCGCGATCTGTTCAGGAGTGTATCCGGCGAGGCCGCAGCCAATGGCGGTCAGGAAATACTCGGTCTCGGGGGTGTCGCGGGCCACGTCGAGGAACAGGTTCACGTAGTACCTGATCTGCTCAAGCGGCAGGCTGACGAGACGCCGATGGGTGCCACGGTCGCGCGGGTCCGGTCCCTTGGTGGGGATGGCGTAGGCGTTGCCCTGCCGTCCGAAACCCTGCCCACGGATCGCGCCACGGTGCTCGAACGCCCAAAGGGCAGCACCTTTGCCGTGCCGCCCTTCAACGTTCGATCCGAATACGAACACCGGTTCGTCCATGTCACGGGTCCGGCGCTTAGGCGTCGGCGCGCTGCGGCAGGAACTTCGGCACTGTCTCCGGCATCGAGGTGTCGGGGGGCAGGTTGTACTTCTTGCGAAGTTCGGCCTCGACCTTGGCGCGGATTTCGCTCTCAAGCCGTTCGCGCATTTGCGCCGCCGTCTCGCGCACCTTGGGCGGCGCCTTGACCAGTGCGTGGCCGGTCGGCGTTCCGGCGATCTCGACAAGCTCGGCGCCGTTCACAGTCTCGGCCGAGAACGGCTTGAGCTTCCTGAGCACCGCCGCCATCGCCAGAGCCTCGGCATAGGTGCCGCCCTTCTTGCGCAGGCGCACGATGGTCAGGTGTCCGCCGCCCAGAAGCTCGCCAGCCTCGTCGGAGGTGGTCGCAATCTTGTCGGTCACCAGCTTGCGCAGGAATAGCTCGACCGTCTTGGGCGTGAGGTACGCCGTTTCTTTCGCCATCGGTTTCTCCTTGTGTGGCACCACGGGTCCGGCGCTTAGGCCGCAACCTCGTTGTCGGTGGGCAGACCGAGCGAGGCGCGAACCTCGGCTTCGATGCGCTGGCGCATCTGCGCTTCGGTTTCGGTGCGCTTCTTGCGCGGCGCGAGGTCTTTGGACCCCGGCAACCGGCCGCTGCCGACACGCTTGGGCAGGGTGGGCAGGGTTGCGGTATCCGCCGTCTCATCGAATGGCGTCAGCCGCTTGAGCAACGCGGCGCAGGACAGCGCCAGCATCTTGTCGCCGCCGACCTCGCGCATGCGGTTGATGGTGCGTCGCGTCACCCCAAGCAGGTCCGCCAGATCATTGGCGTCTGCGATGGCGCCAGCGGCGACCATCTTGATGACGAACGTTTCAAACTGCTCGCCGGACATAAAGTCCGCCACGTGTCCTTTTTTCATGCTGTCGATTTAACTCCGGTGGTCATTCAGTTGGTTATTTCGTCCATACAGCGGACGACTTGATAAGGCAAGCGATAAAATGCGTGTATGGCACGGGTCCGGCACAGGTCCGGCAGTCATGCACCACTCCGCACACTCGCACGGCGTTTTCGGCACGCGCGTCCGCTCAGGTGATGGGGACAGCTAAACAGGTCGCCTCCACATTGTCACTATTGACAGCGATTGCCTCATCGAGTAGCCGCGCCTGCCAGTGCTGTTAGTGTGCGCGACGGCGACAAAGAAAATGCACGCATGACGCATTTTGTGCTTGACGGTAAACTGCGCCTATGGCACATAGTGGTCATCGAAACAAAGGAATGACCAATGACTGACGAGAACACGGAAAACCAAGAGATTTGGATGGTTGTCGGCGCAATGTCGTGGGGCAAGAGCGATAACTTCCGCGATGCGTTCACCAACTGGCTCAAGAACGTGTCCATCAGCAGCTATGTGCCGTGCGAGGTAGGTATCCATCGCTTCACCGGCACGTTCGATCCCAAGCTGGTCACCATCGACGGCATGGGCGGCTTGGAGTTTCCAAGGGCAGCGAAGTGGGTCAAGCGGGAGCGTTTCGCGGTCACCCGGAAGATGGCCGATGCCTACAACGCATGGTCGTACCTCTGTGACGACATCGAATACAGCGCGGACTTCGACAAGGTGTTTGCCGAATGAGCAAGTTCATCGTCGAGGGCAAGGATGCCGATGACACCTATCGGCCGGACGCCGAGGGCGCGCCGTTCATGCTGTTCTGCCCGGCCATTCAGGACTGGCTACCGGCCGAGTTCCCGACCCGGGACATGGCCGAGTTCATGCGCCGGTTCTACGAGAACCGCATCGAGTATTACGGGGTCGTGCAGTTTGGCCACGTCAACCTCTACCGGCTCGACAGTGACCACGTGGACACCAAGGTCCGCGTCGCGCCGATTGCCAATTTCGCCAGTGTCGAAGAGTTCGAGCGGTTCACCCGCAAGAGCCTTCGCGAGTTCAATGAGGTTGTCGTCTAACATGCATATCTGCACCGAAAAGGAGAAGTTCTACATCACCATCATGGGGCGCGAGTACCGCGTGCATGCGGTGTTTGATACCGACGAAGAGGCCAATGCCTACATGCAGGTCAACGAGGGCACGGCGGTAATCGCCGTGCAGGATGGCCGCATCTATATCGCCAGCAAACGTGACACTGGCGTCACCAAGCACTGAGCCGTGCATCAACCAAAGGAATGACCAGACCAATGACTGAGCTTAGCAGCCAAGATCAACGCTATATCGCGCTCAACAGCGGGTCGCTGGTGCGCCCGGCTGGCGGGCTGACGATACTCTACGCCATCGCCGCCGTGGCGGTGATCGTCGGCATGTCGGCAACCACCTACATGGCGTGGCGCACCGTGCACCGCGAGCACTGCGAGGTGGCACTGATGAACGCCATGATGCCGGGCAACACCGCCGACATCGGCAACTGCCTCGCCGAGATGAACGCGGTGCAGCGAGCGCAGATCGAGGCGTACAAGCGCCGATAGCTTCGCACATCAAAATAAAACGCCATAGGCGCATTTTGTGGGTTGACTGCGAAGTGCGCCTATGGCACATAGTGGTCATCGAAACAAAGGAATGACCCAGATGAACGTCGCTCTCGAAACCCTCCGCACCAATCTCGCTCCGCTCTCGGGCTGGAACGCCTTCGCCAAGTCGATTGTCGAGCAGATCGATACCAAGGGTGAAGTGACCGAAAAGCAGTTGGCAGCGGCCGAACGCATGATCGCCAAGCTCGCCGCCAACCGCGAAGTGCGCGCCGCCAAGTCTGGCGAAGTCGACGTGACCGCCATCGAAGCGCTCTTTGCCACCGCCAAGGCTTCCGGCCTCAAGCGCCTCGCCTTCGTCGCCGATGGCCTCCGCATTTCCCCGGCTCCGGAAACTGGTCGCAACGCCGGTGCCTACTACGTGAAGGATGGCGACGCCTATCAGGGCAAGATTGCCGGTGGGCGCTTCATCGCCTCTGGCGAGGCTGACGCCACCACGTTGCCGCGCCTCGCCGAGATTGCCGCCGATCCGGCTGGCATGGCCCGCCTCTACGGTAAGCGTACCGGCATCTGCTGCTGCTGTGGCAAGGAGCTTTCCGACCCGGTGTCGGTCGCCAACGGCATCGGTCCGGTTTGCGCCACCCGGTGGGGGCTGTAAATGCCCCGCCACTTCAAAGACCCCCGGTTCAAGGAGGCATACCGGCACGCCCGCGAGGCGGGTATTCCCCGCCTTGGGGCGACGATCTACTGGGCATACCGGAACGGCTTGCACGGCAACGAGTGTCGCGCCGTGAAGGGCTCGCTCGCCTACGTTTGGTGGTGCGCCGGGCACGACAACTTTGCGGCCAAGAAGCCGGGCGCTCGTGATCTGGAAACACTGACGCGACTGCGCGACCTGCCGGAGTGGATTAAATAAAACGACATAGACGCATTTTGTGGCTTGACGACGAAGCGCATGAATGGCATATAGTAGCCATAGACGAAACGGAATGACCAACTACAGATGAGCAACACTCGTTACGGCCGCTACTACAAGCCGCGCTACTCGCAGCTTGAGGCTTTTGATCTATGTCACCCCGAGGTGCGCGAGGCGCTGAACCTCGCCGTGATCGCCTTCGATACCAATTCGGTGCTGCGCTACCAGAAGAAGCACGGTGTCGCCGAGGCGGTCCGGTGGGTCGCTCTGGGAAACTACGCCGAGGCCAAGCGTCCGTGGATCATGGCGCGCGGCGTGAAGGGGACCAAGGGATATGTGCCCGCGATGCCCAACCCGTGCGTCACCCTCAACCTGCCACCCCTGCTGTAAAAGGGAATGACCAACGTGACCGATATCGTGACTTTCATCCGCGACGATGGCGGCAGGGCAGCGGCCGGGTTCAGGAACAAGGCGGGGACCGGCGACTGCGTGCCGCGCGCCGTGGCGATTGCCAGCGGCCGACCCTACGCCGAGGTCTATGCCCGGCTCGCCGAGGGCAACGCCACACAGCGCGTCACCAAGCAGTCCGCCAAGCGCGCGCACGCCGGTGTGCGCACCGCCAGCCACGGCATCTTGGTCAAGCGCAAGTGGTTCAGGGACTACATGACCGGGCTCGGTTTCCGATGGGTGCCGACGATGCATATAGGGCAGGGGTGCACGGTGCACCTGCGCGCCGAAGAGCTACCGGCCGGGCGGCTGGTGCTGGCGCTGAGCGGCCACTACACGACGATGATCGATGGCGTGATCCGCGACACCTACGACCCGCGCCGGGGAGCCATTCTCTCCGCTGAACGCGACGCCGACGACCGGCACATCGTGCTCGTGCCCGAGAGCCGCTGCGTCTACGGCTACTGGATACACGAATAAAAAACGCCATAATAGCATTTTGTGGCTTGACTAGAAAACGTAGCGATGGCACATAGTGGTCATCGAAAAAAGGAATGACCAATGACCATCGCAGTCACCACCGCCACCATCGCCGAGAACGACTTGCAGGAGTTGTGCTCCCGGCTCGTGCAGCGCGAGGTATGCTACACCGTGAGCGGCCTCATCTACACGTTGGCGAAGGGCATGGGCGAGCGCGTCGAGGATCGCGACCTCGCCGACCTGACCGAGCAGGCATACGAGCTTGCCCGTCCCATCGAGGACTGGCAGGGCGCGGCCGAAGAGGCAGGCTGGAAGTGGAACGAAGCGTCCGGAGCCTATCACCTCAACGATGACGCCGAGGGCGGCTTTGAGAACGTCTGGGACGGCGACAAGGGCGACTGGCAGCAGCTTTGCTCCGACACCGACATCGAGCCGCACCAGATCGAGGTCTACGAGCACTGGCTGGTGACCGACTGGATGGCCGAGAAGCTGAAAGAGCACGGCGAGCGCGTCGATGACGATTTCGCGGGCATGACCGTGTGGGCACGCACCACGACCGGGCAGGCGATCAGCATGGATTACGTGATCCGCCAGATCGTCAAGGCGCTCCACGATGTGAAGGAAGCCGAGTGAATGACCGGCCGCATCACCTACGAGAACCAGAACGGGCGCAAGATCGGCACCCGGCGCGGATGGGACATCGACGTTCGCCTAGATGGCGCCCGCGTCGGCGTGATCCGCACCCAAGGCACCGGCTACCAGTACAAGCCGACCAAGGGTAAAGCCGGGGAAATCTTCCCGAGCCTCGAAGCATGCAAGCAGTCGCTAGAACAGGAATGACCATGACCATCACCACCGAGCGCCGCCCGCTGGCGGACATCGCCGCCGACCTCGCCAAGCGCCTCCCGGGCTTCACCGTGCACGAGGAAACTGAGGGCCACCTTCGCGACATTCACCTTGTCGATCCCGTCACCGGGCTCTGGGTTCAAATCCAGTACCTCTCTGGCAGCAACGGCAAACGCCTTCACGTGTCGGCGTGGCACCCGGTCAGCCGAGAGCTTTACGGCTATGTCACCCACGGCTGGCCGGACGCCGCCACCTACGCCGTCGGGCGCGACCTAGATGCCGTGGCCCGCGACATCGTG
>Ga0105091_10001488_pt1 | contig 10274 bp, 13 predicted proteins | sample PPLLak1March2015_FD_87022 | JGI IMG/M metagenome (GOLD analysis project Ga0105091, IMG submission 87022) | Freshwater sediment microbial communities from Prairie Pothole Lake near Jamestown, North Dakota, USA - PPLs Lake P7 Core (1) Depth... | ecosystem: Environmental > Aquatic > Freshwater >... | reverse complement strand
GGCGGGAGATTACGCGGAAGATCTGGCGGCCGAGATGCTCGCCACGACTCTGGGCGTCGACTTCGATTCAAATCAGAGCTGGGACGAGAAGCGCGAAATCTGGAAGATCTCCGGGCAGATCGTCAACACCCGAAACATCACTCAATCAGCCGTGGGAGATAAGGACGGCCTCTGGACAACCGTCATCGCCGCAGCCGTTCTGATTCCGAAGGAATGACTGACAGACTGACAGACTGACTGACAGACTGACAAACTGACTGACAGACTGACTGCCCATCTACAGCGGTTTGTCAGTTTGTCGGTTTGTCAGTTTGTCAGTTTGTCAGTTTGTCAGTCGCCTTACCCCTCCAGAATCTCCTTCTCCTTCTGACGCGCCAGGCCATCGATCTTCTCGATGAAGGAATCGGTGATCTTCTGCGTTTCGTCCAAGCCCCGGCGCTCGTCATCCTCGGAGATTTCCTTGTCTTTAAGACTCTTCTTAAGCCGCTCGTTGGCGTCGCGGCGGATCTGCCGGACGGCGGTCCGGTGCTCCTCCGCCACCTTGCCCAGGTGTTTAGCCAGTGTCTGCCTGCGTTCTCTGGTCAGCGGCGGTATGGGAATACGAATGATGCGGCCGTCGTTGGACGGGGTAATGCCGAGATCCGACGCCATGATCGCCTTCTCGATCGAATGAATCTGCGACACGTCCCAAGGCTGAACAGTGATGAGAGTGGGCTCCGGAACGTGCAACGTGGCGACCTGATTCACAGGCGTGGGGGTCCCGTAGTAGTCCACAGTGACGTGATCGAGAAGGCTCACCGACGCCCGGCCGGTCCTGATGGAAGCCATTTCGCGCGTCAAGTCCTCTACGGTTTTTTGCATGTGCTGTCTTGCGTCTGCCAAAATGTCTTTGATCATACGTGGATGATAGGAATGAAACTGCTGGGTAATCAGCTGATAATGGAACCGACCTTCTTGCCTAGGACCGCCTGCTTTATGTTTCCTTCCTTCTTTAAGTTAAAAACGATGATCGGAAGCTGGTTGTCTTTGCAAAGGGCGATGGCGGTGGCGTCCATCACTTTGAGCCCCCGTTCGAGGACTTCCTGGTAGGTCAGCTGGTCGAAGAACTTCGCCTTCGCATTTTTCACGGGATCCGAGTCGTAAACCCCGTCGACCTTCGTCCCCTTCAAAATCACTTCCGCTCTGATCTCCATGGCACGGAGGGCAGCGGCGGTGTCGGTCGAGAAATAGGGATTCCCAGTGCCGGCGGCGAAGATACAGACGCGTTTCTTCTCAAGGTGACGGATCGCCCGGCGCCGAATAAAAGGCTCGGCGACTTCGGCGACATTGATCGCACTCAAGACACGGGTATAGATTCCGATTTTTTCGAGGGCACCTTGGAGGGCAAGGGCGTTGATGACGGTGGCGAGCATGCCCATGTAGTCGCCGGTCGCCCGGTCAAAGCCCGCGTCGCTCACATTCACCCCGCGGATGATGTTGCCGCCGCCGACCACAATCGCAATTTCGACACCAAGTTCGTGAACTTCTTTGATTTGGCGGGAGAGGGTGTCCATCATTGCGGGATCGACACCAAATGTCTGAAAGCCCATCAGCGCTTCGCCGCTCAGCTTGACGAGCACCCGGCTGTACTTCGGCCTTTCGATCTCCAGCGTTTCCCTGGCCGGGGCCTCCTTCACATCGGCAGTCTCGCCTGGCATTTCGAATCCCCGCAAGTCATTATTGACGATTGACACCGCGAGCGCAAAAGGATGAAGGATGAAGGATGAAGGATGAAGTTAAGACCTCGGTTTCTTTCATTACCTTATGCTTCCTTCATCCTTCATCCTTCATCCTTCATCCTTTTGCGCTCGCGGCGTCAATCGTCAATCAATTTGAGTCTTCCCCCACTTTGAAGCGCGCAAAACGGCGCACTGAGATGTTCTCTTTCATCTTGGCGATCTTGGACTTGATCAGCTCCAGGACCGTCATCTGCGGATCCTTGATGAAAGGCTGTTCGTAGAGGGTGACCTCCGCAAAGTACTTGTTCAGCTTCCCCTCCACGATCTTCGCTATGACTTGTTCAGGCTTGCCGGTGCCTTCCGCCTGTTTGCGGTAGATTTCGCGCTCGCGGCTCAGTTCAGTCTCGGGCACGTCCTCGCGCCGCACGCACAGCGGGTTAGCGGCTGCGATTTGCATGGCGATATCGCGAACCAATTCCTGGAAGTCGTCGGTGCGGGCCACAAAGTCGGTCTCGCAGTTAACCTCGACCAACACGCCGAGCTTGCCGCCCGCGTGGATGTACGAAGCCACCAGGCCCTCACGAGTCTGCCTGCCGGCCTTCTTTTCGGCCGCCGCCAGCCCACGCTCCCGAAGGATCGTCACGGCCTTCGGCACGTCCCCATTCGCCTCAGAAAGCGCTTTCTTGCACTCCATCATTCCTGCGCCTGTTTTTTCGCGCAGTTCTTTCACTTGTTCAGCGGTGATTGCCATGAATATCCTCCTGTGCTCTCTGTCCGGGTCAAATCTGTTGCAGCACTTGACTGGCTCGCCCGCGTTGAGCGAGTAGGCGCAAGCGCGGGTTGAACCGCGCTTGCTTTCCCGGACGAAGGGCCCAGTCTTCAGCTCTGATTAGGCTCGGGCTCGACCTTGGCGTCGGCCGATGCCGCGGGTTCAGTCGCCTGAGGGACTTCGGTGCCGGGCTCAGAGGGAGTCTCGGCCGCCTTATGGTGGGAACTCGGCCCCTTCTTGCGACTCACCTTCTTGACCTCGGGTGCCGGTGCTTCGCCGGCGGGCGGTGCAGCAGCGGGAGGCGCTTCAGCCTCAGCACGCTCCTGGGGAGTCGCATCCTCGGTCACGGTGATTTGCTCTGAATCTTTCGCGATTGTCTTGGTTTCGGCGAGGTCGCCGCGAATGACGGTCTCCTCGGCAGGGGGCGCCTGCTGGGAGCGTTTTGCAGCTTCCTTCGCCTCTTTGGCAGCTCGACGGGCGGCCGCTTCTTTCGCGGCTCTCTCCTCGGCTTCCTTCGCATCCGCGTCCGCTTTGGCCTGGTACACGGCCCTGCCCGAAATTACGGCATCGGCAATGGTCGAGGCGAAAAGGCGAACGGCCCGAAGGGCGTCGTCATTGCCGGGAATCACGTAGGTGATGTCGTCCGGGCTGCAATTGGTGTCCACGATCCCAATCACCGGAATTCCCAGCTTGGCGGCTTCCTGAACAGCAATGGCTTCCTTGTTGGAGTCGACGACGAAAATCGCTCCCGGGAGCCGGTCCATCTCTTTAATACCGCGAAGGTTCTTCTCGAGTTTTTTACGCTCGCGCTCCAGGCGGGCGACTTCCTTTTTGGAGAGCTTCTCGTAGAAGCCGTTGGCCTTCATCGACTCGAGTTCCTTGTACCGCTTCAGACTGTTCTGAACGGTCGCAAAGTTCGTCAGGAGCCCACCCAGCCAGCGGTTGTTCACGAAGAACATGCCGCAGCGTTTGGCCTCCTCCTCGATCGATTCCTGCGCCTGGCGCTTGGTACCTACAAAGAGGACGCTTTTCCCTTGTGCCGACATATCCGTCACGAAATCCACGGCGCTCTTGAACAACTTCAGCGTCTTCTGCAGGTCAATAATGTAAATCCCGTTCCGCTCGCCGAAGATGTATTCCTTCATCTTCGGGTTCCAGCGGCGGGTTTGGTGCCCGAAATGGACTCCCGCCTCCAACAACTGTTTTATCGAGATCGCAGTCAACAAACCCTCCTCGTTATCGCTTCGAGAATTGGAACCGTTTTCGGGCGCCGGGCTGTCCGTACTTCTTCCTCTCCTTGATCCGTGGGTCACGGGTCAGGAAGCCGGCTTTCTTGATGCGGGGCCGCAGCTCCGGGTTGAAAGTAAGCAGAGCGCGTGCAATGCCGAGGCGGGCCGCACCGGCCTGTCCGGAAAAGCCGCCGCCTGCGACATTAATATAGACATCAAACTTGTCAAGGTTCTCGGTCACGGCCAAAGGCTGGGTCACGACCATGCGTTGCGTCTTGTTTCGGAAGTACTCCGAATAGTCGACGTGGTTGACCACAATCTGGCCGGTTCCAGGCATCAGGAACACGCGAGCAGTAGAACTCTTACGCTTGCCGGTTCCGTAATATTGTACTTTGTCCAAACCCTGTTCTCCTTAAAGGCTGAGCGGTTGTGGCTTCTGCGCCTGATGCGGATGGTCGGCGCCCGCATAAACCTTCAGTTTGCGGATCAGCTTGTCGCCCATCTTGTTCTTCGGGAGCATGCCGCGGACGGCGAACTCCATCAGTCTCTCGGGGTGTTTCTCGAACAGATCTCTGGCCGAAATTTCCTTGAGCCCGCCCGGATACCCGCTATGAGAACGATAAACCTTCTGTTCCCACTTCTTGCCGGTCAGCCGAATGCTGCCGGCATTGACCACCACCACGAAATCCCCTGTCTCCAGGAAGTCGGTATAGTAAGCCTTTTCTTTTCCCATTAAAATAGAAGCCACACGCGAGGCTACCCGCCCCAGCACCTGATCAGCCGCATCGATCACGTGCCAGTTTCGTTCGATCGCGTCCACTTGAGGCACAAAAGTCTTCATACGTCCCCTTTAGCTCTCCTCTCAGCAAAAGCGTAAACGCAAAAAATACAGGAAGTGCGCCTAGGTGTCAAGCTCCTACTCCGGGTGGTTTACCGCATGAGCAAATCCGTCAACATGTTACAAAAAGGCGCAGTTTGGGCATTCTGATGTGACACCAGTCACTAGCGATGGGTCCGCGCCGTTGTAGGATTCCTCGTGCGCCGTCTCCGGAAAAGGGAGAATTGAGAGACGGAGAGCACGCAAATGCTCACTAAGATGTGGGCAGTTTTGAGTTAAGAACTTGACAACTATGGATTTTTCTCTAAGAATTTAGCCGCCTTCGCAGTCTGATTGGGTTTTTCGGGGGGAAATACTCATGTTCTTTAGCGGATGGGGCGTTAAAACGAAGCCTCTTGTCGGGATCGACATCGGCTCATCTGCTGTCAAAGTGGCCTCTCTCAAGAAGACCGGCAACGCCTACCATCTTGAGAACCTCGGGATTGAATACCTTCCGCCAGATTGCATCGTCGACGGGGTCATCATTTCCAAACTCCCGGTCGCCGACGCAATTGCACGGATCTTCAAAAGCAAGGGTATCAAGAACCGCCAGATCGCCACTTCCATCTCCGGCAGCTCGGTCATCGTCAAGAAGATTGCATTACCCGCCCAAATGGAGGATGAACTCGAGGAGTCGATTCAATGGGAAGCGGAGCAGTACATCCCCTTTGACATCGCCGACGTCAACCTCGATTACCAAATCGTCGGCAACACTCCCGAGGGGAACCGGCTCGAGGTGATCCTGGTGGCCGCCAAACGCGAGAAGATCGCCGACCAGACCAGCGTCATTTCCATGGCCGGCAAGGTTTCCTCCGTAGTCGACATTGACGCATTTGCGTTGCAGAACGTTTACGAGCTCAATTACGAACCCCAGTCGACGACAGTGGCGGCTTTGCTCAACATCGGCTCCTCCGTCATGAACGTCAATATCGTCCGGGGGCGAGAGTTCCTGTTCACCCGTGATATTGCGATGGGAGGCAACCACTACAACGACTTCCTTCAGAAAGAACTGAACATCTCTTTCGAGGAGTCGGAGAACTATAAGCGCAATGGGGCGCCGACGCCGGAACTCCAGAAGCGGACGCTTGCTACCCTGGCCTCGGTCTCTGAAATCCTGGTCCTCGAGGTTCAGAAAACCCTGGACTATTTCAAGACGACCAGCCGCCTGGAAGACATTCGGGAAATGTACATCAGTGGAGGCGCCTGCAGGACTCCCGGTTTTCAGGTTTGCCTGCAGGAGAAGTTCCAGATCCCGGTGACTTTCCTGAATCCGTTCAATCGTATCAAAGTCAACGAGAAAGCGTTTCCGGCTTCGACAATCGAGGAACTTGCCAGCGATTTTGCGGTGGCAGTCGGTCTGGCTCTGAGGACAACTGGGCGATGATAAAGATCAATCTTCTCCGCGAGCCGAAGAGCAAGACCAGACCCAGCTGGAGCCCCGAGCAGTCCCAAGTGGGCATCTACGCAATTATGCTAATGATCCTGGCCGTGGTCAGCATGGCGTGGTGGTATTGGTACCTGCTTGGTCAGCGCACCGAATACACCGGCCAACTTGAGCAACTACAGCAGGAGAACGTACGGCTTCAGCTGGTTCGGGGCGAGCTCCAGAAGTTCGAGCGGCAAAAACAGCTTTTGGATGACCGCATCGGCGTTATCGAACGTCTCAAATCAAACCAAAAGGGACCGGTTGTTCTGATGAACGCCGTGATCGACAGCATCCCGCCCGAACCCCGGCTATGGCTTGATAGCGTTAACCAGAAGGAAGGCCAGGTGCTGATTAAAGGGCAGGCGCTGGATGTCGCTTCCGTGGCAGATTTCATCAGCAAGCTGAGCATCAATCCGCCCTTTAAACAGGTTGAGTTGAACTCGTACCAGGAAGAAAACGAGAAGATTAAGTTCGAACTCACCTGTCAAATTGTAAGGTAGGCCCGCTATGGCTCTCGAGAGTATCTCTATCAGTAAACTGCCTCAACGCACCCAGCTTCTTCTGCTCACGGTCGTGATGGCTGGTCTATGTTATGTCTTTTATAGCTTTTACGTTCAGCCGCTTAAGGCCGAGGTCGACACCCTTGGCGCTCAGCTTAACGATCTGACGACCGAAGTGCAGAAAGGCCAGATTGTCTACTCCCGACTGCCGGAGTTTAAGAAGCAGGTCCGAGAGCAGGAAGTGAAGCTGGCCACGCTCCGGACGATCCTGCCCGAGCGAAAACAGACGGCAGAGATCGTATCCGGGCTGGAACTATTGGCTCGCGAGTCACGCCTCCGGATCAAGAGCTTCCAGCCGCAGGGGACCGTCCGAAAGGACTTCTACGAAGACTGGCCGATTCTGCTCTCTCTCGAAGGTAATTACGATAACTTGGGCACATTCTTCGAGAAGGTCAGTCAGTTCGCCCGCATCATCAATGTCGAAAACATAACCATCAAGAAGGTAGACACACCGACCCGAAGTCGGACTATTAGTGCCACTTGCACAGCCACAACGTTCGTGTTCATAGATCAGGGAGGGGAGGCGACTCCAGCCTCACCCGCACCTATTGGACCCGCTACCGCGGTGTCCCAGCAGCGCAAACCTGGAGTTCCTAGCGAGGGTTAAGATGAAGGAAGGCAAAGTTATTCTTCTTGTTGTCGGCCTCCTGGTTGTCTGCCTCCCCGCTCTCTGCCTTGCTCAAAGCTATCAGTCGCAGGGGAAACGAGATCCTTTCGAAGGACCTAAAGAACAGGTGACCGCGAATCAGATGTACACCCCGCCACCTCTTGACCGGAGACCCCCGGGGTTGACCGGGCTCATGATCGCAGAGGTCACTGTAGCAGGGCTTGCGGGCAGTCAACAGGAAAACGTGGTCATCCTGAAAGGCGCGGACCGCGTCTCCTATCTAGCCCGCAAAGGAAGCAAGCTCTTCGACGGCTACGTGGCTTCAATCACGAGCGAAGAGGTCATTTTCGTGCGGGATATCGTTGATGGCCAGGCGGCCAAAAAAACGACTAAGATCGTGAAACGGCTCTACACCGAGGATAAGTAGGGGAACCACATGAAACGCTTTCCAGCTCAAGATCTGAAACGGTGTTTTACCTGTGCCGCGCTTTTCTGTTTCGTGTTGGCGGGCAGCAGCCTGCTTTTGGCCCAACAACTGGACAGCGCCCCGATTGCGGGCGATTCCACACTGCCGCCCAAAACCGAGTACAAGGGCGAACCAATATCGTTGAAGCTCGTCGATGTTTCCCTGGTCGATTTCTTCAGGACCATTTCTGAGCTCACGGGCCTCAACATTCTGATCGATCCGGACGTGCAGGGAACGATCACGATCAATGTCGAGGAAGTGCCGTGGGATCTGCTTTTCGAGACCGTCCTGAGGAGTCATGGCCTGGAGCGGACCATAGACGGCAACCTGGTGCGGATTGCGAGTAAGAAGACGCTCCAGGCGGAGGAGCAGAACACCCAGGCGCTCAAACAGGCGGCCTTCAAGGCGATTGACACGGTTACTGTCACCTCGCCCCTGAATTATGCGGTCGCTGAGACCCTGGCCAAGGCGCTCGAAAAGCAACTGACGACCAGAGGCCGTATCGACATCGAACCGCGGACGAACACCCTGATCATCACGGATGTAAGACCGAGCGTCGAAAGAATTCTGGCACTGGTCAAGTCGCTCGACACGCCTGAACCGCAGGTGGAGATTGAATCGCGCATCATCGAAACCACCACGTCTTTCAGCCACCGGCTAGGAGTCGCATTTGCATTCTTTGCAGGGAAAGAAACGGACAGAGTGCAGGGCGTAGGCGTAGTTGATGCGCGGATCGATCCGACCAGGGATAAGTCAAACATTGGCTTCGCGGAAGTAGTGGTCGGAAGAATCCTAGACACCGTGCAGCTGGATGCCTTCATTGAAGCTGGAGAATCTGTCGGCGATGTGCGGATTCTGTCAAAACCGAAGGTCACGACCGTCGACGGCTCCGAGGCCACTATCGTTCAGGGCGCCAAAATCCCCATCCCAGTCATCCGGAATTTTCAGACCTCGGTGGAATTCCATGAGGCGGCTTTGAGACTTCGCGTCACGCCGCGCATAACCGATGAGAAGACGGTTCAGCTGTTCCTCAAAATAGACAACGACGTTCCGGACTTCAGCCGAACGGTACTTGGAATTCCGACGATCCTGATCAGTCAGTCCCAGTCCGTTGTGCTGATGCCGAATGGTGGAACCACGATGATCGGTGGTATCTTTGTTGAAACCGATCGAAAGAACGTCGACAAGGTGCCCGGTTTGGGAGACGTTCCAGTGGTCGGCAATCTCTTCAAGAGACAGAGCAAGGGTCGTGACACGCGCGAGATCCTCTTCCTCATTACCACCAGGATCCGGAGCTAACTTATTGCCGGACTTTTCCGGCCGTTATCATCGTTTCTCAAGCGAGCTTCAAAAACAGGGGGTGGACGGGTTCCTGATCAACCACCCCCCGAACCTCTCCTACCTGTTCAACATTCGCCCTTCAGTCGGTTTCGCCTTGTGCTCGGCCGAAGAATCCGTGCTTGTCCTCGATTCCCGGTACATCGAACAAGGCGAGGCGGAAGCGGTCAATTGCCGCCTCGTCAAGGCCGGGAACTCACTGGAGGATACCGTCAAAGATGTGCTTGGCCAGCTTGCGGCCAAGTCACGTCCCCCTTTTCGACTCGGTGTCGAGGCGCGCCACCTTTCTTTTGCGACAGCGCAACTGTTGGCCAGTTGGAGCGGCGACTACCGGGTGTTGCCGCGTGAAGACGTCGTGGAGAATTTACGCCTGTTGAAGGAGCCCTACGAGATTCAACAGCTGGAAAATGCCTTTCGGATCGCTCAAGCCGCGTTCGCGAAGATCCTTCCCGAGATTCGCCCAGGCAGGACTGAGATCGAGATTGCCGGGCTCTTCGAGCTGGAACTGAGAAAAGCGGGCGGCGAGAAAGTCTCCTTTGACACGATCGTGGCTTCGGGTCCGCGATCGTCACTACCGCACGGACGAGCGAGCCGGCGGGTCATCGGGAGCAACGAGCTCATCCTGGTGGATTTCGGCGTTCAAGCCGATGGCTATTGCAGTGATCTGACCAGAGTCGTGTTCCCGCCTGAGGCCTCCAAGCCTGATATCTTCGAAATCGTAAATGAGGCCCAACAGAAGGCCATTCGGACAGTAAGGCCGGGGGTTATGACGAGTACCGTGGACGCAGCCGCTCGTGACCATATAACCAGGCAAGGATACGGAGACTACTTCGGTCACAGCCTCGGCCACGGACTGGGCCTCGAAGTCCATGAATCACCCCTTGTCTCCTGGCGATCCGCCCGGCCCCTTGAAGAGGGAATGGTGTTTACCGTTGAACCAGGCATCTACCTTCCCGGACGCCACGGCATCCGCATAGAAGATGCGCTCGTGGTGACGGCCGATGGCTGCCGGCTGTTATCAGACCCAGACCGTTAGGCGACCCCCCCCGAGGAGCCCGAGGACCCCAAGGACAACAAAGGACCACAAGGACAACAGGACTAGGGACTCACGACCAGTTCCCGGTCCTTGTGGTCCTTGTGGTCCTTGTGGTCCTTGTGGTCTTTGTGGTCCTTGTGGTCCTTGGAGTCCTTCCTACGCTTGCCCCGGTCCATAGATAAATGCCAGGGAACATGCTATGCTTCTCTCCTTACTTGCTGGGAGAGTTGATGGATCTGAAAGAGATT
>Ga0105091_10001487_pt1 | contig 10274 bp, 7 predicted proteins | sample PPLLak1March2015_FD_87022 | JGI IMG/M metagenome (GOLD analysis project Ga0105091, IMG submission 87022) | Freshwater sediment microbial communities from Prairie Pothole Lake near Jamestown, North Dakota, USA - PPLs Lake P7 Core (1) Depth... | ecosystem: Environmental > Aquatic > Freshwater >... | reverse complement strand
TCAAAGGTCGAATCCGGGAGGTCGTTTTTTGACGCGTCGGTCAAGATAAGCGTGACATTGTTGTTGCCCGCGACGACCTCGCGCGCACGGCTGATCTGCTCATCCGATATCTCAAGGCCGGTGATCTGTGCATCGGGATAGGCGGCGGCGATGTCGGCAATCAGGGTTGCCGTTCCGCACCCGAAGTCGCAGACGCTCTTTCCCGAGAGATTGCCCAGGAAACGAATGAACGAGCCGTTGGTAATGCGGGAAAGTCTTGAGAGCCGCTGCCGCTCATTGTTGGACGTCCCGTGAATGTATTCCTGCACGGAATTGCTCATAACAGTTCCATAGAGAGAGGCGGTAGAAATTGGCGTCCTACTAAACAAGACAATGGCACTACTATATAAAAGTTATATCATAAAATTTCTGCAGAACAATAGTAAAAATGATCTAACGGAGATTATTTATTTAATTAATTACAATAAATACTCAATTATTTGCACAAATGTACAATCCCATTAATCGGGCTCAAGCCCCGTTTCATATTTCGACATGGTTTAAAATAATTTGATCCGTATCTGCCGGGGCGGTGGCGATGGTGTGCCCGGGCGGTAGGGACACGGTATCGATGGGGGGATAACGGCGTCAGGGCGCCGTATCGGGCAGGAAATCTCGCGCGGCGGTTTATGCGCTACGTTGGGGACGGTGCGAGAGTGGAAGACGCGGCGGCAAAACGGCGGTGTACCGTAGCCGGCCTCCCGGCAGGACCTACGAAAAAAACCGGGGGGGCTGTTTGCCCCCCCGGTATGGTCTTTTTCTGTGTGCTGCGCGGAGAAACTGCCGCCGCATTTTAGAAGTGGATGTAATCCTGGCCGCTTCCAAGCGTGCCGCTTGTCCCCCAGTAGAAGTTGGAATAGTATCCTGGGTAGCCCATAAAATTGGGGCTGGTGTTGTACAGGCTGGGCGACCCGGTAACGGTGTTGGCGCCGCCGTACGCGCTGTTGTTAAAGTCCACGTAGCTGCCGTTGCCGGGCGTTGCGGCTCCCCTCCTGTAGAGAAGGAATCCAACAGCCGCCGTGTTTGAGTTGAGCGTCACGGTGTTGCCGCTGATGATGGTCGGCGCGCCGGCCGCGCCGTTATACCCAATCAGGTTACGGGCGGCGACGAGCCCGCCGACCGCCCCGTAGCCGAAGCCGCCGCTGGCGTAGCCTCCCGTCACGCTGATCGTGTTGTTGTAAATCTGGGCGTAGACGTTGTCGCCGTAGGCCATCCCGCGGTACGTGTCGTAGTTGATCGCAAAGCCGAAGGCATCTCTCTGAGGCGACGTGTTTATATTGGTGACCGTCATGCTGTTGCCGTACATCAAAAACGGTGAGGCCTGCGTTCCAACGTCGGTATAAGCCCTCAGGTATATGCCGGTCGGGTAAAAGTAAGGAGAGGCCGCGGTTCGCATACCCGAAACGGTCATGGTGTTGCCGTAGACGGACCCGGTAAGGCCGCCCCCGGACTCAATAGAGATGCCTCGCGCGAGGCCGTAGGCGGCGCTGACGGTCATGCCGGTAATCCCGTAGATGTCGGCGTCGACGTTGCGGGAATTATAGGTTATCAACCAGATCCCTTGGCTTTCCATGCCGTTGCCCGTTCCCGTCGCGATAATCGTCGGCACGGAGATGTCGGCTACCATGTTTCCCCACGAGGAAGTATTATTATAGTTCTGGAGCCTGATCCCGAAAGCGCTGCCGCCCGACGTCTCTATCCTGCCGCCGGAAATGAGCGCGGTAATATCGCCGAGTGCAATTCCATAGATGCCCCTGGCCGTGAAGCCCGACGTTACCGAGTTGCCCGGCGCCGCGGAGACCGTAACATCGTTGCCTGCAAGGTTCGCGTCGATACTCCCGTAGGACGCCTCCAGGTATATCCCCGTTGCGTACATATTGGCGCCCGTCCCGGTCGTATTGGTGCCGGTCACGTTGAGCGTCAGGTTCGAGATGTCGGCGTCTATGATGCTGCCCGTTCCGGTCGTCCCGAGATAGATACCCTCCGCCCTGCGCCCCGTCGAGGTGATGCTGCCGCCCGAGATGAGCGCGGTGATGCCAAGGTATCCGTTGGCATTGATGCCCCGTGACCGGGTGTTCGTCGTCCCGATGGCCGTGATGTTCGTATCGGTGACGGTCATGTCGATCGCATCGTTGAGGGACTGGAGGATTATTCCGGTGGCGTCGTAGCTCGTCCCGGCAGTATAGGTGCCGGTTGCGGTGATCGTCGGTACCGAGATGTCGACGTCCAGGATGCCGCTGTAATTAAAGAGTTCGATACCCTGCGCGCCGCGGCCCGACGCGCTGATGCTGCCGCCCGAAATGGAAGCGATGAGGTCGTAGCTGGCGCCCGCGGAGATCCCGTATGCCCGCGAGTTGGGGGAGTTCACGGTGATGGCGGTATCGGTGACGGCCAGGTCGATATCCCCGTTGCCCGCTTCCAGGTAGATCCCGTCCGCTTCATTGTTGATGCCGGTCGCGCTGATCGTTGGCACGGATATCTCGGCGTCTACGTCTCCGAGGCTCGAGACCAGACCGATACCCAGGGAAGCCAGGCCCTCGGTAGTTATGCTGCCGCCGTTTATCGTGGCGGCCAGGTCATCCCTGGTCTCGACGACGATGCCGTCCGCCCACCCGACATCGGACCCGTCGGCTATGATGGTGTTGCCGGTGATGCCCCCGCCGTTAGAGGTCAGCGCATAGAGGCCCCCGGCCAGCGAGTAGATGTCGATCCCGCAGGCGTACCCATATGCGCCCGTCGTGCGGATGCCCGCCCCGCCGAGGTTGTTGTCGGAGATCAACAGGTCGCCGCCTCCGAGGCCGGCGATATTATACGTTTCGGAGATGGGATGGTCGCCGTCGGTGATCAGCTGTATCCCGTATACGCCGTCCGTGGTTCCTTCACCCGATATCCCCCCGGAGAGGTTATTGCCGGTGATCCTCGCGTAGATGTTCCTCCCGGCGCTCAGGCCGATCCCGTAGGCGTCTCCCGCCCCCGAGACCGTGACGACGTTATCGTGGACGTCGGCCGTGATCGAACCCGTACCTCCCGTCCTGAAGTAGATTCCGGATACACTAACCGGTCCGCCGGAAACCGTAACGGTGTTACCCCCGATCTCCAGGCCGAGGTCGCCCGCGCTTAAGAGCGACCCGATCCCGTAGACGGAACCCGTGTCGGGGGCCGTCACCGTGATCGTGTTGGACATGATCCGCGTGTCGGTTATCGTGGTATCGGCACCCGAGAAGAAGATGCCCGCCGCCAGGGTCCCCGGGCTGTCGTAGGAGAGCGCGATGGTGTTGTCCGAGATAACGGCGCCATTAATAGACGGAACCCCGCTAAAGTAGATGCCGTAGAGGGTTACGGCCCCGCCGGCGGTGATGGCGTTGCGGGAGATGGCAGAGATGGAGCCGCCGCTCACGATAATACCGGCAATCGGCGGCCCGGCAGTATAGTCGCAGATGATGTCGTTGTCGGTAATGGCCGCCGATCCACCGGCTACGTTGATACCCCAGGTATTGCCGGAAAAGTAATTGTGGTGGATGTTCGCGTCGGCCCCGGCAACGGTGATCCCGTTTGCACCGGTGTAGGTTGAACCGAAGACGTCGATCGCGCCGCCCCCGAGGATCAGCTCGTCGGCGATCGTGGGGTAGCCGGATACCTGGTTGGTGATGACGCCATAGAGCGGATGGGGCATGCCGGAGCCCCAGATCATGAGGCTGGCCAGACTCGCCGTGCCGCCCCCGGCCGTATTCGCGCCGCTGTCGTTGATGATGTGGATCGTCGTGATCCCCGCGTAGAGGCCGCCCGAATTGATTGCGGCCATCGCGTCGGTGATGCCGGCAAACGGGTGCTCGAAGGTGCCGTCCGGAGTGCCGGCGATATTCTCGGCGTCCTCGCTCACGAAGACCACGCCCTCGACCATCGTATCCGCGGCGGTGGGGGTGCCCCCACGCACGATGCGGATATCCGCGTCGCGCCGAACGGGCTCGACCATCCGCTCCTTCAGGTCGCGGCTGCCCTTGAGCCGTCTGCCCAGCCCCTCGAACGGGTTCTTGCCGGCGCAGAGGTTGCCGACGGAAAACGGCACCTCGAATGACACCTCTCCGTGATGCTCACCGTGGGTGGTGCGGTCGTTCCGGTATTCGTAGGACAGCCGGACAAAATCGGTCGGGATTACCTCGAGGCGCGCCGAAAAGCCGTCGATCGTCCCGATGTTGCTGCCGTGATAATGGTAGCCCCCGACGTAGACCCAGGTCTCCACGTAGTCCGAAATCACCGGGATGCGGTAACCGACTTCGCCGTCAAATCCCTCCGGGGCCTCCTCGATTAACGTCCCGTTGGCGCCGGAGGTCCATATCCCCTGCTGTCTGAAGAAGTATCCCGCTCCCGCGCCGCCGCCGCCCCCGCCCGTAACCCGCGGGTCGGTCAGCGGGATATAATAGTTGAAGCGGCCGGTCAACGCCAGGTACTTATTGAACTCGGCCATGGCCTCGGCGCCGACGCCGACCTGAGCCCAGTGGGTGCCCCAGCCGGTGCGGCGGTTATCGTAAAAGACGTTGCCGCCGAGGATGAGCCGGTCGTTAAAAAGCAGGTGGCGATAACCGATGCCGAGGTTTACCTCGAACCCGTCCAGGTCGTCCGGGGTGAGCTTGGTGTTGAGAAAGACGATGTTCTTGTCGCCCCGGTAGATTGGGACGAGGAAGTCCATGATAAACTGCGTCCTATCGTCCGTGCCGAACCGTACGCCGGGCCGGAAGTAGACCGAGAGGTCGTTGTCCTTTTCCGCCGCCAGCCCCGATACGGGAACCGCGAAGACGGCAATCGCGCAGAGGACGAGCATGGTGCCGAGAATTCGTTTTAGGTTCATGGTAACACTCCTGTGACGTGTTTGATGGTGGATTAGATTAGAAAAATGTAACGAATGACCTAAAAATAGTATACGGAAGGACAATTGTCAATACTAAAATGCAATATTATATTAAATTTAAAATACTAGCCGGCGATAGCTAAACACAGTCCCCGGCAATAAAAACTCGGATAAATGCCTCGTGGTATTGATTCGTTCTCTTACTCTGGCAGTAATGGGGCAGTCCTGAGATTGCGCGAAGTGCGGGGCGGGCTAAAAAAAGCCCCCCGCATTGGGGGGGGCTGGTTGATGCGGGGGAGCGTAAGCGCCCGGGCTATACGTCGATACCGAAGATCGCCTTGACGGCCCATCCCATGAAAAACGAGAGGGACGCCACGCCGAAGATGATGGCCGCCATCTCGGCAAACCGGCGCAGAAACGGCACGCCGCTTGCCACCGAGACGTAGAAGGTAAAAAAGAGGATGATCCCCATGGCGATGCTCATGGTTAGCGTCAGCGCAGCGCCGGGGCTGCCAAGCAGGAGATAGGGGATGATTAAGAGCATCACGGTAAGGATATATATGGTGCCGGTATAGATGGACGCCTTGACGGGATTCCTTGGTCCACCCTCGGAACGGGTCGACTGGTACTCAGAGGCGCCCATCGAGAGTGCCGCGGCGATCCCCGTGATGAGACCGATCGCCGCGATGGTCTTCGTATCTTTAAGCGCGAGCGTAAATCCCGCCAACGCGCCGGTCAGCTCCACGAGGGCATCCGACAATCCCAGCACGATCGAGCCGACGTATCGCAGCCGCTGTTCGTCGATGAGGCCGATAAGTTCCTGCTCGTGTCCGTTTTCGTCGGCGACAATCCGGGCCACGTCCGGCACGGAGGGTGCGAGCGTTTCGTAAATGACCTGGGCGTTGCACTCGCCGCGTTCCATGAGTTTAAGCGCAAACGTAATGCCGAAGATGCGCGCCAGAGCATAGTAAAAAATGACCTTGATACGGTCCGGGCTCACATCCCGCCCGCTGACCTTTCGCCAGAATTCGTAGTGCCGTTTCTCGTCGGCGGCGACACGCAACAGGATGTCGCGGTTGTGCGGGTCGGTCATCGTGCGGGCCAACCGCTCATAGATGATATGCTCGGTGGTCTCACCTCGCTGCATGGCGACTACGCGCCGCATCATCTCCGGGGACAGTGTCGTCATTGAAATGGACCTCCTCCTGGGATAACAAAGCCGAAACGCCGGCCGACAAAACCCGCGGCAACGTGCCGCCGGCGCGCAGTCTATGCCTTATCGTAGATAAGCTGCATGACGGTCACATCCAGCAGACGTCCGAATTTTTCACCGACCTCCCGCATGACCCCGACGGTGGTGAAACCGAGCGAGACGTGCAGGGCAATGCTCACGTCGTTTCCTTCGGCGATTCGGGAGATTATTGTATGGAGGCCTGCGCGCCTGCCCCGATCGACAACCACCGAAAAGAGGCTCCCGCCGACCCCCCGGTTCCAGCAGGACCTGCGGACATAGAGAGAGGCCTCGGCGGTGCCGTCGTATGCGGCCCGGTCGGAATATCGGGACAGCGCCGCCCACCCGGTGACGGCTCCATGCTCTTCGGCGACGATGACCGGATGCCGCAAATCGTGGGCGATAAACCAGGCGGTATAATCCTCGATCGTCTTGGGGGTGGTATCGAAGGTGGCCGTCGAGGAGACGACCGATTCGTTGTAGATATCCACGATCTCCGGAACATCGGAAGACCGGGCGTCCCGTATGGTGATCGGCGGGGGTTGGACGGACATAACGGATAATCCTTCGGAAGTGATTTCTGATGCCTGCCGCTCACAGCGTTTTTTCCGGTCAGGACGGCCGCGGTCGGTCAGCCCCGCGGGACACGGGTCTCCCGGTTTAGATATTTCTGCTCATACATCGATTTGTCCGCCGAGTGTATCAGGTCATGGACGGTGGCGTCGTCGGTAAGCAAAGCGATGCCGGAGCTGATCGTCACGCCGCCCAGCTCGTGGTTCGTTCGTGCGCCGATTCGCTCAACGATCTCCGAGGCCGTGTCTCTATCCGCGTAGGGGAGGATCACCGCAAATTCGTCGCCCCCGAAGCGATAGGCGCTGTCCACGTCCTTTCTGATGGAGTGCAGGATGATCCGGCCGGTAGCCCTGAGGATCTCGTTGCCCTTGAGGTGGCCGTAGGTGTCGTTATAGAGTTTGAAGTCATCCACGTCGAGAATCGCCAGACACAAGGAATACTGCATCCGCTTGGCCCGATCCACCTCCTGTTCGATCCTTTCGATGAAATGCCGCTGGTTGAACAAGCCCGTGAGATCGTCGGTAATCGAAAGCCTCCTGAGCTCCTGCTGCATTTTCTTGGTTTCGGTTACTTCACTCGTGAAGGTCGCCCATTGGACCACTTGTCCGGCATCGTCAAAAACCGGGTAGATGTTGGTGTCGAAGCTTCGCCCGTCCTGCTCATCTTCGAAATGGAGCGGCCGCCTTTCCTTGATGACCATTTGTTCCCGCGATCGCCTCAGGGAGGCCGCGTCGGGAGGCATAAGATCGTAGATGCTCTTTCCGATAAGGTCGGACGCATCCGCGCCGAAGTCCTCGGCGGCCCTGTCGTTGAGGGCGGCAATCGTCCCGTCCCGCGAAAGGAGCATCACCCTTTCGGTGGTGGCGTTGAGCAGCGATTGTCCGGTTTGCTCACTCTGTCTGCAGAGCCTCTCGAGCCTTTTAAACCGTGCGACCATGACGTGAGCGTATAACGCAAACGCAAGGATCAAGGCGATGACGGCGATCCGCATCCACAGCTCGTCCCGTTGGGGAGATAAAGTCTCGTGAAGAAACGAGCTGGAGTGAAAAAAGTACGCGTCTATATAAGATTCTATAAGCCAATAAAGCAGGGCGAGCACTATCCCCAGCGGGATGATCCGGCTTATTCCGGTCGATCGCGCGTCAGTCCGCATGTGGGCATCCGTGCTCATATCGAGGCTGCAATAGTATATAGTAAATATAAATTATATCACACTAAGCGCCGGGATTCAAGGTTGTGCCGATTATGGACGGGGGGCGGCCGCCGCTCGATTATCTGTTGCGCCGCGGCGAAAATTCGGATAAGGTAGAAAAAGTATCATCTGATAATCCCTGAAACGAGACAGGAGAAAGAGCATGAAAAAGCGGGTGTTGATCATTGTGTTTGTCGTTATCATCTGTCTTGTCGGCCTTTTGACCGGCGTCTATCGGTACGTCTACGGGCTGGCCCAGGAAAAACCGGACAATGACCCGTGCGCGTTTATCACCGAGGTAAAGCCGGGCTTTTCCGGCGATGTCCTGGTCTGCATCGGCGACAGCATTACCCACGGGAGGGTAAGCAGCAACTATGTCGACATGCTGTCGGCAGACCTTGGGGAAAAAGGGTTTTACGTCGTCAATGCCGGGATCAACGGGGAGCTTGCCTACAATGTCCTGATGCGTTTTGACCCGATCATACAATGCGACCCGGATTACGTGACCGTCTTCATCGGCACTAACGACGCCCACGGGGCCCTGACCACCGAGCAGGGAGAAAAAATAGTCAAGGAAATGAAGCTGCCGCAGATGCCGACGGAGCAGTGGTACCGGGAAAACCTGACCGAGGTCGTCGGGAAGCTCAAGGCATCCACGCACGCCAAAATCGCGCTCCTCTCGATCCCCCCAATCGGCGAGAATCCGGCGGATACCGCCTTTGCCCAGTCCGAGCGCTATAACGCGATTATCAGGGATGTGTCCGAAAAGGAGCAGGTGTCATATCTTGGGCTCTTCGAGGCGATGGCGGCCTATCTCAAGGATCACCCCCATACGGCCCCCCCGTATACCCAGGGCGCGTTTGAATGGGCCATGTATTCCGGGTTTGCCCGGCACTTCCTTTTGGGCGCCTCCTTTACGGACGTCTCCCGGAAAAACGGTTTTCTGCTCGAGACCGACTACCTCCATCTTAACGAAACGGGAGCGCGAATGGTGGCCGACCTCATCGAGGGGTTTGTGCTCAACAGTGCGCAGTAAGAGACGGCCGGAGGCAACATCGAGATTCAGCGGCAGCCGGCGGCGCGTATCCTGTCCCGGGTTGCGCCCGGCGTGGGCCGCGGGTAAACAGACTGCGCCGGCCTTGGCCGGGTTACAGGAACGTGACGTCCGGCTCGTTGCGGGAGACAAGCCTTACGTACCGGTGCGCAGGCCATCCGAGGGCGACTGAGCCGTAGATTTTGTGGCCTTCCGGCAGACCGAGGGCCTCTCCGATTGCGGGGGTATATTCGGCCGCCGAAACGAAATAGCGGTTGATGCAGCTGCCCAGGCCCATGCTGTGGGCCGCCAGCACGACGTGAAACGCCGCATAGAGGCAGTTGTCGATAGACGAGGGGTTCTCGGACGGGGCGTGAAAGAGACAGACGACCGGCGCGCCGCGGAAGATGCGGTCCTTGCCGGCCTTGAAAAACTCGTAGTTCAGTTTGAAGCTGTGCACCATTTCACGAACGGTGGGGGGAAAGCCGTCGGGCGCTTTCTCGACCATTGCGGCCAGATTCCCGTAGAACTCGGCAGCGAGCCCCGAAACTTTTTTGATTATTTCTTTATTGCGGATGACGATAAACGAGACGTTCTGGGCGTTGTGGCCGGTGGGGGCGTATCGGGCGATGTCAATGAGTTTATCCAGCGCCTCCTTCGGGACCTCCCTGTCGAGCCAGGAACGGCAGCTGCGCCGGGAACGAAGAAAATCGACGAGAAGCTCCGGGGTGACGTTTGTTTCCGGCGTCGGTGTAAAGAGGGCAGGGTCAAACCCGGAATGGACGACCGCGTCTTCCGGGCAGACCGCGATGCAGTGGCCGCAGGCGATGCAGCCGAACATGCGAGATTGATCTACGCGGACGCGCCCGCCGACGAGAAGGCGGCGGCCCGCGAGTTCCTCAAGTTCTTCTTCAAGCCCGAGAACTACCGGAAGCACTGCGACTCGGTCCCCGTGCACATCCTGTCCATCTACAAGTCCGACTTCCAGGACCCGAGCTACCTGAACCACCCCGAGCGCAAGCGCTGGAAGCCCTGGCTCGACGCCCAGGTGAAGTGGGTGGAGATGGGGCGCGCGCATCCGCTGCTCATCTGCAATCCCCAGGACATGCTCGTCCCGTGGATCGGGGACGTCGCCGCCGCACCCATCCTGGCCGACATGGTCATGGCCGTGGTCGAGAAAAGCAAGGACCCAAAGGCCGCCGCCAAGGAAGCCAGCGACAAGATCGTCCGGGACATCATCGGCAAGGCGAAGTGAGTGTTCGCGCAGACACGCTCGCGGTCCCCGCCGAGCGCACCCCGGGGCGCGGCTCGCGGCACCGGCGCGAGGCCTGGATCGGCATGGGACTGCTGCTGCCGTCGG
>Ga0105091_10001486_pt1 | contig 10275 bp, 8 predicted proteins | sample PPLLak1March2015_FD_87022 | JGI IMG/M metagenome (GOLD analysis project Ga0105091, IMG submission 87022) | Freshwater sediment microbial communities from Prairie Pothole Lake near Jamestown, North Dakota, USA - PPLs Lake P7 Core (1) Depth... | ecosystem: Environmental > Aquatic > Freshwater >... | reverse complement strand
TGACACGGATCAAGCGAGCCGGCGTCACACATTATATCGGGTCCTATGACACTGTAGAGGAAGCAGCGGCTGCGTATGATGCTGCTGCGATCGAGTACTTCGGTGCCTTCGCACTGAAGAATGTTTAGCTATTGGAGCATGTGCAGTTGCATTGCGTGGCTGCACATGCTACATCTCATGTCCGATCAACTAGGAGGATACGAACGTATGTCTGGAACCACAACTGCCCCACGTCCCACCCGTGTCGCTGGTGGTGCACAGCCCACGCAGATGCCTGCCAATGGTGAGGCTGAGGCACAGCCTGTGGACAAGTCTGAGATCAAGGCCACTCGCACTCGTTCACCGAGTGTAGCGAAGCCTGCATTCATTGTGCTGCAGGTGCTTGACGAACAGGGTATGCCTGCTCCGTTCGACAAGAAGCGAGTGAAGGTGCTCGCAGTGGAGCGTGATGCTGGCAAGGTGCTAGAGGCCATCGATGCAGGTGAATACACAGATGCATTCTACCTGCGTGTGGTGGTCCCTGCTGGTAGCCGTGCAGGCATCCCCAACAAGCCGAAGGCATAACACTCATCGCAGTGTGCTAGGTAAGAAGGCCACATCCCTCATCAGGGTGTGGCCTTTTCTCTAGGCTACCGAATCTCGCATTAGGAAACTCACACATGGCAGCAGACCTCAATGAGATGTTCGACATCCCACCTGCTATCGAATGGGATGAGATGCAACAACAGGCTATCGATGCATGCTGTGACATGAAGAGACGCATCGTTGCCATCACTGGTAAGGCAGGTACTGGTAAGACCATGCTACTACGTGAGGTAGCTAAGCGTCTCAATGATCATGGCTACACAGTGCAAGCTAGTGCACCGACTGGCAAGGCAGCCAAACGTATCCAAGAGGCTACTGGCTTGTCAGCGATGACCAATCATCGCATGCTTGGCTACGGTATGCCTGTGGAGTTGGAGGTCGATGATGAGAAGACAGGTGACAAGAAGATAGTGAAGGTGTCTACTGGTCCTCACTTCACAGCACGCCGTCCTATGCAATACGATACCATCCTGTGCGATGAGTACGCTATGGTGAACACAGAGATCAATCGTGGCCTGATCGATGCACTGAAGGCAGGTGCACGCATCTGCATGTTCGGTGACGCCAACCAGTTGAAGCCCATTGAGGAGGACAAACGCCTTGACGGACAACCCAGCGCCTTTCAGAACGCTCTTACAAAGTTTGGCGGGATCACACTGGATACTATCCATCGACATGACGAAGGCTCCGGCATTGCAAGGAATGCTGCACTTGTTCTGCAAGGAAGGATGCCCCGTGTCACTGACGACTTTAAACTCCAACAAACAGATCAACCTGTCCGTGCAGTGCAAGAGTTCATCGAACTGCAATCTGCTAACGGACATCGTTACGACGACACCGATCATCAAATTGTAACGTGCATGAACAAGTCATGGATTGGAACACAACGCCTCAACCTAGTGGTCCAGTCCATGTTCTGGGACCGCACACGTCCACACATGGAGTTGCCTCGCTACAAGGTAGCCAATGTAGACACGCCACCCATACGTGTGCAGGTAGGCAGTAAGGTAGTGTACACTGCCAACTCCTACGACCTGGACAACAATGGCACCTCCATCTTCAATGGTGAGGTTGGCACTGTCATAGACCTAGATCACATGGAAGGTAGTGTAGAGATAGACCTTGGTGATCGTACTGTGGTAGTGCCACCAGTGTACTTCCATGTACGACAAGACGGTAGAGTCATCGAACAGGACCCACGTCGTAACATCGACTTGGCCTACGTGCTGACGACACACAAGATGCAAGGCTCAGAGGTCAAGCATATAGCGTATGTGCTGAACAAGTCCACACTGTGGGGCCAGTCACGACGCAACATGTACACTGCCATCACTAGGGCACGAGAGCACTGCACAGTGTTCTGTGATCCACAGTCACTGGCCAAGTCAACTAAGTTCCAAGGCTAACACATGGTAGGGGTATCATGGCATTCACACAGGTTGTCAAAGGTAAGACAGGCATTCGCACCAATGAGGTCCCTGAGCTACGTATGGGATCACGACTTCAGAGTAAGACGACGCTCACACGTAGCATCTACTTCGCACTGACACGTCCTCTCATAGAGCAGGTAGGCTGGCAGATACTTAAGCATGATGCTGAGCGTGAGAGTATCCGTGTAGCAGTCAACGAAGGGACCGCAGAGGATGCTGGCTTCCTACTGCTATCAGAGGACTTGGAGAAGGGATACTCATTCGGCACCAACGTAGGTAGACAGGGCCAGTCTATGGCTAGTGGCGTGTCAGTGTCTCGCTTCAGGCACTACGTCCTGAATGATGTGTCACATGACATCGAACCAGAGGCAGTAGAGTTCACAGTGGATGAAGATGAGCACACTATCCTGGTGCAGTGTCCTGACTGGCTACGCTACAATCCACTGTCTGTGCCACAGCCTGAGCCTGTCGCACCAGTAGTCAAGGAGACAGTTGCACCACTCACTCTTGTAAAGAGACCAAGAGGTAGACCGCCACTGCGCCGGTCAAGCTAGTGAAGTGGTCGTGCCCCAGTCCATAGTCTGTCGGCTGCATCAGGCCAGGACCAGGGCACGACCTGTTCCCCAACCAAGGGAGAGGACAGTATGATGGGTAAGGATGCAGAAGGCAAGGTCTTCATGAAGGGCAGTGCCTTCAATGACATACTCACTGCACTCGTAGAGACAGACTGTGGTCGTGACTGTCGAGTGAGGCTCGATGTGTCTGGCAACGAGATAGAGCTAGAGATACGTGGTTGCGACGGTCACACACCATGCTTCATAGAGATGCTGCAAGCAATGGGGAGCATGCACTGATGATGATCTCACCTGTCACTACCATAGCGGAGATGAACAGTGAGCTTCGAACATTGGCTACTGCTGCTGGTCTTGAGTTCGATTGTGGTGCAGGCGGTAGGTTGGATGCTGCTATTGCGGTTGTTGCAGAGGCACCTGGAGACAGAGAGTGCAATCTCAAGCAGCCACTCATCGGAGGTAGCGGCAAGTATCTCTGGGATCGCCTCCGCTCTGACAGACTTACGCGCAACGATGTCTACGTCACCAACGTCTGTAAGCGCAAACTGGTCAGCGCTGCGGACGGACACAACATCACAGACGCACAAGGGAAGGTGACACTTGGCAAGCAAGAGCGTAGCTTCTGGCATCATCTTCTTCGAGAGGAGCTTAGCAGACTGCCTGATCTGCAATACGTTGTTGCGCTGGGCAGCTACGCACTGCAAGCCCTCGTTGGTTACGATGCTATCAGCAAGGCCAGAGGCAGCGTCTTCCCAGTCGATCTTGGAACGAGACGTATCCAAGTCTTGGCCACATACAATCCCGCGCACGTCATGCGGGAACCTAGAATGGAAATAGTGTTCCGGTTTGACTTGGATAAGTTGGCACGTCTACGTAGAGGTGAGTTCAATGTCCCATCTATCCATACACTCATCAACCCCACGTATACAGAGACGATGGATGCGATCCGTTGGCTGCATACTGTTGATGTGCCCATCGCCTATGACATTGAGACAATGGCTGGTGAGACAGCATGTGTTGGCTTTGCGGCATCGAACAGCGAAGCGATCTGCATCAACTTCCGTAGTCAAGGGCGTAACCACTACTCACTACCTGAGGAGCGCACAGTTCGCCTCGCCATTCAGGCGCTCCTATCGGATCGTAGTCGGCAATTCGTTACACAGAACGGCCACTACGACGCTACGTGGCTATGGTTCAAGGATCGCATACGTCCACACGGACATTGGTTCGACACGATGCTGGCACACCATACACTATTCCCATCGCTACCACACGATCTTGGCTTTATCACGGCGCAGTACACGGATCATCCCTACTACAAGGACGACGGCCAATTGTGGAAGGAGGACGGAGACATCGATGCCTTCTGGCGGTACAATGGCATCGACTGCTGCATCACACGCATAGCACATGAGCACATGGAACGAGAGCTACATGAGCACAAGCTGCACCAGTTCTTCCATCAGCATGTGATGAAGTTGCAGCCTCACCTCGTAGAGATGACAGTCAATGGAGTGCTAGCTGATGGAAGTAGAAAAGACGCCCTCGCTGATAGACTTGGAGCAGAGCTTGAAGAGGCAAGACGCCTATGCCAAGATCAGGCACGTGCATGCACTGGAATACCAGACTACCAACTTAATCCCAACAGTAGTCAGCAGCTTGCTAAGCTCTTCTTTGATGACCTGCGACTGGTCGGTAGAGGAACAAGCACGAATAAAGAAAATCGTGACCGTATTAGACGCCATCCAAGAACTAACAGTGGAGCTAAAGACCTTATCACAGCCATTGATCAATACAAAGAACGAGCTAAGTTCGTCTCTACGTACATTGCTGCTGAGCCAGACACCGACAGAAGATGGCGCACCAGTTGGAAGCAAACAGGAGTCTCCTCTGCCCCAGGCAGACTGAGTAGCAGTCAGACCATGTGGGACAGTGGCCTCAATCTACAAAACATACCTGAGAGTGCGAAGGACATGTTCATCGCACCGCATGGGTGGGAGTTCAGCTACTACGACATGTCTCAGATTGAGGCACGGATCGTAGCGTGTCTTGCTGGCATCACTAAGTGGAGAACTCAGTTCGAGCAAGCCAGATTGAACCCTGGCACATACGATAGCCATTGCGCTTTGGCAGCAGATATGTTCAAGCTACCGTATGAGCAAGTTCCAAGACAAGACCGCGACACTGAAGGCAAGCCCACCATCAGGTATGTCGCAAAGCGATGCCGCCACGGACTCAACTACCGAATGGCAGCCGATCGCCTTGCCACTGTCACAGGACTGCCATACGTCGAGGCTGAACAGGCTTATCGACGGTACCACATGGTCTGTCCAGAGGTGCAACAGTGGTGGGATGACATTACTGCACTCGTCAAGAGGGATGGTAGTATTACTACTGCCCTCGGACGACGATGGCTACTACTAGAGAGGTATGATCCTGCTGTTCTCGATGCTATCGTAGCGTTCGAGCCACAGTCTATCAATGGTGACTGGACTAGCTCAGTCATCTACAAGTGTCATGCTGACCCTGATTGGCCACCAACTGCACGTATAGTCATCAACGTGCATGACGCGAACATCGCACTGCACCAAGCTGGTGACGGTGAGGCAGTTCGTAGTGTGATGCGTCGTCATGCCGAGCAGCCCATCTATATCAATAGCGTTCTCAACAGGTTGCGTGGTATAGACGACCCAATCGAGTTGATCATCCCTGCTGAGATGGCACGCTCCGTAGCAGGAACAGATGGTGTCCATCGCTGGTCTGGTATCACAAAGTTGTACTGAACTCAGTGACAAAGTGTCAGGTCTTTTGGAACAGGAAGCGAACATGACTGATGACGGAGCAGAGGACGAGATAGGTGGGCATCCGATCATACCTGCACCACATGACACACCAGTTGGCACAGTATGGCCACCGACTGATCTACTAGCTGACCTACCATCTGATGGACCATCCAAGTACTGGCTACTGGTGTGGATACCTGACCATGGCTGGCGACACCTGTGTGTCGAACTGACGCCACAGCCTGAACCGGAAGAGGAAGTTAGGCCTCAACAGCCACCTGCTGCTAAGCCCATCTAGTGGACTACCGTCGTATAGTCCCACCTGGGACATTCCTAGGTCGCTACCTGAAGTACATGCAGTCACAGGAGACTGCATCTATCTATGACTTCTACTGTGGCCTGTGGTGCATCAGTACAGTGTGTGGACGGTATGCATACGTGTCCCGTCCACGTGCACCTGTCTACCTCAACCTGTTCATCGTCCTAGTAGGAGAGAGCGGTGTCGCCAGGAAGACAACCAGCATCCGTGTAGCTGGTGATGTAGTGCGTGGCATCGTAGGACGTGACAAAGAGATAGGCATGCTCGATGCCAAGGTCACACCTGAGAAGCTAGATGAGCTACTCCATGAGCGTAGTCTACTACGAGGCACTGCACAGATCAGCATCGCAGTGCCTGAGTTGGCTGTGTTCCTAGGCACTGAGCGATACATCGCACACATGCCTACACTACTGACTGACCTCTACGACTGTCCATCTCACAGAGAGGGAGGCGGCACCATCGCACGTGGTGCAGTCATGCAGAAGAACATCTGGGTCAACTTCCTCAGTGCATCCACACCTGTCTGGCTACTGAAGACAGTCAATCCCAATGTAGTAGAGGGAGGCTTCACGTCTCGGTGCTACTTCATCATTAGCAACACACCGAAGAAGCGCATCCCTTGGCCTGAAGACAGTGACAAGGACTTGTTCCAGGACATCTGTGACGATGCCAAGATCATCGCTGCGGAGGCACAGCTACGTGGTGCTATCACTGTGCATCCTGATGCAGTCAGGGTGTTCTCGTCGTGGTACAATGATCGTATCCATGCACTGGACCCATTCAAGCAGTCCTTCGAGTCTAGAGAGGATGCACATGTCCTCAGGCTGGCCGCACTCCTATGTATCAATGATGGATCATGGATCATCAGACGATCACACATCAACATCGCCATACGTCTCACGACCGCTATCAAGCAGGATAGTGGAGCCATCTTCGAGGACTCAGAGGCTCGCACTAAGTTCGCACAGGCACTTGACGTGGTGCGTTCTGCACTTCTGTCTAAGGGTATGGACCCCATCCCACGTCACCACCTGTACAGGAAGTGTCGTGTCTACGTTAGCAATGATGAGTTCACCACACTGCTAGATGTGATGCATGAGATAGGTGCCATCCAACGCTTCCATCTACAGAAGGATACCGGCGGTAGACCAGGTGAGTGGGTCCGTGGCACACAGATGATAATGAGTAAGGGACTAGGTGAGTCAGTACTAGAGCGGTTCTCTACCGCATGAACTGTGATACATCACCTTGCCAGTCGATGCCCTTACCGATATCCACACGTGCTCTAGCTATCTCACTGAGGTCATCATTCAGTCGTGTCATCTCCTGATCCACGTAGCGATACTTGTCAGCGATGATGCGTAGCTGATTGTTGACCCATGCCCTACGTTCTGTAGGGTTGTGCATCTTAGCTGACACATCAGTTAGTTGTCGCTCCAACGCACTGATCTCAGGACGTATCGTACGATCCAAGTGCTGTAGGTATGCAGCAGTGGTCGTGTACATGGCCTGCATAGTCGGATCTTTAGGCAGCTTGCCTTGGTCTGTCTCGTACACTGGTATCTCTAGTGGATTACGTCCACCTGTTGTGCCCGCTAGTCTCTCTGTTGTCCTAGCACCACGTGTCTTCTCCATCTCATGGAGACGACGACGTGTCACCTCTACAATCGGTGGCACCTTACTGAGCAGTGTAGCATTGTCCCACACTGTGGTGTTGCCCATTGGGTTGAGGTCTTTGGCCATCTGCTTCCAGTCATCACTCACACCACCTAGGCTGTCCATGAACGAGTTGCCTTGGCGCATGTACGTGTCTAGGTTGAACAGATGCTGTACGATGTTCTGTTACAGACCGAACAGACTACCAGCCATCTCAATCCATCGCTTGCCATTCTGTCCATGTGCTGCTGCATCATCAGCAGTCTGGTTAGGCAATGCACCGGGCTGTCGTGGTGCATTGACTATTGAGTTGAGACCAAAGTTACCAGCCTGATAGTCAGTCAGCATTCTAGCGAAGTCGATACGACCTGATCCACCAACTGCTGTCATACCCAGCTTGATGTACGGAGGGATGTCTAGGAAGTTGAATGCATCATTCAGTCCGTGCTTCATGCCCTCTGCTGTAGTTGTGTCGATGTGATGGAACAGGAAGTTCTTCAGGAAGCCTAGGATGTCACTGCGCACCTCCTCATCATGTGGTGCACCAGCTATGTTGGTCAGATGATACATGCCCTCTGTGATGAGTGGTGTGAACCATCCACTCTCACCTGGATACGGTATCCTGATCAGGCTCTTCTCACCATGTGGTCCGTTGTAGATGTGTAGGAACTTGGCACGGTCCTGTGCAGATGTCTCCTTGGTGAAGTGCTCTAGGTTCTCATCACTCTGGAATGCAGTCAGCATCCCTAGTGCCACGAGACTACCATAGCCTGTCACCATTGCAGCCAGTGTGTCTACTGGATTGGTAGCAATGGCTCTACCTGCTGCACGTGTGCCCTGTGCGATGACATTCGAGTATGGCACTGCTGTGCGTATCCACTGTGCTGCTGCGCCACCACCTGACACAGATGGATCACCTACGATGTTGCGGACAGCATGCACTGCTTGGTTAGGATCGCCATGGAATGCTGGATTGTTCTTGTTCAGTGAGTACAGGAAATCATGTGTCGCCTCACTGGCATGAGAGAACTCATTGACTACTGCCTCCTGCAACTTGATGAGGAAGGGCCTAGCATGTCTGCCTGCTACACCTGCATCCATGTCTATCACGATGCGAGGCACTAGCTTAGCCATCTGTAGGCGGACTACTTCATCATCCTTCCAGTTGAAGAACTTACCTTCACGTGTCAGCGTCGGTGCACGCATACGCTGTTGCAGTGACTGTCCACCTAGACCACGTGAGTGCCCTGCGTAGAAGTCAGATGTCATGTAGATGTCGTACAAGGAGTTACTGAAGTTGCGTAGTGGCTCATCACCTACGAAGCCACGTATGGTCCGTGTCATGAAGTTCTGATTGTCAGGACGGAACACGTTTGATCCTTGAAGTGCTAGCCGCTTACTTGCATTGTTGAAGTATGTGGCTAGTCCTCCTCCTACATTGAGTACCATGTCTGGTAGGGCAGTCATTGCCTTGGGCAGTCGGTTGTTCGTTAGTGCTGAGATGGGACCACCATACACACCACCTGTGGCATTGATAGGAGCCTGGAATGCAGTGAACAACAGATTGCGTAGTGGCACAATGCGACCTGTGGCCAGCGATGCAGCACCAGTCGTACCTGCATGCAACAACTGCTTAGCCTTGCCCATGCTATCGAAATGGATACGTGCCCTGTCTACGTTCAGACCTGACAGCATCTCGTACACACCAGTGTGTGGTGTGTGGTACCAGTCCTCACCTGTGCTCCTACGCACACGTATGTAGTTGCCATCACGTGGCCTTGCAGGCTTCCTGTCTAGCTTGGTGAGGATAGGCACCATGCCTGGTGTCTTGTTCTGTGCATTCATGATGTGGTCTACGACAGAGCGATGGAAGTTGTTCATCTCTATATCATGGTGCAGTTTCTGCACTTGCTGTGACCACAGTGCTGTGGCCTTCGTAGGGACCTTCTCTACACCACCACGTGGGTTGAAGTACTTCTTGTTGAAGTCGCTGACATATGCACCCTTGGCATCACTCTCTGGTAGGTAGTGCGGTCGGCGTGTGGCCTGCATGTTTGCATCTGCCTCAGTGATGAAGCCATGCTTCTTGGCCATCTCCAACTGACCAGTGCGTATCTGCCATGACCGATTGGCTAGATCAGCTAGCTGTGGATCAGCCATCATCCTGTCTCTGATGGCCTCTAGCTGTTCCAGTGAACTGTTAGGGAAGTGGTAGCGATTGTTCTCTGGATCAGGTGCTCTCTTTGCACTAGCACCTTGCTCGTCCATCCACTTGCGATTGTTTATCTCGGTAGCAGCAAGCAGTCCATCGTTCATGATCTGATACCGCTGTCTATCCAATCGCTCCATGTCAGCAGACCAGCGTGTCATGCTAGGCATGGATACGCCACTCTCTGGATCATGTCCTGTCCGTAGGAACTGACCGAGGCGCACCTCTCGTTGCTGCTCATTGATGAATGTAGCAGACTGCTTCTGTATGAGTTCAGACGCACGTGGGTTGTCAGCAAGCAGCTTCTCTAGGTTCAGTAATCCTGATCCTGCCTCTAGCCAGTAGTCCATCGCCTTAGTACCAAGCTGGTTAGCCTTACCAGCCTGTGGCAATGGAAGCTCTACTTCCTTTGGATCACTGATCGTGTCTCCTGCCTTACGTCGTGCCACTGTGTTGGCGTAGTCATTGGCTTTCACCAAGTACTCAGGGTCCTCGACACGCAGTTGGCGTGCTGCTTCATTTACACGTGCACCGTGACTGGCTGCCCACTTGCCTGCCTTCAGTCCTGCCGCAGCTAGACCAATGGTCAGCAGCGACTCCCATACAGTTGTATCGCTCTGTCCTACTTCACTGTATGCAGGTGCCGACACTGGACCACCAGACAGACCACTGAACGCACTGGCAGGTATGCTCTCTGCATCAGTAGCCATGCCACTAAATG
>Ga0105091_10001484_pt1 | contig 10276 bp, 5 predicted proteins | sample PPLLak1March2015_FD_87022 | JGI IMG/M metagenome (GOLD analysis project Ga0105091, IMG submission 87022) | Freshwater sediment microbial communities from Prairie Pothole Lake near Jamestown, North Dakota, USA - PPLs Lake P7 Core (1) Depth... | ecosystem: Environmental > Aquatic > Freshwater >... | reverse complement strand
CATCGGTCTGGTGGCGCTGATGCAGTCCGACATGAAAAAACTGGTGGCCTATTCGTCGATTTCGCATATGGGTTTTGTCACCCTGGGCTTCTTTGTTTTCAACAGCTACGGCATCGAAGGCGGGCTGTTGCAAATGATTTCGCACGGCTTTGTTTCCGGCGCGCTGTTCCTGGGCATAGGCGTGCTGTATGAGCGCGTGCACTCGCGCCAGATTGCCGACTACGGCGGCGTCGCGCACAAGATGCCGGTGTTTGCCGCCTTCTTCGTGCTGTTCGCCATGGCCAACAGCGGCCTGCCCGGCACCAGCGGCTTTGTCGGTGAATTCCTGGTAATCATGGGCGCACTCAAGGTCAACTTCTGGTACGCCCTGATGGCGGCCACCACACTGATCTTCGGTGCCGCCTACACCCTATGGATGGTCAAGCGCGTATTTTTCGGCGTGGTGAGCAACGAGCATGTTGCGCATTTGAGCGACATCACGCTGCGCGAAAAATTTATCTTTACCATACTTGCAATCTGCGTGCTGGGCATGGGTCTGTATCCGCTGCCCTTCAGCGAAATGATGCATGCCTCGGTGAATGATCTGATCGTGCATCTCGGTCACTCCAAGTTATAAATCGGCGTGTGCAAGCATAAATAAATTGAGCCAATGTGAATTGAGGAAGCCATGAGTTATTTTTCCACCCTAGCCCCTGCCTATGCGGAAATTTTTCTGCTGGTGATGGCATGCACCATCCTGATTGTGGATTTGTTTGTTGTTAGCCAGCACAAGACATTCACCTACTTACTTGTGCAGCTCACCCTGTTGGGACTGATTCTGATTACGGCAAAAACGCATCAGCCCGGCGTCGTGCACCTGTTTAACAACATGTTTGTGGATGATTTGATGTCCGACGTGCTGAAGTTGCTGAGCTATTTGTCAGTGGCCATGATTCTGGTCTATTCGCGCAGTTACTTGCTTGTGCGCGGCCTGTTCACCGGTGAATTCATGGTGCTGACCCTGTTTGCCCTGCTCGGCATGATGGTGATGATCTCCGCCAGCCATTTCCTCAGCATGTATATCGGCCTGGAGCTGATGTCGCTGAGCCTGTATGCGATGGTCGCGTTGCAGCGCGATTCCGCCATCGCGACCGAGGCGGCGATGAAATACTTTATCCTGGGTGCGCTTGCTTCCGGCTTGCTGCTGTACGGCATGTCCATGCTCTACGGTGCCACCGGCACGCTGGACGTGGCGGCCGTATCCGATGCCATCAGGCACGGTGTGCCGAACCCAAATCTGCTGGTATTTGGCCTGGTGTTTGTGGTGGCAGGGCTGGCCTTCAAGCTGGGTGCTGTACCTTTCCATATGTGGGTGCCCGATGTCTATCAGGGTGCGCCCACGGCAGTGGTAATGCTGATAGGCTCTGCGCCAAAACTGGCTGCCTTTGCCTTCATTATGCGCATGCTGGTGGATGGTCTGCAGCCGATGGCTATCCACTGGGCCGGCATGCTGATCATACTGGCGGTACTCTCGATGGCGGTGGGCAATATCAGCGCGATTGCGCAAACCAATATCAAGCGCATGCTTGCATACTCAAGCATCTCGCACATGGGCTTCTTCCTGCTCGGCGTGCTGAGCGGCGGTATCGACGGCTACGGAGCGGCGATGTTCTATATCGTGGTTTATGCGCTGATGAGCCTGGGCGCATTTGGCATGATTATCATGTTGTCGCGTGCGGGGTTTGAGGCCGACACGCTGGATGCCTTCAAGGGTTTGAACCAGCGCAGCCCGTGGCTGGCATTCATGATGTTGCTGCTGATGTTCTCGATGGCAGGCGTGCCGCCCACCGCCGGTTTCTATGCCAAGTTTTCGGTACTGGAAGCGATCGTCAACACCGGCCATATCGAGCTTGCCGTGATCGCGGTGCTGTTCTCGCTGATCGGTGCGTATTACTACTTGCGTATCGTCAAGCTGATGTATTTTGATGCGCCGGAAAGCCATGAGCCTATCCGCATTCAGGGCGACAGCGGCATGCTGATCTCGATCAACGGTCTGGGAGTACTTGCGCTGGGGATCATGCCCGGCTGGCTGATGACAGCGTGTGCGCTGGCGGTGCAGAAATCACTGCTGCTGCCTTAAGTCTAAGAGATTTTGTAACTCAAAATACTCTCGCTGCGGCGAGAGTATTTGTTTGTAGAAACAAAAAATGGAGCAAGTAACATGAATCTGAAAGAAACGCAGATAGACAGCACCCTGTCGTATGACGGCAACTTTCTCAAAGTGCGCAAGGACAACGCGCGCATGCCGGATGGCAGTGTCAGTTCGCGCGAATACATCACCCATCCCGGCGCAGTCGCCATCCTGGCTTTGCTGGATAACGGCAAGCTGATCATGGAACGCCAGTTTCGCTATGCGCCGCAGCGAGAGTTCATCGAGATACCTGCCGGCAAGATAGATAGCGGAGAAGACATTCTGCTTACCGCCCAGCGCGAATTGCTGGAAGAAACCGGCTATGTTGCCGCTGAGTGGATACATCTAACCACGGCCTGGCCGTGCATTGGTTATGCCGACGAGCGCCTGGAATACTTTCTCGCGCGCGGTCTCACGCATCAGGGACGCCAGCTCGACGAGGGCGAGTTTCTGGAGGTGTTCGAGCTCGGCATGGATGAGGCGATAGACTGGGTGCGGCAGGGCAAAATCAGCGATAGCAAAACCATCGTCGGTTTGTTCTGGCTGGAGAAGACGCTGGGCGCCTGGAAAACATAAATGCACCAATAGTGGATTGTGCATGGTGCGTGCGCACCAAATTGGTGAATATATACCTCAAAAATTTACCAGTCTTGTAAATATATTCAATAAAATCATATAGTTAATTATATGGCATTTAAATTGCTTATATTTTCGGGTTTGCACACTAATGGGGTTGGAGATGGAAAATTTAAAAGTCGGTAGCGACGTATTATTTGTATTGCTGGGTGCCATTATGGTCTTGGCGATGCACGCCGGATTTGCCTTTCTTGAGTTGGGCACCGTGCGAAAAAAAAACCAGGTGAATGCACTGGTAAAAATCATCACCGACTTTGCCGTTTCTACCTTGGCATATTTCTTTATCGGCTACAGCATTGCCTACGGTGTCACTTTTTTCACGGGTGCAGAAACGCTGGCACAAAAAAATGGCTACGATCTGGTCAAGTTTTTCTTCCTGCTAACCTTTGCGGCAGCCATTCCGGCGATTGTGTCGGGCGGTGTGGCCGAGCGTGCACGCTTTAATCCCATGTTGATCGCCACCTTTATGCTGGTGGGTTTTATCTACCCATTCTTCGAGGGCATTGCATGGAATAGCCGTTTCGGAATACAGGATTGGCTACTCGCCAACTTTGGTGCAACTTTCCATGACTTCGCCGGCTCGGTGGTAGTGCACGCGGTGGGTGGCTGGATCGCCTTGGCCGCCGTGCTCATTCTGGGCGCGCGCCGCGGTCGTTATAACAAAGAAGGCCGCATGTCTGCGCACCCACCTTCCAGCATTCCTTTCCTTGCATTGGGTGCATGGATACTCACCGTGGGCTGGTTTGGTTTCAATGTGATGTCTGCGCAAGAGATCGGCAAGATCAGCGGACTGGTTGCCGTCAATTCGCTGATGGCGATGGCCGGTGGCACACTGGTTGCCCTGTGGGTAGGCAAAAATGACCCTGGCTTTGTGCACAACGGCCCCTTGGCTGGCCTGGTGGCAGTGTGCGCCGGCTCTGATCTGATGCATCCACTGGGCGCGCTAGTGACGGGTGGTATTGCCGGTGGCTTGTTTGTATGGATGTTTATTCTCACCCAAAATCGCTGGAAGATAGATGATGTGCTCGGTGTGTGGCCACTGCACGGCTTATGCGGTGCCTGGGGTGGTTTGGCTGCCGGTATCTTTGGCCTGCAAGCGCTGGGCGGGCTGGGCGGGGTCAGTTTTATGTCGCAACTGATAGGCACCTTGCTCGGCATTGTGATTGCCTTTGTCGGTGGCTATATTGTTTACTTCCTGATGAACAAAATGGTGGGAATCCGCCTGAGTGCAGAAGAAGAGTTTGAAGGCGCAGACTTGAGCATCCATAAAATTACCGCGACTCCGGAACGGGAATCTGGTTGGTAATAGATTGGTTGTTTCGTGACAATAAAGTCTTGAACAGAGCTGTGTATCAATAAGTAAATCTGAAGCGCTTCCTTTTTGGGAGCGTTTTTTATTGCTCTTCAGAACTTACTGTTGTTTTTTGCGGATGTCTGTAAATCGGCCAAGGACTAAGGCGGTTTGCTGAAAAAGCTGTCTATGCTTGCTGCAGGGATGTCCGCTTCCAACTTTTTCGAACCATCACTTCATGCCATTAACTGCCAGCCGCGAACGACAGCTTTAGGGGGTGTAGTAATATACCTCTGTTTTCATGATTCTTTAAATTTGCAGTGATCTAGTTGAGTGCCTATCAGACCGTTAAGATACTTAGTGTGCTATGTAACAAATGCGACACCTATCAATTTACAAAGAATGTAATTTAAGGGCATATTACATTCCCCTTGAGTTTTTCTGATTTATTAATTACTATCGTGAGTAAATTAACTCAGGATAGTAATTATGCCCGTCACATCCTATCAACGTAAGGAGGCTCGCACACTCCTTAAGCGGCTATCTGAACCACCTCGATTTCTGATTTTTGTAGCTGGCCCGCGCCAAGTCGGCAAAACAACATTAGTGCGTGATGCTCTGACTCACTATGATTCAGACCATTACCTCTTTGTGCCGGTAGATAGACCAGATGAGATACAGCCACCCGGCTTTGCATCTGTCGGGAGTGTCATCTACGATCTGGATGCAGGCCCACGAAACACAGCATGGCTGGTCAGCAAGTGGCAACGTGCTCGTGGGTCAGCGCGAGGGTCGGCTGACGGGTACATTCTTATTCTCGATGAGATCCAGAAAATTCCCCATTGGTCGGAAGCTGTCAAAGGTTTATGGGATGCTGATCGTGCAGAGGGATTGAATTTGCATGTCGTTTTATTAGGTTCCTCACCTTTATTGATGCAAAAGGGTATGAGTGAAAGCCTGACTGGTCGTTATGAATTGATTCAAGTTGCACATTGGTCATTTCAGGAAATGCACGAAGCTTTTGACTTTGATCTTGAGGACTATGTTTATTTTGGCGGATACCCTGGGAGCGCACCCTATATCCGCGATGAGTCGCGCTGGCGCAATTACGTTAACGGTAGTTTGGTCGAGCCGAGTATCGAGAAGGACATTCTGATGATGACGCGTGTTGATAAGCCTGCGCTGCTCAAGCAACTATTCCATCTTGGTTGCAGTTACTCGGGACAAATTCTTTCATACGACAAGATGCTCGGACAACTGCAAGATGCCGGCAATACAACGACGCTTGCCCGATATTTGGAAATGCTGGGGAATGCAGGTTTGATTTGTGGGCTACAAAAATATGCGGGGCAACAGCATAGACGACGCGCATCATCACCCAAGTTTAATGTACTCAACAACGCCTTGATGTCGGCCGGTTCAGGATACACCAAGGCTGAAGCTAAGGCGGATCGCAGCTTTTGGGGGCGATTGGTCGAAAGTGCGGTAGGTGCGCATCTATACAATACCGGCCACCCTGACTGCAATATTTACTATTGGCGCGAAAGTTCACGCGAGGTTGATTTTGTGATTGAACGAGGAAAAAAACTTACCGCCATCGAAGTGAAAAGCGGCCCCGTTACCGGTTATATTGCCGGCCTTGATTTGTTTGAAGAAAATTTCGGAAAATGCCGGAAGATTTTGGTCGGCGGGGGCGGCATCCCGCTGGTGGAGTTTCTCTCTAACCCCACGGAGCATTGGCTTTGAGCCGGATGGATAAATCATTTTTTGTCCGGCGTCATTGTACGCAACACACTGGTAATGCGGAAGAGAGAGGGAGCCATTCTCTGGAAAGTTATCGCAGCCGGCCAGCCTATGTACTGCTTGGCGATCCGGGTTCAGGCAAGACCGCAGCCTTCGAGCAGGAAGCGGAGGAGACTGGTGGAAAATACATCAAAGCGCGCGATTTCGCCACATTTGAGCCGGGAACAGAATGTCAGGACAAGACCTTATTCATAGACGCTCTGGATGAAATGCGAGCCGATGGCTCAGTTGGACAGACACCGCTCGATCACATACGCAAACATCTTGAAAGAATAGGACGCCCACGTTTCCGCCTTTCCTGCCGAGAAGCTGATTGGTTGGGCGAGAGCGACAGATCAGCCCTGCTGCGTATATCACCGAATGGAGAGGTCATTGCCTTACATCTCGATCCTCTGGACGATGATGACATCATCAAAATACTCCACTATAAAAACGTACCTGATCCGGCTGCATTCGTCCGCAAGGCAGACGAACACAGGCTGGATGAATTGCTGCGCAATCCACAAACGTTGAATTTGCTGGTGGATGCCGTTGGTGGAAACGAATGGCCGAAAAGTCGTGCTGATATTTATGAAATGGCATGTCGCAAATTGGTTGACGAAAAAAATTCAGAACACAGGCATGCAAAGCGCGAAAAACATTCATCTCCCGGTAATCTTCTTGATGCTGCCGGTTACCTGTGCGCCATTCATTTGCTGTCTGGGATTGCAGGGTTTGCCTTGGATGAAGATGCGACAGATGGCCAACACTACAACTGGAACCATCTGTTAGCGCACGAACTTCCTTTGCTTGCGGCACTTAAAACCAATCTATTCCAGAGCGATGGTGAAGAAATGCGCATCCCCGTTCACCGTAGCGTTGCCGAATATCTTGGTGCCCGCTACTTGTCTGCCGTGGTCGAAAATGAAGGCCTGCCTTTTGGCCGTTTGCTGGCTTTGATAACCGGTGAAGACGGTGGCATGGTGCCTGATCTGCGCGGTCTTGCTGCATGGCTGTCTGTGCATTGCCGTACGTCGCGCCCCATACTGATTGAACGTGATCCTTTGGGCGTGGTGCTTTATGGCGATGTACGCAATTTTACTGTTGCAGATAAGCAACTAATTTTGGTTGCCTTTAAAAATGAAGCTAATCGTTTTCCTTGGTTCCGTTCCGATGACTGGACATCCTCGCCTTTTGGAGCGTTAGGCACGAAGGACATGGCATCGGCTTTCATGGCAATACTTTCATCACCTTCGCGAGATGAGGCAGATCAAGCGTTGCTTGATTGTGTGCTTGATGCGATTCGCCATGGCGATGCCATGCCTTTACTGGCTGAACCGTTGGAGACTGTGGTACGGGATGTGAGTTATTGGCCGGCAGTACGTCAGAATGCGGTGCGGGCTTTGGTGCATTTCAAGCAGAACAACGCTGCAAGGTTAATAAAATTTGCAGAAGATATTCGTAATGGAATACTTGAAGACAGGGAGGACGAAATACTCGGTGGCCTTCTGCGTAAGCTCTACCCTGATTTTATTTCACCCGAAAATGTCCTGGATTATCTGCACACAGCAAAAAACGACAGTTTGATCGGCAGTTATTTCATGTTCTGGTCCCATGAGCTTGCTGAGTTAACTGCAGATGCAGATATACCTCTACTGTTAGATCAGTTGGTGCAGAGGCATAAAGTTTTGAGAAAGATGCTGCGGGATCACCAGCACAATAAAATGGCAGGAGAGCTATTGATACGCGGCTTGGTGGCTCGTGGGGACAAGATCACCGATGAGCGACTCTATGACTGGCTAGGTGTAGGGCTTGACGAATATGATCATACCCGTCTTGACAAAGAACATGCCGAGCGCATTGCCAACTGGTTCGCGGATCGACCTGGCTGCTACAAGGCGATAATTGAGCGTGGCGTTACTCTATGTGCCAGCCAGGAAAATTTCGGCGCATGCATATGGCGGTACACAATGAGGCTGCATGGCTCAACTCCTCCCAAAGATATTGGTGCATGGTATTTAAATAAGGCGGTAGCAGAAAAAAATAATAATTCTGCCCAATATTATTTTGATCAAGCTGTTCATACCTTGATTCGGGATGGCGGGGAGCAATACCTCGTTCTGCCAGCACTGGAATTTATTGAATCATGGGTAAACGATCATCCTGTTTTCAAGCCATATTTGGAGCCGCATCTCTCCTTGCCAATAGGTGACTGGCGACAAGAGCAGGCACTTAATAAACAAAAGAGAAATGCCGGTCTGCAAAATAAACAAAACGAACGGGTTAGCTTTTATCGCAAGCATTTATCTGCCATTCGTGATGGCAGCGCATACCCGCAGATATTGCATGACATTGCGCAGGCATATAGTGGATTGTTTTATGACGTCAGAGGTGAAACGCCCCTTGAACGTCTAGAAAATTTATTTGGCGGGGACAATGAATTGGTGGAGGCTGCCTATGCGGGCTTGCGGCATGCTCTTGACCGTAGCGATTTGCCATCTATTGCCGAAATCGTCGAACTCGAACTAAAAGGACAAATGCACTTTGTCCGTTCGGCCTGTCTGGTGGGTATGGATGAACTGTATCAAAGGAATCCTGCTGCTGCGTTACAACTCGACGATGCAATATTGTCGCGGCTGCTGGCTTTTCGTTTTAGCTACAACGCCGGCAATGATCCTGCCTGGTTAAACGTACTGATTCAGGCACGCCCTACACTGGTGGCAGAGGTGTTAATTGCTTACGCATTGCCTATGCTGCGCGCGGGAAAAGAGCATGTCAGCGGGCTTTATCCTTTGGCATTTAACGATGCCTATTCAGAAGTTGCACGCATCGCGTTGACGCCATTGCTTGAAGGCTTTCCCTTGCGCGCCCACAAGCAGCAATTGAACAATGCTCTTGATCCGCTGTTGAAAGCGGCCATACATTATCTCGACAAGAAGATGCTTGCGACCATCGTGGCACGAAAACTCGAACTGGGAAGCATGGATGCGGCGCAGCGAGTTTACTGGCTGGCATGCGGGCTGATAACAGCCCCATCCGTTTACACGGTCAAACTACTAAAATACATAGGCAAGAGCCAGGCGCGCCGGGGGCATCTGGCCGGTTTTCTGCACGATCACTGGAAAAGCGGGTTCCCCTATTCGGCATTATCTGAAAATGCACTGGCGCTGTTGATAGAATTGCTGGCGCCGGGTTGTCCAGCCGAACGCACTAAAGGCACTCATTGGGTCAGCCCAGCGATGAATACCGCTGACTTGATGCGATCAATCATCAATACATTGGCTGGCAATCCCGACAAGGCAGCAACGAATCAACTCGAACACCTGCTGACTTTACCCGCTCTTGCAAATTGGCAAGGCGCATTGAAACACGCCTTGCATACCCAGCGTATCGCTCGGCGCAAGGCTACGTTCCGCCGATTGGGTGTGGAGGAAGTTGACCATACGCTGGCTAACTTACAGCCAGCAAGTGCTGGTGACCTTGCTGCACTTGCTTTCGATCATCTGCGTGTTATCGCCAGAAATATCCGCGACAGTAGCACCAACGATTACAAACAGTATTGGAGCTATGATGAAAGCAATAAAATACTGTGTAAACCAAAACCAGAGAATGACTGTCGCGATGCATTGCTGTCCGATCTAAATGGGCGGTTTGGAAGGTTAGGCGTAGATGCACAGCGAGAGGGTAATTATGCAGATGATAAACGGGCTGACATTCGTGTTTCATTTGGTGGCGCTAATGGGTTTAACATTCCTATCGAAATCAAGAAAGACGGCCATGCCGATCTTTGGCGCGCGATTCATGAGCAATTGATCACCAAGTATGCTCGTGACCCTGGTGCGGAAGGATATGGAATTTACCTGGTCTTTTGGTTCGGTGGAAAAGATATGCCGCTAGCCATAGATGGAAAGAAGGTTCGTAGTGCCGCAGAGCTTGAAGATCGTTTACGGCAGACTCTCACTCCAGAAGAAAGATATCGCATCCAGGTTTGTGTGGTTGATTGTGCGCTTCCCTAGAGGATTCCTATGATTGCATCGAAGCAGGTCGTCCGGCTGGTACGTGACGGAAGCTGTACTTGATGAATGATCATTGTCGGGCAGCGTAATCTAAACTGCAAATGTCGCAAATGGTTCGGAACTGATGGTTCGTAAAAGTTGGAAGCGGACATCCCGCCAGGAAGAATAGACATATATTTCAGCATACCGCCACAGACCGCTTCGCCGATTTGCAGACATCAGTAAACAACAGTAAGTTCTGAAGAGCAATAAAAAACGCTCCCAAAAAGGGAGCGCTTCAGATTACTTGTTGGTTTACAGCTCTGTTCAAGACTTTATTGTCACGAAACAATTGGAAATGAAAAAAGAAAAACTGAGGATCACCAAATCTAGCGGAAATGT
>Ga0105091_10001483_pt1 | contig 10280 bp, 8 predicted proteins | sample PPLLak1March2015_FD_87022 | JGI IMG/M metagenome (GOLD analysis project Ga0105091, IMG submission 87022) | Freshwater sediment microbial communities from Prairie Pothole Lake near Jamestown, North Dakota, USA - PPLs Lake P7 Core (1) Depth... | ecosystem: Environmental > Aquatic > Freshwater >... | reverse complement strand
GACACCGCCGCCGGCGACAATGCCTTCGGCGAGGGCCGCGTGCGTGGCCGCCCGGGCATCGTCAAAGAGCGCCTTGCGTTCCTTGAGTTCCGCTTCGGTCGCGGCTCCAACCTTAATCTGGGCGACGCCGCCGGAGAGCTTGGCCAGCCGCTCCTGCAGCTTTTCCTTGTCGTAGTCGGAGGTGGATTTGTCGATCTCGACCTTGATCTCTTCGATCCGGCCTTTGATCTTCTTCGCATCGCCCTTGCCGCCGATGACCGTGGTATCGTCCTTGGTGGCCACGATCTTGTCGCATTTGCCGAGGTCGGCCAGGGTGGTGTTTTCCAGCTTTTTGCCGAGTTCTTCGGTGATGACCGTGCCGCCGGTGAGGATGGCGATATCCTGGAGCATGGCCTTGCGGCGGTCGCCGAAACCGGGCGCCTTGACGGCCAGCACGTTAAGCATGCCGCGCAATTTGTTCAGCACGAGGGTGGCCAGCGCTTCGCCGTCAATCTCTTCGGCGATGATCACCAGATCCCGCTTGCCGGTCTGGACGAGTTTCTCCAGGATCGGGACGATATCGGTCGCGGCGGAGATTTTCTTGTCGTAGATAAGAATGTACGGCTCGGTGATGACGCTTTCCATCGCTTCCGGGCTGGTGATGAAATACGCGGAAATGTAGCCGCGGTCGAACTGCATGCCTTCGACGTATTCGGTCTCGAATTGCAGGCTCTTGGATTCCTCGACCGTGATCACGCCGTCTTTGCCGACTTTGTCCATCACGTCGGCGATCAGGGAACCGATCTGGGCGTCGGCGGCGGAATTGGTGGCAACCGAGGCGATTTCCTCTTTGGTTTCAATCTTCTGGGACTGGGCGCGGATGGCTTCCACGGCCGCGGCGGTGGCCTTCTCGATGCCATGCTTGATCAGCATCGGGTTGGCTCCGGCGGCGACGCTCTTCAGGCCCTCGATGACGATCGCGTGCGCCAGGACCGTCGAGGTGGTGGTGCCGTCGCCGGCGATGTCGTTGGTCTTGGTGGCGGCTTCCTTGAGGAGCTGGGCGCCCATATTCTGATACGGATCTTCCAGCTCGATCTCCTTGGCCACGGTCACGCCGTCGTGGGTGATGGTCGGGGCGCCGAATTTCTTATCCAGCGCGACGTTCCGCCCTTTGGGGCCGAGGGTGGTGGCAACCGCATTGGCGAGGATTTCAATTCCTTCCTTCAGCCGCTTGCGGGCTTCATCGGAAAAGACGATTTGTTTGGGACTCATAGCTCAATCTCCTGGATTTTTCCGGCCGGTGAGCAGTCTCACCTAACCTTCAACGATGGCAAGGATATCGGATTCTTTTACAATGAGCAGTTTCTTGCCGTCCACCTTTACCTCGGTCCCGGCATATTTCGCGTACAGAACGGTATCGCCCACTTTCACGTCCATCGCGATGCGCTTCCCGTCCTCATCCCGCGCACCGGGTCCGGTGGAAAGGACCTTTCCTTTCTGGGGTTTTTCCTTGGCGGTATCGGGAATCACGATTCCGGCTGGAGTCATTTCTTCCTGCTCCATGGGCTCGATGACAACCCGATCGCCAAGCGGTTTAAATGTAACAGCCATCTTTATTACCTCCTTTATGGATTTGTCTCTGATTTTGAGAATTAGCACTCAGATAGCCCGAGTGCCAATAGGCATAATACACGACGGATTTGGAGATGTCAAGGGTTTGGAATGGAATTACGGAATTATGGCGGGGAAATCAAGAATCAGGCCGAAATCAGCGGTGGATTATCCGGGCGACCGTTGTTTCCAGATCGTCATATTCCACCGGTTTGGGGAGGAAGGCATCCGCGCCGGCGGCCATGATCCCGGACACAATCGCATCCTGGGTGTCGGAGGAGACGGCCAGGATCGGCACCGAAGCCAGCAACGGATCCCGGCGGATAAACCGGATGACTTCGCCGCCGTCCACCCCCTGCATGTGGACGTCCAGGACCAGCAGGTGAGGTAGTCCTTTCGACATGGTTTCGATCGCGAGGCGGGGGCTGTAGACCGGCCGGGCTTGAAAGCCGATCAGGGTCAGCATCTTTACAATGCCGTCGGCTGTTTCGCGGTTGTCGTCCACCACCAGCGCTGTCTGCGTCATCGGTGCAATAATATCTCCGAATTCATTCTACTCTTTTTTCAAGAACGAGCGTAAAAACAATCTCACCGCAAAGGCGCAAAGGCCGCAAAGAAATTAAAAGAAATCTTGGCGACCCTTGCGTCTCTGCGGTGAGAACTTTTTTCCCAGTCAATCATGAAGGAAAACTTCCGTCCCCTGTCCATCGAACTTGGGAGGATCCGGAACCAGGCCGACGGTTGGATGGATCCAGCGGTACAGCCAGCGCGCCTCATCCGGACGCATGTTCAGGCAGCCCTGGCTGTTGGGCCGCCCGAAATCGTTGTGCCAGTAAGCGCCGTGAAATGCCGTTCCCAGGATGTGGAAGAACGAGACCCACGGAACCCCCGGCAGCTCGTAAGCGTCGAGGCTCGAAGTCAGGCGGCCGTTGCCCATGTGCCGGCTGGGAACTTTTTCAAAAACCCGGAAGCGCCCGATGGGTGTGACCGTCCGCCCCTGGCCCGGCTTGGGGTCCTTGCGCACCCAGCCGCTGGAGACCGTTGCGGTGAAGACGGGTTGTTCGTTCTCGAGGGCGGTCACCGTCTGAAGCGTCAGATCCACTTCTATGCGTTTGGCCTCGGGCGGGACGTCCGGCGAAACCGGCGCCAGTTCCTCGGGGGTAAACGGCCGCAGGTGATCGGCGCGGGCGAAAAATTTGTACCCCAGCCGGTCGTCGCGGATCGCGTACCAAGCCCGGCCCTGCTCATCCATCCTCGTCCCGACAACCCACAGAACCGTCTTGTAGTACAGCCGGTAGAGCGGCGGGGCGCTGCCCGAGGGCTCGTGGCGCGATTGGGTGTAGGGGACAGTCACTTCCGCAAGCATGCCGCCGGAGGCGACATCGTAAACGACGGGGTTGAATTCATAACGGACTTCCTGAACGTGGGCGGTGTGGACGTAGCCGTCCAGCAGCCGGAACCAGCGCGGATTGCCCTCCGGCCCGTTTTCCCCTTGGATTTGCTCGAGTACGGTGACGATCTGATCGCGGTGGAATTCGCGCAGAACCGGGGAGCGCGGATCCGGTTCGGTGTGCACATCTATGCCGTAGGCCGTGCCGCGGCCCAGGCAGAAAGCGGAGGGCTGGTCTTCGGGCGGGGGCGCGGCGAACGCCGGGCCGGCCAGGGATGCTCCGGCCAGCTTTAAGAACGTCCGCCGAGAGCAGGCAGTCATCTCGGAAACCGCTTCCCTATCCGGCGGGCGGCGGCACGGGGAGATCCTCGACCCGCACGGTCACCCAGCGGTCCCCCTCGTCGATCAGCATGACCGGGATTTCGTCGCGGATCGGATATTTGCGCCCGCAACCCGGCTCCTGACAGACCAGCCAGGAGTCCTTCTCCAGTTTCAACAAGCCCTGCTTATCCTGCACACAGGATGGGCAGCGCAAAATCTCGAGCAGATCAGGGGCGATCATGAGATATACCTCCACGCGGTTTGGTCCGCAGCTTTCGGATGATACTCCGTTCGAGCCGCTTCTTCCAGAGAGAGGGAAATCCGCTTTTTGGTAGGTTAAATGGTGGTCGAGTAGCGGTTTTTGCGTATCCCTGGCCCAGCCCGCCAGGGCGGGCGAGGCCAGCAGACGATGGGCGCGGTCTCGATACACCCTCACAGAACGCGGGCTTCCAGACCGGCTTCTCAACAACCTGCTACAGCACTCCGCCGGCCCGCAAACGGTTGACGATCTCGGAAACCGACTCCCAGCGGTCCATGGTGTAGAACAGGATCCCCGGGACGCCCGCGGCCAGAAGTTCCCGGCATTGGCGCTCGGCCAGCTCCACGCCGAAATCGGCGGACGCCTTTTTATCCTCCTCCGGGATCGCTGCCAGTTTCGCCCGCACCGCTTCGGGGATGCCTGCGCCGCAGGTGGCGGCGATGGACTCGGCGAGCTTGAGGGTGAGGATGGGCATCACGCCCGGCAGGATCGGGACGGTCACCCCGCGCGCGCGGCAGCGTTCGACGTAATCGAAGAAGAACCGGTTGTCGTAAAAGTAGTTGGAAAGTATGTATTCCGCGCCGAGATCGACTTTACGCTTCAGGAAATCCGCATCGCGGTCGGGGCTTTCCGCATGGATGTGGCCTTCGGGGTAACCCGCCGCCCCAAGGCAGAAGGAATAGCGCGGCCGGATGTATTCGAGAAGGTCGGAGGCATACACCATGCTCTCCGGATGCGGCCGAAAGGCCGGGTCGCGCGGCGGATCCCCGCGCACCACCAGGATGTTTTCCACGCCGTGTGCCGAGTACCCGCTGAGCGCCTCCGAAATTTCCGTCGGTCCGAGTCCGTACCCGGCGAAATACGCAATGACCTCGAGCCCTTTTTCCTGTTTCAAACGCGCGGCAAGCTGGCGGGAGCCCACGCGGGTGGAGCCGCCGGCGCCGAAGGTGACCGTGACGAAATCCGGCGATAAGGCCGTAAGTTTTTCGATGGTGAGATCAAGGTTTTCCTGCGCCTTGGGGGTCTTGGCGGGAAAAAACTCGAACCCAAAGCTGGGCTTATGGGACGCGCGAAATCGGTCGACAATCCTCATGATCCTTCCTTACTCCTGTTTCGGATGGCAGGGAGGCGGAGCGCCTGTTCACATATATTACAACGGACACGGCCGAAAAAATCCACGGGGGACGCGGAAGGAGTATGGGGCCGCCCGTCACCCCGGCGTGCTTGAAGCCGGGGTCCAGGAGGTTCTCCGATTGGCGCTTTATGGATGCCGGCCAAGAGCACGCCGGCATGACAGAGGCAAAGCCATGCTCCTTCGTGCTCCCGTGGATGAAAAAGCCTTCTTCGCCGTCTTCTACGGCGGACAGGGGGCGTTTTCCTCGGGAATTGTGAATCTATCCGGGTTGTACTGGCATACCGCGCCCCAGGGCAGATAGTGGGTGACGAGGCGGTCCTGCAGGATTACCGAGCCGTTGCGGGAAACCGTGCGGGTGACGGTCACATCCGCCCCCCTGACCGCCCAGTCCACCTGCTTCCAGTCTTCCGTCAACGCCGAGTTTTCCTCCCATTTCGGATCCGGAGGATCGGTTTCGTTGGTGACGCCGGTGGAATAATATTGCACCGTGCGCCCGTCGGGGGTGGAATAGAAGCGCCAGTACAGCCTGCCCGTGGCGCGATTCACCTCGGTTTCCATCAGGATCCAGTTGGCCGTATCGTTGATGAATTTAAAATCCACGTCCGGGAAGAAAACCGTCGCGTCGAATCCGGCCCCGAGATGAACCGGCCCGTCACCGGATTCGTAGTAACTCACCCGGTAGGCGTGCGAATGCCGCTCGGTGATCGGATAACCGGTCATGAAGACCGCCCGGAATAGGGTCGTGCTGACCTGGCAGACGCCCCCGCCCGCGCCCTTGATCGTGCGGTTGCCCAGGATGATGAGCGCCTCGGCGTATCCGTTATCCAGGGTGACATCCCCGAGCTGCTGACCCATTGAAAAGCTCTCGCCCGGTTTGACCAGTACGCCGTTGAATTGCTCGGAAGCCAGGGTGATGTTGTGAATGCGGGCTTCCGCGGAACCCGCAAACGACGTCCATTGGTTCCCGTTCGGAAGCAGGCCGGTGATCCCGAGCGACGCGGCGGTTATGTTGTCGCCGATTTCCGGTTCGACAAAATCAAAGCCGAGCACGGCGCCATGGGCGCCCTGGGCCACGGCGGCCTGAATTAACTCGATCGATTTCCCCACATTCAGTTCGCGCCCGCGGCTGGAGGGGTAGTACAGGGCCAGGGCATTGGCGGCGTCGTCGAACTGGTAGCGCGCATTGGCCACCCGGCGGGAAAGAGACGGGGTCAGGGGCTGGAGCAGCGCCGTCAATTTGTTTTCATCCAGGGCCAGGATGTAGCGCGCTCCGGAGGAATCGGTCACTTTCCGGAAGGCGAGCATATCCGCGATCATCGCGGGCGTGAGGGTCCAGGAACCCGGGTCGCCGGCTGCCGGCTCGCCGATCGAGAGTATGAAATCCTGCGCCAGCAGGGCTCGGGCCGCTTCGGCCTGCGACGATGCATCCAGCACGTCCGGGGGGTATTCGGTCAATTGCAGCGGGATCTCGGCATCGGCCAGATTGCCGATCGGGGCGGCCACCAGCTGCAGCATGGTCGACATGTCCAGCTGCTTCCCCATCTGGCCCGGGATCGCCGTCACTTCCAGGCCGTGCAGTTCCAGCCTGGCTTCCAGCGCCGGCCGTTCCACATCGGCTGCGATCCGCTGCAGGTACGTCATCGCCCGCCCGAAATCGAATTGCAGGACCGGCGCCACTCCCACCCCGGTGAACCTGGCCTGCATCTGCTTCTCCAGATTCCCGAGCGGATCGCCGGTCCGCCCGACCGCATACGCGTCGTTGATGGTGGCCAGCAGATCCAACCCCAGCCCCAGATCCGCCGGCGTCGCGAGCCAGGATTTATCCTCGTAGGTGAATTTGATCCGTCCGTCGCGCGGATAATAGAAGCCGTCGTTCAACCGGTAGGCCGCTTCGGCGGCCGAGAGGCCCGACAGGTCCAAGCCGTATACCGAGATGCCGGGGAAGATCCTGCCGCTGTTGGTGGAATCGTAGACGGCGGCGCTGACGGCGGTCAGGATCACGACGCTCAACATGGCGGTCAGCACGACGGCCGAAGCGCGGATGATCGTTCGGGATATTCCCGCTGAGCGGCCGGCGGGATCGGGCGCGGCGGGAGTGGATTCAGTCGGTGTATTCATGATGGAAATTATATCCCACGTTATCCGGAAGCCGATCGATACCGGCCGGCAATCCGAGGGATTTATCCGATTTCGCGCTGTTTACGCTTACGGTTTATCCGCCCCGGCCGCCCGGTCGAAGATCCGCCGGAATTCCGCCTCGAATGCCGCGGCCAGCTCCGGATTATCCAGGATCAGAAGGTCTTCGTCGTTTTTGTTTTCGGCGCTCGCCGTGAAGTTATAGGAACCGGCGATGACGATCCTGCCGTCAAGGATGATGACTTTATGATGCATGTTGCGCGGATTGGCATCCAGGTGGACCGTCGCGCCCCCGGCCGCCAATGCGCCGAATTGCGCTCCGGAATTGGAGCGGGCCTGCGTCCCTTCCAGCACCCCGAACAGCGCCAGTCCATCCGGCAGGCGGTCGAGCATCGCCGATGCGATCGCGCCGGAGGTAAAGGAGAACGCCAGAAAATGGATCGAGGTCCGCGCCGCACGGATTTCACGGATCACGCGGGATGCCACCGGTTCGTCCGGCGCAAAAAGCGCCTCGATCGTTCCAGCCCCGGCCTGCACCGCCGGCTGCGCTTTTCCGGACGGGGAGGAGGAACCGAATTTTTTGGCGGCGAACATCTCCTCGAACTCCGCGGTAAAAATCCGCGCCAGTTCGGCGGATCGGATCCGCAGCAGATTATTGTCGTTGCGATAGGCGTCGTTGACCGTCAGGTTCATTGAGCCGGCCCACACTTCCCGGCCGTCGATCACCACAAATTTATCGTGCATCAACCCGTCCCGGCCGTCTCCGGCGACCGGGATCCCCTCCCCGCGCAGGAGATCCAGCGCCTCGTTGCGCCAATTATCGCTATCGACAACGATCCGAACGGCCACCCCGCGGTTCTTTGCGCGCAAAAGCGCCCTCGCCAGCGAGAGCAGATCAAAATCGTATGACGCGATGTCGATCCTCGCGGCCGCTGCGTCGATCGCCCCGGCGAGAATCTCGTCCGGTCCGCCGGCGTATTCGCCGTCGAAGACCTGCGGCCGGCTGAAGAATACGGCCACCGGCCCGGACGGCGCGGTTGCCGTGGGCACAGGCGGGGGTTTGGCGGAAATGCCTTCCCGATGCGCAGCGCCCCACCCGAGCGCGGCCAGCGCCGGGAACAACAAGGCGGCACGAATGACGAGCAACCGAATCTGTTTGGTGTGGAACATAAATCCCCCTGGATGGTTTGTGTGAAAGCGGCTATGGTCCGAGTTTTACCGCCACCAATTCATTGCCGCCAAGAATGGTATTGTACCCGGCCCGGATGGAGTGCAACTCCACGTAGGAAAAGGCATCCGTCAGCGCGGGACGGAACACCACGAGATACTCCGGCCTCATATCGGCGATCAACTCAAGCATCGGGCGCCCGATGCACGCTTCGCAATTCAATCCCAGGAAGTCGACGATTTTCTGATCCGGCCTGCTCCAGAACCGCATCGCGCCGGCGTCCGTTACGCCGATGACCGCGTTGGCCGGCAGGTTTTGGCCGATCCATTTCCCCATGGCGACGTTGACCTGTTCGACATTTTCAGTGTTCCAGCTGTATTGCTCGATCAGGTATCCATGCAAATCGAAGATGTTCCGGCCGATCACCACCAGCGCCAGCAGGGCGGCGACCGGCGCGGCGAACACGATCCACCGCGCCCGGGGCCGTGTCACGCGGCTCCACAAGTACGCGGCGCCCACGCTCAGCAGGATGATCCAAAGCGGGAGAAGAAAATCCATGTAGCGCCGGGCGAAATACGTCCAGGGGATCTCGCCCGCGACGACTTTTATGTTGATCGAAAAGGCGTACAGCTGCAGCACGGGTATCAGCAGCAAGGGCGCTGCGGCCAGCAGCCGCTTCGATTGCCAAAGCGAGAAGAATGCCGCCGCCATGAGCCCCAGCGTGACCGGCAACGCCCAGCCGTTGAACAGCGCCAGATGGCCCATGTAGCCCCGGAGTATGTTCCATGCATTTTCGAGGTTGATCCACCCCAGGGCGAAGTTGTGCTTCACAAAATAGGTGTTGGGCAGAGGATGGCCGTTGACCGAGTAGTTGTACAGCGCCCAGGCGCCGCCAAGGAGGAGCGGCGGCAGGAACAGCCGGAGCCCCAGCCGGAGTTCTTCCCCGGTGATGAGGGTGACTTCACGGCGCTTGAGGAAAACCAGAAGCAGCGTAAAAAATCCGATCAGAATCGCCGTCAGCGCGCCCTCCCCCCTGGTGATGACCCCCAGCCCAAGCACAATCCCGGCCAACGCAGGGTGATCGCCGCGGCTCAGCCACAACCCCAGCAGCGTCAGAAGGGTGAACAGCGGCACTTCCATGCCGGCGACGTTCCCGTAGGCAAGGTTCGGCTCGAAGATGACGGCCAGGCCGGCGAGCCAGGCCCATTTTTTATTTAGCTTGAAGGACAGCGCGAGGTGGTAGGTCGCCATCGGCACGCCCATCGCGCACAGCAAAGAGAGGCCTTTCGCGCACCACTGCGGAGAGATGCCGAGGGGAGTGAACACTTTATAAACGACGGCCAGCAGGATCACCCACAGCGGGCTCGACATCCCGGCTTCGGCGATGCCGGGGTTGAAATTAAACCAGCCCTCCTGCGCCAGGGATCTTGCGTAGACCAGGTGAATCCAGCCGTCGTCGAGCGGCAACCCGATCCACGCCCAATCACCGCCGGAATGCCTGGCGAGCAAATAAAAAGCGGAGATGACGACGGTCAGCGCGATGGCGACCACATAGAAGGGGAAGTGCCCGAATAGGATGCGCTGCGGTGTCTCAAGGTTCCTCGGGCGGTCTTGGATCGCCATGTCGTGATCTCCTGGATTTTCGGACCCCGTGTCAGAGATGCGTGATTCGAAAGACGCCACGCCGAGGATATTCATCCCTCCGGTCAACGGAACTGCAACCGGGCCACCGGACCGGGCGAGCAGCACAGTGCGGATTTTCCCCGAATGGGGCGGGAGCCGAACGCGCACTCCGACGGGCTTTCGGTCGGCTGAATGGATTTACAGCGGCTCCCAATCCGCTCCCGAATCCTTTCCGGGATCATTCGTCAGGTTGGTCAATCCTTTGCCGTCGATCCGCACGGCGTACAGCTCGAAATCGAACGCACCCAGGGATTCGGCCTGGATAAACACCACCCACCGGTTGTCGGGTGACCAGGCGGGCGACACATTCACAAGTTCGTTGTCGGTTAAGGCCGTAACGGAGTTATCTTCGAGATGTAACAAGTAAATCTGTTTGGTTTTTCCGTCCCGGTCGGAGGAAAAAACGATCATGCTGCCGTCGGGCGAGAATGCGATTCCCCCGTCGTCCGCCGGATTGTCCGACAGGTTTTCCTTTCCCGCGCCGTCCGAACCCATCATCCAGATCTCTTCAGGGAAGAGCGGCATGCCGAAGGCGATCCGCGAACCGTCGGGCGACCAGATGAAATCGTCGATGTCGGGCTCGTCCGGGGTGAGATTG
>Ga0105091_10001481_pt1 | contig 10294 bp, 10 predicted proteins | sample PPLLak1March2015_FD_87022 | JGI IMG/M metagenome (GOLD analysis project Ga0105091, IMG submission 87022) | Freshwater sediment microbial communities from Prairie Pothole Lake near Jamestown, North Dakota, USA - PPLs Lake P7 Core (1) Depth... | ecosystem: Environmental > Aquatic > Freshwater >... | reverse complement strand
GGTCAACTTCTGAGTTGATCCGCCAACGACTGTAACAGACATCTGCTGGAAGTCTCGCAGGTTGTCGAGTGGTCGCCAGAACGGTGCAACGTCCATGACAGTAAGCTGGGATGCAGTCTCAGTGTCCATGAACCGCAGGCACAGTTGGGCAATCTTCCATCCCACATCACCAAGTGCATCCTCGATTGCGTCGAGTCGCATATCCATTCGCATGTTGCCCATTGTCGAATAGTAATCGATAGCTTTATTTGTGGTGTTGGTCTTGAACTGTCCTCCACGCTCCACCTCATTGGTTGAAGCAATGCGATCTACCGACGCATAGAGGTCTTGCTTGTCAAACAACTGTACGAAGTTCATGCTTGGCGGCAACAATGAGAAGATCATCTTGCTAGGATCGACACCCTCTGGCACATCCAGTGGTGTAGCAGTCGCATCAGGTCCCTTCAGTATCTTGTCTACTGTGTCCTGTGTCAGACCCGAGTTCTTGTTATAGAAGATGTTACGCCTCGCCCAAAGCAGTGCGCGACGACGCTCATCGTTGATCTCGTTAATCTGGTCCTGCTGATCGAGGTAATAGCTAACCTCTCCCTTGGCGTAGACCGAGGTGGGATTATCATGGAACCACAGCGGAGTGAGAGGGTAGAAGCCCTGTAGTTGATATGGATCATCCCATACCCAAATCGGCCACTTCCACGAATTGTCTGCATACAACTCTACCCTGCGTGTCGTTCTGTCCCAGACTTTCCACACCTGTGTGTAGCATGCCTTGTCATACTCATCCTTGTTGCCGTAGCCACGTGCCTCATACGACGTGTTCTTAGCAAACAGTGAGAAGTCCTCATCTCCACCATCCCCACTGCTGCCGCTGTTCAACACATGTGTCGGCTCAAACACACTCCTGACTTCGTTCTTGTCAGGGTCTGCCTTCTCACCGTACACGGCATTGATGTACTCAGTCGGCAACAAGTCCTTGGTCATCACCCAGTTGCAGTCTGACAAGTACGGATCAGTCCCATTGGGGTCACGCAGCACATCATGTGGCATGACCACCTTCAGTGTCGGACCACTCGGTTGTAGGAACTCGATCTTCTGTTCCAATGCTTGCAGCTTGCCTTCTATCTCACGGATGGCCTTGTCATCCTTAGCCTCAGCCAACTCATTCGATAGCGTCATCAGGTCGTTCATTGCAGCGTCACTGCTCTTGTCACGCTTGGTGTAGCCAACCTCGAACCATGCCTGATTGGTAAGCAGTGCGATCAGTACGTTCTTCTTAGCCTTAGGCTTGATGTTCACACCGGGACTGAACTTCATAGCGAACAGCACACCGATCAGCTTCTGCATGCAGCGTGCAAACGCATCGACTGTCTCATCGACCTCTTCACTCAGCGTTGGCGTCGCACTTACGGAGACGATAGGGTTCTTAGCATACAACTCAGGCACCTGTGCGGTGACATTGCTGAACACGATGTTCTCAGTCGTAGAGAACGTATCGTTCAGACGGCGTGCCACACTACGAGTGCCACTACTGCGCCCACCAGTGCTATCACGATGATCCTGCTGATCATGATTATAGTATCGAATGGCCTCATCCCATGCGTCGATAAGGTCATCCATTGCCTTCTGTGCCTGATCACGTCTGCTCCTCCACACGCCTCCTCGCTTACTACTCACTGGGATGCGACTATCAGGCATCATCCTGTAGACAGGTGGCGGTGCAGCTTCCTCAGGTAGTGCTAAGCCATCAGCAGCTAATGACTGCTCTAGTGGATCAGGCTCAGCAGGGAATGTCGGATCGTCTTCATACGTGCCCGACATCATTGCCTCCCAGACTTACGTCGTTCTTCCATCGCACGCATGATGGCATCAGCATATGTGAGTGGTCCCTCACCTGTAGCATTGCGATCCATAGCCCTCAGCGGCATGTTCTGTTGCACCAGATACGGATCGACCTCTGCACTCTCCTCATCACCTACATCGATGGGGTCCTGCACATAGAATGCAGGATCGACATCACGCATCCTGTAAGGTGGCACCTGTGCAGTAGTAGGCTTGACGCTCATCAGTACATCCCTGATGACTGCATCATAGTTGCCTGCCATCAGGGCATCCTCCATGGTCCTAGACCAAACAACAGCATGATGACTATGAGCACCACAATCACACCGATGATGCCAAAGCTACCTTGGCCGTAGTGTCCACCACGGTATCCGTAGTATCCACCACCTAGACCACCGAACAGCAGTAGGATGATAAGCAGGATGACAATGAAGCTCACTTGTGCCTCGCTTTCTTACCACCACCACGCTCTCGTTCTATCTCACGCCATGCCATCCATGCAGGAGGATCATCCTTCCTACCTACGAACGTAGCCAGCTTCGGTCTGTTGCTCATGGCATACTTCCACATGTCCATGGCATGGTCATTCCTATCGACTGGCACATCAGTCATCTCATCACTGGTGTCACGCTTGAAGTAGTACTCATTCACCTCGTCAGTGAACCAGTTGCACCTGTCTGAGACGTAGAAGTGTGGTGACAACACCATGCCTGTCAGGGGATGCTCATGTCTGACATCCAGTGTCAGGTAGGTCCAGTTCTTAGCGATGCCAGCAGCGATGTCATTGTTGCCTCGCTGCATACGGATGCCATACTCCTTGAACAGGTTGTCTACTGTCTCACCTACGGTCCTGCTGCTTCCTGTCTTTCGTCTGAACACATCTGGATCAGCATAGATAGGGGCAAGTTCAGCATCTGTGACGCCGACTTCAGCACGTATTCTATGTATATGGCTCGCCGCATTCTGGATGGTGAGTTCTGCAACACGGAACCCATCGAGCAGAAACACATTGGCGTCGTCATCTGCAAAGAAGAGTCCATAACAGGAATGCCGTGCAAGTCCGTGGTCGTATCCTTCCATGAATGAAGGACGAAAGCCGGAGCGCCACAACTGACGCAAGTAACGGCTTGCATCATCATACGATACGACATGCTGCGTGTCATCGAACTGTGGGTACACAAGTCCACTGAGCGCACCCCATCGTCCATATATGAAGCGTTCTCGCATACTGCCTGTATAGGTGGCGAGCATGCCTCTGATGTAGTCGTCCCCGACATTCTCGACGTTCTCGTACGTACTGCCTTCGTAGAGTTCGATGAGTGGCTTGGGGCGTCCATCAACGAGAATAGGCTTCCCTGCATTGTCCACCTCACACAGTAGCTTGTCGCTGATGATGCCACGCTGCGTGTAGTCATGCAGTGGCTTGACTATCTCTTTGTAGCACCAATTGCGTGTAGGATTGAGTGTCGCAATGAACCACTTAGGCCCAACACGTGGCATTAGTGGATCGCTGCCCACATACTCTGCATTGCCACGCAGTCGGCCCATCAGGTCCATGAAGTCCTTATGACTGAACTCAGGGTCCTCTAGCTGATCCACTATGATCCAGTCATACGTAGCTGACAGCAGGTTCGACTTGCTCTCTTCTGTCTCCTTGCCTCGCTGAGCGACGTATCTGAAATTGATAGTGGAACCATTCTTCAGGATCAGCGTGTTCTCTTCTCTGCTCGGCATACGCTTGATCCAATGCGGAGGACACCACAGTAAGAACTCTCTCCTTATGGTGTCGTTGAGCTTCGGATAGGTTGACCTTGCGACTAGGCCGTTGCAGCCAGGATACTCTTGAGATAACTTCAATGCCTTCACACATGCGGCTGCTGTCTTCCCATTACCAAAGCCACCACCTAGGAACTGCACCTTACTGTATGACCTGTGGAAACGATCATGCATGCCGCCTTCTACGATCTTGTATCGCTTGGTGCTCATGATGTGACTGACTGCATCTCAGTATCGGTCAGCGCGCTTGACCAGTAGCGCCACGCTCGTGCATGACCGCATATATTCGCACCTGTTAGTGACCACGGAGATGTGCCGATCGCCATATTGCTGGTCCACGGATAGGGACCGGCAGGCAATGTCGCATTGACAGCAGGAGCCAGTCCATTGACTGATACAGCAAGCCTATTGGTGGAGTAAGATATCGCCACCTTAGCTTGCTGGTTGACAACAACACCACCTTGGTTTGCTGTTGTGCCTACGCTTGCGATGTTAGCTGCTACCTGTGCTGCTCCACTGGTTGTATAGTACAATACGTTGGCGAACGAACCACTAGAGAAACCACCCATCGTGGCGATTGCTTTGGACGTGTCGAAATCCATCAACAGTGTACCTGCACTGGCATTGAACCACGCGCCCAGCGGCGTGACATTGCAGACATCTACTGCACGTGTCACAGCAGTCGCGCCTGTCGGAATGTGGCTGGTTGGGGATGCACCTACCTCGATCTGGCCGCCCCAAACATTATACTGTGCACCGTTCACACGTGTAGATGATCCGTCGGCTGTAGCTGAGCATATAGAGAGACCTACTGCTGTGCTGGCTGCTGGCATCGTACATGTAGCCATCAGGCGCCACCAGCCATTCGGCAACACCTTGACAGACACAGTGGGTGCTGTTGCTGTTCCCCTGGTGGTAATAGATGTCGCACCTGTCGTAGTGTTCAGCCAGACATTCACTCCATTCGTCAGTCCGGTATCGGTGCCCAGCATGCGTAGCCAATCGGTGTTGCCACGCTTCACGAACATCGAATAGGTAACGACTGAGCTAGCTGCGACAGGAGCGGGAATGCTCGATGCGATAGCTGAGCCAGCAGAGCCTTCAACAAAGTTAGCGGCTGCAGTTGCACCACTCGGTGCTACAACTATATTGTCTGTGACAGTAACATCTGCCTTTGACCATGTGGCGAATGACGCTGAGTTGGGATGGATGTTGGTCCGTGCTTCCTCGATCAGCAGACCAAGCAATTGCAATGTAGCCGGGTCGTAGTCCCACCGTGGCGCACTGTTGGCCGCGCCGTAAGTCGGGATGAATTGTGTTGCGGCAGCGCCCTGCTCCATCTGCGGCGCACCGATGCGGAGGGTGAAATCAATAGGCACACCAACACCGGTATTAATCATCAAACGCACCTGCACGGCAGCGACAGTCCCGCCGCCTGTTATGGTCACTGAGTAGACATTGCGCTGCTTCGCAAGAGATTCTGTCGGTATTGATGTCGCCAGGATAACTGGCCCTGAGTTGCCCTTAACTTGTGCCCCCGCAGCAGTGGTTTCATTCGTTACCAGTTGGATATAGTTGAAACCACTCAGCGTCCCTGCCACTAGCTGCACGTATACCGAACTGCTCCATGCCTGACCGTTGGCAGCTACCATGACGCCGGCGCCGACTTCCGGCAGTATCTGGACGCCGCTGTTGATAGTGGTCCCAGCAAACCGCATGTCGATGTATGGAATGCCGTTCTCGGTCCCGGTGCCAACCATCTGTGGTGTTACGGCTGGCGAACCACCAAATGCCCAGTTGGTTGGCGGTGTCCCAGGTGTTCCTGGCACTGCGCCTATCATGGTGCTGTTGCGGATACTGTTGCTCGCCGCCGTCTGCATCACACCTGCACTGTCGAAGTAAGTGGCTGTCGATGCACGTGTGAACGTAATCCTAGGATCGAGCACTCCAGGTGTCATGAAGTCCAACGACACACTGGCAGATGCCAACAGCTTAGCTTTGGCATTCATACCTGCCATCTGTCGGCCAGGATGACCTAGACCAAAGAACATCTTACGCCATCATCTCTGCAATGTTCAGCGAACCACCACCAGATGCTTGTATCACAGCGATACGCTCTCCAGGCATGACCCAGAAGTACTCAGGTATACCAGCAGGCAGTAGTATACTGGATGAGGCACCAACTACAGCAACAGGAGTGAGGCCGAAGCTGATCCAACAATCACTAGTCGCCACTAGACGCACATGTCGTGTGTTGTTCGGTGCAGTGAATGGAGTGCCAACTGCTACACCACTACCTGCCATTGCAGTGTAGCGTCCTGGCACAGCAGTCTGGAATGCATTACACGCCACACTCGCTGCACCAATAGCTACAGTCTGTGACGAATACGGCCTACCAGCTTGCACAGCCTGCCCATGGCCATCATTGCGTAGCGTCATATGCCTCTCTCCATGTCGATGACTGGTGGAACATCCTCTGTGCCACGCCTGATGTACTCAATCACTAGACCACCATCCACGCGATGCCTGTGCTCAATGATATCAGCAGGCCGATGACCACTACGATCCAGAATGTCACGAGCAGCAGCCATCCGATCACTTCGGTTACCAGCTTGCAGAGCCTCGACCACCACAGCCGCTGCGTTCCTAGCGTTCTTAGCCAGTATGTCCCTGACAACATCTGTCTCACTGTCTACGATCGTACGAACGATGGCCTCATGCATCTGTGTGAAGGCTTCACCAACTTTCAGTCTACCTATCTGTTCCACAGACAGACCAGTGGCGATGGCTATCTCTTCATCATCGAGACCGAACAGTGTGTAGCTCAGTACAACACTGACGGCATTCATAGTACGAGGCACCTCAGGCAAGTCAGCTAGCTTCCTACGTGTCGCAGTGACTACTCGCTGTGCCTCTCTGTGAGTAGGTATCTCTACAAAACCAGCAGGTGCGACTCTACTACCGTCCTCTACATGACCACCAGGATATACCAGTGTGCCATCAAGCAACCGCAGCGGTTCATTAGTAGATGGCAGTTCTGGCATACACTACTCCTCGCTGTCTGCTTTCTTACGTGGACGTGGGCTGGGTGGCTTTCTTCTAGCAGCACGCTTAGTAAGTTGCTCCACCAACGGTGGGATGATTTCCTTGGCGGCAGCTAGACCTCCACCTACTGCTGCACCACGTGGACCACCACTACGTGCACCGGAGACTATACCTGCACCTACATTACCAACACCACGTGCAACTGGGCCTTGCTCAATTGGAGCCTGTGGTGAGATGGGAGGTGCACGCAACTGTTCAGTTGGCATCTGTTGCACAGTGACACGTGGCTGCCTTGCTGGCTCCAGTGCTCTGTCCATTGCAACAGGAGGCACAGGTGGATTAGCTGGTACAACAGTTGCAGCAGGTGGTGTAGGTGTAGCAGGCACTTGTGGCATTGGTATAGCTGCTGGTGGAGGCAGACGTGGTACTTCAGGAGGTGCACCTGTCTGTGCACCACCACCAGGACCACTCAGTCGTAGCTGCTCAGGAGGACCACTGATCTGTGGTGGCTGTGTAGGATTACGCAACTCCAACTGGTAGTTAGGTGTCGGTGGAGGTGGAGGATTGCCACGACCTAGTATCCATCTACCTAAGTCAGTCGCATTGGACATGAAGCCAGTCTGTTCTGGCGGCTGATTACGCACCTCTTGGTTTGGCAACTGTGCTTGTGGCGGTATCGGTGGAGTAGGCAGTGGTTTCCTCTGTCCAGGTGCAGCAGATGTCTTAGGATCAGTGCCAGCTACATCATTGATCAGTGGGATGGGCATCTCAGCATTACTATGCGCATCATCACGCCCAGTGCCCTGTATCATACCTGGATTCTGTGCATTGCCCTCCAACACCCTACGCACGTTGTCACTTGTCAGTGGCATGCCCTTCTCACGAAGGTAATTGTAGATCAGTGTCGTTGGAGACAGCGGATCACCACCAGCTTGTGTCTCTGGCACTTGGCCAAGTACAGAACCTGACATAATCAATAGCCTCCTGCTTTGCGCTGCAAGATAGCCTGTGCAATGGCTGCATTGTCAGGTGGCATCTGCTGCTGTTGTGGCAATGGAGGCTGTTGTACAGGTGGAGCCTTCCTCTTCTTAGGCGGAAACGGCTTTGTAGCTCTACTTGTCGAGGCAGTGGCAGCTTTGCCATACGATGGAGGCTGTGCCATCACCAAGCTACCTTTCCACCACCACCATTACGGCTCGGATCGGTAACATACGTGTCTGGTCTTGCCTTACGAGCGAAGATGTTGCTCATTGCGACTCTATCTGAGGCAGTAACAGCACGATTGTTGAGTGTTTGCACCACATCGATAGGTCGTTTGCCACCCATGCCTTGATCAGCAGTCTGTCCACGCACTTGTGGATACGTCTGTGTACCTACGTTGGCATTGCCATTCAGCATGTACACAATGATCTGTCTCAATGCCTTGATGTGAGGTCCATTCTTACGGAATGCCTTCGACAGTGCATCATCAGCACTCGTCACACCATTGATTTGGGTAGCAGGGACACCAGCCGCAGCAGGACCAGTCGTATTGGGTGCCATTGTAGGCGACCAAGACACGAATGACTGTGTAGGACTAGCATTAGGCTGTACTACTGTAGGCAACCAGCCTACTCTAGCTGCACCTGTCTTATAGTCTACGCCATACACGGCCATGACTAGCACTCCATTCAGGACTGGGATCGTGCATGGATACATGATGCTGTCACAAACACAAGCACCAATGACACCACAACATCACAATCTACATAGGACTACGAGATAAACACACTACTACACTACTACAGTACTATAATACTACACTACTATAACACTACACTCTAATAGGGGACTACGGGGGGAGTGACACGGTACGCAGATGGCTGATTGCGGAGTAGCGTAGCAGTGCGTCTCCGCTTGGTCGCTCCGCAGCGCATCTCACTACCACTTTGGGATTAGGCTAGGGGGGCAGGGGGGTCTTCACACGCAATGGCACCCCTCACACTACAGTATGCAACTAGTAGCTGCACATGCCTCTCTCAGTGGCAACTATCAGTATGTGTGTGCGTGTAGGTTACATCACATGCGAGCGCAGGGATCTGTCCCCACTCGGCGACCATAGCCTGACGCAGACACTCACTACCTACACGTGCACATGACACTGTATACACAGAAGTGTATGCACACTACATACTACCTATGAGAGTGCATAGCTGTATACACACTTACCACTAGCTGTCACAGTGTGTGTATACAACAGTGTATGCATAGCTGTATGCTACTGTAGGTAGTCAGTTGTCACAGTGTGTGAGACAACACATGTTATCTCATGACATGGTAATGAGTGCCTGACATTCTCATTCATGGCACAGTCAAATAGTGCACCACTGCAAACATGTGCTTGACACAACACATGTCCTAGGCTACACTCTTACTTGTCAAGACGGGGAAGCCACCCACAACGGAATGGCACCTGATCTAGGAGACACACACTGCCATGACAACACTCGCACATGAGTTGCACTCCTCTACTGCCCCTGTCCAGCCGCGTCCGGGCAGCAATGAGTATCGCAACATTCCTGACATTGACACCGCATTGCCGATTGCCATTAAGGCATTCGAGCACAAGACAGAAGCCAACAAGCGCAATGGCAAGGCCGTTCAGGGAATGGCCTATGCAATCATGGTCTGCTACTTCAACTGGGTCTTGAAGCCTCCGACTGATGATGCATCAGTCGTCTGCCCGACAATGGCTGACGTCCTCGCACCGAACAAGGCCGATGCTAAGGCGCTGCTTAAGGAATGGCTTGTCGCTCACTTGCTTGGCGAGAAAGAGGATACCAAAGGCTGGCCAGACGATGAGCGGTCTGCGACAGAGCGTGTATGGAGCAATAAGATGATGCTCCTCACTCGGGCACTGAACATGGCAGCCATCTTAGTTGTGTCAGACGTTGACTGTTCTATGTTCAATCACAAGGCGTATGCCTTCGAAGTCATGCCATGGATGCTCTATGAAGAGGGACAGCAGCCACTCGGCAAGTTGGCGAAGGCAAATGAGCTAGTGCTTCTGGACCTGCGCCAGTATGCAGTCTCGACAACTAACAAGGCTGGCGGTAGCACATTCACTAAGATCACCGCATCTGTTGACCAGTTGAACAAGGCAATGCGGAACCGCAAGGGATACAAGAGCAGCCGGCCCAACAACAAGACATTGAAGTTGCCAGACATCAAGCCGGTGCGCCTTGCTACAGAGTGCTCGTTGGCTACTCTGATTGAAGCATTGCACACTGCATTGGACATCAAAGGCAGGGACAAGGCTAAGCCAATGAAGCCACAGGAGTTGAAGCCTGAGATATGGGGCAAGCTGGCAGACATTGCCTGGACTAATGACCAGTTGGCTGAGACTGATGCGATGATGGCCTACATTCGCAATGGCGTTACTGATCAGTCGGAGCATGTATCAGCGGACACTGAAGAGACTTCAGCTACTGGCACTAACGGCTAGCCTACTTCACACACTACACGCCCCGTCGCAGCAATGCGGCGGGGCTTTTCTGCGTCTGCTGTCCAGCCATCTAGAGTGACGGCGCACGACACGAGGCGCACGACATTGCATGATCAGACGCGATGGCAAAAGCGCAGATCAGACAGTTGGCCT